>Ga0308172_1000342_pt1 | contig 67625 bp, 76 predicted proteins | sample PhyGR2_FD_202134 | JGI IMG/M metagenome (GOLD analysis project Ga0308172, IMG submission 202134) | Phyllosphere microbial communities from UC Gill Tract Community Farm, Albany, California, United States - DLSLSG.R2 | ecosystem: Host-associated > Plants > Phyllosphere > Unclassified | place: USA... | reverse complement strand
TTACCAGAGCATCCTGTGCAAGGGACGACTGCGTTTTGCCGGCACCATGGCAGGCGAGCACGCCACCAAAATGCTCTCTGACCGGCTGCAGCGGATGGCAAAGAAACGATGGCTTCAGGCACCGGCTTTGGATCAGTGCGCCTGAAAAACTTAAATAGCCATTTTCACAAATAAACCATAACAATGCCGCATCATCAGCGGATACAGTGCGCTGCCGTTTATGGTTAGTCGTTCTCAACAGATACAATCTAATCTCCTAACCATCAAGGCCATTTCTATCTCAGGAATAATGGTTAATAATCTTGTATGTGGCTCTCATCCATAGAGAGCATGAAAGTAGCAAGGTAAAAAGCAACTGTCTTGAACGATAAAATTATGGAGCTATATGATGGTACGGTTCATCCCATCCTTCGTTCTTTCTGAGCATCGCATTCAGGATGGTCAGCAGTTTGCGGATACAGGCAACCAGCGCCACCTTTTTGGGTTTTCCTGCCGCAACCAGCCTCGTGTAAAACGCTTTTATCACTGGATTGAATCGGGTTGCGACGAGTGCGGCCATGTACAACACGGTTCGCACACCCGCCCGGCCACCAAAGATGGTTCGTCGGCCTCTCATGGTGCCAGAATCTCGGTTTACCGGCGCAACGCCCACGAGCGCGCTGATTTCTCGTCTCGAAAGCCGACCCAGTTCCGGAACCTCAGCCAGCAGTGTGGCCACGGTCATGGTGCCTACACCCTTAATGCTGCTCAACCGCTCAGAAAGTTCTTTAAAGTGGTTTCGGATATGGGTGTTCATATCTTCATCGATTCGCGCAAGTTCATCTTCCAGCGCTTTGATGATGATATTAATACTCTTTCTGCTTTGAGGATGAGCAGGATGCAACCGGTTACGCTCAGCGACGAGCATCGTGATCAACTGCCGTCTGCGAACGACCATAGCATTGAGAACCTGACGTTCTGCATCCGGCAAAGCCCGGATAAATCGGTCTCGTTCCGGATGGCGATTGATAACCTCGGCCATCTGCGCAAGTGCTCTCGCATCAATACGATCAGTCTTCGCCAGATACCCCATGGCGCGGGCAAAGTCGCGAGCTTGCTTGGGGTTGACCACAGCGATCTCAAAACCTTCAGCCTGAAGTGCACAGGCAACAGCAGCTTCAAGTCCTCCGGTAGCTTCCATCAGCACAAGAGCAACGGTGCGCTTCCTCAGCACAGCAATGATGGAATCAAAGCCGTCAGCGTCATTGGCAACCGAAAACTGCTCAATTGCGCTGCTAGCGGCAATTTCCAGCGTTGCTTTCGAAACATCAATACCTACACAGAGTGGACTTGGCAGACTCATTATTACCCATCCTTGCAAATGCGTTATGGAGTACGGACAACTGTTCGGGTTTCAGATGAGTGGCTCAGTGTATGCGCCGGTCGCTTTTTAACGGGCTTAAAACCCCAGGAGCAAGCAGGCTGCATACATCTTGCCAAATTTATTCGTAGCTATTTTAACCGGTTTTCAAGATACAAGGAGCTAACATGAAGGTTTCATCATTGCCACTGCTGTGCGGCGCATTTTTAATTTCAACTCAGGCTTTGGCCTCAAGCCCGGATGCATGGACGAAACATGATGCGGATGTTAAAGCGGCGTGTATCAACGCGAGCGGCTTGAAGAATGCGAAAACGCTCGGTGATATCGTGCTCTTTGAAGACAACGTTGGTTCGGCGTTGCTACTGGAGGGAACCTATTCTAGCAAAATGAATAAGGCTCAGCGTGAGCGTAAACTCTGTCTCTATGAACGCACTGGCGAGCATAAAGTCCATATAACTAACGCAGATACCTTAATTGTCACTAAGAAAAAGTAATCTGTTAGAAATCGATGATGGCTGACTGTACAACATTACGCGGCTCATCTTCAATAACGCGAAACATCATTTCCTATACCAGAGTTAAAAAATGAAACGGATCCCCTTACATCTTTAACAGAGGGGTAAAAGGTAAGTCACAACGGTGCTAATTTCAGTACCAAATTACTTATCTGTAGAAACGGAGTCGGAAGATTATTTCCGGTGAATGGCGCGAAGCGACATGGAGGCGCCTGCAGGTGTTGAATATGGCTCAGTGAGTGAGTGGCGCCGTAGCCCGGCGCAGCCGGTTACATTGTTGATAGGTTCCACCAATCCATCCCTTCGCCCTGTTGGACCATAACCCGTTAAAAGCGACACAGAAGCTTTTATGCGCTGTCGGAGTGGTCCCGACAAGGCTTTAGCCGAAGTCGGGGCGTATCTCCGCGTTGGCGGGCCGTAAGGGCCGCCTACGGGCGTGTTCGACATAACTTACAGCGATGCTACTCAAAGCGGCTCAAATTCTGGTTATAACATTCATCATTAAAAGCGACACAGTTCCCCGGCCTTAGGTCGGGGAACTGTGTCGCTTTTCAGCGGTGGTGAGGAGGATTGTGGGGCTAAGGTTGGCTAATTTCATTGGTTGGGAAATTTCGGCGGTTCCTGCGTGGGTAAAGGGCTTTTTGCCTGCAGTCGTGACTGCAGGTGCTACTTCAGGTTTTTGCTAAGAGGGGCAGGGAGGTGAGTAAGGCTCTGTTTTTTGCCCGAACGAAGTGAGGGAGGTACTCAACAGCAACGGCGTAAGCCGGTGCGCTGAGTGACTCCCTTTTTAAAGGGCTTAGTTTGTTCAGAAACAACCTTCGAAATTAAGCATCTCTCCGAGTGGTATTTCGAAGTTAATACTGCCTACGAAGTTAATAACGAAGTTAAGGGTTTACTCGTTGCCGATCGATGTCAGCAATGACCCGGATCGACGTCGGCGGCCGCCAAAATCACGCCGGCATCAGCAGAAACAGCCTGGCCGAATGGCCAACCTGGCATCAGTAGTGGAAAACCGGCAGCACAAAACCCCCGCGGATCAGGCAGGGTGGTAACAATTCTGTATGTGGGAGGAAGTTAGGCGGGGATAGCGCCGGCGCGCTCCAGCAGCAAGCGATAGAACGCCTCCGGATCGCTGTTCAGCAGTCCGGGCTGTTCATGCTTGAGCGTATTCTCCAGTTGCATCGCCTTCAGCGGCGAGCTGCCCATCGTCCACTGCACCCAGGCCTGATAAAAGCCGTTCTGCTTCTGGCGCCGGGCGGTAGCCAGCTTTTTGATGCCGGCAGCGGTGTCATCCAGCAGCGTATCCAGCCGCTGCGCGTCATGCTGACGCCTGGCCAGTTCGTTGCCAATCACCTGCTCCGCGTTGCGCTTGAGGTTTTGCAGATCGGGACTCACCACCCAGCGGCGAATCTGTTTCAGCCGGTTTTTCAGCGAGTGCTTGCGCTCGATGTCGATCCCCAGATGCGCGATGCGCACCAGGTGGCGCTCGTATTTTTGCCTGAGCGTTTCGGTCAGGCCGTTTTTAATCGCCCACAGCCGGTACTGGTTCAGCCACTGGCGAATTTCGTCGACCTGAATGCCGCGGCTGGTGAAGAAGTTCTCCGTCAGCCAGATGCGCAGCGGCTTGTTCTGACCGGTGTCGGTATCCTGCCCACGCGACACGATGAGATAGTCCAGCTGCTCGAACACCGACAGCGCATGCAGCGCCACGTCATACGCCTTACGGCCGCTTTCGTAGACGTGCAGTACGCCCATCGCTTTGGCCACGTCCTCAAAAGGCAGCATGATCTCGAACGGGTAGTCGCTGTCCGGGTTGTAGTCGCAGTTGGCGCCCAGCACCATCGAGAGCACCGTCAGCGCTTCACGGCTCTCCGACCGCGCGGCAATGCGCATCGGTTTGGGACGGTAGTCCGGGTTATTGCGTTGGGTATAGGGGATATAGCCCTGCCGGCGCAGCGCGATCAGGTCATCATTACGCCGCCAGTCGTGACTGCTCATGCGCGCCACCACCTTGCTAGCCATGCCTTTCGGCACACGACAGCACAGATTTGGCGTATAGCGACGATGAATTTTTTGTTGCCCGCGCCGAAGCGCATTAGCTTCGCCACGCCGGGAGCTACGGGATTCATTGATGTAGTGCTCAACATTCGCAAATTGGCTATTCAAATAGCCCTTCGCTTATGTTGCGCAGAAGGAGTTGAATTTTTTTTGGCACAATTCTATACTCCCTGCATAGAGCAACGCTTCTATACAGTTTTAAGTGGACCCCGGTAATCTTCTCAGTCGCCAAACTAGTCGAAGATTATCGGGGTTTTTGCTTTCTTGGATTCAGCTCAAACAGCCTCAGAACCCATTCCTTGCCACCTTTCGGCGTGGCCAACCAAAAAATTCTTCAAACGATCAGTAATCTAGCACCAGAGCAAAAACCTAGCAAGAAAGTAAACCATTTACTTTTCCGCAAGTCGTCTATTTGCTTCGCGCTCAATCAGCATCTCAATCATTTGTCCTTGAGTTAGCCCCTCATCTGAACAAAACTCAATCAGTTGTTCTTTTAAAGGATTTCGGACAAAAACATTAATCTCTTTATGCGTTGCACGTTTCCGAGCTATCGATGCCAACTGCTTCTCAGAAGCAGTCATAGCATTACCCTTTCTGTACTGACGCTTAGTTTTCGATGAGGAAGTAACTGCGTTTACGGACTGTGACATTTCTGCCTCCCCAAGGATCTGAAAAGGATCGTTTGGCAAAGCGTACTACAGAATCCGTAACTTGGCAGCATAAAAAGCATTTTTCAGTCCCGTTGGCGCGGGATGATAGATAAAAATGCAGGAAGAGCGGACGACCAGAACCCAGGGGCTCAAGCCGTCATAGAGTTACAGAAAGGCAGTACCTTTCTGTGCATGGGGTTTGGGGAGTAACGGAACAGTAAACACCGTTAAGCGGTCATTTTAAGTAGCCAAAAATTATCCAGCCAATTTACATCGCCGATTGCCATTTTCAGCCACCTCTTTTACGAAAGCCAAATTACCTATACTCATCTTTGCCGCTTGCAGAGCAAAAGACACAGTTGATCTCAACAGATTGATTTACCTGTTATTGACCTCTCAATTGAACCGCTTAACCGTCTTTTGGGTTCCACTACTCCCCAAACCCAGTGGTGGCCGGCGCTCATTTGCCGAACGCCCGTTCGCGGGCGTCCAACTCATCATCGCTGGCCAACAGTCCGTCAACTGACACGGCCCTGTTTTTCCAGACCAACAATGACCTGATGTCGTCAGAGCGTCGTTGACGATGCGCCTTGATCAGGTTGCGCCGCCGGGCGTTGTCAGCCATTGCCTTGCGCGCCAGGTCGCCGCGCGCCTTCAACATGGCCAGGTACAGTCGGTATTCCTGTTTATCCATGGCATAATTTCCTTTATGGGATGGATGGGTCGTGTCAATTTTATATTGGGACGACGCAGTCATCGGACAACCACCGGGCGTCAGCGCCCTGGCTCTTCATCGCGTGGCATCACCAGATTGAGCACGCCGATATCGGCTATCACGGCCCGCACCAGCGCCCAGCATTTGATAAATGCCAGCACGTTGAGCAGCGGAAAAAGCCAGTAGCTGCTGCGCCCCAGGGCAATTCCCACCGACGGCGGAAAAACCACCGCAATCACCGTGAGGCAGGCCATCAGCGCATTGAGGTGGCAACTGCGCTCAAACACCCGCTGCGTCTGCCGTCGCCCCGTCGCCGAGAACGTCGTTTGCGTGCTTAATCTGACCAGCGTAGGGTGCAGCAGGACCGTCACCGGCAACAGGCCGGGGCGTTTCACCAGGCCGAGCAGCGCCTGCTCTACCTGGTCAGTGACCCGGTGATGGTGGGCAAAGCGGTGAATGGTCTCGCGCGCCGCCCTGTCGTACCGGTCACCCGGACGTTGTTCATCCACTGTTACGGTCACGTTACTGCCGCGTACCCAGCGCAACAGCGCCGCGTTCTGCGGCTGGATGACCGGCAGGAAGGACACCGCCACAAATACGCTCACCCCCACGGTCAAAAAGCCAATAATGGTTTCCAGCATCTTTTGCTCCTTTTGATTGACTTCACGGCCTGCGTTGCAGACGCTGCGTGTACTGTGCATGTGACAGCAGCGTCCAGCAACTTCCCTCGTCATCGCTCAGCAGCCGCCAGCCCTGGCCCACATCCAGTTTAAGCAGCTCCCTGCGTGGTCGCAAACGCACCGCCTTGCGAAGTCCCACCACCCAGTCTCGCCAGGCAACCTCCGCGCGCCGGCGCACGCGCACATCAAAGCCGCGCGGCAGCCGCAGTCGGCAACGCCGGCCATCGGCTCGCCGGGCCGTTACGCACTCCATGACAGCCCCGCCGATAATGCCCACAGCAGCGCCAGATGCGCAACGTAGGCCACCGGGAAGAACTGCCGCGGCAGCAGTCGTCTTTCGCGCAGGGTACCGAGCGGCCGCAGTGCGATGGAGACCAGCAGCACAACCACCGACACCAGCAACCCGGCCAGCATCGGTATACTGCCGCCCTCGAGGTTCAGCAGCAAGACGCTGGCGCACCAGACAAGCGCAATCGCCGGCCGACACCCGGCAATCCACCCCTGCCGGCGAGTTGCGTCCGCCGGGGCGTAGCACAGGGTGCTCGCCAGCATCACGAACACCCCGGCCCAGCCAAAGCAGCCGGCCGCAAAGTGATTGACCCAGATAACCAGCAACACGCCGCTCATTGCCGGCCACCCGAGTCCGCCTTTCAAATGGAACCGCTCGAACAGGCACAGATACTGCGTTACCACGGCAAACAGAAACAGGATGTTCATGTCATCCAGCACGCCGGCGTCCGGCGCCACCGCCTGCCAGTAAACCGGCTGGGCAACCAGCGCCCACAGCCACAGCCGCGTGGCCTGACGCTGGGTGACGGGTCGCTGCGCCTGGTTAAATCCCCATACCAGCGCAAACAGCGGAAAGGCGCCGCGCCCCAGCCACATCAGGGCGTCGCTGTTGAGGTGCAGCGCCGCGTTGGCGTGGTCGCCCATCATCAGCAGCAGCGCCAGCAGCCTGATGCCGTCCTGCTGCAGTGAGGTAAAATCAAGCCGGCTGGCGGCCAGGGTTGAGATCCTTCGCATAGTCAGTTCCTTGTTCATGGGCGATCGGGTTAAATCGATAACCGTCCCCGTCAGACCCAACGCTGATTCGGCGCGTGTTGGTTCGTGAATGCGATTTCGTGAACGTTCTCGATAGTAGCGATGCGATTAATATCCGCATCGGCGGCACGGGTGGATAATTGTTTCATAAAGAACCTCATTGCGTTAATTTTGAACAAATTTTGTTTGTGTAGGAGGGGCATATGCCAGCAAAGAAAGTACTGGTCGCTTTTTGTCACGAGCTGGGCTGTAACGTGACAATTGATGATGCACGACGTGCATATTTTGCGCTCGAACAGAAAGACCGTAAGCGGTTCAGATTTTCCTGCAGCGATCGCCATTGCAACGTCACTATGAGCGGCGTCAACTATCACGTAAAAGCTGAAGACGGTGATAAATTCAAGGCCGCTCACTTTCGCTCACCTCATCCACACACGCCAGGCTGCGAATGGAATCAGTTCACCTATGATATCGAACAAGATATACAACCGGGTGAAACAAAGGATGATTTCACTGAAAGGAAAGCCAGACAAAAACTTAGAGACGACATCAATTATTTTGATGCGTCACTCGATAACGATACAACTACAGGAATTCCGTCACTTCGCCCCATTAACACGCCAGCCCCGGAACCCAAGCCAGACGAATCAAACAACAGCAAGAAAAATTCCAGGTGGAGTAAATATACGAAAACCACGGTGCTTCAGCGGCTTATTGATTTCTGGCAGGAAGCGAAGAACACTCTGCCCCATAAGGAATTCATGAAGTTGCGAATACATGTAAAAGGTATCGGCTCAGTTTACCTCAACAGATATATCACCCACATTCAGAATGGACTAACCAACCAATATGACGGGGTTATATACGGCGGTGGCCGCCTGGTCCGACGATATGGCCGAGGTTTTCTTTTTAGCTTTTTTGACAAGCATGTAGAAAAAGACGTTTCACTTTACGTAGATAAAGAAATCATGGCATCCGGCAACGGGATGTCTAATTACCTCCATGAAATATTGGAAACCGAAAATGTTCGCTACTTTCGGGTGTTTTTATTAAACCCGTCCTGGTCACAAAGAATCAATAAAGTCGGCGAACATGTAATAAATTTACATATAACGACAGTAAAGCAGCTGGTAATTTTTTATGAACTAAATTCGAGCAAGGTACATGAATCGACGTCCGCCGAAAATGATGGCGACAATCCTGCATAACGGGCAAGCCTTACTGAAAAAAGAGTAATATCGGTGACATCCGGCAGCGAGATCTCCTTATGCGCCAGCCGGATGTCGTCGGGTAAAACTGGCGGTACACTGAGCCTGCCTTCCCAGATAGTCAGCAGAAAGTGGCCTTCAGCATGATCTATGTTTAATTCCGCAACCGCGCACCCCGCTCGGTAGCAGGTCATGCTGATTTTGTGAATACCGGGCAAATACGCTGTTAAATCGCTAATTACCGCTTTGCTATAGGCATCCTTTATGACGGCATCTGACGCCGTAACATCAAAAAGGTATACACGCTCAGGCATAATGAACTCCTTACGTTTGTGCCGCTGAAATCAGCGACGGGCGGCATGCATTGACGAGACGCTGGTCACCTGTCAGCAGCGCCAGCAGCGAGGTGAAATCCAGCCGACTGGCGGCCAGGGTTGAAATACGTTGCATGGCGGGCTCTTTGTATATGGCGACCGGAATCGCTGATCGGATGAAATCGGAATCAGCGATCGAGTTACCGTAATGCCCCATCGCTATTCCATGGTTTTCTGTTTGGTTTTGCTCATGTCCGGGTCTATTTCCGGCGCATGGCGCACGATATTGACCTCGTCGTTGGCCATCGATGGCCGCTTGTCATCCGTCGCTTCCAGACCGCGCACAGCATCCCGCAGGTGGTCGGCCTCCTGCCGGGCTTCGGCGTCCAGGGTAGACAGGTCGAGCTGGGCCGCGTCGTCCTGCGGCCGGACTTCCGCTTCCAGCGCCTTTTCATCCGGCAGGTCGGTCGCCTTGCGCTCACCGAACACCTCGGCTATCGCCTCCCGCTCCCGTGCCGCCTTCAGTTCTTCCTCGAGGCGCAGCGTATCGGCCGCCGGCGTATCGATCTGCGCACTTGCAGTTCCGTCCGTGGAGACCACGGCGTCGCCCCGCAGCAGCACCACCGCCCGGTCAGGCTGCGCCTGCATCAGGGCGCGCGCCTCATCCAGCTTCGCCGCCGTCAGCGGGGCGCTCTCTTTCTCCCCCTGACGCAGCACCACCCGCTCCCCGTCTTCCGCCCCCTGGTAGTGCGAGTTATCGATATCCAGCCGTCCGGTGGCCGGCGACACCGGCACCACCCAGTTACCGCGATGGCGGCCGTGCTCGTTGACCACCGCGTACAGCAGCACCGGTCGGCTGCCGCCCTGGAAGTGCGCCGCATCGCGCATGTCCGCGTCCAGCCTACTGGCGAGGCGGGTCTCGCCGGCTGGTCGCCCGGCCTCAAAGGCGCGCACCGCCGCCTGCGCCGCGGCGTCATCGGCGCGCAATAGCACGTCATGCACCGTTTCGCGCCCGCCGGTGTGCTTTTCCACCTGCCGTTGCCAGCCCTCAAGGTCGTCGACATACAGCTGCACATGCTGCTTTGCGCGCGACAGGGCAACGTAGGCGCTGTCCTGTGACGCCATGCGCTTGCGTGCGCCCTCAACCCCCTCAAGGGTTATCACGTAGTCTACCGAGGCGCCCTGGGCGCTGTAGGTGGTGACGGCGTAGCCATAGTCGATATGCCGGTCACCCGGCGCGGCGGTCGGGTCGAGGCTGACCTGCTGCTCACCGACCGTCACCTGCAGCCGCCCGCGCGCATCGATGCCGGTCACCACACCGATGTCGTTGGTGCGCAGCATCCGGTCGCGGTCGGTGGTGGTCAGCCGTAGCCGCTCCCCGACCGATACCGTCATCGTTTTTGCCTCAAAGACCGCAACCTGGCTGCGCCGCAGGGTGGCCGGCGCCAGCCAGCGTTCGTCCTGACCGTCCAGGCCGGTGAGTGATACCGTGCCGCTTTGGCCATCGACGGCCTTGATGGTGAAATAGTCCTCGCCCATCTTGACGACATGCCCGGTATTCGCCTGCCAGAACGCCCGGCTGCCGAGGTCCGCCTGGCTGTTCGATACGCGACTCAGGGTGCTGACCGTGATGCTCTCCCCCAGCTTGCCCTCTGCCTGCAGCCGGTCATGCACCGCGTCATTGATGGCACGCCGGTCGGCGTTCAGTTCGGCAACAATCAGGGTGTTGTCCCGGGCCTCGGGGGTGCGGCCGACATAGTCGGCAGCAATCAGCGCCGCCACATCGGACTCGCCGAGCGTCTTGAGGTCGATGACGCTGGATGACGGCACCGGAGCACCCGACTCGCGCGGGATGATGTCCGGCCCTACCTGCTGTGACATGGTCACCGCCTCGCGCACATTGCCGGCAATCATCGCCTCGATGGCCGGCCGCAGGGCCGGCGTCTGACGCACGATATCCTGCATGATGGCGATGTCGGCGGCGCTGCGATGCAGCGTGAGCGAGAACGGCACGCCGGACTCGAGCGGCTTGAGCTGGGCCTCGTCGCCGCTCATCACCGCCCGGCCGCCCCCCTGTGCAATCAGCGAGACGGCGGTGGCCATATCGCGGTTGCCCACCATTGAACTTTCGTCTATCACGAACACCGTACGGGAAAAGTCCGGCTTCTCACCGCCTTCCTGCGCGCGTGACTGCTCGCTGAGGAAGCTGGCGAGGGTCTGCGCCGGGATACCCGCCGCGGTCAACTCGCTGACCGCTCGGTGCGTCGGCGCCAGCCCAACCACCTGCGGCGGGTTGTCGAGCCTTGCCAGCGCGGCGGCGACCACCTTGAACTGGGTGGTTTTACCCACCCCGGCATAGCCCTGGATAGTGACAAAGCGGTCCTTGCTGGTTAGTGTCATCTCTGCAGCCTGCCGCTGTCCCTGAGTCAGGTTCGGGTACGGGTCCGCAACTCTCCCCGTTTGGCTGGGGTCACCCTCGTGATTGGTTAGGCCACTGTTTGTTGTCAACGGCGGCAGGCTGTTCTTCCCCTCGGCGATATGCCGCAGCACCGTTTTCTCCTGCTCCCAGCTCTCGCGCCGGATATAGGTGTCACCGCGTCCCTGAACGGTGGACAGGGCAATAATGTCCCCGCGCCGCTCAAGCCGCGCCAGCTCACCCAGCGCCACATCCGGAGTAACGCGTTCGTCCATCTGCCCGGCCAGGGCCGCCACCTTCAGCGCGGAGAACATCACGTTCGTGCCCGTCGCCTTTTCGATAGCAAGCCCCACCGCACGCGTCGTCGGCGTCAGGCGCGCCTGCTGCAGGCTGCGCAGGGCGTCGGTGACGTCATCCTTGCCGCTGAGCGCCTGCAGCCCCTGCGTGACCGTCACCGAGGTGCGCGTGTGCGTGAGCCTGGCGGTGATGTCCGCCTCCGAGAGCGGCGTGAAGGCGAGGATGGCGTCTCCGCTGCGCCGCAACTGGTTGACCGTGGCGTCCGAGACCTCCTTGCCGGCCAGCACAGCCACCACCTGCCCCTGCGTTTTGCGGCTCGCCCCCAGCGATTCGGTATAGGCGTAGTCCATCTTCAGCGGGGCACCGGTCAGCGGGATGTTCGCACGCTTGCCCTGCGCGTCTTCGACAACCAGCCGCTCCCGAAACAGCAGGCTTTTGGGTTTTATGCCGACCACCCGCAGCTCGGCATCGGCGCGCAGGGTATGCCCCAGCTCGCCGGTCGCCCTGACCCGCTCACCTTCCTGCAGCGTCAGTGATGCCTTCTGCCAGAGGCGGTAACTGCTGTCGATGGCGCTTATCGCCAGACCGCTGCGGTTCCCGTTTGCGTCCTCGACCGACAGTTTGTGGGTCTCCTTGCTGACGCCCACCACCGTCATGCGCTCAAGAACCTGCTTGCCCTCTACCCGCTCCAGCACCATCCCCACCTTGTAAGTCCCGCGGTTTTGCCGCGTGCCGGCGTCCAGCCACACGGGCGAAAGCGTATCAACCGTCCTGAGCGTGGCGCCGAGTACGCCTTCCTCACCCAGCGCGGTCCGAATGGCCTGCGTTAATTGGGCGCGCGTGCGGGCATTGCCCGCCTGCGCCACCACCGCCAGCCCGGCGGCCGTCTGCTTCGCCACGTGCCGGGCGGCAACCTGCAGGCGGTCATCCACCGTATCCTTTTGCACCAGCGTCACCGTGGCATTTTCCTGGCGCTCGGCGGTTTTGAGCTGCGTGACGCCGGCGGCGCGCAGCACCTCGGCGCCGAATCCGGTTGCGCGCCGCGCATGCGTATCCAGTACGACGGCCACACCCTGACTGCGGTCAACCGCCTGCAGCACCTGATGGAGCTGCGGCACGCTCAGTTGCTCCGACTCGGGCAATGAGACCAGCGAAGACGCGGGCAGGCCGCGCTCGGCGACCTCCTCCACCGTCATCACCGTGCCCACGTCCGCTCCCTTCAGGCGCGACCGGGCTGCCCGGCTCGCCACCACCACCACGCTCTCGCGCCCGGCCTGCGCCGCCGCCTCACCAAAGCGCGCCAGCAGGTCTGCCTGAAACGCCTGGCCGCCGCGCGCATCGATGAGCGTCAGCCCCCTGCCTGCCTGCGCCCACTGCGCGACAATGCCGGTCGCTTGCGCAGGCGCAGGCGTATCCGCCCGCCCCGCTGCCAGCCGGGCGGCAAGCTGAGACAATCGCTGCTCGTCCCGTACATGTGCCGCCGACGTAAACAGCGTTTGCGCACCGTCCACTGCCAGCAGCGCGCCGCGCGCCACCGCGGTCTCGATTTCCGTGCGCACGGCGCCATACACCCCTTCGCGCATCGGCAGGCGCCCCAGTGCCGCGGTCAGGACTGCGTCAATACCAAAGCGAACCGCGCTTTTGGACACGACGGAAATCGCCTGCTCCACGGCCTGCGCCGGTGTCATGGCATCGTCCTGCGCCGCCTGACGCTGCGTGCGGGCCGCCAGCAGCGCGGCCGCAGCGGTCTGTGGCGCCGGCTCCACGGTCCTGTCGGCCGCCCGCGCGTCAACCTCCGTCTTAAAAGCCGCGTAATCAAAGCCGAGCTCATCCTTCAGCTTCTTCCGCCAGTAGTCGCGCACGGCGTCCATGCTGGTAAAATCCTTATTCTTGCGGGTATCGAGCGCCGCCCGGGTTTTCTCCCGGCTGCCGGCATCCATCCCCGCTGCGGCGAGAATGTCCTGGCGCCGTGACGAAAAGGGCTCGGTCGGCACCCCGTCAATCTCGTACATCCCGTGCGGGCCGGCGTCACGCAGCAGATAGCCGGCAGCTTCAAGTTCGCCGCGCATAAACCCGCGGTACATCGCGCCGATACTGACCTGCTCCTTCCAGAGGATATTGTTAAAGCCACTGCCGGCCCGGGTATCACTGGAGAGCGTTTTCCAGCCGCCGGCCGCCAGCGTGGCGTTGGCCACAATGGCGTGGGTATGCAGCTGCGGGTCGAGGTTACGCGAGGTGTCGTGCAAAAACGTCGCCACCACCAGGTTACCGGTCCGCTCAAGCGCGCTGACGCCGTCCGTCATGGTGCGCGTCGAGGCAAACTTCTCCAGCTCGTTGAGCGTGGCGGCCACCGCCCGCTTGTGCGCCCCAATCAGGAACGTGTCACCGGCAACCAGCGCCAGCACCGACACGCTCTTGGGCGCCGAGAAGGTCAGATCGATGCCCGGCTGATGGGTGTTCTTGCCGTTTTTCATGTGCGACAGGTCACCCCCATCCGGCAGATGGCCTTCCAGCACCGCCCTGAACACCTCGCCCTTGACCGGCCCTTCAAGCCCCAGGCTCTCGGCGCCGGTGCCGAGCCACTCGGTGGCCATCTCGCCGATAAAGTAGTAATTGTCTTTCTGCTCGTAGTAGCCGGCGGCGTTGGCGGCCGACTTGACCGCTGAGACGGATAGCATGGTTATCGCTCCACTCCGGTTTCAAATACCTTGACGGCAGGCTTAACCATCTGGTCTTCGTCCGCCAGCTCGGGCGGCACCTCTTTGCCTGCTGCGCCGTTTTTCTCTGGCTGCGGGGTGGCCGCCTGCGCAGCGGCGGGAGACGGCGGCGCGATATCCGTACCACGCCCCTCCGCCTCATCATCCGCTTCGGGCGCCTGCGCGGCCGCCGCCGGCGGTACCTGCGCGCCGGCAACTATCGGACGTTCTTCAAACAGCGCCGCCACCGCGTTGCCGGTCAACCCCTGCAGCGTGTCGCCGCCTTCCAGCAATGCTTCGATATCCTCGTCCATCACCGCGTCGACGTCGCGCGGCACGCTCGCCTCGGCCACAACAGAAAAGTGCTCACGCGTCATCTTCATGTGCACCACCGGCAGCCGGCCCGGCAGGGTGATATAGCACTCCAGGTCGTCCAGCTTCTGGATATCCGAGTAGCTCACCAGGTGTTCGTTGACTTCATCCTTGGAAAACTGCACGCCGTCCCGAATGATATCGACGCCGTAGCTGTACTGGTCGCGGAACTTGAGGTGGCGTTTTTCACCCAGCTCTTCCTGCACGAACTTGGCCACGTGCGCACTGGGCGCGCGGCCGAACACGCGGGTATTGAGCAAATCCCAGATATCGGCGGCGCCCTCGCGGCCGAACTGCGTCTCCAGCTGCGGGTAGTTCTGCAGCCCCACCAGGGTGCAGCCGCCGAACTTGCGCGCTTCGGCCACGTATTCGCCGAGTATCGGCAGCTTGTGTAACGACGGCAGCTCGTCAAGCAGCAGCCAGATGCGCCGCTCGCGGTCCGCATCCGGGCGCAACCCCAGCACGTTGACCATCAGCATGTGCAGCCACGCGGTCAGCAGCGGCTTGAGCGCCTCGTGATGGCGCCCGTCGCTGGTGATGAAGATCCAGCCGTTGTCGCCGTCCATGTCCACGGTGTGTACCCAGTCACGCAGGTTGAAGGGCCGCTTGCCCTCCTCATCCAGCCCCTGCAGAAAGCGCAGCGCAGTGACATAGCTGGTAAGCACCATGCGGATGGTCATGGCGGTTTTCTCGACGCTGCCGTCCACCAGGTTGGCGGCATCGGTGTCCTTGAGGAAGGTGCGCAGGTCTTCAAGCGACACAGACAGCAGCTTCTTCATCAGGGTGCGCAGGTTGCGCTCATTCATTTTGGCGAGGCGCCGCGCCACTTCCGCAAACAGCCGGCGGGCGGCCAGCAGCCAGAAAGGATCGCCGCTCGGCGCGTCAGGCAACAGGGTCTTGGCGAAGTTCTCGAAATCCGCCACCGTGCGGCACTCGTCCCATAAATCCCAGGCGGCGCAGCGCGCGTCAAACGGGTTGAGGATGATGTCCTTGTTTGCCCGGTAGAACAGCGGCAGGAAGTTGCCGCCCTTGTCGTAAATCATCACCTTGTCGCCGCGTGCGCGCAGCTGGCGGCAAAGGTTGTTGATCATGGTGCTTTTGCCGGCGCCGACGGTGCCGTGCATAACGATGTTCTGCATCTCGCTGTATTTGATGAGGTGCAGCCCGCACAGGGCGAGCGGCGACAGCCGATCGTGCTTCTTCAGGATCTTGTTGACTACTTTCACGTCGTCGACCAGCTCACGGCCGCCGACCATCTCGTTCTGCCGCTGCTTCTTGCCGCGACCGCCCAGATACCAGAACACGGCGAGAAAACCGAGCGTAAAGGTGACGCTGGCCGCGCCCCAGCCCCAGAAGGCCACCTCCTTGAGAAGATTGCCCTGCTGCTGGAAATAGCGATCGGCCACCACCTGCGCCGCCGTGAACTTGAACTCGACGACCTGACCGGTTTGCGGCCGTGTCCAGTGAAAGGTCATGGTGTTGCCGGCGCCGGAGGGGAATTGCCGGTGAAACGGCAGCACCACCCATTTGACCAACCAGTAACTGCCGCCGTGGATGATTTGCTCAAAACGCATCGACAAACCGACCCACAGCGCAAACACGGCCAGCGAGGCCATCAATATCCAGAACGTGGCGATGTTCATGATTTGCAGGAACATGCCAATCATGTACTTGAGGACCTGACCGCCCTGGGTAAAGTCGCGGGTGTTAAGACTCATTCAGTATCTCCGCAAAACAGGCTCACCCTCGTCCCACAGGCGGGCGAACTCACGTGAAAAATCAGCGGCCACCGGCGGCATATCCTGCAGCCAGAGGGCGTTCTCGGCATTACGCGCATGCGCGCTCGCCGAGTAGTTATAGGACCCCGCCTGCACCGAGCGACCGTCGATGACCAGAAATTTATGGTGCATCGCGGCGTAGCGGTCATTGAGGCGCACCGGCACGCCCTGGTTGGCCAAAAAGGTCACGGCCGTATACTTGCTGTTGGCCTTGCGGTCGGCCACCACCCGCACCCTGACGCCGCGCCTTTGGGCGGCGAGCAGCGCGGTGGCGATGGGTTTACTGGTAAAGCTGTAGGCCGCCATGTCGATGGACGCCTGCGCACTGCCAATGGCGGCCAGTACCACCTGCTGCGCCGTGCCGCCGGGTGAAAATCCCGTCATAACGCTGGCGGCCTGGGCGCCTGTATGACAGACCATCAAAAACAAACCGACAAGCAGGCATCGGCAATGACGGTGAACTCGCTCAAACATCATCGTATGCTTTCCTTCGAAGGGTGCGGGTTTACTTGTACGGCAATCGGCCGTACAATACATAAGGAGGTATTTATCATGGCATCTACAACATCAGCGCGACTCGAAGCGCGCATCACACCAGAGCTTCGGGATATGTTGAAACGGGCAGCAGAACTGCAAGGTCGCTCGATGACCGATTTTGTCATATCAGCGGTTCAGGAAGCGGCAGCAAAAGCCATTGAGCAAACGACCACGATCAGGCTATCGATGGAAGACGAGCGGCGCTTTGCCGAGGCGCTGATTCATCCCCCTGTGGCAAATGCCGCGCTGAATCGGGCATTTGAGCGTCACAAGCACCATTTCGGGCGTGAAGAGTGAGTGGTACTCCCCTGACGGTCGTCAGATTGCCGGAGAGCCTCGATCGCAAATCGTTCCGTAGTGCTTCTGTGGCAATCGACAGCTACTTCCATCAACGGGTGTCACAAGATAGTCGTCGACGGATCACAACCTGCTATGTCGCCCTGGACAGCACGGGGGATATTGTCGGGTTTTATACCCTGGCGGCGGCCAACGTCATGTTGCCCACAATCCCCGAAAAGCAACAAAAGAAGCTGCCGCGATATCCCGCCATTCCGGTGATCCGCCTGGGCCGCCTGGCTGTCGATCTGCGTTATTCCGGTCAGGGTATTGGCGGCGCACTGCTGGCAGATGCTCTGATAAGAGCTGCAAACGTCGATATTGGCGCTTACGCGTTAACGGTAGATGCCAAAGATACACAGGCAGCCAATTTTTACCTGCACCATGGGTTCATTCCGCTAATCGACGCTCCTTTACAGTTATTTTATCCCCTTTCCGGGATACCTCAGAGCTGAGAAGCTTCTCGCTGCTTTAATTCTCGGTGCAATTTTCTGAGTAATAACCCACCGCTTACTCAAAGGATAAAAGCTTTGTATTAATTACCACCTGACCGCCCATTAAACCAAGCGAAAAAACGTTTTATTAAATTCAGCGATTGCCACACACCGATAAAGCAGAAAATGCTTAACAACAAATCGTAGTAATTTCTCGATTCGCCAATAACTATCGTCGTGGAATGTCGCACAATAAAAACGGTGAGTATCCAGCTGATGGCGGGGAATAGCTGTTTGACATTCATATCTCATTCATCCCTGAAAGCGGCTCGGCCAACCGGGCCGACGTGTATTTACAAGATATTGGCAATCGACTTGGCCAACTGGTCTTCGGGCACCGGTTTGGCTTCCTCGAACTTAAGATTGACCTTGTTGGCGTTGGACACCACCCGGGTCTGGTACTTGTGCTGATTACCCTGCTGCGTGCTGGTCTGCACCTTGGCGCCGGATGTGCCCTGGCGCAGCGCCGCGACGTTGTCGGTGCGCACGCTGGCGGTGGTGCGTTCGGCGATTTGCACATCGGTGACTATGGTGTAGTTGGTGTCTTCAACCAGGGCGTCGGCGGCGGCACCGAGCAGGCCGGCGGCCAGACCGACACCCAGGGTGGCACCGGCGGAATTGGAGTTGTAGGCGGTGATCCCCGCGCCGAGCGCCGCGCCGGCCACGCCGCCCTCATAGCCCTGACTCAGGAAGCCCTGCGCCTCGCGCAGATCCATCTTGTCCGCCTTGAGTACGTTCGCCTGTACCCAGTAGTAGGCCGAGGCGGGTTTGCTGACCACAACATAGCCCTTGGCCTTGACGGCATCGGCGATTTTCGCCTGCAGCGCGCTCATGTCCTTGTCAGAGGTGTTCTTGATCTGCAGGTACACGGTCCGCTCGCTGGTCGGTTCGAGCCAGATGGTCTAGCTCATCTGAGTCTTGACCTCGAGGTTACGCTTTTTGATGGCGGTGCTCATGGCGCCGCACCCAGAAAGAGCCAGCGTACTGCTGACCAGAGCTACCATCATTATTTTTTGAGTAGATTTCATCGTTCTTCCTTGTTTACACCATTGAGAAACTCTTGCAACTCTTTGTTTTTTAACTCGTCCTTCGCTGCATCGACTAACCCTGCCAGGCTGGGGAGGTTGAATCGCCCCAGATCAAAGAGGAGAACAAACACGGTTATAAAAAATAACGGTATTTGTACTAATGGAAGTAATGAAGCCATTCCATCCGGTAAGCAATAGGCTGATACGGTTAGCAATATGCCAAAATGGAAATAAGCATAGTGAGAGACTTTTTCTCTTAACATGGCCAACAGACGAGATTTTCTCCTTGTTTCTTCCGGGATCATCAAGTACTGCATATGATACGAATATATAAGCGAACCAAACCCCAAATTAAATAAAACCGAGAAGAAATACATACTGCAGTAAAAATTACTGTCTATGCGCCTCTCAAAAAGCACCATAGGAATCATTCCAACAAGCATTATCAAATGAACAAGGCAAAAATAAATAAGAGACGGGCGCATGCCTTCTGAAAAAGATGGCACCTCAGCATCACTTTCCTTGATCGCCTTGACGATCATCGCAACTTCTTCACGAACCTCACTTTGTTTCATCTTTACCGCCTTTTTGTTTATTCAGCAGTTCTTTCGCTTGCTCCAAATAATCAGCATTTTTATCATCACGGGGATCAGTAAACTTCGCCTGATGTAATTCCGCCGCATGATGCTTTATAGTATAATCTTTATTCTGTTGGTTAAAGTTTGTTTTATTATTATTCAGGCCTTTTTCCACATCGCCTTTATCATAATTAACCAGATCTTCATTATCATTCATGCGTTGCGTGGTGTTTTCCATCATATTACCGACCTGCACCTTCACGTCCTTTTTGATGTGCGCATCGGCAACCCTGGCATCAATATCTCCCATTGCCGCACCGTATGCCCCGCCTTGCGCTTTCGCCGCGTTACCAGGCGCGTGGATACCGTCGCCGACATGGCTGGCCGCCCGGTCATAGTGCGTGTCCAGTCGTCCGCGCAGTTTGTCCTCGACGAACGCCTCCGCCAGGTCTTCCCGGCGCATGCGCACCGCCTCGCTGTTGGTGTTGGTCAGCACCTCGCGCGCCTCATCATCAGACAGCTTGCCGTGCACATACCCCACAAACTCCTGCGTGTAGTTGCTTCGTGCCTGCGCGCTGAGCGTATCTGTGTTCGATGCCATCTGCTGGAACTCGTGCGTGCGGGTCTGGCTGTCGGTGAACTGCTGGTAGTGGCTGTCGCTGGTTGTCAGTCCGGCAGAGATTTGTTGCATCAGGCCGGCTGCAGCATTGTCGACCCGCTGGCCGTTGTAGTTGACGCTGTAATTGCGCATCACGTCCAGCCCCTCACTGAAGGTCTTGGCATCACTGGCGGAGATATCGTGACCTGCATCCGTGGTGTTGCGCCCACCCTGCGAGGTTTGGGCCGAGCTACCTGAACTGCCGGTGCCTTCAATACCAGCATGAAGATCTCCCCTGACGGACCCTCCAAACGCTAGTGACGCTACTTTCCCAAGCGCCGCTTTTTCGCTATCAACGACAAACGCCGCTTTGGCCCCCGCATTTACGTTGAGAGACCTGGCCTTGGTTTCAAGTTCGGTGAAGCCCTGATCGAAGGAGATATGATTGCGCTTCGCGTGCGCCTCTACGACCGCAATCGCCTTGTTCATGCGCTGCGCATCGACGGTCGACATGCCGGTCTGCGCCGCCAGCGTGGTGCTGTCGCTGTTGCCGAACTGGTCGTGGAACTGGCGCAGCTTGCCGCCGGTTTCAGTAACCGAGTGATTGTAGCCTTCCAGCGCCGTCTGGGTCTGCACCTCGCTCTCCCGCGTCAGCTTTTGGGCGGCCGAGGCGCGATGGTGGTCGAAGTTGATGTCGACCGGCAGTTTCGACATCGCCTCCCCGGTCTGATACACATGCTGGCCATCTGCAGTACGGGTTTCGGTGGCGCCGTTGCCCAGCTGCGTAGTGGTCTGACCGCTGCGCCAGACGCGGTTCAGGTCGGTCTTGAAGCCGTTGACGTTGTCGACCGACTGGTTATTGATGCTGTAGTTGCCGCTCGCCACATTCCCGGCATCGCCCGCCGTGGCGCTCATCAGCGCGTTGCCCACGTACGAACCGGCGCTGGCCACCCCCTGCCCGATGCGGGTGAACAGGTAGTTAGAGAGGAACGGCACCGTCAGCGTCAGCCAGCCGGCAACGCCCGCCAGGGTGGTGGCATCAGACATCACCTGGTTCTCGTTGGACAGCGTCGGGCCGGCGCCCTTGAGCATATAGGCACTGGTGAAGTTGACGATGAAGTTCAGGATGGAGAACATCAGTGGCCACATCATCAGGCTGGCGAACCACCCGAGGTAGCTTTTCACCACCGGCCAGGTCATCTCGCGCACAAACAGCAACAGCAACATCAACGGGAACAGGCAAACGAACATCACCATGAATACCGTATGCAGCAGCGGCATCACCTGGCTTGCCATCTGGTAGCCGCTGTGGTGGGTGAGTTTGAGCTTCATCAGCGACATTTCCGAGTTCATGTCGACCAGCGACCCCATGTCGCCCATCGAGCGACTGTAGCTGTTAAGGCCGCGCTTGATGCCGGCAATCATCACGTTTTGCTTGAGGATGTCGCTCGACGACTTGCCTGCCTCAAAGAAGTAGTTGTATGACCCTTCCAGGTACTGCGGCAGTACCGTGGTATTGTTGCGCAGCCCCGGCAGCATGCGTTGCACCAGTCGCAGGAAGCTGCCGCCGTTTTGTCCGCTTTCCGCCGCTATCTGACTGCGGATGGTGGGGGTGACCTCGATGCACGATTTGTAAACCGTGTCCGTACCGGTGTTGAACATGATGCCACGCAGCGGGCTGGGCTTTTTGAATATCAGGGCATCGATGTCCCTGGACTGCATCAGCTGGCTGACCGTGTATTTGTGGTTGAGCTGCACATCGGGGATGATGCAGTTCTTCACGTATTCGTTGAAGTTCTCCGCCAGCACCTCATTCTTGAGTCTGACGACGAACGATTCCTGCATCAGGCGCGTGCCGAACATCATGCCGGTTTGCGAGTAGGCCCGCTCTGCCGGCAGATGCAGGATATCCTCAAACCCGGTCGACAGGGTGATGGAGGCCGTCGTCATCAGCCACATCGGCACCGCCAGCCCCATCGGGACGTTGTCGACCCGCCCTATTTCCTGCGGCCGGTTAAGGTCGTTGACCACCACGGTGGCGCGCGGCGTGAGCAAGGCGGAGGTGACGATGACGAACGTCAGTCCCCAGCCAAACATCACCTTCGCATCATGCGTGCGCACAAAGGCAATAAGGCAGGTCAGCACGCCCAGCGTCTCGGCCAGCCACAGGATACTGCGCCAGCCGGCGGTATTGACCATCGTCGCCACAAAGTTCAGGCCCATGGTGATGATGCTGCCGTTACCCGTCACCCAGATATCCATCCGTCAGCCTCCAAATTCGTAGTTGCTCAGGGTCTTGTCGGTCAGGCTGCTGGAGAGCTGCTGGCGCATGTACCCCAGATTCTGCTCGAGCTCCATCACGCCGTTTTGCTGCACCTGAATGCGCTGCACGCGCTGACCCAGCTGATTGCGTACCGACAGCAGGTTCTCGCGGAACCGCGCGTTTTCGTCTTCGGTATTGAGGGTGCCCGACGCCGCCGTCTCGGCTACATCCAGCAGGCCGTTGATGTAGGTCATCACCATATCGGCGGCGATATATTCCGAGAGCGAGGTCACCACCGTCGCATCCAGCCCCAGCGATGCCGAGTCAATGGTGTAACGCAGCACCTTGACGCGCGTACTGGCCACCAGAGCCTTCTCTTCATGGGTCAGGCTGGCATCACTGCGGCTTTTACGAAACACCTCCTGAATGATGTTGCGCACGCGTGACGTCATGCCTTTGTCAGTTGCGAGCGTAAACTCGCTGGCCGAGGGTTTGAGGCACTCGCTGTTGTCGTTACAGCGATAGATTTTGGCGGTGCCGCCGTTCAGCAGGGTATTGAACAGCGCCTCGCTGCCGCCCCTGGGTGCCAGGAACGTGGGGTTACCCTTTTCGTCGTATATCACCGTGCCCACCATCGACATGACGAGTTCCTTCAGTTCCCTGTCGTCGCTGATGAACTGATTGATTTTCTCGAAGGTGGACCAGGTCAGGTTGCGACTGCGGGGAATGCGTTTTTTCTCTTCCGGCGTCGCCTTGCTGAACACCTTGTCGGTCTCGTCACCCACGCCGCACCCCTGCCGCGAGGCCGCCCAGTCCGAGAACATGTCGTGCTGGCCGCCGATGTCCTGGCAGATTTTCTTCGAGGCTTCCTGGGTTTTCGGCCACAGGCCGCCGACAATCGACTGTGCGGCCTGGCAGGTCGAGATGTTCATGTTGTTGATGGAGGTGAGCATGTTCTGCAGATTGTCCTTGATGGCCTTGCACTGCGGGCACACGGTTTCCAGCCCCAGGTCGAACGCGTACCCCACGGCGTTGCTGAGGATTTGCTTGCCCATCATCTTGAGCTGGTCGGTATTGATGAAAGAGAATGACCCCAGATAGGCATCAATGCCGCCGCAGCCGGATTTGATGTCGGGCAGCGTCACGGAAATCAGCTGGATGTTACGCACCGGCATGCGCATGAATAGGTTGCCCCCGGTCAGGTAACCCGCCGACTGCCCCTGCCAGGCCGCCGCCTGCGTCACGTTGGCGCCGCCGTCGCCCATCTGGTCAAAGAACTTGTTGAGGTCACCCTGAATGCCGGCGTGCGACGGCTGCGCGCTACTGGCAAGCAAGACACCTGCAGCCAGCAGGCCGTAGAGGTTATTTTTTCTCATTTCTGCGTCTCCCGTCCGCCCCGAATTTGTTAAGCAGCCGCCGCACGCCGCGGAAAATTGCAAGCAACAGCTGCACGTAAAACACCACCGTTGCCAACAGCGCCAGTCCCATGTCCGCCCAGATGAGCGCCTTTACCACCCCGTCCCAGCGGAGCACCGGCAGCGCTGTGGCGTCCAGCCATTCCAGCCCCGGCAGGTGCAGCGACAGCCACACCATGTCGGCACACCATCCCCGGAGCCCCATTGCCGCCAGTACCAGCAAGGCCGCATAGCCCATCTGGCGATACGGCTGCGCGATAAATGCCCTCACAGCACCCCCATACGCAGCGCCATGGCAAAGCTCTCGTCAATACGCTGCTTCAGCACCTCGTCGCTGATGGCGCCCTGCGACAGCGGAATGGCAACCAGCGTTTCGCGGTTGACCAGAAAGTCGGTGGGCGTGGCCTTTGGCAGTTCGGCAAAGAAGTCGTTAATCACGGTGTCATTGGCCGGCAACACGTCGGGGAAAGTGGCATCGCCCTTGCCGTCGAAGCTGTAGACAAACACCGGCAGGTTCAGCTGCGCGCTTACCGCCCGGAGCACCGGATTGAACTGGTGGCAGTACGGGCAGTCCGAGCGAATGAAATGCACCACCTGCCACTGCGCGATATTGATGCTGCGACCGTCGCGCAGCCGGTAGTCAACCCGTCCGCGCCTGGGCGCGGCAGCCGTCTTATCTTTCCCCTGCACGCCCGCTGCCGGCGAAACGCGCCCGGCATCACCGAGAGACAAAGCATCCGGCTTTCCCTGCTCCAGCGCCTGCAGTTCGTCGCGCAGCCCGGCGTGCGCGACGGTAGCCACGACCAGCAGCGCTGCAACCAGTACGCCCCAGCGTTTACATGTCGTCATCCCATTGCTCCTGCATTATCGGCATTCGCCGAAGTGTCGGTTCATCTGCTGACGATAGTCCTCGGACTGCGGATAGGTCTTGTCCGTCATGACCGCGCGTAACAGCGAGAAATAGTGCTCATCGTTGGCCGACAGCGCTTTCAAATCCTCAACGGTGACCGCGTGACGACATCTCTGCGCCTGGATCTGCACGATGTCTGTCAGAACGGTCTGCATGTCAACGCTGAAGCCCTGCAGCGCCGCCAAAAATCGCGCTGTCCGCTCGCGTGATCCCTCCGGTTCTGCCCGAGCGGCCAGTGTCGTCAGAACCACACAGATACCCACTACCGCCAATTTCCTCTTTTCATCGGTATTTCTCTCTACATTGGTTACAGATCAACCCGCTCAATCACATCACGCCATTGGGACGCCGTCGGACGCAGCTAGATACACACGGGGCCATCGTCGTGATCGTGCAGCGAGCCCAGGAACCAGCCATCACCGGCCGGCGGTCGCGGCATCCAGCCGGATGCATCCCAATCCTCGTCATCAAAGCCGGCCAGAAACAGAGCGGGGTCTTCATCGCGCATCAGCATTACCCACGCTTCCAGATCCTGCTCGCGCAGCCAGCCCGAGAAGTCCGCGGCGGTTTCCAGATCAACCGCGCGCATCGCCGGGTGCGTCCAGTACCCCTGCGAATCTCGCTCAACCTCAGCGGGACTAATGTGTCGTTTTGTCATCATTATCTCCCCCGGCCAGCGATGAAGCCTGCTTTTGCAGCCCACGGTCACGCTGCTCACGACGAGCAACGTTTACACACTTCGACCACATTGAAATAGCCCCGACGAACAAAGCCAACAGACCCGTTTGGATGCAACCTGAGCCCCCCAGGAAGGAAGCAAACTGTTGGCTCTGCCTGATAAATTCCTCACGCCCAATAGTGGAGAGCGCGTCATAAAACGCCCCGAACGAGGGCAGCCAGGAACACAGCAATATCCAGCCTAAACAAGCAAAAAGGAGCCCCCAGATAACTAACCAACTGACGACCGAGCGCAACGCAAGCAGCGTAATAACTTGCCACGGTGACTCAGCCCATAGGGTGCGTAACACCCCAAAAGCCAATCGATTCAGTTGCTTCTGTTCCGCCTTTCGTTTCATGCGCCACATGGCGCGCATCGCCTTGGCCATTTCCGCTCTCCTGTTGTTGATGCCCCGATACCGAACGGGTTGGGGTCGATATTGCCCATCTGTTTCATCTCCTACTCCTTGTTTCGTTCAGTCACGGGGTTTGAAATCGGTGACGACATTCAGCACGCGCCGTGCCAGGTCATCCTGCGTGATAAAACCGTAGGCCAGCGGCTTGTAGGTCCCCGCCCCCGGCTCCACCAGGTAGATGGCCGGAAAATGCCTGATACCCATTTTTTTGGCCTGACCGGCATCCCTTCGGCTGTCCGGCAGATCCGCGCTGATGCGGCCATCGATACTCACCGGCACCAGGTGCAACCCATACTGCGCGGCAAACTCCTTCACCACGCTGCCCAGCTTGTTATCCAGCGGCTCCTGGCCGCGATAGAACAAGAACACCCCGTAGCGCTGGTTGACCTGGTCGATAGCGCGCGCCAGCGCCTGGCGCTCCCTGGCATATTCGATAGGCGCCGCCCCGTTGTAGAAGGGGTGCTTGAGGTTGTAGTCCAGCTCCGGGTAGTCCAGCAGCACCTTCTGCCAGGTAGCGCTGAATGCGCTGGCCTTGTTGACCAGAAAGTCCTGCACCACCTTGTAGCGCCGTATGTTTTCCGGCTGCGGATCGAGCACCGCCGTGATAAGCAGTTCCTTGCGTATTTTCTCGATACGCGCCAGCCGTTCAGTGGGTGATGCGGGCGGCGGTGCTGGTGCAGGCGCCGGCGGAGCGTTCTTCGGCGGTTTTGTCTTCTTGTCGTACCAGTACCAGCCCTTGACCGGCTTATCGACATACCCCGCCGGCTCGTCGTCCTGCGCTGCCGCCGCCATAAGCGCAGGCAGCAGCAACGCCAGACACAACGTGCGTTCCATCAGCTTCATCACGGGCTCCCCTTCTGGATGTTGCGACTGATTTGCTCACGGATACGCGCTGAGAGCGCATCCTGGTCGGGCAGCTTCACCTTGCCCTGCAGCTCGTCGTAAAAATCGCTGAAATCAATGCGGTCAAACTTGAGCCGTTCGAACTCGGCCATCACCATGCCGCGGCAGTCCGGGCTTTTGCCGCTGCCAAACCCGATACCCAACTGGCCCTGGCGGCCCTGCTCCTGCACGATGCGCGCCAGCAGGCTGTCGTAGACGCAATAGCTGTGTTTTTTCTGCAGGCAGGCACCCAATACCTTTTTCGAGCAATACTCCCCGACATCGATAACCAGCTTGCGTTCCTTGGCCTTGCCGATGGCCTTTTCCTCATCGTTGCAGTGCGCCAGCCCGACACCGTGCCCCCAACCGCCGCCCTTGCAGCAGTTGCTGAACCCGATGGCGGTTTTGCGGCACGACATGGGCTTGCCGGTAAAGAAGCGGATGGTGTTGGGGTCAAGCCCGGCCACGTCCTTGCCGGCCGCCGCCAGCGCGGCTAGCTGAGAAACGGCCGCCTTGAAGTCGTTGTTCTTCTCGTCCTTGATGGACGCACAGCTGCCGTCATCGCAATAGAATTTGTCGCCGCACAGCCAGCCTTCGCCGCTGACGGTGTGCTGGCACTGGTAGCTGATAGATTCGCGTACGCAAAAGTCGCCGACTTTCTGCAGGCAGCTGCGCGTGCCGACCGTGCAATTCTTGTCGTTCTCGTACCGCTGACAGCTGTTTTCGTCATCCTCAAACACCTGATAATCCTCCTTCCAGGCCCAGCAGTCCTGATAGAGCGTGTAGTTCTGTCCGTCCACCGTGACCGTGCGGTTGCCGCCGGGCGCCACACATTGCGTGTTGAGCAGGACGTCTCGCGACTTGTCGGCCGTGCAGGACTCCGTCCATGTCACGACAGGATCGGCAACGGTTTCCTCAACCTCAAACGTCAGCGTAACGCTGACGCCAAATCCCTTGTTCGCACCGCTGCCGGACGTTTTCGACGTCTTGATGACCGGGAATGACTGCCCCGCGTCGACGTCCATATTGACGTCAAATCGCGCCTTGACCGTGCTGCTGCCGTCTCTGTACGTGGTTCTGCAGTGGCTGTTTTTCCCGCCGCTGCACTGTTCGTCGCGGCTGGGCAGCGACGTCACCGTGACCGGCAGCGCGCGCCCCATGATGGAAAATGTCTCCGCGACCGAGCTTCGGCAGTCACTGCCCCATTGTTTGTTACAGCGCTGGTTGTAGGGAATGGGCATGGACGCCGAGACGTCAACGGCCAGCAACCGCCCTTTTATCGGCATCACCAGCTTGCCCTGCCACCGGGTTCCCCAGCCGCCAGGCATGTCGACGTGCACGGACGCCTGCTGCTGTTTTTTTACTCGCTTTTCACGCGTCTCGATATGCGCCTCACGGCGGCAGTCGGCGCTCACGTTCTTGGCTTGCCGGCAGCTGCGCGACGTGTAGGTGACCTTGCTTACCACCTGCTTGACGCATTTTGGCCCGACGCCGGCGGCGATGACGTCCGCGTCTTTGCGGATGTCGTCACTGCGTTTAATCATGTCGGAGTCGTAATCAATCTTGTCGGCAGGGTTGTTGATGAAAGATTTGCGCATTTCCTTGCCGAGCTCGGTCTGTGCCAGCGCCTGTTGCCCTTTGGCGCCGATATCGGTATCCGTCTGCGTCCCGCCCTGGTAATAGCCGCTTTCCGGCGGGTTATCGGTGTAACGGTCAAAATACTGCTCCGGCTTCACCTGCCCGGCCCCCTTCTGTGCACCGCTGAGCGCAGCGGAGGCTGCAGCTTCACCTTCGCTCGTGTCGTTGTCACCGGCAAAGACCGGATTAGCCGAACAGGCCGCCAGCAGGCTGCCGAGCAAGGTGCGAGATAGCGCTTGTCGTAATGTCATGTCACCTCCTGGGCCGCCCTGACGATTCTCTGCGGTGGGGTTTCCCTGGTGTTGAAAACCCCGGTATTGGTACTGCTCTTTTTATTGTGGTTGTTGGGTGCTGCGCGTTTTGGCGCACTCGCCGCGCGCATCGATAAGCTCCAGCCCGTCGCGCACGGCCAGATTGCCGTACACCACATCAAACTTCTCGCCGCAGCGCCTGACCAATGCCGGCACGCTCGCAATGCCGTAGTGAGCGAACCGCAGCGGGTCGATATTGACGCTGCCCACGCCATACTTGTTCTCCAGCCGGTACACCGCCTGCGCGGTAGCTTTCATGTCGTCATTGACCAGCCCGCGCAGGTAAACCGGCACCCTCTCGCGCTGTGCGCCGCGCAGCAGCGCAACCAGGCTTTTCTCAGGGATGGAGAATGAGACGAAATAGGCGACCTCGTCCGGCGTCTGGTCAAGCGGACGGCTGCGTTCCTCAGCCTGCGCCCCCAGGGCAAGCATCAACGCCGCCGGCATCAGAGCACGACGCAATTGCGTTTTTTCCATATCAGGTACCCGTAGTTCTTTTTGGTGGTTGGCTTCTCTTTGCCCAGCTGCCAGCGCATCACGCTGCGCCCCAGCGGATGGCACGCATTGGCGTCGGGCACCGTGTTGACCATCTGATAGCGGTAGCGGCTTTTGGGCATGATGACGGTCGGATACTCGTGGCAAACCGCCCGGTTGGCACCGATGGTGTCCCAGATCATCCCCTGGCGGTGCAGTTTGAAATTCATGCGCTCGGTCAGCAAAATGCCGCTGTTGAGGCCGCTGCTCTCGTTGACCAGGTTGCCGGAAAACGGGTACATCGAGCCGTGGCCGCCGGCACACCAGAACAGCGCATCCAGCGGCTTGCGCACCTCGGCGGCGATGGCATCGGCTGCGCAGGCCATTTGCGCCACCGGATTGGCGAACAATATGGCTTCCGGACTGATAAATAGCGCCAGCGAGTCGTCTCTCCACATCGGATCAAGCTCCGACATGTAGGCGATGTCGTATTCACCGCCCTGCATGCAGCCGACGGAGGTGATGATGTTGAGCCAGCTGATGAGCGGGTACTTGTACCAGTGAACGTGATAGAAGGTGCCGGGATTATTCACGCCCAACTTGGTTCCCGTACCGGTACCCACCTTCGGGATGGGAATGGAAAACCCGCCCATATTGACCATGCAGCCGGGCGCACGCGTGACGTCACTGATGGCGAACGGCTCCCAGAACCCGATGGCGATACCGGGTCGCTGAAAAAGCGGCGGCGGCGCCGGACAAAGCTGTATCGGCGAGCTGGGGTTACTGGTATCCGGCAGGTCGCCTTTGGACAGTTCGGTCTTGCCGATGGTCATCGGGAACAGGCACTTCCAGCAGATATCGGTGATGGGGTTCATCCAGCGGCCGTCGCAGGTCGGATCTTTCGCCTGGGCAGCGGTGCAGCCCAAAGCCAGGGCAAGCGCCACTGCAACACCGGCCATGCCAGGGCGTTTCATTTGTCCGCCTTGCCCGCGGTCTTGCCGCGCGCTTTTGCAATGGCCGCCTGCAGCGTGGACGCATCCACCGCGCCGTACATCACCGATGTGTTGTCGGCGTTGGCATGTTGGGTTGGCATCACGATAAACGCCGGCGTGCCGCTGATACCCAGATCACCGGCCAGTACCGCATTGCCTTTCAGGTCTGTTTCCGCCCCGATGCCTGAGACCGTGCTGCCAACCTTCTGCACATCGGCCCCCGCCAGCTGCGTAGCCTGCCGAATATCCGCCTGCGTCAGTTGTCCCTCGGCGTGTCCCGTCTTGAATAGCGCATGGTGATAGCGGGCATAGGCGTCAGCCCCCTGTTGCCGCCAGATGCTCACTCCTCGGATAGCGGCGTCGCGGGAAAGCGGCCAGCGTTCACCAAAAATCGGATATTCCCGGAAGGCCACACGCAACGCGGCGTCCTTGTCCATCACCGCTTCCACCACCGGCGCCATGCGCGAACACCAGATGCACTGATAGTCGAAAAACTGGATCAGGGTGACGTCGCCGTCAGGGCGCACGGTCGGCGCTGCATCGCCGTTAAGCAGCATGTGTTTGTTTGCCAGCACCGCATCCAGCGCCTGGCGCTGTTCGGCAGCGTTTTCACGCTGCTGCAGCTTCTCGCTCATCTCGACCAGCAGATCGGGATGGTCACGCAGGTAGTCCGCGGCAATCTGGCCAATCGCCGCTTGCTGCTCCGGGGTAAAGGTTACCGCGCCTGGCGAAGCGTATGCCGGCAACTGCGAATACAGCGCTGCAGCGACGCTGACCACGACAGCCTGTGCAGTCGTCTTGATCTTCATGATTTGGGTCCTTTGGTGATTTCCTGGCCGTCATCGGCCACGGCCACTTCGGTGATGCGCAGCAGTTTTTTCCCCGGCATCTGGTCAACGATGGCCGGCACCCGGCGAATGCCAAACTTGTTGACCAGCACGGCGCCCTGGTCAAAATAGACGCGCACGTCCAGCGCGTCGCTGCTGTCCTTGATGTTCCCGCCGACCAGGATGAGCTTGTCCATGACGCCCGGCCGTGGGCGTTGCCTGAACCAAGAGAGCTGCGCGGCATCGCGCCCGTCGATAAACACCAGCGTCTGGTTGAAGGTCGGCAGCACGTCGAACGGCGACACCCGCTGCCCCTTGCGGGCAAACACGTTCCCCTTGTCGTCGGCAATATCTTTTTGCACGACGAACGCCGGGTCGAACGCCCGCACCACCCTGGCCTCGGCACGCCGTACCCCCTCGATAGGGACGGGGTTCAACACGCTACCTGTGACACGGTCACGCAGCTCCTGCTGGATACGTTCCTGCGTTTTCCCGGCGAAGTGCTCACCGAGCCGCTCACGAATAACGCTCAAAAGGTCATGCTCCCGGATGGGCCAGATATCGCCCACCGTGCCGAGGTTGGCCGCCTGAGTCAGCGAAGGCAGCGCCAGGCAAAGGGCAGCCAGTACGCGGCGCATCACTGCCCTCCTTGCATGGCGGCAGCGAGATCCTTGCGTATCTGCGGCGTCACATCAGGCAGGCCGGCCACCACGGCGGCGCTGACCACAATCACCTCATGCTGCGTTGCGGCCCGCGCCGTCAGCACCTGATTAAGCTTCTGGTTATAGCGCTGCAGCAGCGCGGTGCGCTCGTCATCGCTGAGCTTGAGACGCGCGCTTTGCAGCAAAAACCGATCGGTTGTGCCCTTCATGTCGAAGGTCACCAGTTTGGGCGGCTGCAACAGCATCAGCCAGAGTGCCGCCGTCACCAGCACGGCGCACACCACCGAGATAAACCCGGTCAGCCAGAATTCGCGGGGGGTGACGTTCATCGCGGCCCTCCTAAACAGTTACAGTGGTGAGGGCTGAAAAAGAGGAAATGGATGGCCAGAAACAGCCCCGTGACGACGCCCAACACGAAGAGCCATCGGCACGCACCACCGAACAGGGCCGCCAGCCCTGGGTAATCAAGGGCTTTCGCCCCCACAGCGGCAATCCCCATCACGCCCGCGACCGCCAAAGCGACGGTGAACACGGCCTGCATCAACGTGTCGACCGAGTCGAACTCCTGCCCCCGGATAAGCTCATCGGCGCCCATGATGGCCAGCCTCCCACCCAGATAAAGCACCCCTCCGCCAAATAGCGTCACCAGCGCATACCCCACGCCGCGAAACCACTCGGTTGCGATAAAGCGCGCGGACAGCGGTGGCCGCTCTGCCACCGTCGATTTTGTGTGATGCATCTTTCCCTCCGTCAAATCGTTGCCTACGAAAGCAGACCGGCAACGCCGGCTATTACCCACAGCCCCAGAGCCAGGCGCAGCAGGTTCACTGCCTGATGCCCCTTGCCCGCCCATTGATACCGCAGCGCCAGCAGCGCGGCCGCCAGGAGCCCTGCCACCGTCAGCGCGCGCAAGGCCGCTGTGAACTCGGCGGCGCCCATATCCCGCGCCGCCATCAGGCCGATAACCACCATCGCCGCACTCAGCACTAAGGCCGGATGGCGCCGAAGCGCCCAGCGCAAACGCAGTGTCGCTGTCATAACGGCATCGCCAGCAGCGCCTCCAGCTCACGCCGCTTTTCCGCATCCCGCTCGACCATCTCGAACAGGATGTCCTTGATATCCGCGCCCTCTGCCAGCCGCTTTTCGCGGTAGGTGAAATCCTGCCCCTTGGACGAGAACAGCTTGTCGCTCAGCGGATCAAGCAGCAGGCGATGGAAGCTGCTGGAGCCACCTATTTTGACCAGCAGCGCGCTGTATTTGGCCAGCTTGGCCGCCGGGAACTTCTTCACCAGCTCCCATTCCTGTTCGGAGAAGGCGTTCGGTTCTTCCTTCTCGAACATGCTGAACGACTGGAACTCCTGCATGGCGGTGAATTTGAACGAGCTATTTTCGTAGGCTGCCAACGAGGCGGTGCTGAGGTTTTTATCGCGAATGGACTGCGTCACCGTACCGCAGGAGCCGCCATGACGGCGTGCGGTGCGATACCCTTCCTCAATGAACTGACGGATTTTGTCGCTGGAACCGCCCAGCAGCTTCCACCCCTCATCAATGATGTTCATCTTGCGCAGATCGCGCTGCGTGCTGTACATCAGGTTTTCCGACCAGATCATCAGCGTGAACAACACCGCCGACAGCAGATCGCCGCGGTTGCGCAGATCGCCAAGTTCGGTGACCACAAAGCGCATGTCCATCTTCAGCGTGGGTTCGTCGCTGTTGAAGAATTTGCCGTAAATGCCTTTGGTGGTGTATTTGTTGAGCAGCGTCACCATCTCATCGATGCGCCCGGCGATCTGTGCACCACTTTTCAGTGCCACGTCCCCCTGGCGCTTTTTAAGGTAGTCCACTACATGGTCGATGCGCATGCCCTGCTCATAGGTCGGCCATTGTTCGGTGATGGCCTCCATCATCAGGGATTCGTGTACCTCATCAAGCAAGCCGCGCGGGCTGGCCAGAATACACAGCTGGTCGCGTATGCGTTCCGCCGCCAGTTTGATATCGGTCACGTTGGCGAACGGATTGAACCGCAGGTTTTCACCGTTGATATAGGCGCCGCCGATACTGCTGCAGAACGCCTTATACGAGTCGCCGATATCGGTAATGGAGACATAGCCCTCGCGGTCAATGACCTGACGCGCCAGCGCCTGGGCGAATACTGATTTACCGGCCCCGGAGGTGCCGGAGAGAAACCAGTTGAAGTTGGTGTTCGGCAGGTCTTCATCAAACACGTCAAGGAAGGCGACCTGGTTGCGGTAGCTCGGCAGTAAAATGCCGGCGCTGGACAGCTTGTTGTCGCCGATAACCGGCATCAGGTTGGCCGCATGGAAGCTCTCCGCGCGCTGTGTGGCTCCGGTACGGTTGAGATCGCGCCACAGTTTCGGGTCGGCCATGGTGAACGGCAACGTCGCCAGCAGGTTGCGCACCTGCATGTAATCGGCGCGCACCATCTTGATCGCCTGGCGGGCAAAGGCTTTCTTTGTGTTTTCCACATAGCGGGACATGGCCTCGTCATCATCTTCACAAAAGAAGGTCAGCCCGTAAAAGTATCGCGTCAGCGCCGTGCGCCCCGCGTCCAGCTCGGTCACCAGCCCCTTCCATTCGGCGTGCTGGCGCACCGTGCCGGGAATAAACTTGGCGTAGGGCGTATTGACGCGCGAATCCAGCCCCAGGAAACGGTTCTTGGCTTCCCCCTGGCTTTTCATTTGCTCGTCGGTGACCAGCACCATGCTGAACAGGAACGGACACGCGATGCTGCTGGTCGGTGACGCCAGGTCGGCGATGATGTTGCCGTTCTGCCACAGGTAGTGTTCATGCGGATTGCGGTCGAGGTTCATGCTGACCATGCGGCTGGAGAAGTCCCGTGCCTTTGCATCACTGCCCGATATCCGGATATAGCCAGGCTTCACCAGCCACGAGGTGCTGTTATCGACCATCTGCGCCGTCAGGTCAGACTGCGGGTCGTAGGGCTTTTCATAGCTCGCCAGGCGCGACACGTCGTGGTTACAGAGTTCGCGTATGACGCCGATGATGTCATCCGCACTGGCGTGGCGGGTAAAAATATCCGCGGCGGTAAGCGCATTGCTGATGGCCCGCCGGACGTCGCGCACATGAATGAGATCGGTTTCCGTCACGCGGCGTGTTTTGTGCGCCCAGGTGAAAAACAACCGATAGTCGCGCAGCGTCAATGGATGCCCGAGCCCATTGGGGAAACCGTGACGGGCGCCATGCAGCGCGAAGCGCCGGTTGATGTCGTTGCACTCGTCTGCGCGGTAGCCAGTCCAGCCAAAGTCTTTGAGGCCATAGTCAATCTGCTCCTGCAGCGCCCCGCTGCTGACCATCAGCACCTGCAGGGGCGTGCCACGCGGTACGGACTCCTGCAGCAGGGCTTCCAGGCTGTTGACCACCTGTTCGTTGCCGCCGATAAGGGGTTGCGACTCCAGAACGAACCCGACGGAATCTTTGTTGATAAAAAGCTTTTCTTCGCTCATGTAGTCGGCGAACGGCAGCAGGTCACGAATATGGGGATAATCCATATCGTCCAGCATCCTTTGGGTCTGCCGCACGGTCTCCTTGTCGCCGAGAATGCTGGCGACATCGTCAATAATATTGAGCGGGTTGAACTTCAATCCGGAAAGGTCGAACTTCATGCATCAGACCTCACAACACGCCGTGCCAGTTGGCAGGCTTGGTGACGGTATAAACGACCTCGCCCATATGGACGTTGTCATCGGGAGAAACGTAGGGGGCTATCCAGATGCGGGCCACGCCATCGGGCCGGCGAAACGCCGACGCGGGTTCGGGATAGCAGCGCGGGCTGTTGCATGAGACACCGGTGGCGGTGGGGACAGCCACACCGGAACGGGCCTGCGACGCGGAAGTAAACACCGAAGCGCCCGCGCCTGCGCGCGCAGGCGCGGCAACGCCCCCTGCCAGCGCCGGCTGAACATCCAGCCGCACATGCCCGGTATCTATCAGCCGATAGCCCGCGAGGTTGAGGCCCTTGCCACCGGCGTTACCGGGCTTGCCAGCGGATGCAGAGGTCATTTCATCGGCCTGGGACATCCAGACGCCGGTATCCCGCGCTGGCTTGTCGAACTCGAACTCGGAATTCATGCCGGCGCAGCCGGTCAGGAGCAAGGGAAGAAACACCAGAGACTTACGCATCGTTCCGGCCCTCCTGCGCCGCCTGCTGACGTGCGCGCAATACGCGAAGACGCGCAGTGGGTTTGCGGCTAAGGTCGTAGTCGAACACGCTGTCGTAGCCAAGTTCGGCGGCGAAGTAATAGTCGTGGGTGAACTTCACCATCAGGCAGTAAATGCCAAAGCACAACACCGCCAGGGTGAAGGTTCGAAACCCTGATGCCAGCGCTTCAGGAGGCAAGTGGTCAGCAAAGAGCGTATCGGCACCATTGAGAACCGGTTGAGCGACCATTAACACGCCCATCAGCGCCATGACGATTAGAAAAGTGATCAATATCGCCAGCGATACCTGCTCAATAATGCGCAGCGCCAGAGCGCCACGATGATGCATCCAGTCGCTCGCAAACAGCCGGCGAGATTTGGGACTGGTTGTGATACCGAGAATATTCATGCTTCAACTCCTGTTGGTGACTTCCGTTCCCGGAGACCAGAAAGTAGAGTGGGTGACTCCGCGACCGGCTACAGCGTGGGGTTTTCAGCGGCAGCGTCATCGGCGCGTAGCGCCTGGCCGAGCTCAATAATCCATCGGCGCTGCATATCACCATCGACGATCAACGCATCCGGCAGAGTGACCTCCCCGACGCCGCACGCCCCGGAGATAGCCATGTTGTGTGGCGCACTCGTCAGCATCGTGGACAGGCCGGTATCGTAATTTTTGTGTTGGTGCATTGGGCTGCGCCCTCCGTTTTCCTATATGAATGTCTGCCTTTGCTTACGCACGTTCAGAATCGCTTTGCAGAAGGCAGGCCTCCTCCCTCACCCATGTCAAAAGTTGGCGGGGCATCAGTCTGTCTTCGTGAGCAAGCTCCAGTAACGCCTGGTGCCACTCCGGTATCAGGGGAACGTAGTGCGCCAGCAAGACCGTAATTTTTCGCCTGATCTGGGCTTGCCCCCCCAGAGCCAGAACCGCCCAAAGCGCAATCGCGCACAAAAAGTACTGACTGTGCATGACCAAAGGGTCCGAATCGGGCGAACGCAGCATTACGATAAAATCCCGTAAAGACGCCACCTGCTCGCTCACCACCAGACCAACAAAGGCCACGTAGGCCAAAGTGGCCAACGCGGCGACGATGAGCGACCTTTGACTGAACTTCTCGAAGCGCGCATATCGCTGGCCAAGTCGTCCGATTTGATTCAGCCTGTTACGCTGCTCATTGGCCATCATGGTGGGACTCATGGCTTTCACCTTCGGCTGTCTTCGCTGTTTCACAGGCTGAGGACATCACCTGCAGCCTGCTCAGCATGACCTTGGTCTCTGCCAGCTGCTCACGCATGACGTCCAGTTGTTGCTGCAAGAGCGACTGCGTTTCTGAGTCGGAAACGTTCTGCACCTTACGCACTATTTCGCTGGATGCTGGCACTTCGTGAAACTCGCTATCCTCTTGGGCGGTTGCCGTTTGCTGCGTAGCCTTGGCAGCGTCATTTGCTGCTTTGCTTACGCCAGCGGTATAGCCAACCCAGAGCAGACAGACCGCAACAATGACGGCCATGAAGATACCGGTTGCAATATTTATGGGTGAACGCATCAACTCCCTCCTGGTGACGGTTTGGCGCCTTGCGGCCCCGTCGGTGTGATAAAATCATTGATTTGCAGAGACTCGGCGTCACCGAGTTTGCCGATAAGCTCCGGCGGCAGGTCGCTGTTCCCCTGCGCGGAGGTGGTCGTATCTGCAGTGTGGGTTGCCGCGCCTTTTTGCGCCGCCTGTTCGCTCGCTTCCTGGTCTTCGATAAACGACGCCCTGAAACCTTCGGTAAACACGATTTCCACGCGGTTGGCGGCGCCAATCGGGATAATCGGGTGGTACTGCTCGGCCCGCTGGATGTAGTAGTCGGCCAGCTTGGTGGCCGCCGTACTGGCGCCGCCACCCAGACCGGCGCGTGCCACGTCGCCGCCGGAAATGGTTGAGGTTGCCCCCACACCGGCAACGGTCTGCCCCACCTGCTGAACGCTCTGGCCGATGCCTGACAGCGCGCCGGCCCCGAAGGCCAGGCCGAGAATTTTGCCGTTGCGCATCACGGGTACACCCTTGATACCGGCCTTGCCGTAGAACACTGCGTGTCCCTTCACTTCCATATCGATATGCTTGTCTCCAACCACGCAGGAGAGCGATTTGACGCGCACCTCTGCACGTTCACTGGAGACGTCACCGAAAGCGCCGGCGGTCACAAAGCAGTTGTCGAGCTTGCCCAGGCGCTTGTTGTTGGGCAGGTGCGCCATGCCGGTCAGCTTGAACTGCATCGGCTTTAGGTGATCTTCCCCGGAAACGGACGCGTTGACGTCGGCGCCTTCGAGAATGATGGCGTTGGAGAAGGTGCCTGACGGCACATAGAAACTATCGGGCCTGGGCTTTTTTGCCGCGTCGACCTTGCTGTAATCAAAAGTGAAGTTATCGAGCTGTCCGCGCGCAACGGGCGGGGGCTGAAGACGGTACTGGGCAGCAGGCTGGCCCTGCCCGGCCGCTGCCGCCGGCGCGGTGGTTTGTTCTTTCGACTTGAGGGCCTGCATCTGCGTGAGCATGTCGTCGATACGGTCTTTGAGCTCGGCATTCTCGCTGTTGACGTCACTGAGTTTTTTGTTAAAGTCAGCTACCATGTCCTTCAGGTCGGCGACGGCCTTGTTGGCTTCCCTTTCTCGTTGCTGCGAATCCAAAAGCACGCCACCCTGCGCCCCTTCAAACGTGTTCACCACCTGTCCCGTCAGGTCGGGTTCGGCGGGCGCGTCACCACCGGTAACATCATCAGCGCCGGCTGCGCCGCCCCCGGTTGATTTGTTGAGATACCAGAGCAGCGCGACGAAAACGACGACGCCGGCGATGATGACGGTAAACAGTTTCTGCTGCTTTCCCTTGACCCAACGGTTAATGTTCATCGGCAGCGCCCTCCTTCAACACCACAATGGCCGAGACGGTCACGCCGGGTGAGATGACATCAAGCTGCGGCCAGAAAGAGACGGCCATGACCCCCTTGCTCCAGAGATAACGTTCGTTGAGTTCGATGCGCCCTGCGCTACGGTTAGTGATATCCAGCCGGACGATGCGCAGCCGATCCCCCTGCCAGGCTGATACAGGGCGCACCCTGAATGCCTGCAGAACCGACGCGGATAACGGCACCTCACGGTTTTTGGTGTAGACAAACCCGGCCGGCATGTCGTTATTGACAAAACGCGAGACAAGCTGAGAAATCAGCTCACTGTACCCGGGCTTATCGGCTTCCCATGCACCGGCCTGCGCCGTGCCACGAATGGCCTTGTTGTTGACAATGAGCGACAACCCGGCCTGCCGGCGTGGCGTGGCGTAAAGCGAAAAGGTGAAGCCGCTTTCGGTCGTGACATAAAGCGTGAAGGGCTTGTCGTGAACCGTCGCGAACACCAGTCCGCCGGCATCGTTGACGGCCTGCTGCGTGATGACACCGCGGGTGGCCAGAATGCCTTTTACCCGGTCATCGTTCACGGTGATGTAGTTGGGGTCGGTGGTGCTGACGGTGACCGCAACGCGTGCATTGGGGTTGATATCCACTTCCTGAGCCTGCGCGGCAAAGGCAAACAGCGCAGCGGAAATCACCAGGGATTTACTGTTCAACGGGCACCTCCACAAAGGCGTTGAAGCACATGCCGTCATTGCGTGTGTCCAGGCGAATGCGATATTTTTTCTCAACGGGCCGGACATCGTTCATGCCGTAGGTGAACTGCAGATTGCCGGCGACATCAACGATGCCCTTGTCTGCATTGACCTGAATTTTGTTGGGATAGAAAACCGAGCTGCCTTCATTCATGGCAATACTCTTTCTCTCCGCACTGAGGGCCGGTTCGAGCACTTTCTTTTGCCCTTCGCAGGCGTAAGCTATTAGCAGCTTGTGTGCGGCATCGGCCGTCTCGCTGGAGATGTTGAGGCGTAAATTGACCAGGCTGAGCGCCATCAACCGCAGATAGCGCGCATCACCGCGCTCACCCACAAACCCGAATTCGCTGTTGGCGCTCATCGGTAAAATAATCAGTTGTCGGTTGTTGAGCAGCGCGTTGGTGAGCGCACGGTTATCGGAATAAAGCCGATGCGCCAGCAGTCCGCTGATAGCGGCAATAATTAGCATAATCATCAACGCCAGCGCCAGATTGCGGTCACGGCGGGACTTCAGGTTATATTCCATGGGGTGACCTCAGGGTATCCAGTGACGTTTGTAGCTTTCTGGCAATACATCAACAAAAAGTCGAAGCCAGCTGGTAGGCAGGAACCAATAGGCAAGGCTGAGCATATAGCTGGAGCCCTTCCCTCTCTTTAAGGCACGCATTCCGAAAAAAGCCGCAAAAACCGTTGGACCGAAAATCCACATATTGACGAAGATGGTCAGCGCGCACAGCGGTATATAGAGAACAAATTCGTCGCGGGGCAATCCAAACCAACGCTTTGCTTCGGAAAGCGTAGCCGGAAAGACATACCGGTTACGCTGTTCCATAGTTCACCCGTTAAAACAAGCCAGTTACGACGTTAACGAACAGCAGGACGGCAACGATACCGATGAATACCGCCGGGCTTTTCGATTTAATAAACATCCACAACGCCGCCAGCATTTCGACGAAATAAATAACGTAAACAACCGCACTCCCCGCGCCGAAAGTCGCCTTCACATCCCCTTTAGCCTTGGCAAAATAATCCTTGGCATAAGCTTCAGTTGCCGGCATTAACATCAGCGCCAGCATGAGTACAGTCATAGCTACCGCACCCAAAAAGAGCGGGTTCTTCAGGTACAAAGCCACTTTTCCTTGCATGGCAAAATCCTCAAGGTTAAAGAAATAAAAAAATGAATATGCGTATAACTGATTAAAGGCTCTGGGTAATGGACCTCCTTTTGTTTACAACTAAAATAGTCACCTACTAAATCTTTTCCCGGTGGCAGCAATATCAACAAACTCATTGAGGTGGTCTTCAAGTCTCAACAAGGCTTCCTGACGCTTGGTGCGCCCTGAGCGCTCAGCCGAACGAGAAAGGAGTTCGTTAACCCTGGCATTGATCTCAAGGGTAAGCGTAACGCTCCTAAGCTCATGATTTGAAGTTAATTTTTTCATTAAACACCAAATGATTATGTAAAAAAAGAATCCACATAAAGACAAAAAGAGGCAACAAAAAGAGGCATAAGATGTGCTTTGGAAGCTATGTCTTTAGTAACCCCCCAAAGAGAACTCCAAAAAGCATAAAAAATGAATTATAAACCTGACAGCATCATTAAAAACTCCTACAGAGTTATATTTACACTCACTAACTTTGTCAAGAGCAAATTTGTTATCATCACTATGCTTTTGTAATATCTGGGGTTTTAGGAGGAGCCCCTGTGAAAAGAGATAAAAATAAAGAGATAGGTGATAGACTTCGGTCGATCAGAGAGCGATGTGGATTGACAAGAAAAGAGGTCGAATTACAAACGAATGGAGAAATCAAATCCGCTTCACTCTCAACTTTTGAAAACAATCAATCGCAGATAAGTCTGCGATACCTAAAGGTTTTATTAGACTTCTATAGATTGAAAGGGGTTAGATCAAGTTATGACTGGGTGATTAGTGGTGACGGAATGCAGCCTATAGAACATGAAGGATTGGCATCTAATATCACAGCAGTTAAAGAGTCAGCGTATTTCTTGCAGAATAATCAAAACTCTAAAATTATAACAGCAACCACTAACAGATTTTCCCCATATATAAAAACAGGAGATTTTATCGGGATTATTAAAAGAGACTCTTTCACACACGAATTAAAATTATACACACTAATGAGAGAAGATACACCTGAATTTATTTTCGGAAAAAAAGATAAGGAGACAAGCTTAATATACTATATAGACAGATCAGATATCGTTACACAAGAAAATGATCTTCCCCATCAGATATATGAAGTAATATGGGTGAGAAAACAGTCGTAAAAGGGATGAACTGAATGGAAATCATTAATAAAAAAACAGTCATGACGCAATATACTTTGGGTGATATCCTTGAAATAGATATTGCGTTTGATAAGCTAAGAGAATCGATAAGATGCACCTACTTAACATATCTTTATGAGAATGATAACATAAAGGATTATTTCTGTTCGAACTGTGATTGGCAAAAGCAACTTATTGACAACCATTTAATTAACGTTTGCCCAATTTATAAGTATGCCTTCGAGCGCACACATGACTTAAGAGAAGATAATGGTCATATTATAACTGTTTGGGATTACGTACCACATAAAAAAGGAGAAGAACAAGACCTATCAGATTTCAGGTCGTCCTATAATATTGCGCATGGAATCGGAATTGCCATTTGCAAAGGTAAATATCGTGAATCAATAGTCTTTGGAGGCCATGTTGATGATAAAAGGTTCTATGAGAAAACACTTAAAACAGAATTTTTGTCACGCCACCTAAAATTATTTAGAGAGGCTATATCTCAACCCAAAACAAAGGAAATGTAAAATGAAGAGAAATGTGTTAATAACTGGAGCTAATCGAGGAATTGGTTTAGGTATAGCAAATGAGTTTTTAAAATCTAGAGAACTTTATAATATTATATCAACAACGAGAAAAAAAGGAGAGCTAGCCAATTTAAAGAGAGATGGATTTACCCCAGTATTCTTGGATGTTTCTAGTCAGACTTCAATAGATGAGGCAGAGGCCCAACTAAAGGAACTCAACCTTTTACCTGACATTATTATCAACAATGCTGGTATAGCCAACACAAAATTGTTTATGCAAATTTCCGAAAAAGATGTTGAGGAAATTTTCAATGTTAATTTTTACGGTACATTTAGAGTAATCAGGAAATTTATAAAGAACATGTCTAAAAATAAGTTTGGACGGATAATAAATATATCGAGTGTATTAGCTGGAATGCCACAAAAGGGCTTTTCTCATTATTGCGCATCTAAAGCGGCAATTGAATCGATGACGAGAGTTATATCGTTAGAGTACGCAAGTAAAGGTATCACAGCCAACTGCATTGCACCTGGATTTGTTGAAACTGAAATATTAGACTGCTTAGGAGAAGAAGGGGCAAACATGATTGAAAATAAAATACCTGTAAAATCAATTTCTACTCCAGCAGACATAGGTGCCATTTCGGTATTTCTTGCATCAGAAGCAGCAAGACATATAACAGGAGAAACAATCAACATTAACGGAGGTTTGTACTTTAGATAACGAACATCAAGAGGATTTGAAAATGTACACAAACCAATATGATGTAATTAATGAACATCTAGATTTTCAGGGGGTAGTTGATGGCTTATACTTCCCATTTTATATGGAATGGTGCCGACACTCTTATTTAAAAGAAGTGGTAGGGATCGATATAGAACTTGAGTTCAGAAAAGGTTTTATATACACAATGACCAACATGTCAATAAGTTATAAAAAAAGCCTCTATGCAAATGATAGACTAACTGTTTCTTGTGATTTATCGAGGAAAGAAGGGAAATTTAAATTTATTTTTCACGAGAGGATTTTTGTCATGGATAAATTATGTGCCGAAGCATATGTAACAGCAGTATGCTTGAAAGAAGGACGGCCAATAATTCCTGATCCAATTAATAAATTACTAGAAGTTAGGTGTCAATCTAGATAAATACAAAAGTGCACATCTTCTATGAAGTGATATTATGACAGCTATCAAAATAGGCCACTAATTACGAAGTGGCCTATAGCCCATATCAGTAAGGCGGTTAATTGATAACTATTTAAAAAACTCTGCAAGTTTACCAGCCACCCTTTCATTTACCATAGTGATGAAATCATCACTTAAAAATTGTTCCGTTTTGACGACCTTCTCTCTATCAACAACTTCTTTCATGACAAAGTAGAGAGCTTCTGTAAAAAATGAAGATATGAGCACATTTTTTGATAACATATGAAGTTTCTCATCTAAAGATTTCTGCCCCTCATCTTTATTCTTTTTATTCTCCTCTACTCGCATACCGAGTTTGAACATTTCCATCACATATGCAGCCCTATTTGCTGTATCACGGGTTTCGCCATCATCAAGCCTCATCTGTACCTGTTGGTCTACCTTCTCCATCCAAGAATAAGGTATAGTTAGGTACACTCTGTTATTAGATTTCTTTTCAATATCGGCCATTATGAAACCTTTGTTCATATGATTTAAAACCAATAGGCATCATGCATAACACCTACTAATAGTAACCAGAACGAGTGTACCGCATTCAGAAAGCAACTCGCAAGATGCTTTTAAGCATCTTATAAGCAGCTCTGCAATTGCTCTTAAGATGCTCGCTACATTCTATTTAGCATCTAATAAAAGAATATTATACTTAATACACTGATTTTAAATAGGTTGCTTAAATGTTGCTTTCAAGCACTTTATGAGCAACTTACTGATTGCTTTACAGCAATAGCACAAAACATACATGAATTACGTAACTAGATTATAAGTCATTGTTAAATATAGTAATAATTAAAAACAATCATTTTTGCATGTGGTGTGAAAAATCTAGTTTTACATATACGCCTGTGTTAATATTAACCAACGTTGAGTTAATACCTTACGGGCCTCTTGCGATGATGTGTAGAATAGCGGCAGCATTGCTGGCAATTATGGTTTTCTTTAGTGGTAACGTTCGCGCTGATTGTTTCAATCGGGCGGGTGCTTACTATCGTATAGATCCGGATTATCTCCGTGCCATCGCATTTAGAGAATCAGGCTTCAATAACTCGGCGGTCAATCACAACAGAGACAAGACGGGAAAAATCATCAGTTCAGATTATTGCGTCATGCAAATCAACACCAACACTGTCAATCGCTTCAAACGAGAGTACCCCTGGCTATCGATAAAACAACTCAAAGATAACCCCTGTCTTTGCATACATGTTGGCGCCCTGGTATTAAGACGTAACTTTAATCAATACGGACTGAGTTGGTTAGCAGTAGGCATGTATAATGCCGGCGTAAAAAATCGGCAGGAAACCATCTCTAACAGGTATAACTACGCAATGAAGATTGACCGAATTTATAAAGATATAAAAAGCGGAAAACTAATACCGCCAGCTATCAACTGACTCCGCCCTTATGCACATATCCACACGCAATTAAGCCAGTGAGTAACCGGCCTACCCTGACCGGTTATGAACGGGAGCGGTTATTTCACCGGGGCAAGGTGAAATAACTTTGCCTGTGGGGATGTGTATAAGGGCTGCCGCATATTACCATACCACAAACCTGACGTGTTTCTCGTCAGGTGTGTGGTATGGGCGCCCCTTTGGGGCAGCGGGAGCGGGAAATATATTTCCCGCTGGGCGGGCGGGGAGAATAAGAGCTGCCCCCTCGATGGGGACGGCTCTTATCAGCGCGCTACCATTCAAAAACCTCATGGCCGGGAAGAATGGACGCATCACAATCAAAATGGATGTAGCCTATACGATGATATTTTATCTGGTGAATTAAAAACCGCCTCAGCGCCTTTGACGCTCCTTGTGACTTTAATACCCGCAGCCGCCAGCGATAATCCGTCAGCACCAGAATATAACCGTACTGGATGTTAACCACCCAGGAACGAAAAGCCGCCTGCCCTGCCATTGTCGCTAACAGCTCGTTATCTTCCGATGTAAAATGTGCCGTACTGCATACCCGTAAATTTTCCGTTTGCATCTTTCACCCCGTTATTTCATACTGTCCGCGTAGTATTAACTGTTCGTTCTGTAGCAGTGTTCGGCCCCGGTATTGATGGGCGTCATTACCGGGGCACCCTGTTACTTCATTCGGTTTTTGAATTCATCCGCAATCAGCCATAACGCACGGTTCAATTTAATATCGCCATCGATACCGTTGACCGCCCGAGTCCGGGTATTTTTCCCGGTCGCGCTTTTACCGGGTAATCCGCCTTTAATCATGTTTTCCTGAACGCGCTGGAATGTCGTCCATAAATCATTGCCATAATCTTCACGCCGACGCGGACGCAAAACCTGGGACGGCGTGATTGGGGATTTATCTTCATACTCGTAGCGATAACTTAACGCCGCCCGCGCAAATATTTCCTGGTCGCGCTCGGTCAGTGAAATGCATTTCATGGTATCGAGGTCATTATCGACGCGGTCAAATATGCCGAGCACTTCATAGGCGCCCTCAATCACTTGCCCGACCACGTCCCCTCTATGCGGCACACGAACATCACCGAACGATTGACCAAATACCATGCCGTTGGCACAGACATAGCGGAACATGCCGGGGATCATTTGGTAACTGCTGCTCCCGTCGTGGCTGTTCAACAATACGATTTCGGGGACTTCCTTATTGCCGGAGACAATCATATTTTCCCGGCGCAGCCGCAGCATGTGTTTGGTATGGCCGCGTTTGCTTTCATCCCGAACGCGCGTCTGGCAGGCATAAAACGGCTGAAAACCTTCCTCGCGTAATTTATCCAGCAGCGTAATAGTGGGAATATACGTATAACGGTCACTGCGCGAATCGTGTTTATCTTCTGAAAACACGCTCGGCACCACGTTCATTAATTCGTCGTTGGTTAACGGGCGGTCTTTACGGATGGCGTTATAACGGCCAAAACGGGAAGTCAGACGCATGATATTCTCCTCTCTCTTTGAGTAATGCCGGGCAAGTGGGTGTTAGACCGGCGATGAATTAACGGTATGAGTGATTGATAGCCAGCTGAAGGTGCAGCCGATAACGCGCATGTTCCCAGGCAGTGACGCCGGTCTCGCCAAAATAGGCACCGGCCAGACGCTGCGCCTTAATCCAATGTTGCGCGACGGCATACGCAATTTTCGGTTTATCGGACGGCGAGTTATCGACGCCGTTAAACACCACCCGATCCGTCATCGTGTTAAAAATTTCATACAGCGATTGCGCCAGTTCGTCAGGGGACAAATACACGCCGTGTAATTCCTCCATCAATGCCAGTTGACGGATCATGATGTTTTCCGCGTCGAGGTATTTTCCTGCCCATCGTTTGGAAGATTCTTTGGTGGCGGTGTTGACGTTTTGCGTGTTCATCCTGCTCTTGCTCCTCTCTGGTGGTTATTCCATCGTTCGGTGAGTTCCCTGGCGGCAAAGGGCGACGGAGCAACGGCGTAAGGAGACACGCAAGGGGCGAGACGAAAAGTTTTTACCTGGAAAAAGTTTTCGGTGAAGTGCATTTCACCCCTTGCGGGGCGACGCGACGGTGCTACGAACAGCCCTCCGCCGGGGAACGACCGTCCGATGGCGCACCGGAAACGCAGCGAGGAGGAACACGGCCGACACGGCGACAAGCCGGGGCGACCTTAGCGTTCCTCGCCACGGCGAGAAACAGTGAAAAGCGGCGCCGGCACCGCCGGCTGCAAGCGTGCCCATCGCGTGACGGATGGAAGCCCGCCAGGGGGGAGACGGCGTGCCGGCTCCCTGCGCAGCACGACAGCCGGGCCCGAAGGGCACGCCCAGGCATCACCGATTCACCGCAGAAATATCGGCAGCCGGCAAGGGAGAAGTAGGGAAATCGCCACCAGGTCTTTTTGACAGCGAACAAGAAAAGAGAGAATGGCCGGTGCCGCAGGCTCCGGCCTTTCGTTCTGTTCGTCTTTTACCGCGCGGTGCTGACCGGAGTCACCGCCACCGGAAAAGGGCGGCGTGCCCTCCTCCGTTTCCAGGTAGCACACGGCGTCGTCATCAAGCGCCCAGTTTTCCCGCCCCAATCGGTAAATTCGCCCGGTAATGGCCGCAAATCGTTTTCTGTCATGCGTTATCGGGCAGGATTGCCCTGCCCGCCTCGGTTGTTAGCGATACATCGGCCAGCGCGTGGAGGTCATGCGATACCAAAACGGCGTATACATCTCGCGCTGATACCTCAGTGTCAGGCTGTTGCCGATCACCACGCGCGCCGGGATACCCAACAGCGACAGCTGGATGTAACACATCCGCGCCGCTACCGGATCGATGTCCACGCAGTCGGCGCGCAGCTGCGTTTGCGGGTTATAGCCCCGCGCCAGCATCACTTTGGCAAACGCGATCACCATCCCGCCCGCGCCGCAGGTCGGTTCCGACAGCGTGATATACGGCTCATTGTCCAACGCCGCCAGCCGATCACCGGCCACCAGTCCCGCCATCAGCTCGGAGAGATCGAACGGCGTGAAAAACTGGCCGATGTTGCCGCTGCCCAGCTCGAGCTCCATAAACAGCGAGCCGAGAAAATCCCCCATGCCCTGATCCAGCCCGATGACCAGCCACGAAAGCAACTGCGCCATGCGCAGCACGACAGCGCGCCCGGACGCCCGGCGCCGCATCGTTTCGCCAGGCAAGTCGTTTAGAAGCGGCACATTCATGCCCGACAGTCACCGTGACTCTATCAACAGGAACCGTCTCCCCTGCTGAAAGAAGAGACAGGCCTGGCACAGGAATCAGAGAGCAACAAGCCGCAGTGGCGTAGCCACTGCAGCCTGTTGTCCGGGGGGTTAGCGGCCTAACAGGCGATTCGGCAGCCGCGCCGCGTTATCGGTACGTGCTTCAGCAGACAACTCATCGCTGATCAGACTGACCTGCAGACGGGCTTCCCAGAACGGCATGGCAGCCCAGAGGTAACTATCCAGTTCGGCCAGACAGGGAAACCGCGCCGTCCATGCCAACACCAGCCCGCTCAGGTCATCCTCGACAAGTCCCTGTTGCTGCGCCCGCCGCACCCAGCGGTCAAGCTCGCCCGGCGTGATGAACGCCAGCTCGATTTCCGCCTGCGCCAGCCGCACCTGGTAACGTCGCCGCTTGTGCCGCCGGAGTGTGGCATCGATGCGCGCCTGACGGGTGTGTTTCATCGTCAGCCGGTGTTCGAAGCGCTGACGGCGGCGGCGGTTCACTTCCGGGAACAGCGTATCTCGAGTGTCGCCTGGCAACGGGGAATAACAGTGCTCCCCCCGGCTGGCAATCAGGATGTCGAGCGCGTCAATATAGTCTTCCTTGCGCGTGGCGCGGCGACGATCGCCGGGCCGGTAGGTCATGTCTATCATGCGGATGTCCTTGGCTGAAAGGGTAGGCCGCCCGGTTAACTGGCGGAAAAACGCCGTGGCATACGGGTAGGCGGATAGCCGCCTGCCAGCTTCACGGCGGGCTTCGACCTGTGCGATAGCTTGCCAGACGGCCTGCCGGTACGGATGCCACGGCACCAGAGCGAGATGAGGGGGGATCACAGGCAATGCCCTCCCATCCGCAGCGCCACTGCCAGCTTTTCCGGCCGCCAGAACCCCAGCCGGTAATAGCCCGCCACGGTATGCAGCACCCGGTTGACCGTGGCCGGGGTGTAATACTCATCCAGGTACAGCCACGCCAGCGACTGACCGCCGTCAAACGGCAGCGTCATTGACCAGTTCGGCACCTCCGCGCCCGCACTGCACAAATAGAGCGCCGTCGCCTCATCCCCTGCCGGGCTTATCCGGCACACCACCGGCACGCGCCCGCAGAACTCACAGCCCTCTTCCGCCACCACGCGCCAGCCTTCCGGCACCGCCAGTTGCCCCAGCACCGCGCAGTTGAGCATCATCCGGTACTCTCTGCCCCGATCGCGGTACTGCTCCAGTTCGTCGGCGCTCATCGCCGTCAGTGTTTCCAGATTGAATGCATTTTTCATCGCTGTTTTCTGCCGCCCGATGGGCGGCAGCTCCCTGTCGGTTAGGCGGCGGCGCTGTTGTCAGCGTCCTGTAAAGAGGTGGTGTCATCGGCCACCGGCAGCAGGCACTCCGGCACCCAGCCGCTGGCGGTCAGTTCATCCTCGGCCACCTGCGCGGCGTCGCCCTTCTTCATCTTGAGCACCGAGGCCGCCTGCGCCACCTTCCCGGCATCAAGTAGTGCATCGCTCATCAGCTCCTTGCTGATGCGCCCGAAGTAATTGGCTTTGGTCGGTTGCCACCAGTCTCGTAGCGTGAAATCCAGCGCGTGCTCGAGCGGCGTCAGGGCATCACCAACCTTGCCATTACCGGCAGGCCACTGGTGCACGGCATCGAGCGACAGGCCGACGCAGTACGCCAGCAGCGCCACGACCTCGGCCTGTTCCCACGTCAGCAACCATGAGAAATCGGTATTCCACTCCAGCGGCAATTTCGCCTCCCACTGCGCGTGCAGCTCGCCCAGCTGGCGATCGGCGCGGCTGCCTTCGGCCGTCGGGGCTTTGCTCAGCAGCTCCGCACGTTTTGGGGTCAGGCTGGTTTGGAGCAGCGATCCGGCGTAACGCGAACCGAACACCTTCACGGCCAGCGTGTGGGTGTGCAGCGCCAGCGCCACGGTCGGGTTCTCGACCAGCGCCCCCATCACCGCCAGTGTGCGTTCCGCCGACAGGCTGGTGATCAGCGCCGCCGACAGCCCTTTCTCCTTGGGTTTCGGTGCCGTCGTTTCAGTGGTCGCTGCGCCCTCACCTTTGTCATCCCCGGACTTGTCGGTTGCTTCGCTCGCCCGCAGCACGATCCCGCGCTGGTAAACCACCTCCCCGTTACGCAGGGACGCCACTACCCCGCCGCTGCTGCGCATCGCCGGCGGCCAAGCCCGGACGATGGCTTGTGCGGTAAGCAGTTCGATTTTGGCTTCCGCTGCGTCGCTTTCGACGTTCAGCGCGTGGGTATCGGTATCGACATCCGCCGCCTCGAATGCCGCTTCCAGCTCGCGGAACCGCGCTTTCAGACGGGCGATCTCGGCCTGTTCGTCAGTGGTAAATTCCGGCTGCGGTTCGGCCAGCTCGCGATACAGCTCCGCATCTTCACCCCATGTTTTAATGGCCGAAATACGCCCTTCCGCCCAGCTCCAGCCCTCGTTTTCGGCCACCTGCTGCGCCAGCGCGTGCAATTTCTCACGGGCAAGACGCTCCAGCATCGCCGGTTCGGTCAAAAAGCCCTCGTCGGTAAACAGGTCAAATTTGAAGGTGCCACCCGCCGCTTCGTAGACCTCGCGCCCGACGAACGCCAGCTGGCTGTTGTCTCTGGCCGAGACTTCGCCTTTCAGCACCGCCTCGCGCAGGTGCTGCGGCGCGGCCGCCCAGCCGTGCGCGTTGTCCCACACGTCACACTGACGTTGATGATCGTCGGTGGCCGACAGCGCCTGCAGCTGGTCGAGGGTGATCTGGTCTTCGGCCAGCGCATCGAGCAGCACCGGCGCCATCGTTGCCAGACGCAGCCCGCGTTGAACGTGGCGCGTGCTGAACCCCAGCAGATCGCCGATCTGTGCCGGAGTTTGCCCGTCTGCCGACAGGTCGCGGAACGCCGTGACTTGATCGGCCGGGTGCATTTGCTCGCGCTGGCTGTTCTCCATCATCGATACCACGCGCGCCATCGCTCGGCTGACAACCAGTACCTCGACCGGGTAATCGTCGGTCACGATGCCGTCCGGGGTGGTCTTGTCGGCGTCTTTCTCAAGTGACATCAACCAGCGCAGCGCCAGCGTGCGGCGCTCACCGGCGGCGACGCCGTATCGGCCATCCTCCATCTCGAACACGACCAGATTCATCAGCAGACCGGCAGAACGGATGGAAGCGGCCAGCCCCTCGATCGACGCCTGCGAGGACTTTTTCTTGCGCACGTTCAGGTCGGTCAGCACCAGTTGGCCAAGCGTGGCGGTTTTGCGCACGGCCTTGGCCAGCGCCGCCTCGATTTTTTCCGTAAGCGCGTTTTTCTTGGTGGTTTTGGCCGGACGGGTTGTCTTGCTCTTGGCTGGTGCTTTAGACTCAGTCATAGACATGGTGTAGCTCCTCATAGTTATTGCCTGTTGAGCCAGCGTCAGAAGTGGGTGCTTCCGCGCTGGCGGTGAGAAAGCGGCTGCAATGCCGCTTTTTTATCGCCCGCAGTTAAGGCTCCAGTGGGTCATGGTCATCTGATCGCTGGCAGCCACCGGCCAGCCCCCGACGATCCACACCGAAATGGTGTCGAAATCCCCAAAGTCCGCGAACACCTCTTCCGCACCTGCCGGTACGACCGGCGGTTCAATGGTGCCGGTTGAACGACCGCACAACGCCTTCACATAGCAAAACAGGTCATACACCTGCGGTATGGTCAGGGCACTGTTGGTCTGTGCAGATGCTGCTGTAGGCTTCGTTGTCGCGCTGTTGACGTTTTGTGGATGCATGTTGCATTCCTCCGGGTGGTTGATTGATGCCGCTGTGAGTATTCGCCGTCGCGAAAAGGCTGAGTCAGCGCGGCGGGGAGCGTCGGCAAGGGGCGGAGACGAAAAGTTTTTTGACCGCAGGGAGAAAAAGTTTTTGGCGGAGTGCATTTCACCCCTTGTCGCTAAGCGAAGCGCTGTGCTGTTATCAGCCGCGACGGGAAGGCTCACTGCGGCAGACGTACCACGGAAGAATGAACGGGCACCCACCCGACACGACGACGCGACAGCGGCCGGCGGGGCGTCAACAGCGTCCTGCAGCCTGGCTGCAGGACAGTGGGTGCGGCGCCGGCATCGCCGGCTGCAAGCGGGGTTGCGTGAGGATGGAAGCCCGCAGGGGGGAGACGGCCGACCTGCTCCCTGCGCAGCACGACAGCTGTCCCCATCGGGGCCCGCCCAGGAGACATTACGTCCTGTACATGCCTTGTACAAAGCAAAGAAGAATACACCAGTAATTCATAATAATTACTGGCGTATTACATTTGTATTGCTATAATCTGCACAGGTAACGAAATTACATCCGCGCCAAAACGTAATACAATAGTATTTCATTGAGAGGAAGATTCCGATGACAGAAGCTCCTGTGCAGTCCATCCTCACGCCACTGAACAACACGGTGGCCAGCATCATCGCCATCATGAACAACAAAGGCGGTGCAGGTAAAACCTCCACGATCACTAACCTCGCCATGACTCTTGCTCAGGCAGGCCGTCGCGTGTTGCTTATCGATGGGGATCAGCAAGCCAACTCAACCGAGGTGATGGCCAACGGCAAAAAATACTATGCGCAATATGGCCATACCATCTGCGACCTGTATAACAACCCGCGCTTCAATATTTTTGATGCCATCATTCCGGCCGTAAGCGGCGAAGAGGCGATCGATAACCTGTTTATTATCCCTTCGGATCCGTCGTTTGAACGCGTTATGGAAAATTGCCTGACACGTCATCACCGTGAAAAGATTCTGTTTCGCCATCTGCAGCCCGTGATGGACAGGTTCGACTATATTCTGATCGACTGTTCACCCGGTCTGAACCTGTCGACCACCAATGCAGCCTTTATGGCCGATCACGTGCTCATCCCGGTCGATGGCGGCAGCTTCGCCCTGACGGGGCTGGATGTGGTTCTCGATTACCTGGACGAGATCAGGGAGACCCGCTTTACCCAGTTCAGCGTATTCCGCAACGAGTACAATGGCGCCAAGAAGAAAATGAATACCTATCTTCACGATCAGCTGGCCAGCAACGATCGGACGAAGGATAACTACCTTAAAACCCGCATCCGCGCCGATGAAAACATCTCACAGGCACAGGTAGCCTGCGTACCGCTCTACTTTTATAACAAGGGCTCACTGGCCCTGAACGATTACCGCGCGCTGATGCGTGAACTCGAAACCGTCTTATCGAAAGAGGCTGCATAAATGGCTAAAGGCCCCCTCACCCGTCCCGCGATGGTCAAACCGGAACCTGCCCAGGGCGAGACTAAAACCCGCCTTTCCAACGTAAAGGTTAACCGGAACAGAACGACCAGCGAGAACCCGAAGACCATCCGTATGACGCCGGCAGAGAAAGTCATGTGCAGCGAGCTGGCCGATGAGATCCAAGACCTGACCACCAAGACCATCACGGACTCGACGGTGTTACGCGCCGCACTGTACCTGGCCAAAGAAGTTGGCCCGGAGAAAATGCTGGAGATGATCAAAGAGAACCTGTAATACATATGAATTACACAAGCAATCTTTCTGAATTACATTAAGGTGAGAGCACGATGAGCGCTATCGTGACCGTCACCACCGAGTTAACCCAAAGCCAGGCGCTGGCGCAGTTCGCCAAGCGCCTGACCTGGTCAGAAATTCAAGCTTGTGCTGTCGATGAAGACGAGACATATGAGATGAGGGATGCCGTTAACCTCCTCCAGAAGTCGCTGGCCGAAGCGGGTTTTAGCCCGCGCTGAAGAGATAATGTATTCCATATGTATTACATCAGGAATACATTTATCAGGTCATCGGTGTTATGAGGCGCGCCACGTGTTCTGATAGAGCGCCCTATTCAGTCGGAAAATGAATTACCTTAGTAATACATATGTAATCCCTTTGAATTACACAGAGGAGCTTTGAGTGTGAACACTGTAGAGAAAATTCTAGACAGCATAGGGCTGAAAGCCCAGGACCTGAGTTCGCTTGACCAAACGGATAGCCTGGTAGTTTGCCGTATTTTTGAAGCGGTGCAGGAGTACGCAATGTGTCGCGATAAAATCCCAGAGTTAGAGATAGAGTGTGAACAGATCCTGTCGGTTGTCAGAAGCCACCTGAACCAGAGTGTGATCAGATAAAAAGGCAACGCCAGTTCAAGTCCATCGATGCCGAACTGCGGCGCCGTAAACTTTAGGACTTCCGCCCGCCGGCATCACGACAACGTTAGCCGGCCCCCCGAATATCATATTCATCTCACTTTCTCCCCGCATGTAACCGAACAGGTAGAGTGTTTCGCCGGCGAGCCCGCGGCCGCCGATCGCCGCCAGCCCCGTTCCCGCCTGACACATCGATAAAGCAGGAGGTTTTTGTCTACCGCTCGCCCCACATCGTCTAAAATAGAGTGGTAACAACTTCCGCTCATTTCGAATTTTGTTACCTCAGTATCAGTGCATCGGCGATTTATTCCCGTGGCGTCCGCTCTCCGGGGCTGTCAAAATAGACGGCATCGGCAAGATTGCGCTACGCGAAAAATATTCAGCGGGCAAGGGCATTACCCTGCAGATTTTTCACAGCGCACTGATGTAATACATCTGTATTTCACTTTTAAACGCCGCCAGGGGAATGCGCGCATCGGCAACCGACCAGGCACAGACCACATGCCTGCGCCCAACACACCGATGGCCATCACCCAGTCAGCCGGGGATCACCGGTGGATAATGTAATTCAACAGAATTACACATGTAATACAAAAGACATACAGAAACATTATTCAGAGGGGGGAACCATGTTGATGACCAGCACCGATCGGCCGGTTGCCGTGACACAGTACGAGACCGCACTCGCGCTGCGGCGCATGGCGCAGCTGCAACCTTACCTCCCTAAATACCTGCTGGCGCCCGAGGTGGCGGTGTTGCTGCATTATCTGCCTGACGAGCGTCAGCGCATGTTGTATGCCACGTTGTGGAACACCGGCGCCCGCATTACCGAAGCCCTGACGTTGACGCCGGAAGATCTGCAGCTCGAGGGACCTCGCCCCTGTGTCCGCCTGCGCACGCTGAAACAGCGCCAGCGGGGCAGGGGACGGCCATCGGCAGATGAAAAGATAGCCCGGATAGTGCCGCTGCTCGATGCCGGCTACGTCGATCAGTTGCGCCGGTTCCTGGCGACATTCCGCCCCGGCCGGCGACGCCCCTTGTTTGACGTCAGCAGGAAAACAGCCTGGCTGTGGCTGCAGCAAGCCGTCGCGCGCGCCAGGGAGGAGGGGATTGAATTTGCGCTACCGGCCATCAATCCCAAGACGCTCCGACACAGCTTTGCGATGCACCTGTTCTTCAACCACGTACCGCCGAAAGTGGTGCAGACCTACATGGGTCATGAACGTTATGAAAGCACGGAGGTTTACCTGAAGGTGTTTGCACTGGACGTGGCGCCGCAGCTGGGGGTGACGTTCTCACTGGATCACCGCGAGTACACGCACCTGCTGATGCAAAAATAGAATATCCATGTAATACATTGGTAATTCATAATGATGTGATATTGTATTACATTATATGCGCTGAAGCCGATGATAAGCGGGCTTTTATCCCGCGCAAGAACGTCGGTGCCACCTGTGTTAGCATGACGGCCATCCGTTATTACGTGTGTCAGGATCATCAGGGAGAGTCATGTTGGGAGAGTTTAAGACGTGAAAATTGATGAGGTGGAAAAATGGCGTCCTTTCACCGATGCGGAAGGGAACACCTGGGACCTTTCCTTTCTTGACGCCCACGAAGTGATCTATACGCACCGCTGCGAGGGTAAGGCGGACAAGGTCTATAAATTCATCGTCTCCTACTCGTTTCACTGCTTTTGCAAAGATTACCCGGAACAGAGCGAAGAGGAGAAGCGGGCGCTGATGTATCACTCGCCTAAAGAGTCATGTCCGTTCTGCAAAAACCGCTACGGCCTGGCGCAACGCTACCTTAAAGACATGATACTGTCGTTGGATCGCCAGCGAATTATCCATGCCGGCTATGGCAGCTATGCGGTGATCGAGGCATTGAATGACGAGGGCGAGCGCTGCTATTACCACGTCCCCTTCAAAGCGTTCCGGGAACGGAAGAAACTCCGAATACACGTGACCAGCGCCTATGCGGTTGATGCCAAGCCAGGGGGAGGGAAGGTGGGTTTCTTTGTTATCGCCAGCAAGCTGTTGGCCGGAAAGCCGTTACCACACCCCTGAAATAACAAAACCCACCTTAAGGTGGGTTTCGCCAGAGAGAACTCTGGTATTCAGAAGCGCCTTTACCGGACTTGGCCTGACCAACTTGCGTTGGTAGCGGGATGTCTGGGTTAACCAGTCTGCTGCATCCTTAACCATATTATAGAGACCTCGTACGTTATTGCAATCTAATATATCTGCTACGGTGTTATATCGCTTGTTGCCAGGATAATGAACACAAAAGAAATACACCTGTATTACATTTTATGCAATGCGTTGCTGGTCACTGTCCGGATTGCCGTAAGCGTCACATTTGAACCGTATTGACGCTTAGAATGAGGTGAGATCGACTTTCCAGGGCAACAGATCGCGCACCCGATTCGCCGGCCAGTCCTGGATATGTCCGATGACGTAGCGCAGCCACGCCTCCGGCTCTACGCCGTTGAGTTTGCACGTGCCGATCAGCGAGTACAGGATCGCAGCACGCTCTCCGCCTGCCTCTGAACCGGCGAACAGCCAGTTTTTTCGCCCCAGCGCGATTCCGCGCAGGGCGTTCTCCGCGATATTGTTGTCGATTTCCGCCCAGACGTTCTCGCAGTAGAAGTTCAACGCATTCCACTGCTTCAACAGGTAGGTGAACGCCTTCGCCAGCTCCGCGTGGCGCGACAGCGTTTTCATCTGTGTCTGGATCCAGTCGTACAGCGATTGCATCCGCGGCACCGTCTTCACTTTTCTGACCGACAGCTGCTTCTCCGCCGGGCTGCCGCGTATTTCTGCTTCGATGGCGTACAGCTCACCAATGCGCCTCAGCGCTTCCGTGGTGATGTCGGTCGGTGTGCGGGCATGAACATCGTGGATTTTCCGCCGCGCATGTGCCATGCAAGCAGCCTCCGTGATACGTCCGTTTTCATACAGCGCGTTGTAGCCCCCATAGGCATCGGCCTGCAGGATACCGCTGTACCCGGCCAGGTGCTGCTGCGGATGGAGGCCCTTGCGGTCCGGTGAGTACGCGAACCACACCGCTGCCGGCATCACCGAGCCCGCGTTGCGGTCATCACGCACGTATACCCACAGACGGCCGGTGCGGGTCTTGCCACTCCCCGGCGCCTGGACCTGCACCGGAATATCGTCGGTGTGGACCTTGCCCGGCATCAGCACATACTCCCGCAACAGGTCATACAGCGGCTCCAGCAGCTCACTGACCGCGCCGGGCCAACGCCCCAGCACGCGACTGAGCTCCACGCCCTGACGGCGATATATTTCCGACTGCCGGTAGTGCGGCGTGTGCTCGGCGAACTTCGCCGTGACGATACGCGCCAGCAAGCCGGGACCGGCGTAGCTGCGCTCGATGGGTTTTGAGGGCATCGGCGATTGCACGATGATGTCGCACCGGCAACAGCTCAGCTTCGGCCGCTGCGTTTCGATAACCTTGAAGGCGCTGCTGATGAGCTCCAGTTGTTCCGAGATATCACACCCGAGCGGGCTGAGGCCACCGCCACACGCCGGGCAGGCACTTTCTTGCGGAGGGAGCACGCGTGTTTCGCGCGGTACGGTGGCTGGTAAGGGTTTACGTGCAGAGGACTGCCGCAACGGCTGCGGCAGCGCCGGATCATGTTGTTCACCCAGCGTCTCCGCCAGCTCTTCCTGCAGGGCGTTGATGCGTTCTTCCGCTTCGCGTACCTGACGCTGCGTTTTTTCCCGCAGTTTTTCGGAGCTCTTGCCGAACTGCATGCGTTGCAGTTTGGCAACCAGCGCTTTCAGCCGGTTGATTTCGCTGGCGTACGCCGCCACCCGTTTCGAGAGCAGGCGATTGTACTCCGCCATTTGGCGAAGCGTGTTTTGCTGCTCCAGCAACTGCGCCCGGAGCCGGGCGTTTTCATCGGGATAGGAAGTGACCATCTCCCTACTTTACAACAGGTTATATCCGCAGGCCAGGCCGTTCCATTCGTTGCGGATGTTTCCAGTTGATGCCTTCCAGCAGCATCGCCAGCTGGGCCGGCGTCAGATGGATTTTTCCATTTTTTGCCGCCGGCCAGACGAAGCGCCCGCGCTCCAGGCGTTTGGTGAACAGACACAGGCCATCGGCATCGGCCCACAACACTTTAATCATGTCGCCACGGCGTCCCCGGAAGATAAAGACCTGGCCAGAGAACGGGTTGTCACGCAGCGTATTTTGAACCTGCGAGGCCAGGCCATTGAAGCCGTTGCGCATGTCGGTGATGCCGGCCACGATCCAGATGCGACTGCCCGCCGGCAGCGACATCATCGGCATGCTCCTTTTAACTCACGGATCAGCATGCTCAGCAAGGCAGGACTGAGCGCGCCCCGGAGCCGTAACGTGCCGCCAGGCAGCACCAGTTCACACTCCGCGACGTCGGAGGGCGGTGCTTTATCTGCTTCAGTTATTGGCGGTGGTGACGGCACATCGTCCAGCTCAACCGGCAGCAGGCAGAGCTCAGCAGGGATGATCGCGCCGAGGCACCCCTGTTTGTAGAGGTTGCGCCAGTTGAACAACAGGTTGTCGTTGATGCCATGCTCGCGCGCCAGCCTGGCGGTACTGACGCCTGGCTGCATCGATTGTTCAACCAGCGCCAGCTTGAACGCCAACGGGAAGTTGGGTCTGCGCCCCCTTCTTTTGGGTTTTGATGGCACGGTTGTTACCGGTGTTTGTAGCGGCGGTGAGGCAGAGGACCGTGACCGTTTTTTACCGGGATAAAGGGTGCGTTCCAGCGTCAGTTCGTTGACGGGCCACCGAACACCGGCCTTGCCAGCGCGCTGGAAACAGCTGTTGACCGTTGATCTGGATAGCCCCAACTGTTTGGCGATGCGGTTCTGAGAAAGCTGTTCCTGATAGTGGAGGCGAAAGACCTCAACCAACCATGCCCGTTCACTCATAAAATAATGTCCATTAAACAGATGATGGACATTATTTTCAGGGAAAGCGGGCCGCTCTGACAGACGGTTCAAATGTGACGCTTACGGATTGCCAGTTACACTGAATGGTGATGGATTGCAGAGTCCCTTTAACCATTCGTCAAAACGGGCAGGGCAGACAACGTTGTTAGACAAAACCAAATCCGTTACTACGGATAACACCACCGCCGCACTCAGCCACCTGGCGTTCTGCGCTCTGGCAGCATTGGGGCTGGCCCGCCAGGACGGCATCGTTGGCACACCCTACGCCGAAAATCTGTTCCTGATCCGCTGGCTGGCCACCGCCCAAAAACAGAAACGATTTCCCAGAAGCGTCGCCGTGGATATCGCCTGGCTGCTCGAACGCGGCCGCAAACACGGGCCGGCCGGTAAACTGCGCCAGCATCTGGAATACCTGTGGCGCTCCTGCAGCGGCAATCTTGCCGCGCAGTCCGATTTGTTCCGGCTCACTTACGCGACTGAAACCCTGAAAGATCGGGGCTGGGACAACTATGTGATGGATGCCCGCGAGTGGCGGTCGGAAACCACACCCACGCCGTCCCAGCACAACGGTTTTTACGTCGAAAAAACGACGCTCAATGCCGCCTTCTCTCAGGATGGCCATCACCTGCAGCCAGTCTCTTTTCGCATTGTCGGCGATGTCGATACGTTCATTCAGGTCATGGCAGAGTATGGACTGCAGGCCCGCCTTGCAGACCGCAAGCCGACATATCAAACGGTAACACTGGAGCCAGGCGAGCACAGCAACACGCCAACCTGACATCCCTACGGTAAAGGATAACCTATGGATACGGTTGAGGAATTAAACGGTACGTATTTCTACAAGGGGTATACCTTTGTGAGAGCAAGGGTGATTTGTCCAAAATAAGTATCACATAACTTGATTTAGTAAATTTGATACGCAAAAATCTCATTATCTAATATCTATTGAGATTAAATCGTATGGCGCTCGTCGGTTATGCTCGTGTATCCACGACAGATCAGGATCTGACACATCAGATAGCGGTGCTGACTTCAGCCGGCTGCCGTAAAATCTTCTCGGAGAAAATGACCGGCACCAGGAAAGAGGGCCGCCAGGCACTCGATGACTGCCTTGATTACTTGCGAGAAGGGGATACGTTGGTGATCACCCGTATCGATCGCCTGTCACGCAGTCTGCGCGACTTGCAGAATCTGGTTCATGAGCTTGAAGGGCAAAACATCAAGCTCAGGGCGACCGAGCAGGCCATCGATACCTCTTCGGCATCCGGCAAGGCTTTCCTGGATATGTTGGGCGTATTCGCCGAATTCGAGACACGCCTGCGTCAGGAACGGCAACGGGAAGGCATTGCCCGCGCGAAAGCCAGAGGGGCATATAAAGGAAGAAAACCCACCGCTCAGGCGAAAGCGCAGCAGGTGATTGAATTGACGCTGGCCGGACTCACCCGCGAAGCGGTTGCCAACCAACTGGGCATTGGCCGGGCCAGCGTCTACCGAATATTAAAAACCTGGCGGCAGCAACACCCCGACGCTATTCTGCCCGGAGAACGGGTGAAGCCTTCGCTCAGCGATAGTGGGCCGGCGGCCGAACATGTTACGATAGCGCCATGAAAAAAAATCCAACGCCCCATGATGCCACTTTCCGGCAATTTCTGACGCAACCCGAAATTGCCCGCGACTTCATGGAGATACATTTGCCGGCCGAACTGCGGGCCATCTGTGACCTCAGCACGCTGAAGCTGGAGTCCGGCTCCTTTGTCGAAGATGACCTGCGCCAGTATTTCAGCGACGTGCTCTACAGCCTGAAAACCACCGACGGCGCTGACGGTTACGTGCACGTGCTTATCGAGCACCAGTCCAGTCCGGATAAGCACATGGCGTTTCGCCTCATTCGCTATGCCGTCGCCGCCATGCAGCGTCACCTTGACGCCGGCCACAAAAAGCTGCCGCTGGTCATTCCGGTACTGTTCTACACCGGCAAACGCAGCCCGTACCCTTACTCGACCAACTGGCTGCAGGAGTTTGATGATCCGGCGTTGGCGGAGAAACTGTACACCGGCGATTTTCCGCTGGTTGATGTGACCGTCATTCCCGACGAAGAGATAATGGGTCACCGCAGCATGGCCGCACTGACCCTGCTGCAGAAACATATTCGCCAGCGCGACCTGGCCGAACTGACCGACAGGCTGTCCGCCATTCTGCTGGCCGGCTATCTGTCTTCGCCACAGGTAATTTCGCTGATACACTATATTATCCAGGCCGGTGAATCGGCGGATGCGCAGGCATTTGTTCGCGAACTGGCCCTGCGGGTACCGCAACATGAGGATGAACTGATGACCATCGCACAACAGCTTGAACAAAAAGGTATCGAGAAGGGTATCCAGAAAGGTATCCAATTGGGTGAACAGCGCGGTATTGAAAAAGGGCGCCATGAAGGCAAACTCGAAGGCAAACTCGAAGTTGCCCGTACCATGCTGGCCAACGGCCTCGATCGCGACGCGGTGATGAAAATGACCGGCCTGACCGCTGACGACCTGGCACAAATTCGCCACTAATCCTTTGCGTCGGCGGGCAGGGTAGCCATTGTCAGATAAAACCGCATCCGTTACCACAGAGAACACTACCTCAGCGCTCAGCCATCTGGCGTTCTGCGCCCTGGCAGCGCTGGGGCTGGCGCGCCAGGACGGTATCGCCGGCACGCCCTATGCCGAAAACCTGTTCCTGATCCGCTGGCTGGCCACCGCCCAAAAGCAAAAACGCTTCCCCAGGAGCGTCGCGATTGATATCCAGTGGTTACTCGACCTCGGCCGTAAGCACGGCCCGGCCGGCCATCTGCGCCAGCATCTGGAGTACCTCTGGCGCTCCTGCAGCGGCAACCTGGCCGCTCAATCCGACCTGTTCCGTCTCACCTACGCCTCCGAAACCCTGAAAGATCAGGGCTGGGACAATTATGTGCTGGACGCGAAAGAGTGGAAGTCCGGCGTCGTGCCGACACCGTCACAGCATAACGGGTTCTACGTCGAAAAAACGGCGCTGAATGCCGCTTTTGCCCAGGACGGTCGCCATCTGCACCCCGTCACGTTTCGGGTGGTCGGTGACGCCGACCGGTTTATGCATGTGATGGCCGAGTACGGACTGTGTACGCGCCGGCAGGGCAGCATGTCAGCCTGCCACACCATCGCGCTTGAACCGGCGTAACACCACGACCGACACGGTTCAAATATTCCGCCAACGGCGCCGCGCCACTCACAACCAGGACGTTATCCACAAATTTGGGGGATGTGCGACTCGAAGTCGATAATGTAATTGTTTCATGTTGTTGACGATTTACTGACAGCAAATAATGAAACCCTCTCTGCCGTGAGAGGTAGCCTATCTTGACATGCGTTGCGGGTAACTGCGGGGTGTGAAGCTCGAGTGACAATGTACCGAATTGTCGCATCGGGTGATGGCTATCCTTGGCCAGCTGACGCCGCGACTGGAAGTATATTCAATCGATGAATGTTTCTGCGATCTGACCGGTATCCCGGCCGCGCAGCTGGAATCGCTCGGTCGGCGGCTACGGTTCCCCGGCCTTTGGCCGGGGGGCGGGGCCGCTTTTCAGTGGTGGTGAGGGGTTTGTGGGGCTAAGGTTGGCGAATTTCATTGGTCGGGAAATTTTCGGCGGTTCCGGCGTGGGTGCAGGTCCTTTTGCCTGCAGTCGTGACTGCAGGTGCTACATGGGGTTTGAGGTGAGTAGACCCGCCGGTTACCCGGACGGGCCCCTCCTCAGAACCGGACTTGCGGAACTACCGCATCCGGCTCCCGACAGATCAGTGTCCCCACACATATTCAGCGAGTGTAGTGGCACAGTAAATTTGGCCACCTGATTAAAGGTGATATTCTCACCTCAACACAAAACAGGTGACTTAATGAACAAGAAAACTAAGCGTACTTTCACCCCCGAGTTCAGGCTGGAATGTGCACAGCTGATTGTTGATAAGGGCTACTCCTATCGACAAGCCAGTGAAGCGATGAATGTCGGTTCTACCACGCTTGAGAGCTGGGTACGCCAGCTCAGGCGTGAGCGCCAGGGGATTACGCCCTCTGCCACACCTATTACTCCAGACCAAGTAGCAGGTAAACCCCAGAAATGGCCAGAGGTCTGCTACTACCGTCTTCTTTTGGGATTTCTGTGATTCTGGCCGGGCTGGGGCAATATGTGCCCCGCCGTAAGCGCTGGAGTAAACCGCTGATATTCTCATCCAGTTGTTCACCCCAGCAGGCTTTTGTCACACGATCAATGCCGACAGCTTTATTCCCATCCAACTGCCGGAATTGTTCTTTCAACATGCTCTGATCGATGAGGTGTCCAAGGTTGTTGAACACGACCGACCTGTCACAGGCTGATTTCTCACCTATGCGCTCAAGTTTCGTTAACCATGATTGTCCGTCGTTGCTGAGTACGGTCATTGTTTCTCTCTTACGCTCGATCTGTCTGCCAGCCCTTCGCTCCACGGTCATTACCCGCTTCATCACTACTATGGCTGACTCCGACTTCCGGAAATTCGTCTTTGCGGCCTTGTGTTTGGCACTTGTGCCGCAGATACCCTGTTCCTGCGGGAAATTTCCGAATCTCCTGTGTTCCGTCACTTATCTCTGTAAACTCGCTGACGCCTGTGCCCCCGGTGGTTGGTTTCCTTTGGCATATCGCCAGTGTGGCCTCCGGTAACCTGTTGCCTGCCAGTTGAACCATCTGTCGGCTTCCACAATCGCTTCCATTTCGGGGGTATCACTTTCACCATTTGGTTTCGGCTCGGATACTTCGCTGCCTACGCTTCACCTTCCAGGTTACCCGGGAAAGCGCAAGACTCGCTATCCGGTGGTGCTGGCTGCGCCTTCCGGAGCAGGATTTTCACCTGCAAGATAAGTGCGGCTTTTCACAGCGCACGGGCCAATGGAAAGAAAACGTACGCTAAGGAGATAATTCATTGTTTAAATTGAAATTTAATATCCTCATTTCTCTCTTCAAAATATCCTCCGGTAACGTGAACGTATAATGCCCAGTATAACGATATACCTTCGTTTGTAAGAGCTTAGTAAAGTTGGTAACAACGTTAACGCCATTTCGACACCAGACTCTTCATGAAAAAATTACTCCATGTTGTAACATTGCGGCAATTTCTGATCTGATCCAACCTGAAATTACCGCGACTTCATACACATTATCTGCCGGCTTCTGCAACCTCAGCACACTGAGGCTGGAACCCGGCCCTTTGCATCGTATGTCAAAAATGCCAAGTAAAACCAGCGTTGACGCTGTTGTCCTGGTGGTGCTGCGACAGCAGCCCGCCGTAGCCCAGCGACAGCGTGGCATTCTCGCTCACCGCCACTTCCGCCCCCGCCTTCAGCACCATGCCGTCACGCGACACCGGCACGCTGTCCACCACGAACGGCGCGTTGCCGCCGTTGAACCGCAGCCCGGTGCCACGCGCCAGCCCGCCGTACTGGTGTTGCCATCCCAGCTCGCTACGCAGCGCCACCGTCGTGCCCGGGGTCACCTGCCACGCGGTGTCCGCACGCAGCCCCAGCGTCGACACCGTCGCATCCGTGTGCTGCTTGTCGCCGCGCAGCGCCGCCGCGCCGCCGCTTTCCGCGATGCCGTTGTTTTCGAAGTTCACGTACGCCAGGTTGACGAACGGCTCCAGGTTCAGCCACTCGCCCTGCACGCTGTAGCCCGCTTCCGCGAACAGCTGTTCGGTGCGCGCGCTGTACTTCGCCGTGTCACGGTCCGACTGCATCCCGTAGTTCACCGACCGTTTGGTGTCGATGCGGTGCCAGGTGTAGCCCGCCCCGCCACGCAGCGCCAGCGCCCCGAACTGCTTGTCGCCGTACGCCGCCAGGTGGTAGTTGTCGCTGTCCGCCTTCGACCCGTAGCCGCCGTGCAGCGAGGTGCGGGTGTAGCCGGTCGCTACCCCCAGCCGCCAGTCGGCCGCCGCCGCCGAGTCCAGCCCCACCAGTACCCCGTAGGTCGAGGCCTGATAACCCGTGGCGTTGGCGTCGCCCGACGCGTGGTCCCACGCCCCCAGCAGCTGCGCCCAGGCGCCGTCCTCGTCCGCCTTGATGGCCGACGAGCTCGCCAGCCCTTCCGCCTGACGCAGCCGCCCGTTCAGCGCCTCACGCAGGTAGCGGCTGTCGTTCACCAGCGCCGACGCGATATCCGCATGGATTTGCCCCGACAGCTGACGGAACGCCTGCCGCGCCTCGCCCGCCGTGCCGCTGTTAAGAACGCTTTCGTACACCGGGTTGCCCGCCGCCAGCGCATCCGCCGCCGCCGCCACCGCCCGCTCGTTCGGCGTCTGCGCCACGCTGGCGAAGCTCGTGCCGTTGCGCCCGACGCTCAGCGTCACCCCGGCCGGCTGGTAGCTCAGCCCGGTGCCGAGGAACAGGTAGTTCGGCGCCACCGCGTCAAACTGCCCGCTCACCCCCTGCTGCGCGCTCAGGATGGTGTACTGCTGGCCCAGCAGGCTGCGCACCTCGCTTTGCGTCAGCAGGTTGGCGCTGTTCTCCAGCGATACATTAACGTTGCCGCCATTCAAAATAGCCGTGCCCATACTTTGAATTCGATCGCTCTTACCGTTAGCGGCCACTTCTACCCAATATTGCGAGCCTGGCTCAAAAGTCACCTTGTCGGCTACATTCAATACACCTATCGAGTGGCCCGGCGTGACCACGCCGCCCTGATTAACGGTTAATCTATTCAACACCCCGTTACCGCTGAGCAAACCGCCCTGATTAACCTCTAAAGTCGAGTTTACTGCACCATCGGCGATGACGACACCGCTACGGTTTATATACAGGGCTGAATTTAACACTCCGCTAATGACCAGAGTTCCGCCGTTAACCACGGACTTATCGCTGTATTGCGCATTGCCAGAAACAATCAGCGTCCCCTGATTGACCTCCAGACCGCCAAAACGATCGTTGCCTGCAAGTGTCAGGCTGCCCTCACCATTTTTAATCAGCTTGCCTGGTCCCCCGATATCATTTTTCCATTCGTCTGATAAAGAAAAACCAGCAACATCATAGGTAGGGTTAAAAGTCTGATTAACCACCAGAGAGTCATATAGATAGGCCGGACCTCCGTAAGCTTTGGGTAAATCTATAACGCCCCAAAACGAGTCAGGGTTACCCGATTGTATCGTCCATCCTGCTAAAGAATTGCTTGGGTAAGCGGTGCTGGCCAAAATGCTGCGCCAGTTGGTCTCGGTCAAATAAGGGAAACGCAGGCGTAATAAGTAACCGGCTTTATCCGGCATATCATCCGGGGTAATACGAGGAGCCTCGGCTGGCTCTTTTTTTCCGTAGTAACCTATGCTGTTGCTTGAATACAATGGGGTTCCAGGTTGTGTAGCAGCTATACAGCCACCGGTATTTTCGTGACAACCCTTAACGATTTCACTTCGGGTCGCCTTTGCCAAGTCGGCGAGCGTAGCCGCAATGCTATCGTCAGCCAACAATTGAGCCACAGAGAAATAGCTGCCGACTCGCGAAGCTATAGTATCGGTCGGGAAGTGAGCGCCTACGATCACTCTGCTTTCGCCAAATTGCAGGGCGCGAGAAAATATCTCACTCCCTCGTTCAGGGAATATCAATGACAAAACGATAGCCTGTTTAAAACCCGACCACGTATGTCCACTCGGGAAGGAAGAACCTTTCAACGTCAGGTAATTGTTTTTGTAATAACCCTTTTCGTCCAAAACCTGATAAGGCCTGCCCCGCTTAAATTCATCTTTTAGTATAAAATCGAATGAGCGCGTTCGACCACTTTTGGTATCATAGGCATAGGTTGCTGTTTTATATAATTCGCTAACTTGATTGTAAGAAGCTATTTTTCGGAGATCCGGCGCGTTGACTTGCTCACCTAATGCTGCAACAGCAAAACTGCGATAGATATATCCGGGTGATTGATCTCGATCATCATAGGCTAATGCATAACGTTCACCTGTAATAGTTCTATATTCATTACTACCTTGACGATCCCACTCAGACGCCTGAGAATCTTTTCTCGGGTAACTCATCAATATTTGCTTATGCAAGCTGTTAAACCATCCCTGACGCTTTGAATATATACTTTCTTTTGTTGAGGTAATATTTATCTCAGCCCATGATGTTCCATAGCAGGCCAGAGTTATTGCAAGTATTGATAGCCTTAATTTCATTATAACCCCATAATAATTTAGAAAAAAGTCTAGTAGACGTAAGCTCCATAACTTATTGGATTTATGTTACAAAACGTTGACTCACACATTAGGGTGATAGGTAATATCTCCAATATTGTCAGCGATTCGCCCTCTTTTCCTTAAATGCATCCAGGATGGGGTGGTTTCAAGTTGTCTAACGTAAGTCAGCCGGCTAAAAGTGCAGGTCTACTGTGTAAGTTAGCTAGTAAATTTTTGCCTATGTGAAAAGACGGCGTACAGCAGGAGGTTTTTTGCCTACCGCTCGCCCACATTGTCTAAAAGCGCGCCAGCCTGGTGGTACTGACGCCAGGCTGCATCGATTGCTTAACCAGCGCCAGCTTGATGGTTAGGAAGCGCAATCGACCCTTTTAGGGTTTCCTAACCATGAATTGTAGCGATGACGATCCGCATGTGATGGGTGCTTTTGCGTGTTAATGCATAAAAACACCAGTTTTTCCGTTTTTGTAATCTAAAACTCATTTTTCAGGCACACTGATCCAGAGCCGGTGCCTGAAGCCATCGTTTCTTTGCCATCCGCTGCAGCCGGTCAGAGAGCATTTTGGTGGCGTGCTCGCCTGCCATGGTGCCGGCAAAACGCAGTCGTCCCTTGCACAGGATGCTCTGGTAA
>Ga0308172_1000336_pt1 | contig 68698 bp, 56 predicted proteins | sample PhyGR2_FD_202134 | JGI IMG/M metagenome (GOLD analysis project Ga0308172, IMG submission 202134) | Phyllosphere microbial communities from UC Gill Tract Community Farm, Albany, California, United States - DLSLSG.R2 | ecosystem: Host-associated > Plants > Phyllosphere > Unclassified | place: USA... | reverse complement strand
ACCTTCATTGCCATGGTTACCTCCTGAACATTGCAGGGGAATGGCGGTATCGCGGCGCTTTGCTTCGTGATCCGCCTCGGCATCTTCTGCCTGGATCGCCGCCACCGCAACGACCCTATATGTCCAGAGCCGCCCGGCTTAAAGATGTCCGCGCCTGTTTCACTACAGGTTCCTAACATCCGGTCTCCAGGGCCGGCACCCCGCCATGTCACGGGGTGCCGCCGGCTGTCTGGCGCGCATCCCCATCGGGGGATGATGATGGTTGGAATACGGGGGATTAGGGCAGCGTCGGCCAGCATGCTGGCGATGACGATCGCCGCCTGCGGGGGCGGCGGCGCGATCAGCAGTTCGGGCAGCGTAGCGCCGCCACCGCCGACTGGCGGCTCGACGCCTACGCCCAGTCCATCACCGACGCCTGCGCCGACGCCGACACCGACGCCATCGCCTAGTCCAACACCGTCACCAACGCCGTCGCCGAGCCCAACGCCCGCGCCGTCTCCGACGCCTTCGCCCACACCCACGCCGACCCCGGCCCCCACGCCAACGCCGACGCCGACGCCACCGGTCTATTCGACGCCGGTGCCGCCAGCGCCGGGCTATGTCATCACACCATCGGACCGCCAGCCGATCCGCTCGGTCAACGACACGCCCGAGTTCCGCCGCAACTACGGTGCGAACGAGTTCATGAATGCGCTCTACGCACTCGACAGCGGGTACACTGGTCATGGTGTCACCGTCGCCGTGGTCGACGATGGCGTGATGAACGTGAACGGCGAGCTCGACGGCCGCATCGACCAGACGCTGTCCAAGGACTTCGGCTATATCGTGGCCGCTGACGGCACCCGGACCAAGCGCAACGAGTTGGGCAGCGCAGCGTCGGACCACGGTACGGCGGTCGCCAACATCATCGCCGCCAGGGTTAATGGCGGTGGCGCGGTGGGTTATGCGCCGTCCGCGACGATCGTCGCGCTCCGTGTCGCCGACTGGGACGAGAAGACGCAAGGCGAGATCTTGTGGCACACCGACGAGGCCATCCGCTATGCGGCGGACAAGGGGATCAAGATCGTCAGTTCATCGCTGGTCGGTGGCAGCGCGAGCTGGACTGCGGCAACCGAAAGGCTGGCGGCGACCGGCGGGCTGCTGGTCAACTCGACCGGCAATTACGGCGCTGCCGATCCCCACAATAGCCAGTGGATCAGCGCCGACAATCGCCAGGCACTTCTGTTCGTCGGCGCGCTCAGCCCGGCGCTGAACGCCTACGAAATCGAGGCCTATTCCAACCGGGCGGGGTCGATGAAGGACCGCACCGTCGTCGCGGTCGGCGCCAATGTTACCACGCTGGTCGACGGCACGGTTGGCGTCTTCTCCGGCACCAGTTCGGCGGCACCGGTGGTCGCAGGTCTCGCCGCCGACATCCTGTCCAAATGGCCGCAGCTGAGCGGCCAGCAGGCAGGCGACGTCATCCTGAAGACCGCCAAGGACATCGGTGCACCGGGGCCGGACGAGGTGTTCGGCATGGGGCTGGTCGACTTCAAGGCGGCGCTGTCGCCGGTCAATCCGACGCTGTCGAACGGCAGCACTCAGACCAGCGTCGCCAAGTCGGTGATGATGGTGCCGACGGCGGTCGGCACCGCTGCGATCCAGACGGCGCTGTCGCATGTGACGGTGCTCGACGCCTATGGCCGCGACTTTGCGGGTTCGGTCGCCGCGCTCGTCGTCCAGCCGCAGGTCATGGCCGACCGCCGGATCGAGCGGCGGGTCCAGCAGATGGGACGACAGGCGAGCTTGTCACTCGGCGGCTTCAGCGGGACGATGGGCTTTACCAGCACCCGCTTCGGCCTAGGACAGGATCAGGTCCGTGCCGAAGCGACGGCGGGCACCTTCGGTTACACTGACGGGATAACCGGGGTGCATGCGGCGTGGAACGGTGCCGACATGCTCCAGGCCGATGTCATGGGTCTGGCGCCCTTCGCCGATGGCGTGCTCGCCTATGCCCCGCAGGCCGCGACCAGCCTCGGCGTCGACCGGGCGGTCGGTGGCGGACGGCTCGGGCTGACCATGGTGGCGGGGCGAGCCAGCGGGAGTGCCGCGCAGGCGATGACGCTGGGCTGGAGCCGGGGTGGCCTCGATCTGCGCGCCTCGTACATCGACGAGGATGGCACGCTGTTGGGTATGCCGACCGGCAGCGGCGCTCTGCGGCTGGGACGCGGTGCCCGCACCGTCATGGTCGAGGTTCACCACCGCCTCGGCGTGACCGACGGCTGGGCGCTGGAGGGCTATGGCTCACTGGGCATTACCCGGCTCAAGATCGATGCCGCTTCACTCGTAACCGGCGCCACCCCAATCCTCGGCAGCCGGATCGGCGTGCAGGCAACCGGCGCAGTGCCCGGCGGTCTGCTGACGCTCGGCATCGCGCAGCCGCTCGCCATCGAGGCGGGCGCGGCGGAGCTGACGCTGGGCACCGGCTACGACCTCGCCAGCCGTTCGGTCATGTACGGCGTCACCCGCGCCAGCCTTGCAGGGCAACGCCGTGTCCAGCTGACCGCGGGTTTCGTCACCCGCACCGCCATGCCGCTTCGCCTCGGCGTCATGCACGACGTTACCGACGGCTCCGTCGCCGCGCTCGTCGGCTGGCACACCGGCTTCTGATCCGACTAATTCAAGGGAGACACACATGCGTTTGACCATTGCACTCGTCGTCGGGCTGGCCGCCGTGCCCGCCGCCGCCCAGCGGGCGCCGATCACCAAATTGCTCGACAAGATCCCATCCGTCTTTGGGACTGGGCCGAAGCAGCCTGCCATCACCATGCCAGCCACGCCGGTGATCGTCGGCCTGACCCGCGCTGCCGATCGCAGCGTTGCCGGTGATCCGGTCACCTTCGACCTCGGCGGCTTTCGCCTCGGCATGAGCGAGGCGGAAATTTCCGCCGTCATCGCGACGCGAAAGCTGACGAGCCGGGGCGTGACGCGCTTCGTCGATTTCGAAAGTCAGGTTCGCAGCGCCATCAACATTAGTGGCGGCGTTGGGGGTGTGGAAACACGGCGTGGCGTGCTTGGCGAGGCCACGCTTCAGGACGATGCTGGCGGACGCTATGTATTGAAGACGCTGGTCTGGCCGGATGGGGCGCATCTGTCGTCGATCGTGTACCTTGCGCCGCAAGGAACGACGGTTGCCGAATGGCGTCGCATGCTGGTCGAAAAATGGGGCACGGCGCGCGAAGAGCAGCCGGGTGATACATTCGCGGCACGCTGGAGCAAGAACGGCAGTGGCTTCCGCGCCAGCGCGAATGTTGGCCCGCGGGGCGGGACTGTCGAGATCGCGCCACCGGAAGGTTCGGCCCAGCAACCCGGCCGACTGGTCGAGCAGGCCGCTGACGCCTTAATCGCCGCTCGTGCCAAGAAGCCGGTGCTGTGATGGGCGCGAACCTGAAGCGGACGATGCACATCCGTCCGCTGGTCGTAGCCGCCGCGCTTCTGGCGCTGACCGCCTGCGGCCAGGGACCGGGTGATGCTGCCCGTGCCGCGATGGAGGCGGCCGGGCGCGGTCAGACCGCCGAGGCGCTCGAACGCATTGATCCGGAGATCAAGGCGACCGCCGGAATTTTCATCACGCCAATGCTGCAAGGCAAGGCCGCGAACGCGCAGAAGCGGGGCGGCGTGACGTCTGTCGAGGTCGAGAAGGTCGACCAAACGGATGCGGATCACGCACTGGTGACCACCGTCACCCGCTTTGGCGACGGGTCGACGCAGACCGACACCGGCAAGGTACGAAAAGTCGACGGCAAGTGGTACATCACGATGTGAGGTTACACACGCCCGTTCCGAGCCGATAATCGCCACGTTCCATGCTCGGCCTATGCGAGAATGGATGGCTGGCTGGGGGCAGTCCAGCGTGCTGGCTTCGGTGCGCTGGACAAGCGCCTAGCGAGGATCGCTCCCGATCTGCCGGATAATGCCGTTCAGCGCTGCGGTGCATCCCTGCGCGCGACCGATATCGTGATCGGTGCCGGCGGAGTTCCAGAACATGTCTAACGGCCAGCGCTCCGGGCAATGTGCGATCAGGCAGCGAAGCGCGAGCCGCACCTCGATGGTGTCGACCTTGCCCTTGCCCGACCGCGCGGCGGCCGCGCGCAGGATGTGGAGCGACAAGTCTATGATGATCCGCTGATGGCGCGACATGGCCGATCAATGAAAGTCGCGGGACTTGATCCGCACCACCTGTTCGGGGTCTTGGCCATTGGCGTGCGGTGGCCAGTAGCTGTCGCGCGGGCCAGGCCGCCAGCCGGCATCGCCCCGGTCGGGCGACCCGGCATGGCGCGCTCCATCGCCGCGCCCGGTCGCATGCGGAAAGTCCATCTGACCGACCTGGGCGAGCAGCCCGCCATAGTCGATGATCCGGTCGCAGATGACGTGGATGACTAACCCCTCGCGCTGGACCCGGCCCTTCATTCCGATCATCGCCGCCGACATGACGGTGCGGCGCTGCGCCTCGAACCGATCGGGCCAGAGGATGCCGTTGGCGATGCCGGTCTCGTCCTCGATGGTGATGAATAGCACGCCCTTGGCACTGCCGGGCTTCTGGCGGACAAGGATGATGCCGGCGACCTCGACGTGGCGGCCGTCCTTGATGTGGGCAAGGTCGGCGCAGCGGACGATGCCGCGCCGAGTGAGATCCTGCCGCAGAAAGGCAAGGGGGTGGGCGCGCAGCGACAATTGCAGCGCGCGGTAATCCTCCACCACCTCGCGGCCCTCGGTCAGCGGGCGTAAGGGTACGTCCGGCTCCAGCCCCTCCGGGCTGAACGAGGCTTGGCGCGCATCGGCGGCGGCGAACAGGGGGAGGGGGGCCTCGCCCAGGCCCTTCACCTTCCATAACCCCTGACGGCGATCCTCGCCCAGCGCATGGAAGGCATCTGCTTCGGCCAGTCGCTCGATCGCGGCACGGGGCACGCCCGCACGCCGCCACACCTTTTCGACCGACTGGAAAGGTGCGTCCCCCCGCGCCGCGACGATCGCCGCACCATGCGCATTGGCAAGGCCGCGCACCTGGCGCAGTCCGAGCCGCACGGCGAGATAGCGGCCGCGTGTCGGTTCCAGCGTACAGTCCCAGCGGCTGGCGTTGATGCAGGCGGGCCTTACCTCGACGCCGTGCTCGCGCGCGTCGCGGACGACCTGGGCGGGGGCGTAGAAGCCCATCGGCTGGGCGTTGAGCAGCGCCGCGCAAAACACGTCGGGATGATGATGCTTCATCCAGCAACTGGCATAGGCGATCTTGGCGAATGAGGCGGCGTGGCTCTCGGGGAAACCGTAGGAGCCGAAACCCTCGATCTGCTTGAAGGTCCGTTCGGCGAAGTCGCGGGGGTAGCCGCGCGACACCATGCCCTCGACCAGCTTGTCGTAGAAGTGGCTGACCCCGCCGGTGAACTTGAACGTCGCCATGGCGCGGCGGAGCTGGTCGGCCTCGACCGCGGTGAAGCCTGCACCGACGATCGCGACCTTCATCGCCTGTTCCTGGAACAGCGGCACGCCTAATGTCTTCTCCAAGACCGCGCGCAATTCCGGACGGGGATAGTCGGGCTTCTCGCGACCCTCGCGGCGGCGGAGGTACGGGTGGACCATGTCGCCCTGGATCGGCCCCGGTCGCACGATCGCGACCTCGATGACGAGGTCGTAGAAACGCGCCGGCTTCATCCGCGGCAGCATGCTCATCTGCGCGCGGGACTCGATCTGGAAGGTGCCGAGCGTGTCGGCCTTCTGGATCATCGCATAGACGTCCGGATCATCGTCCTGCAGGTCGGCCATGCCGACGTGCACGCCCTTGGCCTCCTCCAGCAGGTTGAAGGCGCGGTTCATGCAGCCGAGCATGCCCAAGCCCAGCACATCGACTTTCATGAACTTCAGCGCATCGATATCGTCCTTGTCCCATTCGATCACCTGCCGGTCGACCATCGCGGCGGGCTCGATGGGGACGAGATCGTCAAGCCGGTCATGGGTGAGGACGAAGCCGCCGGGATGTTGTGACAGGTGGCGCGGTACGCCGATCAACTGGCGCGACAGCTCCAGCGCCAGGCGCAGCCGCCGGTCATCCATGTTGAGGCCGAGTTGGGTGACCTGTTTCTCGCCGACACCCTCCTGGCTCCAGCCCCAGACGAGGCCGGCGAGCGCCTTGGTCAGATCCTCGGGCAGGCCCAATGCCTTGCCGACCTCGCGCACCGCACCGCGCGCACGGTAGCGGGTGACGACCGCGGTTAGCGCGGCATGGTTGCGCCCATAGGTGTCATAGATCCACTGGATGATCTCCTCGCGCCGCTCATGCTCGAAATCGACGTCGATGTCGGGCGGCTCGCGGCGTTCGCCGGAGACGAAGCGCTCGAACAGTAGCTCGTGCTGGATGGGGTCGATGCTGGTGATGCCCAGCACGAAGCAGACGCAACTGTTCGCCGCCGAGCCACGCCCCTGACACAGGATACCGCGCCTGCGGCTCTCCGCGACGATGCTGTTCACCGTGAGGAAGTACGGAGCGTAGCCCAGCTCGCCGATCAGCTTCAGCTCGTGCGCGATCTGGTCGCTATAGGCTTGCGGCAGGCCGTCGGGGAACATCCGTGCGGCCGCCTTCTCGGTCAGCTGTTCGAGCGCGCCTTGCGCGGTCAGCCCCTCGACGACGCGTTCGTGCGGATATTGGTAGCTGAGTTCGCCAAGGTCGAAGGTGCAGGCGCGCGCGATCGCGGCGGTGGCGGCGATCGCATCGGGAAAGGCGGCGAAGCGGCGTTCCATCTCGGCCGGGGATTTGAGGTGCCGGTCGGCATGGCGCTCGCGCCGATAGCCGAGTGTATCGACGGTGCATTTCTCACGGATCGCGGTGACCACGTCCTGCAACAGACGCGCTTGCGGAGCATGGTACAGGATGTCGCCGATGGCGACGGTCGCGACCCCTGCCGCCGCCGCCTGCATCGATAGCTGGTGCAGGCGAAGCGCGTCGTCGGGCCGCCGCCGGAAGGCAAGGCCGAGATAGCCGCGCCCGCCGAATGTCTTGTGCAGATCGACAAGATGGCGGTCCGTCATCTTGGCGGCCTCGTGTGGGAGCAGGATCGCAATCAACCCCTCATTCCAGGCAACCACATCCGCCCAACCGAGCGTGCAGCCGCCCTTGCCCGCGCGCGACTTGCCCAGCGTCAGTAGCCGGGTGAGCCGCGACCAGGCGTTCTTGTCGGTTGGATAGAGCAGCAGCGCCCGCCCATCGTCGAGATCGACCCGCGCGCCCGCGATCATCCGCACGGCCGTGGCCTTCTGGGCCTCCCATCCGCGCACCAGCCCGGCGACGCTGCCCCGGTCGACGATGCCGAGCGCGCCATGGCCTTGCAGCGCGGCGGCGGCGAAAAGTTCGTCGGGCGACGAAGCGCCGCGCAGGAACGAGAAATGGCTCGTCACCTGCAGCTCGACATAGGTCGTGGTGGGGGCCGCCATCAGCCGAATAGCCCGTGAAGGTACCAGCTGAGATCACCGGTTGCGGCATCGACCCCGTCGCCGCGGCGGAACAACCAGAAGCGTGCGCCGGTGTCGTCCTCGACCCGAAAATAGTCGCGCACCGCCCAGACCTCGCCGTCGCGCCGCCACCATTCTCCATGGATGCGCTCCGGACCATCTCCGGCCACCACCGCATGGACCTGCCCGCGCCAGGTGAAGCGGCGCGGCGGTGCGTCGGGGAGGAGGGCGAGCACGCCGGTCAGCGGCTCGGGCCGGCTGAGTAGCCGTACCGGCCGGCGCCAGGCCGGCCAGCCAGTCGGCGCGGCGAGCGGCGGCGCGCGGCGTACCGCGCGTTCGGGCACGTCGCTCTCGACTGGCGCGGCGGTGAACAGCGCCGCCTCGCCGACCCGGCCGGCGATCTGGTCGACAAGCGTCGCGACGTCGGGCACCGCCGCCTCTCCGGTCAGGTCGCCGGCCACCGCGGTCGCACCCAGCGGATCGGTCCGCGTCGCGGCGAGGCGCATCGTCTCGATCCCATCACCCGGATCGATCCGCTCGATGCACAGGTGGAAGAGGCGGGCGAGATGCACGACATCGCGGGTCGCGCGCGCGGTGCCGATCGCGAGCCGCTGCTCGCTGCCGTCGATCCGGTCGAGCAGCAGCACCAATGTGCGCACACCGCGCCCGCGCGCCTGCAACAGCATCATCATGTCGGCGAGCAGGTCGGCGATCACTTGCTCAATCGCCTCGGCGGTGCCGATCGGCTCGAGCAGCCGGCGTTTTGCGACCGGCGTCTCCTCGGGCACGACCGGCACGATCGGTTCGGGGACACGCCCCAGTGCCTCGTCGAGGCGGCGGACACTCGCCATGCCCAGCCGCCGGGCGAGCGGCCCGCGTGGCAGCGGCAGGAGATCAGCGATCCGGTCGAGCCCAAACCGGTTCGCCGCTGCTGTTGCTTCCGGGGTCAGGCGGAGTGCGGCAGGAGGTAAGGGAGCCAGCGCCTGTGCCTCTTGTCCGCCGGGAACCAGCAGGATGGCATCGCGACCGAAACGGGCGAGCGCATGAGCTGCGCCCGGCGTGGAGGCGACCGTGACCCGTGCGGTCAGGCCGAAACGTCGGCAGAACCGGACCAGTCGCTGGCAGAAGCGCGCTTCGCCGCCGTGCAGATGTGAGACGCCGCTCAGGTCCAGCCACAGCCCGTCTGATCCGCTGACCGCGGCGGTCGGTGTCCAGTGGCGCACGGCATGCAGCGCCAGATCCGCCAGCAACGCTGCATCTGCCGCCCGGTTGGCGGGGCGGATGTCAAGATCCGGGATCAGCGCCCGCGCCTGCGTCACCGCCATGCCCGGGGTCAGTCCGAGCGTCATCGCCGCCGGGCAAGCGGCGGCGATGACCTGTCGCTGTCCAATCTGCTCGGCCAATACCATCGGCACGAGGTTCAACGCGGGTGCTGGCCCTGATACTGCCTTGTGCTGGCCCGGTGCGCTGGAGTGTTTGAAAGGATGGTCCGCCGCCTCGGACCGGCGACCCAGTTCGCGCATCGGCGGTCTCTGGTGCAGCGGCAGTGCCGCCACCTGCTCCTCCACCGCCCCACGCGCAGCGCCTTGCTGCGCCCAGCGCGCACCGGGGCGCCAGCCGCCGCCCCGTGGCACCGAGCAGGCACCAGGGTCATCGTCGATAGGAAGCATGAGCGCAGGCCTTGGCTCAGGCAGCGCGCGCGGCCGCTCCAGCCGTCGCAGTCGCTCGATCGCGAGATGCGGCAGGTAGAGCGAGGCGACCCGTGTCATCGCATGCCTCCAAGTCCATCGTGAAGCCCGGGCCACCGCGCTGGCGCGCCAGCTCGACCATCCAGCGCGCGCGGCCGACCCCGGGGGCCAGGAGCGGCGCGGAGGGCGCGCAGGCGATCCGCCACCGTGTCATCGCCGCCGACAGCTCGGTGAGTGGGCAGGTGCCCTGTCGCCGCCAGCGGCGCGAAAGCAGGGCAGGGGTATTTCCCGTCATCGCCGCCAGCTGTAGTCGCCGGGTCGCGACCATATCGGCGCGCTTTACCTCGCCGACGACCGCTGCAAGCCCGCCATGACGCAAGCCATCCTCCATGACGGCCAGAACGTCCTTGTCCTCGCGTACCTCGGCAAAGAACAGCGTGGCCGGGCTGAGCCCGGCCTGTTCGAGACCCGGCGCATAGAGGTCGAACCGGGTGAGCGCCCAGAGCACCCGGCGGCCGCTTTGCGCCGCTGCGCGCGCGGCAATCCCCACCGCGAACAGCGTGGCAGCTGCATCATCTGTGAGCGTCGGTGTCGCCGAAGACGTCTCATGCAGGCCGCTGAGCGCCAGGCCGCCGCCCGTCAATCGCGTGTCTATCGCCGCGATGCCGAAAGGCAGGACCGCACTCTCACCGCCGCGCACAGCGCCTATGGCGCTCCGCAGGCGGGCCAGTGTTTCGATGGGTGGGGCGGTGGAAGACATCATTGCTGCGACTCATATGTTCGCTATATGTTCCGTTGATTCCACAACCGGGTCAAGGCGTTGCGCAAGCGGATCGATAATCGGAACGGGACAGGCCCGTGGCAGATGAGGGCAGGGAAAGGGGTGGCCAAGAAGGCAGGGCAGGGGCCGATCACGATCATATCGGGCGGCGTCTGCGCACGTTGGAGGAGTGTGCTCTTCACAAGCGCACGCTGCGCCTCACCTGTCCAAAATGCGGTCACGTCCGTGTTCTCGACGGCGTTGCGCTCTGGTGGCTGTTTCATCGGCGAGGTTGGGACGGCACGCTCGGATTGGTGGGGCGACGACTATGCTGCTCGGCATGCCAGGCGGAGGGACACACCCAGCGTCCCCGTGTAGTGATCGGCCGGGACTCTCCCACCGGCGCTGCTCTGCCCTATCCGGACGCCGGGACGTGGAAGAAGCTTGTCTCGCGCTACCGGTCGTGATCGAACAGACGAATGTGTAATCTTTACAACATCAAGGTCGATCCCCGGACCTATTTCGACGCGCTTGCTGAGGTCGACGATGCGAGCAACACGCTGGAGGTCGAGAAGGATTACGCGGCGCCCGGCAAACCCGGCTATGTCGTTCGCGTCGAGGAGGGCCGGCGGGTTCTGAGCACGATGCGCTGGGGCTTCCCGACCCGCAAACCGCGTAAGCGGCCAGCGCGCGAAGGGGAACTGCCCTTTCTCTACGACTGGTGGACCAACGCCCGGAACATGCAGAGCAATATGTGGAAGCCGTGGTTGATAAAGGCCGAGCATCGCTGCCTCGTGCCGTTCACCCGCTTCTCCGAACCCAAGGCTGCCGCCGATCGGAAGGGCCCGGGCGACACCAACTGGTGGTTCTCCGTCGAGGATCAGCCAGCGCCGTGTTTCGCCGGGCTATGGAAGGTCGATCAGGATCATGACCGGGTCTATGCCTTCTGCACGACCGAACCCAATCCGCTGGTGGCGCCCAAGCATCCGAAGGCGATGCCGGTCATCCTGCTGGCCGAAGATCAGGAACGCTGGCTGACCGCCCCGGTGGAAGAAGCGCTGACGATACTGAACGCCTATCCCTCGCAGCTGATGAGCGTCGTCTGATCATGCCAGCCGCTCAGAGAGGGGGGCTCACGATCGTTGCCATGGATCGTTGATCTTGCCGATATGCGATAGCGCCGCAGCGCGCTTTGGATCGACGGGTGTGACCTTCATTGGTTCGGCTATTGGCGGAGACGGGGCGGCGGTGGCGGCAGGCTGCACAGCCTGACTCATCGTTGCATCGCGCGCGCCCTCGGCGAGGCGACGTCGATGGTTGTCCGCTTCGCGCGAGACCTGCGCCTGTATCTCTCCTCCCAGGATTCCAAGACCATCATGCATTATGAGTTGCGCTGCGAGCGCCTCGCTTTCCCGTTGCCGAGATGGATCTGCTTTCGCCGCCTCTGCAATAACCAGCCAGCGTGCGATCAAATCAGCGTTGGATGCCTCCACTGGCCCGGCTGGCCGCAGAGCAGATGCTGGCGCAGGATTTGGGGCAGGGACAGGGGTAAGAGCAGCGGGCTCCGAGTTGCCTTGGCTGGGCACGGCCGTCGCCTCGCCTTTGTTCGGCTGCGGTGATGCGGTGGAACCGGCAGCCTGATGAACGTGAGAGATCATCCCGGGCGTCTGGACTGAAATAGCCGCCGGTGTGTCCGGTTCAACGTGCACCGACACGTCCTGGGAGGGAGGGTTCAACGCTGCGCCCGAACGTTGCGTCTTCATCATCGCTATGGCTTCACGAACGTGGCCATATTGCGATGTGGCCAGCTTAACGGGCGTGACGGCCGTGACAGCATTGATGCTTATAGATCGCGTGGGCGGTGGCTCTGCCAGTGAGGCGTTGGCGCTAGGAGGCTGTATCATCTTGCTCGAGGTCGGGGTGAGCAACGCCGCTGGGCGGTCTATTGCCGTATCTGGTCCCAGGGCAGGGTCAGAAGGCGCATGTCGGCGCAGCTCCGCCTCATCCGATACTGCCCAGTCAGTCCGAATGGCGGCTTCCTGTTCGGTCGTCAGCCATCGTGCCATGTCGCGCCCTCCGTACAGACGTCCCAACCATACGGCCGGTGTCTCGCCGGGGCGGCGAGCGACGCCGTGTGCAGAGCGAATTACGATCGCGAGGTCGCGTTCCTCGTTGAGCTGCGCATTCTCTGTGATCTTGGCTTGCGTGAACGCAAGCAACTGTTCCAGGCGGTGCGGCACCGGCATCATTCTGACGCCGTCTATTATTACCCCATCCGCTGTCGTCCGGACGCGGCGATTCTGCCGATCGGCATCGACGATGAGCTTGATCCCGATCTCGTCCAGCCGATTGGCGAGCGCCTCGATGGCGTCTCGTTGACGCAGCACTGCCTTGTCCTCTTCAAGCTGATCTGCGGCCCGCATGAGGCGCTCCTGCGCGGCAACCGCCGCAGCCTGCTCCCCTGACGAGAGTGGCGATGACGCCGGGCGCGGCGCGGCGGACGTTGCGATCGTTGGAGATGGAGGCGCCGCCGTACCGCGCTGCCGGAGTGTGGCGAGCTTGCGCGCCGCTGCCGGGTCAGTAGGCGCCTGGGATTCCAGCCAATCGACGAAATCGAGCCGCTGGACGCGGTGACTGTCGATCGTGTCGTGCTGGCGTCTGGCTTCAGCGTCAATTTCAGCGCATGCCAGCTTGTAGCTCGCCATAACAGCGGCGCGGTGGACACGGGCACTTCGAGTGCGGGTTGCAGGGACCGCCATTTTCCGTCTGGCCAGCGCTTTGGCGCGCTCGCGTCTGCGCCAGCCGATGATGGCTAGCCGTTCCTCGCGCAGGCGATCGCGACGTGCGGCGACCTCGCGGGTATATTCGGCGTAGCGCGTCCGGAGTGGATCGGCTTTGTTCGCAGCCTGCTCCGGCACCGTCGGCGTACTTGAGGTATCATCGGAATACCAATCCGCGAAGGAGATCGGTGACCGCCGGTCGAGCGCTTTGAGACTAAAGTCGCTGCCAAGGGTAGATGCCGGACAATGCAGGCGGTGATCGGAGATCCGATAGAGGCGGAGGCCTGCCAAATCACCATTTTTGCGGAAAAAAGGCTGCAGCTTGAGGTCGAGCCGTGCGAGCGCTGCGGCCCGTTCGTCATAATCCGGCATGTACAACGCAGCTTGGGTGGCTTGCACGTTGAGCAGATTGGCAAGAGATGGAGTGCCGGTGCGCTTCTCGCGTGCGTGAGCACCTTGGCTGACTTTCGCTGCGATGCGGACGGGTTCGCTCAGAGCCGCCCGGTTTCGTGCTAATGGGCGCAGACCCAGATCGTCTTCGAGGCGCCGCGCCGTCGCCATGAGGCGACGACGCAGCTGGCTATCCCAAGCACGACTCTGCACGTCGCCGCGCGGAAGTTGCTCTTTCTCTTCTGGGTTGACCCGGCGATCAAGCGACTGGGAGCGGAAAAACCGTGGCGGCGTGTTGCCGTCTCGATCGGCCGCCACTGCGGCAATATGCATGTGATCGCCAGGGTCGTCATCGTCGTTGTCGTGACGGAATGCGGCGAAGGCATTTCCGGCCAGCCCCGCTTCTTCGAGCGCCGCCATCATGGCAATCCGCCACTCGTCATCGCTGAGGGCGCGCTCGGCCCGGATGATGATATGAACGATCGGGTTTTTTCGGCCACTCCGCATCGCGGCCCGGTCGAGGACGGCGGCTACGCTCTCGACATTTCGGATGCCGTGGAGCGCGAATAGCCGGACACCAGCCTGCTCCTCCGGCGTACGATCGAGCCGCCGCTGATAAATGAGCAGACCATCGGCGGAATTACCTCGTTCGACCTTGATGATCATTGCGGATCGATTCGACCATGCATCTCCCCGATGATCGTATCAGCTCTGACAAGAAGCCGGGCGATGAGCGCAGGGAAAGTCTGGCGGAGACGATCGATATCGCTGAAGGGGATCTTCCCAGTTTCCATCCGCGTCAGCAACTTGGGTAAATTGGCGATCTCGTTGGCAAGACCATCGATCGCCGCGATCGCGTCGACCCACGGATGTATCGTAAGCGACGGAGGCGGCGGCGCTGGACGGATCACCACCCCGGGCAGCTGGCTGCGAAGCCAGTTGCCGCGGGCGTGAGGTCCGTAAAAGCCGGCATTACCCACGATCTGATCGAACTGGCCAAGTTCGTCCTCATTACGCAGACGGATACGTACATCCCGGTGCCGCTGGCGGTTTTCGGATCCTGAGGTGCGGCTCATCGGGCATGCTCCGGGACGTAGGGCTGAGCATGTCCCGCAACCGCTGACTGGCGTGAGCCGGGCGTTTCAGAGGGGGAGGGTGTGGGAGGGGCAATGCCCGCTCCCGCCAAGTCCTGTCGTTCCACCGAGGGCCGGACAGAGCATAGCGACAGACGGCCCGGTCGCCTTCGGCGCGGTGGACACGACACGACTTGCTGCTCTTTTCCATGCTGGGCGCACGGTCCCCGGCACGACGATAAGGAAGCCGGTTTTTGACAGCAGGTTGAGACTTTTATGCTTCTGTAAGTAAAGCAGAAATGACAATTATTTGGGTTTTCGGGGAAATGCGGCTGCTCCCCGAAAATTGGAATAAATATGTACCGATTGAATTCGTTCTTGGGGGTGCCGGACGACGACCGGTGCATTTTTATACCCATTTTCGGGGAATGCACGCATCTGGAAATTCGGGTTTTCGGGGAAGTCGAAAAGGGGTCTGCGGGCCGCGAAATAATGCGTGGGGCTATATCAGCGAAGGTCGGCAACGAACGCTCCATCAGCAACAGCCAATCGGCTGCGGTTGAGGAGAAGGTCCGGCCCCTTTCCAATCATCTCCGACGAGGCCACAGCCTCGTGGCGGAACTACCGATCCACTCACGGGGGGATCGGTCGATGAGCGGGCGTCCGACACGCCATGGCATATTGGTCACGCCTGCTCCGACGTAACCGGAACGTGCGACTGCACGCCCCCTGCCACTCACAGCATATAGGGATTCGCTAAAGAAGTGAAAAGTCCATAAGCCCGGACCGGGGGTACACAAGTACGGCCGCTACGGCAGGGTCGGCTGCTTTGCTGGCTCATTAATAACCACCTCTGATACGAACATCGGCTCCGCTTGGCGGAGGCAAGCGCGACGCCAATGATAGATCAATCCGCATGCACTCAGTCGTCAGCGGATTGACCGCAAACGGCACCGGGGGGTGCGTGAAGGGGCACCGTAACGGGGACGGCGGTCGACATGATTTTAATCCTGTCAGTTCATCTGGCCACGAAGGAAGGCGATCAGCTTGGGATCGCTGCCGGTACGTTCGAGGATAGGCAGGATTACCCGCCATCCGTTGTCGCTGTTCGTCAGGATAACTATGCCGTCGCCACTCGCGCGGTTGATCGCGGCGAAGGTGAATGCCCCCGCATCCTTACCGGTGTGAAGCATCGTCGTGCCATTGGCGAAGCCGAGGAGTTGCCAGCCGAGGCCAAAGCCAGTCCAGGGCGGACAGCTTGCAGCTTTCGTGCCGGCACAGATTGCGGGCGTCATGTCGGCCTGAGACTTGCTGCGTTCCGCAGCGACGGACGCGACCAGACCCCGGTCGTTGCGGGCATAGATGAGGAAGCGCGCATAATCGCGCGCCGTCGCGTGGGCTAGATCGGCAGCATTGTAGCCCGTCACCCGCTCGACCGGCAGCGGCTTGCCGGCGTCGTCATAGGGCGCGGCGACCGGCACCGTTTCTCCCTGCGCCGTCACATAGCCCGATGCGCCCATATGGGCCGGGGCGAACAGCCAACGCCCGGCAAGTGTCTCGAACGACTGCCCGGTGCGACGCTCGGCGTAGCGCGCTGCATACTGATACCCCTCGCCCGAATAGCCGGTGGTGGTGCCAGGATCATGATCGAACGCCAGCCCCTTTGTGTCGCGCCAATTCGGCAACCCGGTGCGATGGCTCAGCGCCATACGAACCGTCAGCTCCATACGCCGGGGATCGCGCGCCAGATCGGGGTCGCTCCAGTAGCGAGCGATTGGCTCATCAAGCGACAGCTTGCCGGCCGATACCAGTTGCAAAATGACCTCCGCAGTGAGCGGCTTGGTCAGCGAGGCGAGATTGTAGGGCGTGGCGACGGTCGCCGCCCGGTTCGGTCCCGCCATACCCCACGCCCCAGTCGAGACGATCCGTCCGTTGCGAATGACGGCGATTGAAGCACTCTCCACGTGCTGTTCGCGAAGGGATGCAGTCATATCCGGCAGAGTGGCTTCGGCTTTGGCGTGCGCGATCGAGGCGCAAGTCAGGAGCGCGATCAAGCTGCCTTGAGCCGTCCGTATCAAAAGACTATCTGTATTATTCATATAATACAGATAGCGACGTAGATGTTTAGTCGCAACCTAGATTATTGGCGTCGCGCCATTGACGTGACCCCAGTCTTTCATCCAGCGGCGACTAGAGACCGACCGGTGTTGTCGCGCACGCGCATGAGCGCGGGTGAAGCAACGGGCGGGGTTAACCCCGCCCGTTGCTGTTCGAGCCCAGCAGGCCATCCAGAAAACTGTTCGCCGATGCAGCAACTCGCGCCTGGCTGAACGCTTGGCTGAACAGGGACTGCATCCGCGCCTTCACCTTACGCAGCGGTGATGCCCAAAACTCCAGCGTTGTCTCGATCGATGCTCCCGTCACCACGACCTCCTCGCCATGGTGACACATTGAGTCAGAACACGATCAAGAACGCATCTGTAATGCTAAACTCGCGGACGATCGTGGGCTGCGCTCATTTTTGCAACGATCTGTGATAATCATTGCGTTTTGTTTTTCCCGTGGTCTTCCTTAATTGAACGGCCGGGATAGCGACGCAGATCGGCTCCCATAGCCGCGCACCGCTGAAAATCCGACGCAGGGTAATGAACGCTCTTTCCGCGTCTGATCAATGCAATCCATTGCCGTCAAAGGGGGCTTCGTCATGCGTGTTTTTCATCGTTCCGGCCTGTTTGCTATGGCGTTGTGTTCCGCTACGGCGATCCACGCGCAGGAGACGACATCCGCGATCCGGGGAATAGTGACGGATGGCGGCATGGCCATCGCCGATGCTGATATCACCATCGTCCACGTGCCGTCGGGCACCACTGCGACTAGCCGGACGGACGCTTCGGGTACTTTCGCCGCGACTGGCCTGCGCCCGGGTGGCCCGTTCACCGTCCGTGTGGAGGTAGCGGGACATGCTCCGATCGAAATTACCGGGATCAGCCTGACCGCCGGTCAGCCACTGCGTCTGCCTATCGAGTTGAGCCAGCCTGGCGACGGGGCCGACATCGTCGTTACAGGCAGCAAACGTGGCGAGGCGACACAATTGTCAACTGGCCCGATTTCAGTCTTTGATCGCACCGCGATCGCTGGCGTTGCGTCGGTCAAACGCGACATTCGCGACATTGCCAAGCGCGATCCCTTTGCGACGATCGACCCAACCAACAACGGCATCAGCATCGCCGGAGCGAATGCACGCACCAACAAATTTTCGGTCGACGGCCAGCGCTTCAGTGACACGCTGGGCCTCAACACCGGCGGCCTGCCGACCGCACGCGGTCCCGTACCGCTCGATGCGATCGAGCAATTGTCGGTCAAGGTAGCGCCATACGACGTTGCCGAGGGCGATTTTCAGGGTGGCGCCATCAACGTCGTTCTGCGTTCGGGAGGCAACAAGTTCCACGGTGACGGCTTCTTCACCTACACCAACGACGGCCTTACCGGGAACAGCACGCGAGCAATCCCGCTCGCCCTCGATTTTAGTAGCCGGAGCTACGGCGGGTTTCTGTCTGGACCAGTTTTCGAGGACAAATTGTTCTTCGCATTAGCCTATGAACGGTTAAGCGAGACCACCCCGGCGACTTTCGGGCTGGCGGGCGCGCCAAACGTCGTGCCCAGCCTTGCGCAATCGCAGATCGACACGGTCAGTTCGATCCTGTCATCCAACTATAAATACGACGCAATGGGGGTGCTTGGATCGGTCCGCGAGACGGACGAGAAATATACGGCTAAAATCGATTGGAATATCGTCGATGGGCAGCGTCTGGCGCTTACGTATATCCATAATTCGAACACAAACGTGAGCGCGGGGGGCGGTTCGGTATCCGTCAGCCAGCCCTCGCTGGCACTGGCAAGCAACGCAACGAAAGTCCCGCAAGAGTCAGATGCGGCAATTGCACAGCTTAATTCAGATTGGTCCGACAATTTCCACTCCGAAATCCGCGTCAATTACCGAAGCTATGATGCGCCGAGGTTGCCAGCCGGCGAAGCAGGATTTGCGCAACTAACGACCTGCCTTGATCCTTCATCGGTTGGAAATCCGATAAACTGCGTATCCGGGACGACTGGCGTTGCCGATAACGCCAGCCTGGTAGTAGGCACTGCCCGTTTCAACCAGACCAACATAGTCCGTACTAAGAATTATGGGGCGGATGTTACACTGCGGGGCGAATTTGCCGCGCATTCGGTAAAGTTAAACTTTGCCTATAACCGAAACGACATCGTAAACCAGTTTATTGCCAACTCGCTGGGGACGTATTACTTCGACTCTATCGCGGATTTGCGCAGCGGCCGAGCAAGCTCGCTGGTGTTGGCGGGGGCCGTGTCGGGCAACAACGCCGATGCGTACGGCAACTTTTCCTACAATCAAATCACCTATGGTCTGCAGGACAGCTGGGACGTTAGCAACCGGCTGAACGTCACTTATGGCGTTCGAGCCGACCTGTACGATATGTCGGACCGACCGGCGGACAGCCACTTCTTCCAAGCGCGGTACGGCTTCACCAATACCAGCACCTTCAAGGGCAAGTTTGTGCCGCAACCTCGCATCGGGGCGACATGGCGAGCGAGTGACCGGCTAACGCTACGCGCGGGCGGGGGGCTCTTTCAGGGCGGCACACCCGACGTGCTGATCGGGCGCAGTTTTACCGATACCGGGGTCGTCAGCAATTCTATAACCATCCAACGGCTTGCGAACGGCAGTTGTAACGTCGCTGCGGCGCTGTGTTCAGCGGCATTGGACGGCGTCAACGGACGTACGTTCACTCCCGCCGTGCTCGACTATCTACGGACGAACACCGCCAGCCTGGCCAATGCGGGCACCGCATCGATGGCCGCGAACTATCGGCCTGCCTCGACGTGGAAAACCAGCCTCTCGGGTGATTATATTGCCAATCTCGGCTTCCTCGGCGATGGCTGGCGCATCGGCGGCGACATATACTATGGCTTCGTAAAGGACGCGCCGATCTACACCGACTTACGTTCGGTAGTAATCGGCACGACCCCAGACGGTCGCCCACGCTATTCGACCGCGACGGTTAACAGCGATTTCCGGCTGACAAACACTGACCGGGGCCATTCGCTGGTGACCGTCGCCCGCATCGACAAACGCTTCGGGAAGAGCTTGGGACTAGGTGCCAGCTACACCTTCCAGGATATCACCGAACTGGCGCCGCTCAACGGCTCGCTGGCGTCGGAACTCTACAGCGCAAGTGCTGCGGTCGATCCGAACGGATCCGCCTACGGCACAAGCCAATATGAAATCCGCGGCAGCCTAAAGTTCAATCTCGACTTCAATCATGCGTTCTTCGGTGACAATAATACCCGGTTCAGTTTGTATGGTGAACGACGCTCAGGCAATCCCTACAGTCTGACGATGCGCGATCCGGCATCCGTCAACAGCCGTTCGGTGGTGTTTGGAACGACGAACACCGCAACGCGAGCGCTGCTGTACGTGCCGGATCTGTCCAGCGCGACTGCGGATCCGCTGGTCGTGTACGACAGTTCGGCGACCTATGACTCGCTGCATGCATATGCCGTTGCCAACGGGCTGACCAAGGGGGTCATCGCCAAGAACAGCATGCGTGCACCGACGTGGTTCAAGGTCGATCTGCACGTGGATCAGGAAATGCCTATCCCATTCGTGCCAGCGAAGTTCAAACTGTTCGCGGACCTTGAAAACGTGCTCAACCTGATCGATCACAACTGGGGATCGTACCGCACGGTGGCGACAAATTCGCCAATCGTCAGTGTTGCCTGTGTCGCCAGCGGCGCCAACGCCTGTGCGCAGTATCGCTATTCCGCGTTCACGGCACCGGTGGAAACCAACCAGGCGCGCTTTTCGGTCTGGGGCCTGCGGGTCGGCGCGCGGATAGACTTTTAAATCGGGAGATGACGATGCAATCGATCCTTGCCGCCGTACTGCTCGTGCTCACCGCCTCCCCCGTCGCCGCCGCTCAAGAACCTACGGTGCCACCGCTTCCCGTCACGAAGCGCATCCCGGTCAAGGTGATCGTGATCGCCAATTTCGAACCGGGGGAGGACACCGGCGACATCCCGGGGGAATTCCAGCTGTGGGCCGAACGGGAGAAGCTCGACGACGTCATCGCGTTGCCCGGTGGCGTCCACCCGCTGCGCCGCAATGCGCGCGGGCTGTACGGGATGGTCTGGGGCGGCACCGGAACCTTGTTCGGCGATGCCGGGCAGCAGTTGATCGGACTGCTGATGGATCCGCGGTTCGATTTTTCGAAGACCTACTGGCTGTTCACCGGGATATCGGGCGTTGATCCGCAGCTTGCCTCGGTCGGCAGCGCGGCGTGGGCACGCTGGGTCGTGCAGGGCGACACGCTGCGCGAATTCGACGACCGTGAGGTTCCGAAGTCCTGGCCCTACGGACTGTTCGCGATAGGGGCGACGGCGCCCAATGCCTTGCCGGACAACGGCAATAGCTTCGGTGGCAGTGACGACACGGCCGGGCTGGGCATGGCGATCGAACTGAATCAAGGCCTTGCCCGCTGGGCCTTTGAACGAACACGCTCGATCACGATTCCGGATACCCCGGCCCTCCAGAAAGCGCGCGCAGCTTGGAAGGGCTTTCCCAATGCGCAGAGGCCTCCGTTCGTGCTGATGGGTGAGACACTCGGGGCGCGGCGCTACTGGCACGGATCCGGCCGGACGCAATGGGCACGCGACTGGGTCAAGTTGTGGACGCATGGCAAAGGCGTGTTCGCCATGACCAACATGGAAAGCCAGACATTGGCGGGCGCGATCGAACTCGGCGCAAAGCTGAAGCTGGTCGATCCCGCGCGCGTGATGGTGCTTCGCACGGGTAGCAATCCCTCGATGCCCCCACCCGGCAAGTCCGCCGTCGCCAGCGTCAGCGACGAAGGGCTGGGTCAAATCGCAGCGTATGAAGCCAACTATCGCGTAGGCGCGCCTGTCGTGAACGAACTGCTAGACCATTGGGACCGATACGTCGACACGATTCCAACTGCTTCGGCCTTGTCAAAACGGCAAAAATGAGGGGTTTGCATTAACCGCGATCACTCAACGTCGCCAGCGGTCTGGTCATCACTACGCTGATTAGCCTGTCGGTCGGGTACCAGACAGCAGCGAAGGAAATAGGTGGACGACCAACCTGCCACCGGGATATCTCGCTGCGGACGTGATCGATGCGGCGAGGGTCATACAGAGGTGGTCCCGGTTTTCTGAACAGAAGGCTAACTTCATGATTAGCGCCTATGTTCGCAACATCATGGACGAACGCATTCAACCCTGTCCGAGGCGGCGGAGGCAATGGTTGTGGCGTTCCGGCGGCACACGCTGCTGCCGCTGGCCTGCCCCCGCGGAGGCGGGGGACTGCCTCTACGCCCTGCAACCGTCGCTCCCGCATCTGACGCGCTCAGCGCTGCGCCGTTGCCTCCAGCGGCATGGGATCTCCCGCCTGCCGGACGTCGAAGGGGGCAAGCCGAAGCGCCAGCGCTTCAAGCGTTATCCCATCGGCTTCTTCCACATCGATATTGCCGAAGTGCAGACTGCCCAAGGCAAGTTGTACCTGTTCGTCGGCATAGACCGCACGAGCAAGTTCGCGGTCACGCAACTGGTCGACAAGGCTGACAGGCGCACAGGGTGGGAGTTCCTCGAGCACCTGCTGACAGCCGTCCCCTACCACATCCACACGATCCTGACCGACAATGGCCTCCAGTTCGCCGAGCAGTCCCGTAACCGCAACACCGCTTGGTCCCGCCAGATGCGCTTCGACATGATCTGCGAGGCAAACGACATCGAGCAGCGGCTCACCAAACCGAACCATCCGTGGACCAACGGACAAGTCGAGCGGATGAACCGGACCATCAAGGAGGCGACCGTCAAACGCTTCCACTACGAGAGCCAGGACCAGTTGCGAACACACCTCGCCGACTTCATGGCCGCCTATAACTTTGCCCGCCGGCTCAAGACGCTCAGCGGGCTCACACCCTACGAATACATCGCCAAAATCTGGACGTCAGAGCCAGACCGGTTCATCGTCAACCCGATCCACCAGATGCCGGGACTGAACACCTAGGCCGGATCGACATTCAGGATTCCCAAACGGCGTGAAGGCTGATTCACAGGCATCCGTGTAGAGGCGCGGAGCGAGCGATGGGGATCAAACGGTACGAGTTGAGCGAGGCTCAGTGGTCGCAGATTGCATCGCTAGTTCCTGGCAAGACGACTGATCCTGGCCGGACGGGCGTGGATAACCGTTTGTTCGTGAACGGATGTCTGTGGGTGCTGCGCTTGGGCGCACACTGGTGCGATCTTCCGGAGCGCTATGGCAAATGGAAGACCGTACACCGGCGCTTTAGCCGCTGGTGCCATGCCGCTGTCTGGGAGCGGGTGTTCGAGGCGCTGACGGCGGATCGGGACAACCAGTATCTGATGATCGACAGCACCATCGTTCGCGCCCATCAGCAGGCAGCAACCGGAAAAGGGGGGCAAAGGACCAGGCGCTGGGGCGTTCCCGAGGTAGACTGACCCCAAGGTCCACATGCTTGCCGACACACTTGGCCGGCCCCTGCGGTTCCGCATCACGCCGGGCAAGCCAGCGACATCGCCTCTGCCCCCGATCTGCTCGAAGGCCAGTGCGCCAAGGCAGTTCTCGCCGATAAAGCGTATGATGGTAATGCCTTGCGGGACCAGATCGCGGCCATGAACGCCACGGCAGTCATCCCCTCCAAGCGCAACAGAAGGGTCTCCATCCCGCACGATCCTGGCATCTACAAACATCGCAACCAGATCGAGCGGTGCTTCAGCCGTCTCAAGCACTTCCGACGCTTCGCCACCCGCTACGACCGAAGCACCATTCATTTCACCGGCTTCATCCACCTCGCCGCCGCCATGATCTGGCTACGCTGAATGTCGATACGGCCTAGATGCATGAATGGGAAGGTATCGACCCTGGCAATGATCCGGTGCGGCACACAAAATTGAAAACCGGGTTCTACAGCGGTCAAATCCTGCCCCCGCAACCATCGCTATATCGCCACACGCCGCCCTCCAGGGCGGCGGCGTCGTTTGTGCGCCACCACACCAGCGACGCCACGTTCGCAACCAACCCCGCCTCTGGGCCATCCGATGCGTCCGAGCAGATCTGCACGCTCTCGATACGCTGTGCACCGTTGCGCGAACGGCAAAGCCGCGCGTCTGTCAGGTCCTCAGATGGCTGGAGCCGTCCTGAAGCAGCCAGAAACGGGTGTGTCGCTGCAGGCGCGGCAGGATCACCCATTGCAAGGTCGCGGTGAGTAGCAGGGACGAAGGGAGCAGTTGCAGGGGCAGGGGGGCCTCCTTCACCACCATGCGCACGCTCAGGCTGACGATCAGGAGGACCGGGAAGACCGTCAGCCATGTCGTCACGAAACGCTTCCACTTGCTGGCGCTGGCGTCGCTCGGCAATTCGAAGCGGACGGCGTCGCCGGTACCGATCTGGTCAAGCGCGGTGGAATAGTCGTCGGCCATGGCCGCATGCGCGACAAAGGCGCGGCTGTTGCGCCAGGCCTCGGCCGTGCCACGATCGTCGAAGCGGAAGAGGAGATGCTGAAAGCCCGCCGTCTGGCCCAGCCGGATGCTCGCGCGAAAGCCCGGTTCGGCGCGGGCCAGCCGATCCAGTTCGGCGGCCCATCGCTTGAAATCCTCCTCATGCCCCGCGCGGATGGCGCGGCTGGTCACGATGGTCGCGGTCTCTTCGGGATCGAGTGGCATGGCGGGTGAACGTCCGGATGGCCGTCTCGTTTCTGCCTGGGCATCGGTGAGGGGCCATGCCGCGCCCCCATGCGCCTGCGATGCGGAAGGCGCATGGGGGCGTGTCGCCATTTACCAGATATGGACCCGCTTTTCGGGCGTCAGGTAAAGCGCCTGCCCCGGCTGGACGTCGAAGGGCGCATACCAGGCGTCGAGATTGCGGACCGTCAGGACCCGCCATGGCGCGGGGGCGTGGACGTCGGTCGCGATCCGGGCCCGCAGCGCCTTGTCGCGCATCTTGGTCCGCCAGCTCTGCGCAAAGGCCAGGAAGAAACGCTGGTCGCCGGTCAGCCCGTCGATCACCGGGGCGGGCTTGCCCCCGAGCGAGGCGCGATAGGCTTCGTAGGAGGCGGTCAGCCCGGCGACATCGGCGATATTCTCTCCCAGTTCCTGCTCACCGTTGAGGTGGAGCCCGGGCAGGGCCTCATAGGCGTCATATTGGGCGATCAGCGCTTGGCCCGCCGACTCGAACCGCTTGAGGTCGGCAGGTGTCCACCAATTGTGCAGCCGCCCGGTCGAGTCGAAATCGGCGCCCAGATTGTCGAAGCTGTGGCTGATCTCATGCCCGATCACCGATCCGATCGCGCCGTAATTGGCCGCCGCGTCGAACCGGGGATCGAAATAGGGGCTCTCCAGGATCGCGGCCGGGAAGTTCAGCGCATTCTGGAGCGGCAGGTTGACCGCGTTGACCGTCTGCGGCGTCATCCACCATTCGCCGCGATCGACCGGCTTGCCGAGCTTGGCGAGGTGATAGCGATAGAGCGACAGCCGCGCCCGCTGCGCATTGCCGACCGGATCGTCGGCGCGCACCGCGAAGGTCGGGTAATTCCACCAATGGTCGGGATAGCCGACACCGACCTTGAGCACCGCCAGCTTGGCCCTCGCCTCCACCTTGGTGGCGGGGGCCATCCAGTCGAGCGCGGCGATGCGGCGGTCGAAGGCGGCGACGATGTTCGTCACCATATGCTGGATCTCGGCCTTGGACGAGGCCGGGAAATAGCAGCGGGCATAGATCTTGCCCACCGCCTCGCCGAGCGCGCCGTTGACCGCCGCGATGCCCCGCTTCTCGCGCGGTTGCTGGGCGGGCGTGCCGGTCAGCGTGCGGCCGTAAAAGCCGAAGGACGCGTCGTCGATCGCCTTGGGCAGCGAGCCGGTGACCTGGTTGATCATGTGGAAGGCGAGCCAGTCCCGCCAGCTTTGCAGCGGTTCGCTGGCGACGAGCGCGGACAGTTTGGTGATCGCGCCAGGTTGCCAGGCGATGAAGTCGCGCTGGCTCGCGGGCACGCCTGCCGCCGTCCAGAATGCGGCCCAGTCGAGGCCCGGCGCGCGGGTGGCGAAGTCGGCGCGGGTCCAGGGATTGTCGCCCTTGTGCGCATCCTGGCTGGCGATGATGTCGGTCTGGGCCGCCGCGATCTTCTGTTCGAGGGCGAAGATGCGGTCGGCGCGGGCTTGCGGATCGGACAGCCCGGCCAGTTGCAGCAACTGGCCCAGATAGGCGCGATAGGCGGTGCGAATCTCCGCCATCTCGGGCTTGTCGGACAGGTAATAGTCGCGGTCGGGCAGGCCGAGCCCGCCCTGCATCAGATAGGGGATGTTGCGCGTCGGGTGGTTGAGATCCTGGCTGACGAACAGGCCGAACAGGTCGTTGGTGCTGGCGTAATTGTTGTTGTTGAACGGATCGGTATCGGCGCGCATCGCGGCACCGATCGCGCGCGACAGGCCATGTTTGTCGCGGATCGCGGCGATCGCGGCCAGGCCGGGCTGGATCGGCTTCAGCCCGCGCGCCTCGATCCCGGCGGTATCGGTATAGGCGGCGTAATAGTCGGCGATCCGCTGCTCGTCGCTGCCCGGTGCGCCACGGGCGGCCGCGGCCCCCTTGATGATCGCGGCATTGCGCGCCTCGGCGCGGAGCGAGACGTCGAGCCCGACGCCGATCGAGGAGCGGTCGGCTGGAATCTGGGCGGTCTTGCGCCAGGTTCCATTGGCGTAAGCGTCGAAATTGTCGCCGGGCTTGACCGCCCCCTCCATCAGCGCCTTGTCGACGCCCGAGAGGGCACCGGTCTGGGCGACGGCAGCGGTGGAGGCGAGCAGGGCGAGCGAGAGCGCGAGGCGTTTCATGGTGTTTCCGGATTCAGACAGGGTTGCTGACCGATGGAGCACCCCTTGCCCCGCTCCCGTCAAGGGGCCGCGCCGAATGTGACAGGGAAGACATGCTGGCGGGCTCCGCGTCCGTCGTCACGCCTGCCCCCGCGACGATGCCAGGAACCGGTCGGCGGTGCGCAGCGACAGCGCCATGATGGTCAGCGCGGGATTGGCGGCCAGCGCGCTGGGGAAGATCGAATTGTCGCAGATCAGCAGGTTGGGGATGTCGAAGCTGCGGCCATTGGCATCGACCACCGCCTCGTCGCCATCGTCGCCCATGCGGCAGGTGCCGATGGTGTGGGCCGAGCGGTCGACCGCGAAGATGTCGCTGGCGCCCGCGGCGTCCCAGATGGCGGTCATGGTGCGGCGCGAATGCGCATCGATGGCGCGCTCGTTCGCCTGGTAGCTGAAGTCGATCCGTGCCTTGCGCTGTCCGAACGCGTCGGTTTCGTCCGACAGGGTCAGGCGGTTGTCGGGATGGGGCAGGCAGTCGCCATTGATGCCGATCCCCGCCATCCGGTTATAGTGGCGCAGCATGTCCTGGAGCCGGTCCCCCCACATGCCCGCGCCCCGCGCCAGCCCGGTCGCCAGATTGACGGGCAGCACGCCCAGGCTCTGGATCAGATAGCCGCCCGCGAAATCCGCATCGCCGGGGCGCATCATGTCCTCGGTGATGATCGAGGAGGGATAGCCGCGATTCATCCGCATCTCGGCGTCGAACCGGCCCCAGACCTGGGTGGCGACATGCGCCATGAAGTTGCGCCCGACCTGTCCGCTCGAATTGGCGAGGCCGAGGTTCAGCAGCAGGCGCGGCGTCTCCACGCCGCCCGCGCACAGGAACACCGCGCGACAGCGCTGGCGGCGGTCCTCCCCGTCCCGGCGATAGACCACGGCGTCGATCCGCCCCTGATAGTCGCGTTCGAAGGACAGCACGCGGCATCCGGCGCGGATCTCGGCGCCATGCGCGACGGCATAGGGGAGATAGCTGGTGTCCATGCTGGTCTTGGACGCGTTGCGGCACCCTTGGTGGCAGGTGCCGCAATTCACGCAAGCCTGCCGCTGCCCCCAATAGGGCTGGTCCCGGTCGCGCGACACCAGTGCGGCGGGCGCGTCGGTCGCGGTAATGCCCAGTGCCGCGCAGCCTCGCGCCATGGCGTCGGCCGACGCGTTGCGCGCCACCGGCGGATAGGCATAGCGGCGGCTGTCGTCCCAAGGGTAATGCGCCGGGCCGGAAACGCCGGTGAACGCTTCCACCTCCTCGATATAGGCGATCAGCTCGGCATGGGGGACGGGCCAGTCCGCGCCTTGTCCGGTCATCGTGCGGAGTTGCAGGTCGCGGGGATCGGGCCGGGGGCAGAAGGCGCCCCAGTGCAACGTCGATCCACCCACTCCCATGCCCGAATTGTTCGAGCCGAAGGCGGTAGGGTCGGCGCCGCCGCTCAGCCGCTCCTCCATCCAATAGATATTGGCGGCCACCTCGTCGGCGACATGCTCGTCGGGGCGAAAGGCGCGACCCGCCTCCAGCGCGACGACCGACAGGCCCGCCTTGGCAAGGCGCGCGGCCAGCGGCGCGCCGCCCGCGCCGGTGCCGATGACCACCGCGTCGACCATGTCATGCTCGGCATAAGGGGGGCGGCTCATGCGGTCGTCTCCGTGGCGTGCTGCCAGCGTTCGGCGTCGTTGGCGGCGGTGCGGGCATAGCCCTGTTTGCGGGGGCCATCGCCGCCGACCGCGAAGCCGTCATAGCCGATGGCAGCCATCGCGGCGGGCGAGGCCATCCATTGCCGCACGATCTCCGCGCGGACGTCCTGGAACCACAGGGCCATCTGGTCGGGGGTGAGCCGGTCGGGGCCGGATGCCCTGTCGACATATCCGGCGTCGATCCGCTTCAGCCATTCGGCCTGCGTCGCATGGTCCAGCGTGACGAACCCGCCGGTCAGCGCGTCGAGCGTCGCCAGTCCCTGCGCCCATGCCACCCGATCCGGCGGCAGGTCGGCGAAGCGCCAGCCATCGCCGGGGCCATGGACCGCCGCGCCGACATGGCGGGTGAGGTCGCGATCGGCCCCCCGGTCGGGCAGGACATGCGCGATCAGCGCCGCGACCAGGGTCAGCTGCGCCTCCGACCAGCCGCATTGTTCATCGGATACCGGCCGCGTCCGCTCCAGCAACGCGGCGCGGGTCCGGCGGCTGACCCGGTCGGAGCCCAGGATATGGACGAACCCGGCGGGAAGGATCGACCCGGTGAGCGAGGCGGCGTGATCGGCGATCAGCGCGGCCAGCGCGTCGGGCTGTTCATAGGGGATCAGGTGCGCGGCACCCTCGACCACGCGCATCTCGGCATGGCGATAATGCGGCCGGTTCAGCCGGGCCTGCGCATCCTCGCCCAGATCGCCATCCTCCGCGCCCGCCACGATCAGCGCCGGGATGGTGATGGAGCCTGCCTGTCGGCTCCAATCCTCAAGGCTGCCGCGCTCCAGCCAGCCCAGCCATGCCTCGCGGCTCGACCGACGGACATCGGCGATCGCCCGTTCGGGCAGCGGCGAGGGCAGCGGCCGGGCGGTGTTGGCGTCGACAAAGGTCTCGGCATCCGCCTGTCCGACCGGGCCGTCCGCCACCCAGCCGATCATCTGGCCGCGACGGTCATCGTCCATCGGCTCGGGGGCGGGCGGGGAGGCGGCGACCAGCACGACCCCGACGACACCGGCCAGCCCCTGCTCGCCCGCCTGCGCGCGCGCGGCGACCAGGGTGGCGATCTTGCCGCCCATGCTGTGCCCGACCAGGATGCACGCGGTCAGCCGGTGGCGGCGTATCGTGTCGGCCAGATCGTCCGCCATCGCGGTGACATCGGCATAGCCCTCGTCGCTTCGCGCGCCGAATCCCGGCAGGTCGAGCGCGAGGCTGGGCAGATGGCCGAGCTGGCGGCGCACCAGATCCCATTCCCCGCTGCTGGCGCCGAGTGCGTGAAGAAAAACCAATATGGGTTGGGTCATGCGGTCTCGCCCGGATAAATCCCATGCTGGACGTCGCAAAAGCCGGAGCGTTCCCGCCTAAACCGACCGTATCGAAATTAATTTGGATCATGATAGCGCGATTTTTGTTCCCGCCGTCTTGTCGATAATTTCATGGAACCCTGCGCGGGAACAAGCGCTTCGGAACGAAGATCATTGCAGAGTGGAGTGACATCGTGACCGATACCGACCAGGCGCAGCCGCAGTACAAGATCGACTATCGCGAAATCCAGCCGTTCGGCACGCTGAAAGACCTTCCCCTCGGCCTGTCCGAAAATGCCCGCAAGCAAAGCGTGTCGATCCTGAACCAGGTGCTGGCCGACACGATCATGCTGCGCGACCTGTACAAGAAGCATCATTGGCAGATGTCGGGTGCGACCTTCTATCAACTGCATCTGCTGCTCGACACTCATTATGAGAAGCAGGCCGAACTGGTCGACATGGTGGCCGAACGTATCCAGGCGCTGGGCGGCATCAGCATCGCGACGCCGCACGACGTGGCCGAGATGACCAAGATCCCGCGCCCGCCGCGTGGCCGCGAGGACGTGCCGACCATGCTCGCCCGTCTGCTCGAGGCACACAAGATCGTTCTGGAACAGGCGCATGAAGGCGCCAAGACGGCTGATGAATCGGGCGACGACGGCACCAACGACCTGCTGGTCAGCGACATCATCCGCACCGGCGAGCCGCAGGTCTGGTTCATCGGCGAGCATCTCGCCGCGACCGAATTGCAGCGCGCGGACTGATCCGGACGACCGACGGGAAAAGGGTGAGGCGATGGCGGACCGTGATCTGGCGAATGGCATCGCCTCCACCGATCTGGAGGAAGGGCGGATCCTGGCCGGGGTCGTGGACGGACAGGACGTGGTCCTGGTCCGCCATCGGGGCCGTGTCTGCGCGCTCTCGGGCACCTGCACCCATTTGAAGGCACCGCTTGCCGACGGGATCGTCGCCGATGGCACGCTCCGCTGCCCCTGGCATCATGCCCGTTTCGACGTGGAGACGGGCGAAGCGGTGGGCGCGCCTGCCTTTGCTCCGCTCGACCGCTTTACGGTGGTCGAGGAGCAGGGGCGGGTCCGGGTCGAGGGGCCCGCGCCACGGGTCGAGGCCGCACCGGCGAAGACCGGGCGAAAGATCGGCCGGGTCGTCATCATCGGTGGCGGCGGCGCGGGCCATGCCTGTGCCGAGATGCTGGCGCGACACGGCGCGGATGCGACGGTGACGCTCCTCTCGGACGAGCCGGATGCGCTCTATGATCGCACCTTCTGTTCCAAACAATATCTGGCGGGCAAGGCGGAGCGCGACGACACCGCGCTCCCGCCGCCGGGCGAGGGGGTGACGGTGCGGACCGGGGTGGCGGTGACGCGGATCGACCGCGATGCCGGGGCGGTCGTGCTCGGTGACGGCGAGCGCTTGGCCTATGACATTCTGGTCCTGGCGACCGGATCGGCCGCCGTGCCGCCCGACTTCTACGGCGCGAACCGGGACGATGTGCATGTCGTGCGCGGCCTGGCCGATGCCGACCGGCTGATCGCAGCGCTGGCGGGCGCGGCGCGTGCGATCGTCATCGGATCGAGCTATGTTGGGCTGGAGGTCGCCGCCTCACTGGTCGCGCGCGGGCTGGAGGTGGCGGTGGTGTCCGACTCCAACCTGCCGCTGGAAAAGACCGCCGGGCTAGAAGTCGGCGCGATGATCCGCGATCTCCACCAGTCCAAGGGCGTGACCTTCCACCTCAACCGCCGCGTCGCGCGCTGGGACGGGCATGCCGCGACGCTCGACGACGGCAGCCGGGTCGAGGGCGATCTGCTGGTCGCCGGTATCGGTGCCAAGCCCCGGACCGAGCTGGCCGAGGCGGCCGGGCTGACGCTCGCCGCCAAGGAAGCGGGGGGCGGGGTGCAGGTTGATGCCTGCCTACGTACCTCCGATTCCGCCATCCATGCGATCGGCGACATCGCCAGCATGCCCGATCCCCGGCTGGGCCATCCGATCCGCGTCGAGCATTGGGTGGTGGCACAGCGCATGGGCCAATGGCTTGCTCGTCATCTGATGGGTGAGGGCGAAGCGGAATATACCGAAGTGCCGTTTTTCTGGTCGGGCCATTACGACCTGAGCCTGCGCTATGTCGGCCATGTCGCATCGACCGAAGACCGGGCGATCGACGGTGACATTCCCGGACGGGACTTCGTGGTGTCCTTTGCCGAGGAGGGGCGCGAGCGGGCGGTGCTGACTGCCGGGCGTGATGGCCTGGCGCTGGAGAAGGAACATCGCTGGGAGCGCGACTAAGTCGGATCGCCATTCAGTATTGCTTCTTCTTCCCCCCTCTCCCCTCTGCGAGGGGCGAGGGAAGGAAAGGCATCGCTGAATGGCGATCGGCCCCGGCGCGCGCTTACCCCAGCGCCAGCATCCAGAGGCTTTCCCCGCCGGTCACGAACAGCCGCCGCTCGTCGGTGTCGAAGGCGCAGTTGCTGCACAGGTGCGGCGTGGGGATGGTCGCCAAGTGCCGGGCTTCGGCATCGAACAGCTCGACACCGATCTCCGAACTACTCCACAGCCAGCCGCGCCGGTCGACGGTGAAGCCATCGGGAATGCCCTGTGGTACGCGGGCGAACAGCCTGCGGTTCGACAGGGTCTCGCCATGCCGGTCGAATGCGAAGATCGCGACCTCGCCCTCGCCATGTTCGGGGGGCTGCGAGGCATAGAAGGTCCGGCCGTCAGGCGAGAAGGCCAGGCCATTGGGTTGCGCCATGTCGATGACGCGTACCGCCGCCCCGTCCGCGCCGATCCGACAGATCGCGGTGCGCCCGCTCTCGGACCGGCCGGGTACGCCTTGCCTGGGGTTTTCGAGGCCGAAGGTCGGGTCGCTGAACCAGATCGAACCGTCATCGGCGACGGCCAGATCATTGGGCGCGTTGAGCCGCTGGCCCTGCGCCTGGGTGGCGATCGGCGTCGGGATGCCGGTGCCGTCCGAGCGGCTGATCGCGCGGCGGCCATGCTCGCAATGGACGAGGCCGCCGTCCGCGGCGACCGCATTGCCGTTGATGAAGGGCGTGGCGTCGAGCAGCACGTCGACCGCGCCATCCTCGCGCCAGCCGAGCACCCGGCGGCCGACAATGTCGCTCCACACCAGCGTCCGTGCACGCGGCCACCAGACCGGCCCCTCGCTCCAGCTCGCCTGATCGTAGAGGGTGAAGAGCCGCGCCTCGTCCAGTACCTCCCGCGCGGCGGCATGGTGGAGGCGGATCGGGTCGGCCTCGGTCGGCTCGGGCGGTCCCGGTGGACGCAGGCGCGCGGGTGTCAGCAAGGGGGGAGGATCGCCCGTCATGCGCCGAACGGATCGCGCGTCTGCGCGGCGGGCGAGGTCGCGAACTGGATCATGATCTGGAAACAGGGCTCGTCGCCGATCTGGCCGGAGCGGTGGCCCTTTCCATCGGTGGTGTCCTGATCCTGGCCGAAATGGATGTCGCCCGGCCCCATCTCGACCCGGTTGCCGTCCATCGTCTCGATGAACCAGCGGCCGCGCAGCGGGATGACCCATTGCGGGCTGGGGCTTTCGTGCCAGTCGCCGGTCCAGCCGACCGGCAATATGGCGAAGTTGATCGCGGCGACCTCGCCGGGAAAGGGGCGCATCCATTGCGGCGATGCCTTGCCCCCGACGCTCTTCATCCCGAACCCGGTCATCCGCGACAGGTCGATGCGGCTCGTGCCGTCGATGGCGGTCCACATGTTCAGGAAGAGCAGGACCGGGGGGCGGTCGGCATCGGTGCCGTCATTGTCCAGCGGAACGCGGCTCGGCAGGTCGGTCATCATCGTCTCCCCTCGATGCGCGGCGGCGGACCCATGCGGGGCACGCCGACCGCGTCGATGCCGGATCAACCGAATCGTGGACGCCGCGTTCCGGCGCGGTGAATTAACGGTCATCCATCGCCGGCGATCTTGATTCCACCGACGCCCGGCCGATGTTCCGGTCGCATCACTGGAGTGCCCCGATGAACGCCGAAGAACGCACCCTTCTCACCCGTTTCCTCGATGAGCTGGCCGCCGCGCGGACCAGCGCCAAGGATGGCGAGGCCGAGGCGATGATCGCCCGCACGCTGTCGTCCAATCCGGATGCGGCCTATCTGCTGGTCCAGCATGCGATCGTCGCCGACCAGTCGCTCCACGCCGCGCAACAGCGCATCGCCGAGCTGGAACGCCAGCAGTCGCAATACGCCCCGGCCCCGTCCGGCAGCAGCTTCCTGCCGCAGGGTGCGGGTGGCCCCTGGGGCGTGCGGCCGCAGGACAGCTATGCGCCGCCCCCGCCCGAGGCGCGGCCGGGCGTCTTCTCCGGCGGTGGCGGGCTTGGCAGCTTCCTGCGCAGCGCGGGCACGACGGCGGCCGGGGTGGTCGGCGGCCAGATGCTGTTTTCCGGCCTGTCGGACATGTTCGGCCATCAGGGCGGCGGCCTGTTCGGCGGTGGCGGCGGTCAGGGCTTCATGGAGCGGCCCGAGAATATCACCATCAACAATTATGGAGACGATGACGACCGCCGCTTCGACGGTGGTGGAATGGACAATAGCGGCGATTTCGACCCATCGGACGATTACTGATGCCGCGCCCCGGCGGACGGTGCCGTCCCGACCGGCCCCGTCCGCCGTCGTTCAGGCGGCGAGCGCATAGTGGCGGCAATGGTCCAGATAGCCCGCCTCGTGCCGCCCCGCGAGCGACACGACGCTCTCCCACAGCCAGGAGGGCGTGTCGACGGCGCCGCCCCGGTCGGCGTCCAGCATCGCCAGCCAGTCGGCCCTGGCCCGATCGTCCAGCTGGCGGCCATGCGCCTTGCCCACGACGAAGGCGAGGTGGCGCGCGGCGCGCACCGCCTCGCCTTGGCTGAACTGGTCGACCTCCAGCTTCAGGTCCTGCGGCGTCAGCTCGCGGATGAACAGCGAGCGGTCGAGCATCCGCACCGGCATCATCCGCTGCCCCAGATGGGGTGACAGCGCGCGGGCGGCGGCGGCGACTCGTTCGGCATTGTCGCGCGGCATCTTCGCGCGGGCGGCGGCGGGGGCGAGCGGATCGGTCGCTTCCTTCAGGTCGACCAGCGCATAGGTCCATTGGCCCTTGCCGCCCTTCAGCCCGACGATCGCGGCATAGCGCAGCAGCCCCAGCGAGCTGCACCCCTTCATCCAATAGGCGGCATCGACCAGCCGCACCTCGCGCTCCTTCGACTTGCCCTTCAGCGCCAGCACCAGCGCGGCGACGCGTTCGTCCTCGAACAGATGCTCCAGCGCGTCGCGTTCCTCGGGCGCGAGTTCCCAGAATTTCTTGCCCAGCGGGATGCGCGGCTCGACCGCGTCCAGCCGCTCCCTGGCGAGGTGGCGCCAGCGGCGGCCCAGCGCGGCGCGCTCGACGCTGCGCACCACATCCGATTCGTCGCCGGGATCGCCGCCGGGATCGCGGATCGCGGCGGCATAGCCGTCGACCATCTCCTCCAGCATCCGCATCGTCACCACGCCCGGCAGGTCCGATCCCCGCGCCGCCGTGGCGAGCGACAGCCCGAGCCGGATCAGGTCGTGCGCCGGATTGCCGATCACCGCCTGGTCGAGATCGCGGATCTGGATCTCCACCTGTCCCGCGCCGTTCGCCAGCGGCCCCAGATTGCCCAGATGACAGTCGCCGCAGATCCAGATGGCGGGCCCCTGCGGCACCCGCGCCGCGACCGGCGACGCCGCCAGCCATTCATAGAATTTCGCGGTATTGCCCCGCACATAGGCATGGGCGGAACGCGCCATTTTCAGCGTGCGGCGATGGTCGAGGATGGCGTGACGTTCGGCGGGAAGGGGCATCGATCGGGGGCACCTGACAGGAGGGATACTCTTCAAACGCCGCCCGTCGCCGAAAGTAACAAAATGTTGCTGGCGGGCGGGGCAGGCGGCGGGGTGACGCCTGCCCCGCATCATGCCCCGCCGTGCCGGTCAGCGGATCAGGTCGAAGGTCCCATGCGCGCCCTCGTCCTGCGCGGAGGGGGCGATCCACACGTCGAAGGTGCCGGGCTCGACCGTGGGGCGCAGGTCCCGGCCCAGGAACTCCAGCTGGGAACGGGTCAGCGTGAAGCTCACGACCTCGCTCTGGCCGGGGGCGAGCGCGACCTTGCGGAACGCCTTCATCTCGCGCACCGGCCGGGTGATGCTGGCCACCCGGTCGCGGATATAGAGCTGGACCACCTCCTCGCAGGGGCGGGTGCCGCCATTGGTGACGGTGGCGGACACCGTGATCCGCCCGTCCCAGGGCAGGCTGGCGGGCACCTGCGCCGCACCGTAGGAGACCTTGCCATAGGTCAGGCCATGGCCGAACGGATAGAGCGCCGCGTTGGGCGCGGTGCGCCACTGGGTCTTGTAGGGGACGCGTGGTCCGTCCGGCGCGGGACGGCCGGTGGCCTTGTGCGCGTAATAATAGGGCTCCTGCCCGCTTTCGTGCGGAAAGCTGAGCGGCAGGCGGCCCGACGGCCCGACCTTGCCGAACAGGATGTCGGCAATGGCATGGCCGGTCTCGGAGCCGAGGAACCAGGTGACGAGGATCGCGGGCGCGTCCTTCACCGCGCCCTCCAGCGCGAGGCCGCGCCCGTTCTTGAGCAGGACGACGATAGGCTTGCCGGACGGTTTCACCGCCTGGGCTACCGCCTCCGCCAATGCCATCTGCGGCGCGGGCACGGTGATCGAGGTGCGCGACTGCGCCTCGCCCGACATGGCCTCGCTCTCGCCGATCGCCAGCACGACCACGTCGGCCGCTTGCGCCGCTGCGACCGCCGCCTCGATCCCGCCGGGCAGCGCCTGCTCGACGCCCGAGCCGTGCGTCACCGTCACGTTCTTCGCGCCCGCATCGCGCAGGCCGGTCACCAGGTCGATCGCCTGGTTGTTGTCGCCGTAAACGACCCAGGGCCCGTTCAGGTCGTGCTGGCCGCTGGCAAAGGGACCGATCAGCGCGATCCGGCGATTGGGGTCGAGCGGCAGCAGGTCGCCGTCGTTCTTCAGCAGCACCATCGCCTTCTGCGCCGCCTCGCGCGACAGGGCGAGGGCCGCCTTGGTGCGCGACCGCGCGGTTTCGCGCTTGCGGTCGATCCGGCGGAAGGGATCGTCGAACAGCCCCAGCATCTGCTTGACCGCCAGCACGCGGCGGACCGAGCGGTCGAGCACCTCCTGCGGCACCGCGCCCTCGCGCACCAGCTCGGGCAGGTACAGCGCATAGAGGTTGGACTGCATGCTCATGTCGACCCCCGCCAGGAAGGCGAGGCGCGCGGCGTCCTTGCCGTCCTTGGCAAAGCCCGCCGCGATCATCTCCTCGTCGCCGGTATAGTCGGACACGATGATGCCGGGGAATTTCCACTCGTCGCGCAGTACCTGCTTCATCAGCCAGGGATTGCCGGTCGAGGGGATGCCGTCGATCTCGTTGAACGAGGCCATGCCGCTCATCGCGCCCGCATCGAACCCGGCCTTGTAGGGCGGCAGATAGACTTCGCGCAGCGTGCGTTCGGACAGGTCGACGATGTTATAGTCGAGCCCGCTCTCGCCCGCGCCGTAGGCCGCGAAATGCTTGATGCAGGCCATGACCGCATCGTCGGCGGACAGGCTCTTGCCCTGGAAGCCCTTCACGCGCGCGGCGGCGAACAGGTTGCCGAGCAGCACATCCTCGCCCGCGCCCTCCATGGTGCGGCCCCAGCGCTGGTCGCGCGCGATGTCGACCATCGGGAAGAAGGTCCAGTCGATGCCCGCCGCCGCCGCCTCGAACGCGGCCATCCGCGCGGTCCGCATGGCCAGGTCGGGCTCGAAGCTGGCCGCCTCGGCGACGGGCACCGGAAAGATGGTGCGGTGGCCATGGATCACGTCGGCGGCGAAGATCAGCGGGATCTTCAGCCGCGAATTGCGCATCACCGCGCCCTGCATCCGCCGCGCCATTTCCGCGCCATTGCCGTTGAACACGCCGGTCAGCTTGCCTGCGACCGCATCGGCCAGCTGCCCCTCGAAGCTGGGGCCGTTCGACGGCGGGTTCAGCGCGGTGGCGACGCCGCCGCCCCAGGCCGCCGCGTTCAGCTGGAGCTGCCCCGCCTTTTCCTCCAGCGTCATGCGCGCCAGGATCGCCTCGACCGAGGCAGGCAGCGCGACGCCGTCGCCTTGCGCGAGCAGCGCGCGCGCCGGACTGGCCGTCCAGGCCGCCACCGCGCCTGCGCCGAGCAGCGCTGCACGCCGCGAGATTCTGGTGTCGGACATTGGCGATTCTCCCCTAGGATATGGCGAATGCTCGCGGCCCTTCGGGCCTCGGCACGCGCCTGTCGACTTTCGCATTGACGCTCTTTTGTAACCGGTTACACAGGCTGGACACGTCGCACAAGATACGATGTGAGGGATGGAGCGAGCCGGACCTGCGCCGGGAATGGGGGAGGGGTGTGAGGCAGTCATCGGCCACGATCCGCGATGTCGCGCGCGAGGCTTCGGTCTCGGTCGCCTCGGTATCGCGGGCGATGAACGGGCATAGCAGCGTCCATCCGGACACCCGCGAGCGCGTCCTCGCCGCCGCCAAGGCACTGGGCTATGTCCCCCATGCGGGCGCGCGCAGCCTGTCGCTGTCACGCAGCCATGCGATCGGCGTCGTCCTACCCGACCTCCACGGCGAGTTCTTTTCCGAGATCGTGCGCGGCATGGACCGCGAGGTGACGGCGCGCGGCTATCATCTGCTCCTGTCCAACATGCACGCCGATGCGGAGCGCGCGGCGCTGGCGGTGCGGGCGATGCGCGGGCGGGTCGACGGGCTGATCGTCATGGCGCCGCAGCTCGACGCACAGGCGCTGGCGGAGGCGCTGCCCCCCGAAGTGCCCGCGGTGCTGGTCAACGCCCATCGCGGCCTGGGCCGTGCCGCCCTGCGGGTCGACAATGCCGCCGGGATCGCGGCGAGCGTCGCGCATCTGGTCGGACTGGGGCGGCGCAGGCTGGTCCATGTCTCGGGCCCGGCGGGCAATGTCGATGCGAGCGAGCGGCGGGACGGGTTCCTGGCCGCGATGGCGCGCCTGGCCCCGGATGTCGAAGCTGTGGTGATCGAGGGGGATTTCCATGAATCCTCGGGCGCAGCGGCGGCGGCGACGCTGCTGGCGCGGGACATGCCGTGCGACGGCATCGTCGCGGCGAACGACATGATGGCGCTGGGCGTGCTCGGCGCGTTGCGCGGGGCCGGGGTCGATGTTCCGGGAGCGGTCGCGGTCACCGGCTTCGACGACGTGCCGCTGGCGCGCTATATGGGGCTGACCACCGTCCGGGCGCCGCTGGCCGGGATGGGCGAGCGCGCGGTGGCGCGGCTGATCGATGCGCTGGAAGGGGGCGGACTGACCCCGGACACGCAGGTCATGGCGACCGAACTGGTGATCCGCGCGACCACCCCGGCGGGGGCGGCATGACCGATCCCAATCCTAATGCCCCGATCAGGACCATCACCATCGTCGGCGGCGGCACCGCCGGGTGGATGACGGCGGCGCTGCTGTCGCGACTGTTCCTCGGGGCCTATACGATCCGCCTGATCGAGTCCGAGGAGATCGGCACGATCGGCGTCGGCGAGGCGACGATCCCCGCGATCCGCACCTTCAACGGCCTGGCCGGGATCGACGAATATGAGATGGTCCGCGCGACCCAGGCGACCTTCAAGCTGGGCATCGAGTTCCGCAACTGGCGCGAACCGGGGCACAGCTATATCCATGGCTTCGGCAAGATCGGGCAGGATCTCTACTGGCTGCACTGTCACCAGTTCTGGCTGAAGGAAGCTGCGCGCGGGCGGGCGAAGCATCTCGACCATTATGCGCTGAACACGCTGGCGGCGCGGATGAACCGCTTCGCCATGCCCGATCCGTCCAATCCCTATTCGCCGATGGCGGACCTGGACTATGCCTATCACTTCGATGCCTCGCTCTATGCGCGCTACCTGCGCGGGCGTGCCGAGGCGGCGGGCGTGGAGCGGATCGAGGGGCGGATCGTCGCGGCCAAGGCGCGCGCCAGCGACGGCTTTCTCGACCATGTCGTGCTGGCCGACGGGCGGACGGTGGACGGCGACCTGTTCATCGACTGCTCGGGGATGCGCGCCCTGCTGATCGGCGAGGCGATGGGCGTCGGATATGAGGATTGGAGCCAATGGCTGCTCTGCGACCGCGCTCTGGCGGTGCCGAGCGTCCGGGGTGGCGGGCCGCTGACCCCCTATACCCGCTCGACCGCGCATGGCGCCGGGTGGCAATGGCGCATCCCGCTCCAGCACCGCATCGGCAACGGCCATGTCTATGCCAGCGGCTTCACCTCGGATGACGAGGCGGCGGCGACGCTGCTCGCGCATCTCGACACGCCTGCGCTGGGCGATCCGCGCGCGGTCCGCTTCCGCCCCGGCAAGCGCATCCGCGCCTGGGAGAAGAATGTCGTCGCGCTGGGGCTGGCGGGCGGGTTCCTGGAGCCGCTGGAATCGACCAGCATCCATCTGATCCAGACCGGGCTGCTGCGGCTGATCGCGCTGTTTCCGGGGCGCGGTTTCCATGCGGTGGATCGGGACGAATATAACCGCCAGACCGATTTCGAATATCGCGACGTGCGCGACTTCATCATCGCGCATTACAAGGTGACGAATCGCCAGGACACGCCCTTCTGGCAATATCTGAAGCATATGGACGTGCCCGACAGCCTGGCCGAGCGGATCGCGCTGTTCCGCTCGTCGGCGCGCTTCTTCATGCATGGCAAGGCCGAGCTGTTCCGCGAGGAAAGCTGGGTGCAGGTGCTGCTGGGGCAGGGGTTGGCCGCGCGGCATGACCCGATGGTCGACATGATCCCCGATGCCCAGGCGAGCGACTTTCTGAAGGATGTCGAAGAGGTTATCGCCGAGGTCGCGGCGGCCATGCCCACCCATGAGGCGTTCATCGCCCGCCATTGTCGGGCGCCTGCGCTTCCCGCCGGACTGTGACATTTCCGTAACAGGGAAATCGATATCGGGTGGAACCCGATCACGGTGGTTGTAACCGGTTACGCAGCCAAGTAACCGGTTACACAAGTCCTGAAAGGCTCAGGCGGTCGATGCGCGTCATCGGCTGTCGGGGAACATGACGGGGCACAAGGGATGATCATGGAGGGGATTGAAATGGCATCCAGAATCGATCGTGTGCGTCTGGTCCGCGGGATTTCGGCGATGGCGATGGCCGCGACCCTGGTCGTGAGCGCGCCGGCCCTGGCCCAGGCGACCTCCACCCTGCGCGGCCATGTCGAGGGCGCGGCGGCCGGTACGACGGTCACCATCACCGACCTGACGACGGGCCAGGTCATCAACGGCCGCACCAATGCGGCGGGCGACTATACCATCCCCGGCATCCGCCCCAGCACCTACCGCGTCGCGGTCCAGGGCCAGCCGCCCGAAGAGGTCGTGGTGCCGGTCGGCCAGATCATCACCGCCGATATCGGCGAGCCTGCCGCCACCGCCACCACCGGATCGGCCGACGCGGCCGTCGCCAGCGGCGATGTCGTCGTCACCGGCCGCCGCACCCAGGAGGTGCGCACCGCCGAGGTCTCCACCAACGTCTCGCAGCAGCAGATCGAAAGCCTGCCGCAGAGCGACCGCAACTTCCTGAACTTCGCGGCGCTCGCACCGGGCGTCGCGGTGACGCCGGGACGCGGCAATCGCCAGGTCCAGGCGGGCGGCATCAGCGCCGACAATATCAACGTCTTCATCGACGGCCTGTCCCTGAAGAATCAGGTCAATCATGGCGGCGTCGCGGGCCAGAATTTCAGCCAGGGCAACCCCTTCCCGCAGCTGGCGGTGCAGGAGTTCAAGGTCGACACCCAGAATTTCAAGGCGGAGTATGACCAGGCGGGATCGGCGGTCATCACCGCCGTGACCAAGACCGGCGGCACCTCCTACCACGGCACGCTGTTCGGCGAGTGGCAGCCCAAATCCTTCTACGGCACCAAATATTTCGACCGGCCGGGCCATGCCAACAATATCGACGGCCAGCTTCAGCAGGGCAATTACGACCGCAAGCAATATGGCGCCGATCTGGGCGGCCCGATCATCAAGGACGTGCTGCACATCTATGGCGCGTTCGAGGCGACCGACCAGAAATCGCCGTCGGCGGCGGTGCTGCTCGGCCAGACCAATTCCGCCGACCCGACCCAGAATGTGCCGCAGGCGATCGCCAGCCAGTATAATGGCAGCTATCCGCAGGACTTCAGTCAGCGCCTCTATTTCGGCAAGCTGACCGCCTTCCTGTCCAATGCCGACACCGTCAATTTCAGCGGCTTCTTCCGCCGCGAGAGCAATCTGGCGGACTTTGGCGGCATCGCGGTGCCTTCGCACGGCCATCTGCTCGAGTCGAAGATCGATCTCTACCAGCTCGAATGGAATCATCGCGGCGACCATTGGCTGAACGAGGCGACGATCGCCTATAACAGCGTCTTTAACGGCACGCCGCGCACCGGCACCGGCCCCGAGATCGTGCTGGGCAAGCCCGGCGCCGCCGTGGCGCAGCTCGGCACCAACGGGTTCGAGCAGATCGACAACCAGAAGACCTGGACGTTCAAGGACAATGTGACCTTCTTCGGCGATCGCCATGTGGTGAAGGCGGGCGTCAAGGTGTCGCTGAACGACCTGTCGCGCTCCGAGGACAATCTGGGCAACGGCGCCTATTATTTCACGCCGTCGACCTTCACCTCGTTCGAGAATTCGACCCCGCAACAGGCGGCCATCTCGGTCGTGCCGGTGCGTCCCGCCACCGCCAAGGACACGCAGATCGGCCTGTTCATCCAGGACGACTGGACGGTCAACGACCATATCACCATCAATGCGGGCCTGCGCTGGGACTATGAGACCAACGCCAAGAACGACAAGTTCGTCACCCCCGCCGAAATCGCCAATGCGCTGCGCAATTACCAGCCCTGGCAGGCGGCGGGGATCAATCCGGAGGATTACATCTCCACGGGCAGCAACCGGAAACCCTATTGGAAGGCGTTCCAGCCGCGCCTGGGCATTTCCTATGACGTGAACGGCGACCGCGACACCATCTTCTTCGCAGGCGCGGGGCGCTATTACGACCGGCCGCTGTTCATCGCCTCGGGCATCGAGACGGTGAAGGCGCTCTATCAGCAGACGGTCACGCTCAGCTTCTGCGACGGTCCCGGCCAGCCGACCTGCGCCAGCATCCGCGCGGGCAATGGCGGCGCGCTGCCGCCCGCGACGCTGGCCTGGAACAGCGGCTACAAGAATGTCGACACGCTGCGCGCGGCGGCGACCGCGACCGGGGTGGGGGGCGATGTCTGGCTGCTCAACAACAACACCCGGCTGCCCTATTCGGACCAGTTCAACTTCGGCTTCCGCAAGCGGCTGGGCGTCGTCCAGACCTCGGTCACGTTCAGCCACATCCGCAGCCACAACATCTTCAAATATGTGCGCGGCAACCGCCTGCCCAGCGGCCAATATACCAGCCAGGGCGATCAGTGGATCGAGGATCTCTTCCCCGCCTCGGGCATCCTGCCCGGCTATAGCGGCAAGCTGAACATCGGGTCGAATGCGGGCAAGGCGGAATATAACGCCATCTACTTCACCGCCGAAAAGCCGTTCGTGACGGGCTCCAAATGGGGCTTCACCGCGACGCTGACGGTGCAGCAGGCCAAGAGCAACGTCGCGCAGGAATTGCAGGGCGACGAATTCTACAACGGCCCGCGCGTCGATGCCTATGGCTGGAACTATGTCGCGGGCGTCGAGAAGTGGCGCTTCGTCGGCACCGGCATCGCCAAGGGGCCGTGGGACACCAAGATCTCGCTGACCGGCACCTTCAGCTCGGGCCCGTCCTTCGGCCAGGTGATCTTCCCGGCCAATCCGCCGGAAAATGCGAACGCCTATGGCAATTTCGGCGGCGTGTTCTGGCCCGACCAGATCGTCGGCTATGCCTCGGTCGATGCGCGCATCTCGAAGAATTTCCACATGCCCTGGGGGCATGACCTGGAGGTCAACTTCGCCGCGTTCAACCTGTTCGACTCGGTCAACAGGACCTACACCGCCTGGGGTGCCGGGTCGGGCGTGAACCCGACCAAGCGGGAGAACGACACGATCGGCGTGCCGCGCTCCTTCCAGGTCGGCGCGCGGTACAAGTTCTGACCGGCGCACGGGGAGGCGGTATCGTCATGACGCCCCGCCTCCTCCGCATCGGCGCGTCGCAAAGCCCGGTCGTGGTGGTCGACGACGTGATGGGCGATGTCCCTGCGATCGTCGCCATGGCGGCGGCGCTGGCGCCGTTCCCGCCGGCATCGGGCAATGGCTATCCCGGTGTCCGGCGCGTCCTGACACCGGCCGATGGCGCAGGCCATGACTATGCCACCGCGCTGCTCGAAGCGGTGGCGCCCTTTATCGGCGGCGCGTTCGCGGTGGACCGGTTCGACTGGATCGAGGCCAGTTTCTCGATGGTCACCGCCGCGCCCCACACTTTGTCTCCGGCGCAGCGTATGCCGCATTTCGATTCGACCGATCCGGGCTATCTGGCGGTGCTCCACTATCTGTCCGACACGCCCGGCAGCGGCACCGCCTTCTACCGCCAGCGCGCGACGAATATCGAGCAGGTGGACGCGGCCAATCGCGACGATTTCCTCGCCGCCGCGCGTCGCGTCGGGGCGGCACGAACCGGCTATATCGCAGGCAGCGACACCGCCTATGAGCGGATCGGCATGATCGAGGCCAGGGTCGACCGCGTCGTCATCTATCAGGGCAGCCTGCTGCATTCGGGGATCATCCCGCCCGACATGCCGCTCAGCGCCGATCCGCGCATCGGCCGCCTGACCGCCAACATGTTCGTGCAGGCGCGACCATGATCCTGTCGCTCGCGCTCGCCGCCGCGATACAGTCCCCCGCCCAGACATATGCCAACCCGGTCGACATCGATTACCGGTATAATTTCGAGCAGGTGAACGAGGGCGTCTCCTACCGCACCGGGGCCGATCCGGTGATCGTGCGGTTCAAGGGAGCCTATTATCTCTTCCTGACGCTGGCCGATGGCTATTGGCGCTCGACCGACCTGATCCATTGGCGCTTCGTCACCCCCAGCCGCTGGCCCGCCGAGGGGATCGTCGCGCCCGCCGTGCGGTCGGACGGGGAGCGGTTGCTCATCATGCCCTCGATGACCGGCCAGGGCGCGATCTATGCGACCAGCGATCCGGCGAGCGGCAAGCTCGACTATTTCGTCCGTCGCATGCCGCCCTTGCCCGGCGCGGTGCGATCGGGGTTCGAGGATGGCATCAAGCCGGGGCAGGTGCCCCCCGGCCCCTGGGACCCCGACCTGTTCCAGGACGAGGACAGGCGTTGGTATCTCTATTGGAACTCATCCAACGTCTTTCCGATCTATGGCGCGCCGGTGCGCTTCGCCGATGGGAAGATGGTCTATGACACGCCGCGTCGCGCCTTCATCCGGCTCGACCCCGCGCATCATGGCTGGGAGCGGTTCGGCCAGGATCATAGCGGGACGCTGCCCGACGGCACGCCGATCACCCCCTATATGGAAGGCGCGTGGATGACCCGGACGGGCGGGCGATATTATCTGCAATATGGCGCGCCGGGGACCGAATATAACAGCTATGCGACCGGCACCTATGTCGGGACGTCGCCGATGGGGCCGTTCACCTATGCGCCCTACAACCCGGTCGGGTACAAGCCCGACGGCTTCGTCCAGGGGGCGGGGCATGGCAACAGCTTCCAGGACGCGCATGGCAATTGGTGGAACACCGGCACGCCGTGGATCGGCTATAACTGGACGTTCGAGCGGCGCATCGGGCTATGGCCCGCCGCGTTCGAGGCCGATGGCCAGATGCATGTCTCGACCCGTTTCGGCGATTTCCCGCATTATGTGCCGCGCGGCCGCGTCACCGATCCCGAGGCGTTGTTCACCGGATGGATGCTGCTGTCCTATCGCAAGCCCGTGGTGGCGAGCGGGACGGTGGCCGGGCACCCGGCGAGCGACGCGACCGACGAGAATCCCCGCAGCTTCTGGCTGTCACCCAGCAAGGCGGCGGGCGCGACGCTGACCGTCGATCTGGGCGCGGTGAAGACGGTGCGCGCGGTGCAGGTCAATTTCGCGGATTACCAGGCGGGGCGCTTCGGCGATGCGCCCGACATCTATACCGAATTCCGGCTGGAGCATTCGCGCGACGGCCGCCATTGGCATCCGCTCGCCCGGACCGAGGCGCCGCGCCGCGACCGGCCCAACGCCTATTTCGCGCTGCCTGTGGCCGTGCGCACCCGCTATGTCCGCTATGTCCATGGCCATATCGGCGGCGCGCATCTGGCAATCAGCGACCTGCGGGTATTCGGCCGCGCCGATGGGCCCGTGCCCGCCGCGCCCCTGCTGGTCGAGGCCAGGCGCGAGGCGGACAGCCGCGATGCGACGATCCGCTGGCGGCGGGTGCCGGGCGCGGTCGGCTATAATGTCCGCTGGGGCATCCGGCCCGACCGGCTGTATCTGAGCTATCAGCTGTTCGCGGACCGGGTCGCGGGCGGCGAGGCGGCCACGCTCCCCTTGCGCGCGCTGACCAGCGGCCAGCCTTATTATGTCGCGGTCGAGGCGTTCGACGAAAACGGCGTGTCCCCGCTCAGCGCGGTCGCGCCGATGTGACGCGCCAGCACCGCCCGCTGCGACGCGGACGGATGCCAGTCGCTCGCCAGCAGGCCGCGCTCGCCGAACAGCGCGTCGATCAGCCCCGCCTCGCCCGCGCTCTGCCATAGCGCCGCCAGTTCGCCCGAGCGCGGATCGGGGGAGGCGGGATGCTCGCGGCGGATGAAGCGCAGCCACGCCCCCAGCGCGGCGAGCGTCGCGGGCATATCGGTGCCGCGCCGCGCATGATCCGCCAGCGAGTTCAGCCAGCGCGGCCCGACCTTTTGCGACCCGTCGCTCGCGATCTGCGACAGGCGATGCGCCAGCGACGGATTGGCGAAGCGCGCCAGCAGCGCATCGGCATAGGCGTCCAGATCCTGCCCCCGGGCCGGGGTGAAGCCGGTCGCGGCCTCGGCCCGCATCAGCGTCTCGACCAGCGGGCGGATGACGGGATCGGCGATCGCCTGGTGGACATAGTCATGCCCCCGCTCCAGCCCGAGATAGGCCAGCGCCGAATGCGCGCCGTTGAGCATCCGCAGCTTGGCGGTCTCATAGGGCGCGACATCCGCGACGAAGGTCGCACCGCCCGCATCCCAGCGCGGCCGGTCGGCGGCGAAATCATCCTCGATCACCCATTGGCGATAGGGTTCGGTGATAACGGCCGCCGCGTCGCGCAGGCCCAGCATCGCCTCGACCCGGTCGAGATCGGCGTCGGTCACGGCGGGGACGATGCGGTCGACCATGGTGTTGGGCGCGCGCCATTCGCGCTCGAACCAGTCGCGCTCGGCCGCCAGTCCCTGATGATCGAGAAAGGCCGCCACGCCGCCATGCAGCACCCGGCCATTGTCGGGCAGATTGTCGCAACTGACCAGCGTCAGCGGCCCCAGTCCGCCCGCGCGCCGCGCCGTCACCGCGCGGGCGAGATGGTGATAGATGCTGTTGCCGTCGGCCGCGATGCCCGACAGGTCGGTGCCGCCGCCGGGCCGCCGCCAATAACCCTTTTCGGTCACGGTCAGCGTCACCACCCGCGTATCGGCGGCGGCGAGCAGCGCGGCCAGCCGGGTGGGCTCCTTCGCGACCGCGTTGACCTCCCGCACCGCGCCGATCAGGCGGACGGCCTCGCCCTCCGCCGAGCGATCGGTGACGGTATAGAGCCCGTCCTGCGGGGCGAGCGCATCGCATACCCCCGAGGAGCGCAGCGAGGCGCTGGCGATCGCCCAGTCGCGATCCCCCGCCGCCATGGCATCGTCGGTATAGACCGCCTGATGCGCCCGGTGGAACGCGCCCAGGCCCAGATGGACGATGCCGATCCTCTGCGCATCGCGGTCATAGCCGGGGCGCGCGACCGCCTGGGGCAAGGCGGCGACCTGCGTGGCATTCAACCGGGGCGTGCTCACAGCCGGTACGCCGATCGCACGAGACCGCTGGTCAGCGCATGGGCCAGTTCCACCGCTTCATCCTCTTCCAGCCGGTGCTCGGCGACCAGCCGCGCCAGGAAGCCGCAATCGACGCGCCGCGCGACGTCGTGCCGCGCCGGGATCGACAGGAAGGCGCGGGTGTCGTCGTTGAACCCGACCGTGTTGTAGAAGCCCGCCGTCTCGGTCGTCATCTCGCGGAACCGGCGCATCCCCTCGGGGCTGTCGTGGAACCACCAGGCGGGGCCCAGCTTCAGGCAGGGATAATGGCCCGCCAGCGGCGCCAGTTCGCGCGCATAGACGCTTTCGTCCAGCGTGAAGAGGATGATGGTCAGGTCGCGTTCGTTGCCGACCACGTCGAGCATGGGCTTGAGCGCATGGACATAATCGGTGCGCATCGGCAGGTCGGCGCCCTTGTCGCGACCATGGCTGGCGAACAATGCGGCATTGTGGTTGCGGAACGAGCCGGGATGGATCTGCATCACCATGCCGTCGGCGACGCTCATCTTCGCCATCTCGGTCAGCATCTGCGCGCGGAACAGCTCGGCATCGGCCGGGGTCCAGGTGCCGCCGACGATCCGCGCGAACAGCGTCTCGCACGCCGCCGTCGAGAGATTGGCGGTCGCGGCGGTCGGATGGCCATGATCGGTCGCGGTCGCGCCCATATCGCGGAACGCCGCGCGGCGCTTGGCATGGGCGGCCAGATAGCCCGACCAGCTATGCACGTCCTCGCCGGTCAGCTCGGCGAAGCGCTGCATCGCGCCCGCGAACTGCTCATGCTCGACATCGATCACGCTGTCGGGGCGATAGGTGGTGATGACCCGCCCCTGCCACCCCGATTCGCGGATCGCGCGGTGGTGCGGCAGCGCATCGTCGGCTCCTTCGGTGGTGGCGAGGCAGTCGATCCGGAACCGCTCGAACAGCGCGCGCGGGCGGAAGGCGTTGGTCGCCAGCTTTTCGCCGATCGTGTCGAAATACAGGTCGGCCGTCGCCGCCTCCAGTGCGACCGGCATGCCGAACACCTCGGCAAAGACATGGTCGAGCCACATGCGCGACGGCGTACCGCGAAACAGATGATAATGGCTGGCGAACAGTGCCCAGGCCGCGCGCGGATCGGTGGCGGGGCGGCCCGCCTTGCTGGGGATGGCCAGATCGTCGAGCGCGATCCCCTGGCTGTAGAGCATCCGGAAGATATAGTGATCGGGCGCCAGCAACAGCTCGGTCGCATCGCGCCAGGGTGCATCGGTCGCGAACCAGCGCGGATCGGTATGACCATGCGGGCTGACGATCGGCAGGTCGGCGACCTCGGCGTACAGGGTACGCGCGATGCCGCGAATGGTCGGGTCGGCGGGGAACAGCCGGTCGGGATGAAGATGCAGCGGGCGGGTCATGCCGCCATCTCCTGCACGGAGTCTCGGGTCAGGCCCAGCATCGCGGCAATTCCTCTCTCCGCCCCGCGCAGCTCCGCCAGTCCGCGCATCCGGCCCAGCAGCGAATAGCCCGGATTGGCCTGGCGATGAAGGTCGTCCATCATGCGGTGGCCGTGATCGGGGCGCATCGCGATGGCGCGGCCCTGGTCGTGCGACAGCTCGACCACCGCGCGCACGACTTCGATCATGCGGGCATCGCCGCCCAGATGCTCGGCCTCGTGGAAATTGCGCTCGCCCTCTTCCCAGGCGACGGCGCGCAGATGGAGGAAGTCGATCCGCTCGCCGAAGCGGCGGACCATGGCGGGCAGGTCGTTGTCGGGCCGCGCGCCGAACGATCCCGTGCAGAAGCACAGGCCATTGGCGGGGGAGGGGACGGCGGCGAACAGCCGGTCGAGGTCGTCTGCGGTGCTGACCACGCGCGGCAGGCCGAAAATGGCGAAGGGGGGATCGTCGGGATGGACGACCAGGGTGATGCCGACCTCTTCGGCGATCGGGCAGACCGCGCGCAGAAAGGCGACATGATTGGCACGCAGCTGTTCGGCGTCGATCCCGGCATAGCTGTCGATCGCGCGCAGGAAAGCGGGCGAGTCGAAGCTTTCCTCGCTGCCTGGCAATCCGGCGATGATCGTGCGTTCGAGCCGATGGCGTTCCTCGGCGCTCATGCCCTCGAACCGCGCGGCGGCGGCGGCGCGGACCTGGGGCGCGTAATCGGCCTCTGCCCCCGGTCGGCGCAGCATATGGATGTCATAGGCCGCCACCGCCGCCCATTCGAAGCGCAAGGCGGTCGCGCCGTCGGGCAACCGCCAGTCGAGATCGGTCCGGGTCCAGTCGAGCAGCGGCATGAAATTATAGGTGACGGTGCGTACCCCCTCCGCCGCCAGATGGCGCAGGCTGTCGCCATAAGCCTGGATCAGCGCATCGGTCATCTCGCCGCGCTTGATCGCATCATGGACCGGCAGGCTCTCGACCACGGTCCAGCCCAGCCCGGCCGCCTCGATCATGTGCCGCCGCTCGGCGATGGCCTCGCGCGGCCAGACCTCTCCATTGGGGATTTCGTGCAGCGCGGTTACCACTTCGGTGGCGCCCGCCTGGCGGATATGGGACAAGGGCACGGGGTCGGCCGGGCCGAACCACCGCATTGTCTGGGTCATGAACATGTCGCCATCCTCTCCAGCGGACATCAAGCTGCTTTGGGTGATGCGGTAGCAGCAATGATTCTGATAGACCAGTTTTGTAGAATTGGCCTTGCCAGTCTTTCAAGACCGGTAGGGCATAAAAGAGGAGAGGAAGCTTCATGCGGATCGTCGTGGTCGGGGAAGGAATGATCGAGCTGTCGCGGGCCGGTGCGCAGGACTGGCGGCTGGGCCATGGCGGCGACACGCTGAACACCGCGATCCATCTGGCGCGCATGGGGCGCGACGTGCGGTACGTCACCGCGCTGGGCGACGATCCGTTCAGCGCGACGCTGCGCCACGACTGGGCGGGCGAGGGGATCGACACCTCGCTGATCCAGAGCGATCCGACGCGGATGCCGGGCCTGTATGCGATCACCACCGATGCGGCGGGCGAGCGCAGCTTTGCCTATTGGCGCGGGCAGAGCGCGGCGCGGCGCTCCTTGTCGCTGCCCGGCAGCGATCAGGTGCTGGCCGAGGCGGAAGGGGCGGACCTGCTGCTCTTTTCGCTCATCACCATGGCGATCCTCGAGCCCGAGGGGCAGGACCGGCTGATCGCGCTGGCCGAGCGGGTGCGCGCGCGGGGTGGCCGGGTGGCGTTCGACGGCAATTACCGCCCCCGGCTGTTCCCCGACCAGCCGACCGCACAAGCCGCGTGCCGCCGCGCGATCGCGGTATGCGACATCGGCCTGCCGACGTTGGAGGACGAGACGATGCTGGAGGGCACGACCTCGGCCGAGGCGGTGCAGGCGCGCTGGCAGGGGCTGGGCGCGCGCGAGGTCGTGGTCAAGCTGGGGGCGGAGGGGTGCCTGTTGGCGAGCGGGCTGGTGCCGCCGCCCGAACGGCTGTCGCCACGCGATACCAGCGGCGCGGGCGATGCGTTCAATGCCGGGTATCTGGTGGCGCGGCTCGACGGGCTGGACCCGGCGGAGGCGGCGCTGCGCGGGCACCGGCTGGCGGGATGGACGGTGATGCGCCCCGGTGCGATCCCGCCGCGCGATGCCGACATGCCGGGCTGACGCCTTCGGGCTGGTCGGCCCTGGTCGGGGGTGGTGCGTGCCAAATGGCGGCCATCCCTCCGTCATCCCAGCGCAGGCTGGGATCTCCGGCGGCGGATTCCCTTCCCGCGCCAAAGGCCCCAGCCTGCGCTGGGGCGACGAGGGTGGGGTCAGACCGCGTAGCGCTCCCGATGCGCGGCGATGCGGGCGCGGGCCTGTTCCATTTCGTGCACTTCGGTCGCGGCCAGGATCGCGTCGAGCACATTGGTCAGATGCTGGCGCATCGCCGCCCGCGCGGCGTCCGGATCGCGCGCGATCAGCGCGTCGAGGATCGCGACATGGTCCTCCAGCCGGGGGACGACGCCCGCGCCATGCGCCTTGTCGCTGAGCAGCCGATATTGCGGCGAGCGTTCGCGGGCGTTCCACAGCAGCTCGACCATCGCGACCATCGCGCTGTTCTGCGTCGCGCGGGCGATCGTTTCATGGAACCGCCGGTCGGCCAGCTCGGCGCGCTCCAGATCGGGGTCGTGCAGCGCATCGGTCAGCGTGCGCAATTCGGCCAGCGTCGCATCGTCGATGCGGGTGGCCGCCAGCGCGCAGACCTCGCTCTCGATCGTGCGGCGCGCCTCCAGCAGCTCGAAGGGGCCGATATCGGTCTGGCCCGGCTCGCCGCCATGCGGGGTGGCGGCCGTCACATAGACGCCCGATCCCATCCGCACCTCGACCAGTCCGTCGAGTTCGAGCGCGATGATCGCCTCGCGCACCGTGGGGCGGGACACCGCATGCGCCTGCGCCAGGTCGCGCTCGGACGGCAGGCGCTGGCCCACCGCATAGTCGCCGGCCGTGATTTGCGCGCCGATCTCGCGCGCGATCCGCTCGTACAAGCGGCCATTGTCGGGCTTTTTTGCCATGGCCAAGCCTATGCGGCCTGACCGGCCGCCGCAAGTCGGCAAGAGGCGCACAACAAAGGGGGCCGGAACCGAAGTCCCGACCCCCAATTCTGTCAGCCTGACGGCTGCGGCAGTGATTACGCGCCCGGGATTTCCGAGACGTTCACCTTGATGCCGCGGCCCATCGTCGACGAGACGGCGATCTTGCGGACATACTTGCCCTTCGCGCCCGACGGCTTGGCCTTGATGAGAGCGTCGACCAGCGCGTCGAAGTTGGCGCGCAGATCTTCCGCCGGGAACGACGCCTTGCCGATGCCCGAGTGGATGATGCCGGCCTTTTCGACGCGGTACTCGACCTGGCCGCCCTTGGCCGCCTTGACGGCTTCGGCGACGTTCATGGTCACGGTGCCCAGCTTCGGGTTCGGCATCAGGCCCTTGGGGCCCAGCACCTTGCCGAGGCGACCGACGACGCCCATCATGTCCGGGGTCGCGATGCAGCGATCGAAGTCGATGGTGCCGCCTTGGATGGTTTCCATCAGGTCCTCGGCGCCCACGACGTCGGCGCCAGCGGCGCGTGCCTCGTCGGCCTTCGCGCCCTTGGCGAACACGCCGACGCGAACGGTCTTGCCGGTGCCCTTGGGCAGGGTGACGACGCCGCGCACCATCTGGTCGGCGTGACGCGGGTCAACGCCCAGGTTGACGGCGACTTCGATCGTCTCGTCGAACTTCGAGGTCGCGTTCGTACGAGCCAGCGTGATCGCTTCGTCAATGCCGTGCAGCTTCTCGGAGTCGATCTGGACGGCCTTCTGCTTCTTGGTCAGCTTCGCCATGATCTTAGCCCTCCACCACTTCGAGGCCCATCGCGCGGGCGGAGCCTTCGATGATCTTGGTCGCAGCCTCGATATCGTTGGCGTTCAGGTCCTTCATCTTGACCTGGGCGATTTCCGCGAGCTTCGAGCGCGCGATCTTGCCCGCCGACACCTTGCCCGGCTCCTTCGAGCCCGACTTCAGGTTGGCCGCCTTCTTGATGAGGTAGGTCGCAGGCGCGGTCTTCGTCTCGAACGAGAACGAACGGTCGGCATAGACGGTGATGACGGTGGGCAGCGGGGTGCCCTTCTCGACTTCGCCGGTCTGCGCGTTGAACGCCTTGCAGAATTCCATGATGTTCACACCGCGCTGACCCAGCGCCGGGCCGATCGGCGGCGAGGGGTTGGCGGCGCCTGCAGGGACCTGCAGCTTGATATAGCCGGTAATCTTCTTTGCCATGTCACTCTCTTTTCGAGTCTAGCGGTCGTGACGGGCACGCAAGGCATAGGCCAGCGCACCCTCCCGCAAGGGTTCCGTCGCATGATGCTAGGGAAGCGCGGGCCGATAGCGGAAAATGGGGGGAATGGCAAGGCGGGCAAGCCACCACCTCCGTTCGCACTGAGCGAAGTCGAAGTGCACGGGATTCCATCGGCCGAAAGGGCGGGGCGTGGGCTTCGACTGCGCTCAGCCTGAACGGTGGTTTGGAAGTGGGCTGGATACGAAAAGGGCCGGTGGCGTCGCCGCCCCGGCCCTGTTTCATCGGATGGTCCGACCTTATTTCGAGCGTTCGACCTGCTCGAAATCCAGTTCCACCGGGGTCGCGCGACCGAAGATCGACACCGACACCTTGACCTTGGACTTGTCGAAATCCAGTTCCTCGACCACGCCGTTGAAGCTGGCGAAGGGGCCTTCCAGCACCTTGACCGCGTCGCCGATCTCGTAATCGACCTTGACCTTGTGCTTCGGGGCGGCGGCGGCTTCTTCCTTCGAATTCAGCATCCGCGTGGCTTCGCTTTCGCTGATCGCCTGCGGCTTGCCCATCGCGCCCAGGAAGCCGGTCACCTTCGGCGTGTTCTTGACCAGGTGATAGACCTGGTCGTTCATGTCGAGCTTGGCCAGAACGTAGCCGGGCATGAACTTGCGCTCGACCGCGATCTTCTTGCCGCGACGGGCCTCGGTCACGGTCTCGGTCGGCACCTCGATCTGCGCGACGAGATGGTCGAGGCCCAGACGGGTCGCCTCGGCCATGATCGAATCGCGGACCTTGCCCTCGAAACCGGAATAAGCGTGGATGATGTACCAGCGCGCCATGGGAACCCTTTTACTTCGCGAGCGACAGCAGGGTGCGGACCAGCGTCTCGAAGAACGAGTCGACCGCCAAGAAGAAGATGGCCAGGATCGTGGTCATCACGACCACCATCACGCCGGTCATCACCGTCTCGCGCCGCGTCGGCCAGACGACCTTCTTGGTCTCGGTCTTGACCTGGTTGAAGAATTCGATGGGGGTCGTCTTCGCCACTCGTGCCGTTCCCGCACCTGCGTTGAAATACTGTCAGCGAGGCATGGGTCCGCCGTCGCTGACCCAAGGGGCCTGCGACGAAAGGTCCGTCCGCGCTGTTCGGATGGGAACGCGATGTAGCCGTGGCTTGGTCAAAAGGCAAGGGTTGGGGCGGGATGGGGCTTTCGGGTTCACGCGAAGCCGCGATGGCGCGAGGGTTTCTTGTTCGCGCGGAGACGCGGAGACGCGGAGATCTTGTGGTTCGCGCAGAGGCGTGGAGGGCGCAGAGGGGTTTTTGCCTGCGGGTAGAAGCGGGAGACCTTAAAGCGAGCGTTGGGATGGTCTGGCCTATCGGCTGGGTCCAACATCTCCGCGCCTCCGCGCCTCCGCGCGAACCAACCTTCTTTCCTCTTCGCGCCGTCGCGCCTTCGCGTGAACAATCAACAGCACCGCCCACCATTCCTGCCGCCGTACCGCGCCTGTTGCCGCTCGCGAAAGAACGTCACTTCGTCCATCGGTTCGCGGTCGGGATGCCTGGCCGCCATATGCGCCCGATAGGCATCATAGCTCGGCATCCCGACCATGGCGTTGCCGATCTCACGCAGGCGGGCGAGCCAGCTCATTCGGCCGCCACCATTTCGGGCGGGATTTCGCTGATGCTCGGCCGGTCGATCCGGCGTGCGATCAGGCAGGTGCGGATCGCATAGACCAGGATCGCCAGCACCACGCCCAGGAAGATCGCGCACAGCCCCGCGTCGATCCGGTCGTTGAAGACGATCCGCCCCATCTCCGCCATGGTCTTGGCGGGGGGCAGGACCTTGCCCTCCGCTGCCGCACTCGCGAATTTATCGGCATGCGCCAGGAAGCCGACGCGCGGGTCGGCGGAGAAGATCTTCAACCACCCGGCGGTCAACGTGCAGGCGAGCAGCCAGACGGTCGGCACCACGGTGATCCAGGCGAAGCGGTCCTTCTTCATGCGGAACAGCACGACCGTCGCCAGCATCAGCGCCACGGCGGCGAGCATCTGGTTGGAGATACCGAACAGCGGCCATAGCGTGTTCACCCCGCCCAGCGGATCGGTGACGCCCTGATAGAGGAAGAAGCCCCAGGCCGCGACGCACAGGCCGGTCGCGATCAGGCCGGGTGCGACCTTGCTCGATCCCCGGAAGCTGGGGACGACGAGCCCGATCAGGTCCTGGAGCATGAACCGCCCGGCGCGGGTCCCTGCGTCGACGGCGGTCAGGATGAACAGCGCCTCGAACAATATGGCGAAGTGATACCAGAAGGCCTTCATCGCCTGTCCGCCGAACAGATGGCTGAAGATTTCCGCCATCGCCACCGCCAGCGTCGGCGCACCGCCTGCGCGGGAAATGATCGTATGCTCGCCCACGTCGCGCGCGACCTGCGCCAGCGTGTCGGCCGAGATCGGAAAGCCCATCGCGGTCACGGCGGCGGCGGCACTGGCCGGGTCGGTGCCCAGCACGGCGGCAGGCGCGTTCATCGCGAAATAGACGCCCGGATCGAGGATCGAGGCGGCGACCAAGGCCATGATCGCCACCGCGCTTTCCATCAGCATCGCGCCGTACCCGATGAATGGCGCGTCCTTTTCGCTGGCGATCAGCTTGGGGGTGGTGCCGCTGGCGATCAGCGCGTGGAAGCCCGACACCGCGCCGCACGCGATGGTGATGAACAGGAAGGGGAAGAGCGGCCCCGCCCAGACCGGCCCGCTGCCGTCGATGAATTTAGTGAGGGCAGGCATCTTCAGCGGCGGCGCCATGATGACGATGCCGATCGCCAGCGCCACGATCGCGCCGATCTTAAGGAAGGTCGAGAGGTAATCGCGCGGTGCCAGCAGCAGCCATACTGGCAGGACCGAGGCGACCGCGCCATAGCCGATCAGCAGGAAGCAGAGCTGGACCGGCGTGAAGGTGAACAGCGGCGCGAGGACGGCCGACTCGGCGACCGACTGGCCATAGACGATGGCGAGGATCAGGCCGATGAAGCCGATGATCGACACCTCGCCGATCTTCCCCGGCCGCACCCAGCGGGTATAGCCGCCCATCAGCATCGCCAGCGGCACGGTCGCCGCCACGGTGAACAGCCCCCAGGGGCTTTCCGCCAGCGCCCGCACGACGATCAGCGCCAGCACGGCCAGGATGATGACCATGATCATGAAGGCGCCGAACAGCGCGATGGTGCCCGCCACGGGGCCCATCTCCATGCGGATCAGCTCGCCCAGCGAGCGCCCGTCGCGCCGCATCGACAGGAACAGGACTAGGAAATCCTGCACCGCCCCGGCCAGCACGACGCCCGCGAGAATCCACAGCGTGCCCGGCAGATAGCCCATCTGCGCCGCCAGCACCGGCCCCACCAACGGCCCCGCGCCCGCGATCGCGGCGAAGTGGTGGCCGAACAGCACCGTCCGGTCGGTCGCGACATAGTCCAGCCCGTCGGCGCGACGAATGGCGGGGGTGGGGCGGCTGGGGTCGATGCCAATCACCCGCGCGATGAACAGCGCATAATAACGATAGGCGATCAGATAGACCGACACTGCCGCCGCAACGATCCACAGCGCGTTGATCGGCTCGCCGCGCACCGTCGCCACGACGCCCAAGGCGCCCGCTCCGACGATCGCCAGCGCGATCCAGGGGAGGTGTTTCGTCATGCCCTGTCCGGTCCTCTTGTTATGCTTTTTATCGATCTTCTACCCCCTGGGGGCGGGCGTGCCAGCCCTGAATATGCCGAGGGGGATTTTTGCCGGTGTCGCCGGAATCGATTGCGGGCGTGCGCATCGACATGCCAAGCTGCACGCCATGGAACCGACGCGGCGGTGGATGATCGGCGGGCTGGCGATGGGCGCGCTTCTCGGTGCGACGCGGCCGATGGGGAGTGGACAGGTGACGGACGATCTTTCCCACCTCACGCCCGAACAGCGCACCCGCTATGAGGCGATGCACCAGCGGATGATGGCGGCGCTGACCTATGAGCGGATCACCGTGCCCGGCCGGAACGCGCTGGCGGAGTGGGAGCGGCTCAAAGGCGTCGGGCGTGGCTGGCCGGTGGTGATCGGCGGGGACGAGGATCTGGAGCGGATCGCCGAACAGCTCTCGATCGATGACCCGGCCATGTCGGGCGGGCCCGCGAACCGCCCGGCTCCGCGCACGCCGGCCCAGATCGTCACGGCGGCCGACGCCCTTCGTTTTCCGGCGGATTTCCACCGTTGGTCCAAGGAGAACGGCGGGGAGGATTTGCGGGCCCCGGTCGGCGAATGGCCCAAGGACGTCGGGGACGGTCCCGAAGAGCCGGGATTGTTCGTCATCGAGGACGGGGCATCCGGCCAGGTTCGTGACCGGGTGTACATATTGATGCTGCCCGCCAACCATGGGTGGGAAGCGCCAGCCTATCTGCGCTGGGGCAATTGGAATGCCTGTCCGCCGTCCGAATATCATGTCGCGGCGCTGCACGACTGGAATCGGCGCTATGGTGCCGAACTGGTCGGGATCAACGGCGATACGATGAACATCCGGGTGAGGACCCGGCCGAACGACCGGGCGGAGGCGCTGGGGCTGGCGCGCGAAATGTATGAATATTGCCCCGACGTCATCGAGCAGGGGGCGGGCACGCTGTCCAACCTGGCCGCCGGATTGATGACGTCGAACTGGTGGTTCTTCTGGTGGGACTGACCGTATAGCGCGCGCCCGGCGCTTCACCCCGGCACGGTCCCGTCATCGCCCCCTCCGGCGGGCCTGCCGCAACTTACCCCTTGCCCAGCCGCCCGGTCCGGGGTGAAAGGCGGACATGGTCAGTCCTTCCTCCTCCCCGCTCGTCGTCGGCATCGGCGGCACGATCGGCAGCGTCTCCTCGACCGAGCGTGCGCTTCGCATCGCGATGACGGCCGCCGCCGACGAGGGGTTCCGCACCCATGTCTTCGGCGGCGAGGATCTGGCGCGCCTGCCGCTCTACAATCCGCGCGCGGCGGAGCGGACCGAGGCGGAGCGGGTCTTTGTCGAGACGGTGCGACAGGCCTCGGCGATCATCATCGCCAGTCCGGGCTATCATGGCAGCATCTCGGGGCTGGTGAAGAACGCGCTCGACCTGCTCGAAGAGACGGCGAAGGACGAACGCCCCTATCTGGCCGATCTGCCGGTCGGGCTGATCGCGACTGCCTATGGCTGGCAGGCGACGGGATCGACCATCGCGGCGCTACGTTCGATCGTCCATGCGCTGCGCGGCTGGCCGACGCCCTTCGCGGCGGCGGTGAATTCGCAACAGACGCGGTTCGATGAGGATGGCCGGATTAATGATGCCTCGGTGGAGGGGCAATTGCGGTTGGTCGGCCAGCAGGTCGCCCGCTTCGCACCGCTGGCAGGGACGATTCGCGCGTCGAATTGAGGGGCGCTAGCGCACACAAATTTTGGTCACGCGAAGCCGCAAAGATTTTGATTTCGCGCGGAGGCGCGGAGGCGCGGAGGACGCCGAGATAGATCGATCGCGTGCGACCGCGCGCAATCCTTTCTTCGATCATATGAGGAAGAAGGGCTGCGTCACCCAAAGCGTACGACATCTCCGCGTTCTCTGCGCCTCCGCGCGAACCCTCCTCTTTCTTCTCGCGCCCTCGCGGCCTCGCGCGAAATGAAGATTACCCCAGCCGTCCCGTCACCAGCGCGGCAATCTCGTCGGCGATCTCCGCCGGATCGCGCAAATTCCCATGCGCCACGGTCGACACCGTCGCCCATTCGCCCAGCATCGCGCCGTCCGCCATCGCGGCATAGTTGGCCCGGACCCGCGCCTGGAGCCCCAGATCGGCCTCATAGGCATCATAGGTCTCGTCGGTATAGCTGCGCTTGCGCTTGCGGGCGATCAGGTCGCGCGCGACGGTCAGCGGCGTGTCGAGATAGACCGACAGATGCGGCGCGGGCAGGCGGAACTGCACCGTCTCCAGCCGTTCGATCCATTGCAGCAGCGCCTCGGCCTGTTCGGGGGGCACCTGCGCCGCCTGATAGGCCATGTTGGACGCGATATAGCGGTCGAAGACGATGACGTCGTGGCGCTCGGCCAGCGCGATCAGGTGCGGGCGCGATTCGAATCGGTCGAGCGCATAGAGCGTCGCCGCCGTCTCGGGCGCGGCGGCATGGGGCAGGCGCCCTGCCAGATATTCGCCCAGCGCCCAGCCGCCGATCGTGTCGCCGTAACGCGGAAAGGACAGCGCCGCCGCCGACAGGCCCGCCGCGTTCAGCCGCTCGGTGACGGCGGCCGTCGCGGTCGCCTTGCCGGCGCCATCGGCCCCTTCGATCGCCAGGAGAAAGGCCATGTCAGCCGCGCAGGCGTTCGTGGTGGCGGATCACCTCGTCGATGATGAAGCGCAGGAATTTCTCGGAAAATTCGGGGTCCAGCTGCGCATCGATCGCCAATTGCCGAAGCCGGGCGATCTGCGCCTCCTCGCGACCCGGATCGGCGGGGGGCAGGCCGTTCTTCGCCTTATATTCGCCGACCGCCTGCGTCACCTTGAACCGTTCGGCCAGCATGAAGACGAGCGCGGCATCGATATTGTCGATCGACTGGCGATAGCCGGTCAGCACGGTGTCGGACATGGTGGACCTGTCTCCCTCTGGCGCGTGGGCTCGCGCAATTTCGCGCGCGTCCTTTCGCGCTTAGGCTTGCGTTCGGCAAGCGTTGTCGCCAGAGGCTCTTACCTGCCCATGACCGTAACCGCCACCCGCCTCGCCAAGCCCGCGCCCTCGCTGGACACGATGATCCGGCTGGTGGCCGACGACATGAATCAGGTCAACCAGGTGATCATCGACCGGATGCGGTCGGAGATTCCGCTGATCCCGCAACTGGCCGGTCATCTGATCGCTGGCGGGGGCAAGCGGATGCGCCCGATGCTGACGCTCGCGAGCGCGCAGCTGCTCGGCTATCAGGGGACCTGCCACCATGTGCTGGCCGCGGCGGTGGAGTTCATCCACACCGCGACGCTGCTGCACGACGATGTGGTCGACGGCTCCGACCTGCGGCGCGGGCGGCGGACCGCCAACATCATCTGGGGCAATCCGGCGAGCGTGCTGGTCGGCGACTTCCTGTTCAGCCGGTCCTTCCAGCTGATGGTCGATGCGGGCAGCCTGAAGGTGCTGAACATCCTGTCGGGCGCCTCGGCGGTGATCGCCGAGGGCGAGGTGAACCAGCTGACCGCGGTGCGGCAGGTGGGCCTGCCCGAAGAGCGTTACCTCTCGATCATCGACGCCAAGACCGCCGCGCTGTTCGCCGCCGCCTGCCGCATCGCGGCGGTCGTCGCCGAGCGGCCCGAGGCGGAGGAGCTGGCGCTGGAGGCCTATGGCCGCAACCTGGGCATCGCGTTCCAGCTGATCGACGATGCGATCGACTATGTCTCCGACGCCGGAACCATGGGCAAGGATGCGGGTGACGATTTCCGCGAGGGCAAGATGACCCTGCCGGTGATCCTGGCCTATGCCCGCGCCAATGACGAGGAACGCCAGTTCTGGAAGGACGCGGTCGAGGGGCGGCGTACCTCGGACGAGGACTTCGCCCATGCCATCGCGCTGGTCCGCAAGAGCCGTGCGGTCGACGACACGATGGCGCGCGCGCGCCATTATGGCGGGCTGGCGATCGAGGCGATCAAGGGCTTTGCCGATAGCCCCGCCAAGGCGGCGATGATCGAAGCGGTCGAGTTCGCGGTCGCGCGGGCCTATTGAGGCCGTTCCCCGGCGAAGGCCGGGGCCCAGTCGCGGTAAATTCATGAGGGCGCGGGGCGGTTTGCCTCCCCCGCGTTGCGTGGCGCGCCTCCGGCTTGGTGGAGCCTGGGCCCCGGCCTTCGCAGGGAATGGCTTTGCTGACAATGCACCCCACCTCCGTTCAGCCTGAGCGTAGTCGAAGGCCAAGGGAAAGCCTGTCCGCTGGGCAAATGCCCAGGCATGGGCTTCGACTTCGCTCAGCCTGAACGGGGGGAAGGGGAATTGGGGCGAGGTCCTTCACCCCGCCCGGCAAACCCCGTATCGCGAGCGGCATGACCTTACCCGTCACCGCCGTCCTGCCCGACCTGCTGACCGCGCTCGCGGCCGCGCCCAACGCCGTCCTCGTCGCACCGCCGGGCGCGGGCAAGACCACCGCCGTCGCGCCCGCTCTTCTCGACCAGCCCTGGTGCACCGGGGAGGTCCTGCTCCTCTCCCCCCGCCGCCTTGCCGCCCGTGCCGCCGCCGAACGCATGGCCGCGCTGGCCGGGGAGCCGGTCGGCCGCACCTTCGGCTATGCCACCCGCATGGACATGAGGGTCAGCGCCGCGACCCGCGTGACCGTGGTGACCGAGGGCATCTTCGTCGCACGCATCCAAGCTGATCCCGAGCTGGCGGGCGTCTCTGCGGTGCTGTTCGACGAGGTCCACGAACGCAGCCTCGACGGCGATTTCGGCCTCGCGCTGGCGCTAGATGCGCAAGCGGGCCTGCGTCCCGACCTGCGATTGGTCGCGATGTCGGCGACGCTCGACGGCCGCCGCTTCTCCAGCCTGATGGGCGATGCCCCCGTCATCGAGAGTGAAGGACGAAGCCATCCGCTGACGCTTCGCCATCTCGGCCGGGCGGCGGAGGCGCGGATCGAGGATTCGGTCGCCGCCGCCATCCGCCGCGCGCTGGCCGATGAGGCGGAGGGCGACATCCTGGCCTTCCTGCCCGGCACCGCCGAGATCGCGCGCACCGCCGAGCGGCTGGCGAGCCTGCCCGCCGGGATCGCGGTCCATGAACTCCACGGTTCGCTCGACCCGGCGGCACAGCGCGCGGCGATCCGGCGCGATCCGGAGGGGCGGCGGCGCATCGTCCTTGCCACCTCGATCGCGGAGACCAGCCTGACGCTCGACGGGGTACGGATCGTGGTCGATTCGGGGCTGGCGCGCCGTCCCCGCTACGACCGCGCGGCGGGGATGACCCGGCTGGTTACCGAGCGCGCCAGCCAGGCCGCCGTCACCCAGCGCGCGGGCCGCGCCGCCCGCCAGTCGCCCGGCGTCGCCTATCGCCTGTGGGAAGAGGCGGCCACGGCGGGGCTGCCGCGCTTCGACCCGCCCGAAATCCTGGAGGCCGACCTGTCCGCGCTGCTGCTCGGTACTGCGCTCTGGGGCGTCGGCGATCCGCACGCGCTCCCCTGGCTCGACCCGCCGCCCGAGGCTGCGGTCGCCGAGGCGCGCGCGCGGCTGACCGTGCTGGAGGCGCTGGACGACACCGGCCGCCCGACCGCGCATGGCAAGGCGATCGCCGCGCTGCCGATGCCGCCGCGCCTGGCGCATATGCTGATCCGCAGCGGCGAGCGCGGGCTGGCCTCCGTCGCCGCCGAGGTCGCGGTGCTGCTGGGCGAGCGCGGCATTGGCGGGCAGGATGTCGATGTCGAACAACGCCTGCGCCGCTGGCGGACCGAGCGTGGTCCCAAGGCGGCGGCGGCGCGCCAGATGGCGAAGCGCTGGACCAGCCTGGCCCCCAGGCCGGTCGAGCGCGAGGCGTGGGACCATCCGGCGGGCGTCTGCCTGGCGCTGGCCTATCCCGACCGGGTCGCGCGGCGCCGTGATTCGACCGGTGAGAATTGGGCGAGCGTCGGCGGGCGGGGCTTCCGGCTCGATCCGGCATCGGCGCTGGCCGGTGCGGAGTGGCTGGCGGTGGGCGAGACGCAGGGCGCGGCGTCGGGCGCGCGCATCCTGTCCGCCGCGCCGCTCGACCTCGCCACCGTCGAGGCGCTGTTCGCCGATCGGATCGAGACCAGACGCACCGTCACCTTCAACCCCGCGACCGGGGGCGTCGAGGCGTTGCGCGAACGGCGGCTGGGCGGGCTGCGCCTGTCGAGCGGCCCCGATTCGGGCGCTTCCCCCGAGGCGATCGCGGAGGCGCTGGTCGAGGGGGTGCGGACGCACGGCCTGTCGCTGCTCCCATGGAGCGACGGGGCGGGGGCATACCGGGCGCGCGCAGCCTATGCCGGGGTGGCGCTGGACGATGCGACGCTGATCGCGCGGCTGGACGACTGGCTGCCCGCGCTGGTGGCGGGCAAGAGGCGGCTGGATGCGATTGCCCCCGGCGCGCTGACCGAGGCGATCCGCAACCTGATCGACTGGAACGACCAGCGGCGGATCGATTCGATGGCGCCCGCCCAGTTCACCAGCCCGGCTGGCAGCAGCCACGCGATTGATTATGCGGCGGAAGGTGGTCCCAGGGTGGAGCTGCGCGTCCAGGCGCTGTTCGGCCTGGCCGAGCATCCGGTGATCGGCACCGAGCGGGTGCCGCTGGTCCTTAGCCTGACCTCGCCCGCCGGTCGCCCGATCCAGACGACGCGCGACCTGCCCGGTTTCTGGGCGGGAAGCTGGAGCGCGGTGGCCAAGGAAATGCGCGGCCGCTACCCCCGCCATCCCTGGCCCGACGACCCCGCGGCGGCCTCCGCGACGCTGCGCACGAAAAAGGCGGATGCAAGAGCCGCCGGTTCGCGATAAGGGACGTGGATTATGGCCACTGCTCGCATCTTCCAGCGCCCCAAGAACGCGATGCAATCCGGCAAGTACCGGACCGATCGCTGGCAACTCGAATTCGAATCCACCGAGGCGAAAAAGCCCGATCCCCTCACCGGCTGGGCCGGAAGCGGCGATACGCGGGAGCAGGTTCGCCTGACCTTCGCGACGCTGGAAGAGGCGATCGCCTATTGCCAGCGCGAGGGGCTCGACCATCACGTCGTGCCGACGCCGCAAAAGACGCTCAAGCTGCAAAGCTACGCCGACAATTTCCGCTGAGGTTCGAGCGCTCCGGTCAAGGCCGGGGCGCTTTTCTTTCGCGCGCAGCGCTTGAGAAGGTTGGTTCGCGCGGAGACGCGGAGACGCGGAGGTGTCGCGCCCGGCGGCATCGGGATCGCATCACGACCGATCTGTTGGAGCGGCGTGTCGCTTTCGCGAGCAATCCCTCTCTGCGCCCTCCGCGCCTCTGCGCGAACAAAGTTTCTTGGCGCCTTCCCGTCCGTTGCGGCGTGTCGCGATGAGTTCTCGCGAAGCCGCGATGACGCGAAGATTGCCAGAATGGGTTCGCGCAGAGGCGCAGAGGCGCAGAGAGCGCGGAGGTGACCTGTCCGGTGGTATCGGATGCGCACCACAAACAGCTGGTTGAAGAGATATTTCGCTGCCGCGAATACGACATCCCCGCGTCTCCGCGTCTCCGCGTCTCCGCGTCTCCGCGCGAACCAACCTTCTTCTCTTCGCGCCTTCGCGGCTTCGCGTGAAATCAAGAGCCCTGGATACCGCCGCCCAGCAGCATCCTGGCATCGATCGTCACGTCCGCCGCGCAGCGTTCGGCGAGGACCCCGGATGGATTTGATTAGCGCGAAGCCGCGAAGGCGCGAAGATCATAGAGATTTTTTCGCGCAGAGGCGCAGAGGGCGCAGAGGTGTCGAACCCAGCGGCTCCGGCCGTTCTTCGATCTTGGCCGATGGCAGAGGAATCTCGCTGCCGCGAGCGAAACTCCTCTGCGTCTCCGCGTCTCCGCGCGAACCAACCTTCTTCTCTTCGCGCCTTCGCGGCTTCGCGTGAAATCAAAAGCCCAGGATGCCGCCGCCCAACAGCAGCAGCAACTTGGCATCCATCACCACCCCCGCCGCACGGCGTTCGGCGATGAAGGCCGGAACCTCCGACAGCTTTACCCGGTGGACGGTGATCTGCTCGTCCGAATCGCCGCCACCTTCACCGACCTTCACCAAGCCGCTCGCGCGGACCAGGGTGAAGCGTTCCGAGGTCATGCCGGGCGAGGAGCAGAATTCGCCCAGCGCCTCGATCCGCGAAGGGCGATAGCCGGTTTCCTCTTCCAGCTCGCGCGCCGCACCGTCCAGCACCGCCTCGCCCGCGGTCTCGTCGCCAATCAGCCCGGCGGGCATTTCCAGGCAGGGCGCGCCCAGGGGCACGCGGAACTGTTCGACCAGCAGGATATGGTCGTCGTCGATCGCCAGGATGACGGCGGCGCGGATGTCACGCGGGCGGTCGGCATATTCCCATGTGCCGCGCTTGCGCAGCGCCAGGAACCGTCCCTCGGCCATGGTTTCGAGGGGGGCGTCCATACGGGGATCGGTCATAGCGAAATGGGTCTGTCCGGCAGTTCGTTGGTATCGGCCGCCGTCTTGGGGAAATGCTCGGCGAGCACAAGCCCGATCCGCTCGACCGCCGCGCCCAGCCCCTCACCGACATGGCCCTTCGCGACATGGGGCAGCATCACCGCCATGGCGCGGCCCCAGGTTTCCGGTCCCACCTTGCCGGTCAGGCCGGAGTCGGCGACGATCTCCGCCATATGCTCGTCCTCGGAAAGGTAGAGCAGCACGCCGTAGCGGCTGTCGGTCCGCCGCTCGGCCGAGACGCGGAAGAGCAGGACGGCGCGCGCCCGGACGCGGGCATGGCGGATGCTTTTCGGGATCAGAGCGATCCGGCGCTTCACCGGCCCCAGCGCCGCGACGACGACCGCGAAGATCAGGATCTGCGCGATCATCAGCACGCCCAGGACCAGATCCTCGCCCGCGTCGCTCCATCCGTCATGCACCAGCGCGAGCAGTTTCAGGCCCAGGCCCGGAAACAGCGCGGCGAACAGCGGCACCAGCAGCATCGCGGCGGCGGCGAACCATAGCGCCACGTCGCGATAGTCATCCGATCGGGGGGCGACGATGGTCACGATCTCGGCATCGGTCGCGGCCTCGGCGCGCGCCACGGCGGCGGTGACCAGATCGCTATCGGCTTCACTCAACATCTCACCAATCCCCCGAAGCGCCGCCGCCGCCGAAATCACCCCCGCCGCCGCCGGTAAAGCCGCCGCCGAACCACGATCCGTCGCTGCCGCCGCCCGACGATCCGCCCGAACTCCAGCCGCTACCCGATCCGCCACCGCTGCCCCAGCCGGGACCCCAGAGAATGATCGGCCAGCCGCCTCCACCGCGTCGCCCGCCACCGCCGCCACGATCGTCGTCATCGTCATCGTGGAAACGCTGGCCCTGCTTGCGGCGCAGGATGGACAGCAGGACGAAGCCGCCGATGAAGATGACCAGGACGATCAGGATCGGAAAGCCGTTGGAATCGCCGCCGCCGCGCCGGTGTTGCCGGTCGAATTGCTTCGCCGCCTCGGCCACCTTGGCCTGGGCTTCCTCGGGCGAGGCGCGGAGCTGCGCGATCACCGCGTCCGCGCCCGCATTCAGCGCGCCCGATATGTCGCTCGACTCACGCAGGCGCGGGATCATCAGGGTGCGGATCATCTGGGACGACCAGGCGTCGGTCAGGATCGGCTCCAACTTGCGTCCGACCTCCAGCCGGGGGCCGCGCTGGCCCTTGCCCTCATTCGGCGCGACGAACAGGATCGCGCCATTGTCCGCATCCTTCAGGCCGACACCCCAGGCGCGGCCCAGCCGATAGCCATAATCCTCGATCGGATAACCCTGAAGATCGGGGATGGTCGCGACCACCAGCTGGCGGCCGGTATCCTTTTGCAGCGCCTCCAGCTTCTGTTCGAGCTGCGCCTTGGTGGCGGGGTCGATCTTGTTCGCCGCATCGACGACCAGGCCGTCGAACTTGGGAAAGCTCTGCGCCATCACGGGGACGGCGCAGAGGATCAGCCAGAGCCCGAGGACCGGGCGAAGCAACCGGGTGAACCGGGTCATGGGCGCCCGATCAGCTGCCGAAATTCACCTTGGGCGCATTCTCGGCCCCCGGCGTCGTCGCCTGATAGGGGGTGATCGGCTTGGCGCCGTAGAAGACCTTGGCACCGATCGCGTCGGGGAAGGTGCGGATGCGGGTGTTATATTCCTGCACCGCGCCGTTATAGTCGCGGATCGCGATGTTGATGCGGTTCTCGGTGCCCTCGAGCTGGCTCATGAAGGTCTGGAAATTGTCCTGGCTCTTCAGGTTCGGATAGGCCTCGACATTGGCGAGCAACCGGCCGAGCGAACCGCTGAGCTGGCCCTGCGCCGCCGCGAACTGCTGCATCTTGGCGGGATCGGACAGGTCGTCGGCGCTGACCTGGACCGAGGTCGCCTTGGCGCGGGCGTTGACCACATCGGTCAGGATCGCCTTTTCAGAAGCGGCGGCGCCCTTCACGGTCGCTTCGAGGTTGGGGATCAGGTTGGCGCGGCGCTGATAGGCGGCCTGGACGTCGGCCCATTTCGCCTTCGCATTTTCCTCCGCCGTGGGCACGCTGTTCATGCCGCAGCCGGACAGGGCGACGGCCATCACGACCGGGGTCAGGGCAAGAACGGGACGACGCATTCGAATATTCCTCCGTCAACTGTCCGATCCATATAAGACGCCGACCCCGCTTGGCGAAGGGGAAAAGCGACGATAGGCGTAACGCTCATCGAACGGAGGGAGTTGGCGATGCTAAAAGAATTTCGCGCCTTCATCGCGCGGGGCAATGTCCTCGACCTGGCGGTGGCGGTCATCATCGGGGCCGCGTTCAGCAAGATCGTGACCTCGCTGACCGACGACGTGCTGATGCCGGTGATCGGAAAGATTTTCGGAGGGCTGGATTTCTCCAGCTATTTCCTGCGCATGGGGCCGATCCCCGCCAGCTATACGGGCTCGCTGAGCGATTATGCCGCGTTGAAAAAGGCGGGGGTGCCGCTGCTCGGTTACGGCGCGTTCGTGACCCAGGCGGTCAATTTCGTCATCGTCGCCTTCATCATCTTCCTGCTGGTCCGCACGGTGAACCGCGCGACGACGCTCTTCGAGAAGGAAAAGGCCAAGGCGGCCGAAGAACCCAAGGCCGAGCCGACCGATATCGCGCTGCTGCGCGAAATCCGCGACGAACTGCGCGCGCGGCGTTCCTGAGCGGTCCAATCAGAAGGCTGGTGTTCCCCGGCGAAGGCCGGGGCCCAGTTGCCATCAAGGCTGTGGGACGTGACAACTTTGCGTGGGAGGCGAACTTGTCCCGCTGCCGCCACTTCATCCCGGCCTTCGCCGGGGTGGCGCGGTTAGGGGGGGCTTACGCCGCCGCCAGCTTCCTGGCCGTGGCATCCGCCAGGCTGGTGCCGTCGAGGATCCGCGCCGTTTCGTCGCGCACGCGCATCATCGCATGGCGGATGGCGCAGTCGGCCTCGCTCTTGCAGTCGTTACAGGGGCGATAGGCGGTCCGGCTGACGCAGGGGACCAGCGCCAGCGGCCCCTCGATCGTGCGGATGATGTCGCCCAGCGAGATCAGATGCGCCGGGCGCGCGAGGCGGTATCCGCCCATCTTGCCCCGCTGGCTGTCGAGCAGATTCGCGCCCTTCAGATCGGCGAGGATCAGTTCCAGGAACTTGCGCGGCACATTCGCCTCGGCCGCGATGCGAGTCATCGAGGTCGGCGGCCCTTCGACGGGCATTTCCGCAAGGAACAGCATCGCGCGCAACGCATAACGGGACCGCTGGGTCAACATGGCGCTTCCATGGACCCAAAATGGGGCGAGCGAAAGGCATTTGCGTAAACGCGCATGGCTAACTATATCTCTTCGTGCCGGGTTTCACCCGGCTATGACGATAAACTGCGGCGAGTAATAGACGCAGCGGACCCGGGGGCAGTACCCGGCGGCTCCACCATAAAAGGTGGTGTACTTGGACACCGTTTCTGACGGGGCCGAACCAGGATCGACGTGTGTTGAAAAGCGCTGTTTTCGTTCGGAATGGGACCACCGCAACGGCCCATACACACAAGTGCCAACGATAACGAAGCACTCGCGATTGCGGCGTAATTGAGGGCCTCACGGCCTGA
>Ga0308172_1000335_pt1 | contig 68702 bp, 70 predicted proteins | sample PhyGR2_FD_202134 | JGI IMG/M metagenome (GOLD analysis project Ga0308172, IMG submission 202134) | Phyllosphere microbial communities from UC Gill Tract Community Farm, Albany, California, United States - DLSLSG.R2 | ecosystem: Host-associated > Plants > Phyllosphere > Unclassified | place: USA... | reverse complement strand
CCAGCCGGACATTGCGACCCAGACGCGGCGACACCAGCCCATCCACCAAGCTACCCTGATCCATCGCAAACGCCCCCCAACTCGCGATAATGAATCACCTGCGCAGGTCTTTTGCAACAATCCCCTATAAGGGGAGGTGGCAGGGCGAAGCCCTGACGGACGGGTGTCGGCCTATCGATAGCGGGAACCCCTCCGACGCGCTGCGCGCGCCACCTCCCCTTGCAGGGGAGGAATGTCACCCCGTCAGCCCGGCTGCGGTCGCCAGCCCCAGAAAGGCCAGGAAGCCGATCGAATCGGTGGTCATCGTCACGAACACCGACGACGCCACCGCCGGGTCGGCGTCGAACCGGTCGAGCGTCACCGGAACCAGCACGCCCGCCAGGCCCGCGACCAGGATATTGGTCATCATCGCCGCCGCGATCACCATGCCCAGTGCCGGATTGGCGAAGACCAGGCTGACCCCCACCCCGATCACCGCCGCGACCGTCACGCCGTTCATCATCGCCACGCGAATCTCGCGCAGGATCGCGCGGGTCGTGTTGGACCGGGTCAGCTGGTTGGTCGCCAGCGCGCGCACCGTCACCGCCAGCGTCTGCGTCCCCGCATTGCCGCCGACCCCCGCCACGATCGGCATCAGGGTCGCCAGCGCCACCATCCGCGCGATCGTCCCCTCGAACGCGGCGATCACCGAGGAGGCGACCATCGCGGTGACCAGGTTGGCGATCAGCCAGCGGACGCGGCTCTTATAGCTGTCGAGGATCGGCTCGTTGATGTCGCCCTCGCCCGCCCCCGACAGGCGCAGCACGTCCTCGCCCGCTTCCTGCTGGATGATGTGGACGATGTCGTCGACGGTGATCATGCCGACCAGCCGCCCGCTGCCATCGACCACGGCGGCCGAGATCAGCGCATATTTCTGGAAGCGCAGCGCGACCTCTTCCTGGTCCATGTCGACCGGGATCAGCGTCTGTTCGCGCTTCATCACGTCGCCGATCGCGATCCCGCCCGGCGCGCGCAGGATCCAGGACAGCTGGCACGTCCCGATCGGGCGATGGCCGGGATCGACGACGAAGATTTCCCAGAAGTCGGTGGTCAGTTCCTCGTCGCCGCGCAGGAACTCGATCGTCTCGGCGACCGTCCAATGCTCGGGCACCGCGATCAGCTCGCGCTGCATCAGGCGGCCGGCGGACTCCTCGGGGAAGGACAGCGCCTCCTCGATCGCGGCGCGGTCGTCGGGGTCGAGCGCGCGCAGCACCGCGCGCTGCTCGTCCTCGTCCATGTCCTCGATGATCGCCACCGCGTCGTCGGTGTCGAGTTCGGAGGCGATGTCGGCGACTTCATGCGGTTCGAGCGCCTGGATCAGCTGCTCGCGCACATAGTCGTTCATCTCGGCGAAGACGTCGCCGTTCAGCAGGTCCGCGACCGCGCGCGCCAGGCTGACCCGCTCCTCGTCGTCGACCAGTTCGAACAGGTCGGCGATGTCGGCGGGGTGGAGCGGCTCGACCAGCGCCCGCGCGCCCTCGTCGTCGCCGTCCTTCAGCGCGTCGAGCACGGCGGTGACATATTCGGGCTTCAGCCGGTCGTCCTCGTCCAGCTGGGTTTCTGGCAACGGGGTCTCGGTTTCGAGGTCGGGGAGTTCGGTGTCGCTGATCTCGGCCTCCCTCGATGGAACATGAACGCGGCGTCATGCCTCTATCGCGCGGTGCCCGCATTTGCCAGCGGGCACAGGAATGCCTACCTGCGGCACATCAACCAAGGAAGACCCTTATGGCCGAGACTTTTTCCAAGCTGACCCTGACGCTCGAGAGCGGCGATGTCGTCATCACGCTGCGCCCCGACCTGGCGCCCGAGCATGTCGCGCGCATCGGCGGGCTCGCCAATGAAGGTTTCTACGACGGCGTCGTGTTCCACCGCGTGATCCCCGGCTTCATGGCGCAGGGCGGCGACCCCACCGGCACCGGCATGTCGGGTTCGGACAAGCCCAATTTGAAGCAGGAATTCAACGCCGAGCCGCACGTCCGTGGCACCTGCTCGATGGCGCGGACCAACGATCCGAACTCGGCCAATTCGCAGTTCTTCATCTGCTTCGACGACGCGCGCTTCCTCGACCGCCAGTACACCGTCTGGGGCCAGGTCGAGAGCGGCATGGAGCATGTCGACGCGCTCCCCAAGGGCGAGCCGCCGCGTAACCCGGGCAAGATCATCAAGGCGACCGCGGAATAATTTTCGCGAAACGCCGGGAAGGGGGGAGTCTCGAAAGGGGCTCCCCTTTTTTGTAGGTCCTGCCACCTACCTAGGAGCACGCCCCTCCCGCAGGCGGGAGGGGATGGGGGAGGGCATGGGGTCTCACAGAGAAGACCCCTTGCGGCCCTTACCCCTCCCCAACCCCTCCCCCTGCCGGGAGAGGGGCTATCGTTGCGGGAGAGGGAGATGCCCCTCTCAGTCCCGAAACACAGCCCGCCGCCGCGCCATATTTGCCGCAACCGCCTCGCGGTGGTTCGCACCCCGCATCAGCGCCAGCTGCTCGGCGCTCTCCATCGCCAGCATCTCCTCCGGGGCGCACCCCATCGCCCCGAACAACCGTTTCGCACTCCGCACCGCATCGGGGCTGCGCTCGGCGATTCTGCGGGCGAGCGCCAGCGCCTCGGCCCTCGGGTCCTCGACCAGCCGGGTCACGAGCCCCGCCGCCTGCGCCTCGGCCGCGTCGAACTCACGCGCGGTATAGACCCATTCGCGCAGCACATCCTCGCGCACGCCGCGCCACAGCGCGAAGCCGCCCATGTCGGGGACGATCCCCCAATGCACCTCGCGAATCGCAAAGCGCGTCGCGGGATGCGCCAGCCGGATGTCGGCGCCCGCCATGATCTGCGTCCCCCCGCCGAACGCCACGCCGTGCACCGCCGCGATCACCGGCACGGGCAAGGTGCGCCAGCCCCACGCCACCTGCTGCACCCGATTGGCCGGGCCATGGCTGCGCGCCGACAGGTCCAGCCCCGCCAGATCGCCCCCCGCCATCGCCGCCATGTCGAGCCCCGAGCAGAAACCGTCCCCCTCGCCCGACAGCACCACCGCGCGCACATCCGCCCGCACCGCCAGCGTGTCGATCGCCCCGGCCAGCGCATCGAACATCGCGCGGTCGATCGCGTTCAGCTTTTCGCCGCGCGCCAGCCGGACATCGGCGACGCCCTCCGCCACCGCGATCGTCACCCGGTCGTTCATCCCACTCTCCTTTTGCGCATCGTTGATGTAGAGCATCGGCCCATGGGGTTCGATATTGAACGCTTCACGGCGATGGGCGGCTTTGGCGGCCATGGACGGCATCTGGGGATGCAGTACCGGACGCATGGAGACGACTGGGCGGAGCTGGCTTTGCCCTATGGCGCGCGGCTGATCGGCGATCCGGCCAGCGGGGTCATCGCCTCGGGCCCGATCGTCGCGATGATGGACATGGCGACCAGCCTGTCGGTCTGGCTGAAGCGCGGCGCGTTCGAGGCGCATGTCACCGTCGACCTGCGCGTCGACTATCTGCGCCCCGCTGTGCCGGAGCGGACGGTGATCGGGCGCGGCGAATGCTATCGCATCACTCACAGCATCGCCTTCGTCCGGGGCATCGCGCATGACGGCGATCCCGACGATCCGGTGGCGCATGTCGCGGGGACCTTCATGCGGCTGAACGCGGGGGTGGAGGCATGACCCCGCCGCGCACCGCGATCGGCACGCAGATGGTGCTGCCGCCCTATGCCGAGTGGCTGGGCTGTTCGATCGAATGGGTCGAAGAGGTGCCGGAGCTGGTGATGCCGTTCGGCGACCATGTGATGGGCTGGCCGGGGCTGCTTCAGGGCGGCGCGATCGCGGGGCTGCTGGAGGTGGCGGGGATCGCCGCGCTGACCCATCGCCTGTCCCTGGAGGGGACGGCGCGGATCAAGCCGGTGACGGTGACGACCGATTATCTGCGCACCGGCCGCGACCATCCGACCCGCGCGGTCGGCACTATCCTGCGCCTGGGCCAGCGGATCGCCAATGTCGAGGCGACCGCCTGGCAGGAGGATCGCGACCGGCCGATCGCGACCGCGCGGCTGAACTACCGCATCCTGCGCGACTGAGGCTTGGCCAGCGCCCGCCGGATCGCGGCATCGGCGACCGGTGCCATCGCGGCATAGCCCGCCGCATTGGGATGCACCCCGTCGCTGCCATAAGCGGGGTTCAGCGCGTCGCCGACATGCAGCACCGACCAGTAATCGGCATAGGTCGCGCCTGTGCGCGCGGCATAATCCTTCAGCCAGCCGTTCATCGCGGCGATGCGCGGGGCCGGGTTCACGCCCGGCTTCCACTCGAAATGATCGGCGGGCGGGATCGAGGCCAGGATCACCCGGATGCCATGCGCCTGGGCCAGCTCGACCATCGACATGATATTGCCCTGCACCTGCGCATCGGTCGTCGGGCCGGTATTGCCCGCAATGTCGTTGGTGCCCGCCATGATCTGCACGACCGCAGGCTTCAGGTCGATCACGTCCTGCCGAAAGCGCAGCAGCATCTGCGAGGTGGTCTGCCCGCTGATCCCGCGCCCGATCCGGCCGGGGGTGAAGAAGCCGGGCGCGCGGTCGACCCAGTTCTGCGTGATCGAATCGCCCATGAAGACGATGCGCGGGCGGCCCGGCACCGGCGCGGCGAGCGTCGCATTGTCGTCGCGGTAACGCGCGAGATAGCCGAAGTCGTTGTGCAGCCGCTCCTCCCATTCGCGCGCCCAGCGTTGGCCATCGGTCTCCTTCACCTGTGCGACGGCGGGCGCGGCCAGGGTCAGCGCGAGCAGCGCGGCCAGGGTGAGGCGGCTCACGGACGCAGGTCCGCGCCGGTGGCGGTGACGTTCCAGCCGCGCAGCGTGACGCTGGGCCTGTCCGCCTTGGCGGTGGGGTAGCGGACTTCGATCACGCGGCTTTCTCCCGGCAACAGGGTGACGTAATTGTCGCTGAAATAGGCGGGCAGGACCTGGGTCCCGTCGGCGTTCATCACGGTCAGCTTGGTCTCGATCGCCGGGACCGTGCCGCTGTTGGTCAGGGTGACGTTGGCGATCGTCTCCTCCCCCTGCCCCTGCAACGCCGTGCTGGCCGTGACGGTCGCCGCGCCCATCGTCGTCAGCGCGCGATAACCCGCATCGTCCTGCGCCTGCCAATAGCTGTTGGTCGACAGCAACTGGCCGCCCGCATCGCTCGCCTCCAGCCGGACGAGCACCGGCCCGCGCTTCATCGCCGAGGCCAGGTCGAGGGTCAGGACCGGCGTCACCCCCTCGGCATTGGCGGCGAGCTTCGTCTCCTGGTCCGATTCGACCCTGCCATCGAGCCCGACGACCCGCGCGCGCACCTGCACGCCCTTCAGCGCGTCGCGGGTGTTGTTGACCAGCACGACGCGGTGGTCGGGCAGGTTCATCTGGACATGGATCGGCTCGGCGGCCTTCTTCACGCCGTAGAAGGCGGCATGGGTGTCATAGTCGGACGAGAAGATCTGCCACGCCGAGGACGGCCAGGCGGGTTGCGTCATCCACAGCATGCGGCCGGAATTCTCGGTCCAGAGGCCCGCATTCATCCCCTCGAAGATGGCGCGATAGGATTCATATTCCATCATCTGCGCCTTGCGCTCGAAATCCTCGAGCCCGGTGGCGGGGCCAAAGCGGCGTTCGAGCGCGGCGGTGAAGCTCTTGACCGCGCCGTTCCCGGTCTGGTGCCAGTCGTGATAGGCCCAGACGTCGCCGATCGGCCAGCGATCCGCCTCGGCCGGGATGGCGCGCTTCCACGCCTCCAGCGTCGGCAGCGAGGGGGTGCCGACCTCGACCGAAAAGCCCTTGGCGAGCGTGGTGAAATAGTCGGCGGGCGGCCGCCAGTCATAGGGGCCCGACCCTTGCAGGTTCACCGCATTGGACGAGGGCATATAGAGCCGCGTCCCGTCCTCGGCGCGCAGCAGCGTGTCCAGCCCGGTATTGAGGATGGGCTGCGGCACCCCCTCGTTCCGGCCGAACCAGGCGACGATCGAGGGATGGTTGCGATAGCGGCGCACCACGTCCGCCGCATTGGCGAGGAACAGCTGCGGGTCCTCGGCCTCCATATTGTAATCCTGGGTCGACTCCCAGAAATCGGACAGGACCATCAGGCCATATTCGTCGGCCAGGTCGAAGAAGCTGTCCTCGGTATTCTGCCCCACCCAGTTGCGGATGATGTTGAGATGCGCGTCGCGGTGGAGGCGGAAGAAGGGCTCCAGATGCGCACGGTCGATGCGCTTCATGAAATCGTCCATGCCGATATTGCCGCCGCGCGCCGCGATCCGCACGCCATTGACCCGCAGGACGAGATAGGGGGCTAGGCGCGGATCGTCCTGCACCTTGGCGACCGCCGCCGACTGGGACGCGCCGGGGGTGAAGCTCATCGCCCAGCCATTGGCGGTCTTGCGGATGCCCGCATGGCTGGTGTCGACCACCCGCTGGCCGCCCCGCACCCGGTTGAGGTCCAGCGTCACCCGCTCCAGATCGCCGTCATCGTCGAACAGCGACAGGTCATAGGTCACCTGCCGCATCCCGAAGCGCAGGCCCTTGCTGTCCGACAGCGCGCCGTCGACCGCCGCGGTCAGCGCCAGATCGTGCAGCGCGGGGTCGCCGTAGCCGTTGGGCCACCACAGGCGCGGATTCTTGACCGACAGCTGCGGGAATTCGGACGGCGACAGGACGGCGCGGATCGTCTGCCCCGGCGCGACCGTCACCGGCTTTTCGACCACCACGTCATCGAACACCGCGCGGACGGTCGTCGTCACCGGGGTCTGGCCGTTGTTGGTGACGGGCACCGCGATCTCGACATCGGCGACCGAATTGTCGGGCCTGGGCAAGGTCGTGACGACCTGCGGGTCGCCGATCACCGCCGGGCCGGTCGCGGCCAGCGTCACCCCCTGCCACAGCCCGGTATTGCGGTCGCGGACGCTCGGGATCCAGTCCCAGCCCTCGGTCGCGACGAAGGTGGGGCCGTCCATCATCTGGACGCCGCCATTCTCGCCCACGCCCGCCGTCATCGATTCCTCATGCGCGATGCCGGGATGCGGCGGCGGCGAGACGCGCACCGCAATGGCGTTGCGCCCGGCGGCCAGCGTCACGGGGAAGCGGCCCCGGATGAACGCGCCCTTCATCGTGCCCGCCATCCGGCCGTTGACCCAGACCTCGGCCGAATAGTTCACGCCGTTGAAGGTCAGCCACATCTGCCGCCCGGCGGCCTCTGGCGGCGTGTCGAACTCGGTGCGATACCAGTAATCCTGGCGCGCCAGCGTCTCGGGGATCGCCAGATTGTTCAGCCCCACCGCCGGATCGGGATAGACGCCGCGATCGACCAGCGTGGTCAGGACCGTGCCCGGCACGGTCGCGACATACCATTTGTCGGCGTCGAAATTGCCCTGCGACAGGTCCGCGCCGCCGGGGCCGACCTTGGCCGCCTCGATCAGCCGCCAGCCATTGACCGCCCATTGCCCGGTCGCGGTGGAGACGAGCGGCGCCGCCTTGGGCTCGGGCTTCGCCGTGCCGCTGGTCGGGATCGGCGCCCTGGACTGGGGCAGGGTCCAGGCATCCTGCGGTGCGGTCTGGCCCTGCATCTGGCGGGTCTGAAAGGGCCAGCTCGGGCTGCCGGTCTGGAGCGCCAGCTTCGCCGGGTCGGGCGCACGCCGCGCGGCGACGCGGATGGCGAGCGGATCGACCGCCTCGCGCACCATGCGGAAGTCGATGATCCGGCCCGCGAAGATCGGCTGATAGCTGCGCGGGGCCAGGGTCGCGACACCCGTAACGGGCTCCAGCGACAGGCCGCGCTGCACCACCTGCCGCCCGTTCACGAACAGCCGGACGACCTTGCCGTCATAGCTGGCGGCGATATGCGTCCATTTGTTGCGGTCGGCATCGCCGCCGCCCTGCACCACCCCCGCCTCGGTGACGAGCGCGGGCTGGCCGTCGACCAGCGCCAGATAGCGGCGGGGCCCCCGGGTCGGATCACCGAAGCCGCCGATCAACATCGTCGTGCCCTTGCCCGCGACGCTGCGCGGCTGGACCCAGGCGGACAGCGTCCAGGTGGCGGCGGCCACCGGCGTCGTCTCGATCGCGCGGGCATAGGAATCGCCCCCCGGCGGCAGGTCCGCATTGATCGGGCCCAATGGCTGGGCGGGGGGAGACGCGGGGGCCGTCTGCGCGGATACGCCCAGGCTCCAGCATAGCGCCGTCATCGATGCCAGAGCCCCTATCGCCCTTGCCGCCGCCACGCTCATGCCTGCTCCCTTTTGAATTGCCGCCGGATAAAGCAAATGAAAAGCCGTAAAGTCAAAGGCTCCGGCGTTGCTCAACCCCCGAAGCGCGCAATCGCCGCATCGATGCCGTTCCAAACCTGCGCAAGCTGCGCCGGAGTGATCGAATAGGGCGGCATGACATAGATGGTGTTGCCCATCGGCCGGACGAGCAGATCGGCCTCGCGGAAATGCGCCAGCAGCCGGGGGGCCAGGTCGGAGAGATAGTCCTGCCCCGCGCCCAGTTCGAACGCGGCGATGGTGCCCAGCTGGCGGGGGCTATGGACCGCCGCCCGGTCCGCGATCCCCGCCAGATGGCGGCCTTGCGCCGCCGCCAGTGCATCGATGCGGTCCTGCACCGGCTCCTCGCGCCAGATCGCCAGATTGGCCGCCGCCGCCGCGCAGGCGATGGGGTTGGCGGTGTAGCTGGAGGAGTGGAAGAACTGCTTCGACCGATCGCTCTCCGACCAGTGCGCTTGAAAGATCGGCTCGGTCGCCAGCGTTACCGCCAGCGGCACCGCGCCGCCGGTCAGCCCCTTGGAAAGACACAATATGTCGGGCACCACCCCCGCCTGGTCGCAGGCGAAGAGCGTGCCGGTGCGGCCCCATCCGGTCATCACCTCGTCGGCGATGAACAGCACGCCATGGGCCGCGCAGATCTCGCGCATCTCGGCCAGCGTCTCGGGACTGTAGAACAACATGCCCCCCGCCCCCAGCACCAGCGGCTCGACGATGAACGCCGCCGCGCCCGCCCGGCACTCCGCCTCCAGCGCGTCGAGCGTGGCCTGCACATCGCTGGGAAAGGGAATGGTGCCGACATCGAAGAGCAGCGGCGCATAGGCGCGGTTGTACACGCCGCGCGCGCCGACCGACATCGCGCCGATGGTATCGCCATGATAGCTGTGTTCGAGGACCAGGATACGGTGGCGCGGCTCGCCCCGGTTGAGCCAATATCCCAGCGCCATCTTCAGCGCGACCTCGACCGCCGTGGAGCCCGAGTCGGAGAAGAACACCCGCGTCAGTTCGGGCGGGGTGATCCGCACCAGCTCGGCGGCGACCGTCTCGGCGGGTTCATGGGTCCAGCCCGCGAAGATGATCTGGTCGAGCTTGCCAGCCTGTTCGACGAGGGCGGCGCTGATGCGCGGATGGTTGTGGCCGTGGGTCGTCACCCACCAGCTGGAGATGGCGTCGATCACCTGCCGCCCGTCGACCGTGGTCAGCACCGCGCCGCTCGCGGTGGCGACCATCGGGATCGGTTCGCCCAGCCCATGCTGGGTGAAGGGATGCCAGACCGGCGAGGTCATCGGAAATCCCCGATATCAAAGTGGGCGGCGAAAGCCTCTGCCAGCGTCTCGCGGGTCAGCTCGGCAAGACGCGGCAGGCGGCCGAGCCGCTTCACCCCGCCGATCGCGGCGATGGTCGCCTCGCTATCCTCGACGCCGTCGCCGACAAAGGCGATCCCCAGGATCGGTACGCCGCGCGACCGCAGCGCCTCGATCGACAACAGGCTGTGGTTGATCGTCCCCAGCCCGGTCCGCGCGACCAGCACCACCGGGCGGCCCCAATGCGCGAACAGGTCGGCGAACAGCAGCTTCCGGGTGACGGGCACCAGCACGCCCCCCGCCCCCTCGGTGACCAAGGGCCCGTCGACCTGCGGCAGCGCGAGCCGCGCGCGGTCGATCTCCACCCCGTCGATTTCGGCGGCGCGGTGCGGCGAGCACGGCGTCTTCAACCGATAGGCCGAGGGTAGGACCGGACGGCCGCTGAGCCGTGCCACCGTCTCGGCATCGCCATGCCCGTCCTCGTCGGTGCCCGCCTGAACGGGTTTCCAATAGCTCGCCCCCAACGCAGCCGTCAGCGCGGCGGAGAAGACGGTCTTGCCGATCTCGGTATCGGTGCCGGTGACGATGATGGTGCTCATGCCAGAACCTCCTGCAATGCCTGGTCGAGGGCGAGGATGTCCGCCGCCTCGACATTGAGGGTGATCGACAGCCGCAGCCGCGCCGCGCCCACCGGCACGGTCGGCGGGCGGATGCCGCGAATGTCGAAGCCGCGCGCCTGCAATGCCTGCGCCGCGCGCATCGTCCGGCCATTGTCGCCCAGGATCAGCGGCATGATCGGCGTGCCGTTCGCCAGCGCGCCGTGCCGCGCCAGATGCTCGCCCGCCAGCGCGATCCGCGCGTTGAGCGCCGCCCGCCGCTCGGGCTCGTCGGCCAGGATGCGCAGGGACTCGCGCACCCCGCGCGCCATCAGCGGCGAGGGCGCGGTGGAGAAGATGAACCCCCGCCCGCGATTGACCAGATAGTCGCGCAGGATGGCGGGCCCGGCGACCAGCGCGCCCTCGCACCCCATCGCCTTGCCACAGGTATGCAGTGTCACCACCCGCTCGCTCGGCGACGAAAGCCCCTGTCCCCGGTCGCCGAAGACGCCGGTGGCATGCGCCTCGTCCACCACCAGCATCGCGTCATGCCGCTCGGCCACCGCATAGAGATCGGCCAGCGGGGCGGTGTCGCCGTCCATGCTGTAGAGGCTTTCGACCGCGATCCAGACCGTGCCCTTGCCGCCCTGCGCGCGCCAGGTCCGGATCGCCTGCTCGAACGCGCCCGCGTCGTTATGCGCCGCCGCCACCGAGGTCGCGCGCGACAGCGTCATCCCCTCATGCATGCTGGCATGGACCAGCGCGTCATGGACGATCAGGTCGCCGCGCTGCGGCAGCGTCGCCATGATCGCGACATTGGCGGTATAGCCCGAGGAGAAATAAAGGCTCGCCTCCGCGCCGAAAAAGGCGGCAGCCTCCGCCTCCAGCGCCTCATGCTCCGGGTGGTTGCCGCGCAGCAGCCGAGAGCCGCCCGAGCCGACGGGCACGCCCTGCTCGATCGCCCGCGCCATCGCGGCGGCAAGGCGGGGGCTGTTTGCGAGGCCCAGATAATCGTTGGAGGCGAAGTCCTTGCCCGCCATCGGGGCCAGCACCCGCAATCGGTCCCGCGCGGCCAACCGGGCCAGATCGGCGCGATGAAAGTCCAGCATGGGGGCTTCCCTAGAGCGGGATGCCCGAGAGCGGAACCGGAATTTGCAGGGGATTCCCTTGGCCTTCGACTTCGCTCAGGCTGAACGGAGCGAGGTGCTTATGGCCAACTATCCCAACCTCCGTTCAGCCTGAGCGAAGTCGAAGGCCACGCCCCTCCCGCGTCAAACAGGCTCCGCCAAGGTCACGATCGAAACCCCCGGCGTCATCGGCGCGCGGCCGACCAGATGCCGCTCCAGCCGGAAGATCGCCTCGAACGCCTTGTTGAGCGGCGCGGGCGGGGGCGAGTCGTCGCTGTCGTCGCGGCCCGTCAGCCGCCCGGCGATGCGCGCGGCGGCGGCGAGCGGGAAGAGCAGCGAGTTGAAATAGGTCAGCTTGCGGGGACGCAGCCCCGCCTTCTCGATCGCCGAGACCAGAGTCGCCTTGGAATAACGGCGATGGTGGTGGTTCACCACGTCATGCGCCGACCACATCCATTGGTGCGCCGGCACCGCGATCAGGATCTTGCCGCCCGGCTTCAGGCAGGACTTCATCGCGGCGAGCGCGGCGACATCGTCCTCGATATGCTCGACCACGTCGAGCACCGCGATCAGGTCGTACGCGCCACGCTCGATCCCCGGCAGTTCGGGCAGGGGGGCGGCGCCCACCGGCTTGCCGAGTCGCTCCGACGCGATCTCCCGCGCGGCGGGATCGATCTCGATCGCGTCGACCGTGCCGAAACCGGCCAGCATCGGCAGGTTGTGCCCGGTGCCGCAGCCGATCTCCAGGATGCGCCCCTCGCCCGGCAGCTTGCCATAGCGGGTCAGATAATCGGCCAGGATGTCGCGGCGCGCGCGATACCACCAATGGGTGGAATCATGCGCGGCCATGCGGTCGTAAACGATACGGTCCATGAACTTATCCGAAGACCCATTGGCGGTTGAGCGCGAAGGTCGCGATCGGCGTGATCGTGACCACCGGGATCAGCGCGACCCAGGGTTGTTGATGCAGGAGCCCGGTGGCGATCCACGTGAAGACCGCATTCAGCACAAGTCCAAAGCCTTGTACCACCAGGAATTTCAGATGCTGCCGCCCGCTGGAGTCGCGGGTGCCGTGCCCGCGAAAGCTCCACGCGCTGTGCAGGAAGAAGCCGAAGATCACCGCGACCAGAAAGGCGGGCGGCACCGCCAGCACCGCCTTGTCATGCGGCAGGACCCAGGACGTCAGCGGCAGATAGACCGCCGAATAGACGACCGTCGACAGCCCGCCCGCAATGCCGAAGCGGATCAGCTGGCCCAGCATCCCGCTGTCCCGCCACCGCCCGATCCGCTGCTGAAGAGTCGCCACGCCGCCGTCTTGCCCTTTACGTCGCCCGCGATAGAGCGGAGCCCGAAGTCCTGCGCCTTAGGCCGCAGGCGGTTATGAGGGAAGCGTCTTTGGAACGTCTGAAGGGCGAGATCGACCGCAACTGGCGGCAATGGGTCATGGTCGCCTGGGTCGCGATCGCCGCCTGGTACGTCTATGACCGCTGGGGCCAGATCCGCTGGTGGTCGCTGGGCGACACCGACGACAATATGCGGCTGATGCAGGTGCGCGCCTGGATGGCGGGGCAGGGCTGGTACGATCTGCGCCAGTATCGGATGAACCCGCCGGTCGGGTTCGACATCCATTGGAGCCGGATCGTCGACCTGCCCATCGCGGGACTGATCCTGTTCTTCCGCCTGTTCACCACCCCCGCCTGGGCCGAGCGGCTGGCCTGCGGGATCGCGCCGACCATCCCCCTGTCGATCGCGATGCTGGGAATCTCGGCGACGATGCGCCGCCTGATCGCGCCCTATGCCTGGCCGCTGGGGATCGCGCTGCTCTATTGCGCGGGCTCGACCCAGTTGATGTTCATGCCGATGCGCATCGACCATCACGGATGGCAGCTGGCGATGCTGGCGGTCACGGTCGCCGGGCTGTGCGATCCGCAGGCGCGGCGCGGCGGCGCGCTGGTCGGCCTGGCCAGCGCGGTGTCGCTGTCGATCGGGCTGGAGATGCTGCCCTATGCCGCGATGGCAGGGGCGATCCTGACGCTGCGCTGGGTCTGGGACCGGGACGAGGCGTCGCGGCTGGCGGTCTATGCGCTGACGCTCGGCGGGGGAAGCGCGGCGGGGTTCGCCGCCTTTGCCTCCAACGCCAATTACGCGATGCGCTGCGACGCGCTGACCCCGGTCTGGCTGTCGGTGACGGTGGTGGCGGGGGCATTGCTGTTCCTGCTGGCGCGGATCAATCCCGAGTCGCGCGCCGCACGGCTGGGCCTTGCCGTGCTGGCGGGCGCGGTGATCGCGGGCGGCTTCGCCTGGCGCTTTCCGCAATGCCTGACCCGGCCCGAACAGGTCAGCCCCGAATTGCAGCGCAACTGGCTGAACAATGTCCGCGAGGCCAAGCCGATCTACAAGCATCCGCTGCGCATCGCGCTGCCCATGGTCATCATGCCGATCATCGGGATGATTGGGGCGATCGTCGCGGCGGTGCGGCGGCGCACGATCGGGTGGAGCGCGATCGCGCTGTTCACCACCTTCGCCTGTGCCATGCTGTTGTGGCAGGCGCGCGCGGCCCCGGCGGCACAGATGCTGGCGGTGCCGGGCGTCGCGGCACTGCTCTGGATCATCCTGCCCTGGATCAACCGCCTGCCCTCGCCGCTGCTGCGCGTGCCGGTGATGGTCGCGGCGATCCTGGTGCCGAGCGGCATCGCCACCGCGCTGATCTTCAACCACCTGCCGGTCGGGCAGGCCAATGCCTATGCCGCGCGGGTCAACCGCGCGACGGGGCAGTGCGTGCGCACCTCGGTGCTGGCGCGGCTCAACGCCTATCCGGCGGCGACGGTCTTCACCTTCGTCGATCTGGGGCCGCGGCTGATCGTGACCACCCATCATGACGCGATCGCCGGGCCCTATCACCGCAACGGCGACGCGATCCTGGACGTGCAGCACGCCTTTCAGGGCGGCGAGGCGCAGGCGCGCGCGATCATGAAGCGGCACGGCGCGACGCTGTTGCTGCTATGCCCCGACATGTCCGAGTCGACCAACTACCGCGCGCGGGCGCCGGGGGGCTTTTACGACCGGATGGCGCATGGCTGGGTGCCGGGCTGGCTGACCCCGCTGCCGCTGCCCAAGGGATCGCCGCTGCGGCTGTACCGGATCAACTGATCCTCCCCGCTCGCGGGGCGGTGGCAGGCCGTCGGGCCTGACGGAAGGGGGCGGCCTCATGGGCGGCACGCCCCCTCCACGGTCTTCCTCCCCTGGCCGGGGAGGAATGCCATCACTTCAGGCTGGCGGTGACCCCGTCGATCACGAACTGCACCGCCAGCGCGGCGAGCAGCACGCCCAGCACGCGGGTGATGACCGCCTCGATCTTGGCGCCCAGCAGCCGCATCAGCGGGCCCGCCGCCAGCAAGGCGACCAGCGTCAGGAGCAGGATCGTCACCATCGCGCCCAGCACGACCAGCGACGCCTCCAGCCCCTGGTTGCGGCTCATCAGCAGCATGACGGTCGCGATCGACCCGGGACCTGCGATCATCGGCATCGCCATGGGGAAGATCGACACATCCTCCGCCTCGTGCGGATCGTCGGCGACCTTGGCCGCGCGGTCCTCGCGCCGCTGGGTGCGCTTCTCGAACACCATCTCCAGCGCGATCAGGAACAGCATGATGCCGCCCGCGATGCGGAAGGCGGGCATCTCGATGCCGAGCCCGTGGAGCAGCGCCTCGCCGAACAGCGCGAAGACGAACAGGATGACCGAGGCGACCATGACCGCGCGGATCGCCATGGCGCGGCGGTGCTGCGGCGTCGCCCCCGCCGACAGGCCCGCATAGATCGGCGCGCAGCCCGGCGGATCGATCACCACAAAGAAGGTGATCAGCGACGAGATGAAGAGTTCGAGCACCGGCTCAGAGCGCCGTCTGGTCGATCGCGACGCCCTCGCGCCGTCCCGCCGACACCAGCGTGTTGCGCAGCAGGACCGCGATCGTCATCGGCCCGACGCCGCCCGGCACCGGGGTGATCGCGCCCGCGCGCGCGGCGGCGGCATCATATTCGACATCGCCGACCAGGCCCGTCTCGGTCCGATTGATGCCGACGTCGATGACGCTGGCGCCGGGCTTGATCCATTCGCCCTTGACCAGCCCCGGCACGCCCACCGCCGCCACGACGATATCGGCGCGGCCGACCACCTCGGGCAGATTGCGGGTGCGGCTGTGCGCGACCGTCACGGTGCAGCTTTCGCCCAGCAGCAGTTGCGCCATCGGCTTGCCGACGATGTTCGAGCGGCCGACGACCACCGCGTCCATCCCCGACAGGCTGGGATGGATGCTCTTGAGCAGCATCAGGCAGCCGAGCGGGGTGCAGGGCACGAAGCCCTCGACACCCGTCGCCAGCCGCCCGGCATTGACCGGGTGGAAGCCGTCGACATCCTTGTCGGGATCGATCGCCTGGATCACCGCCTGCGCGTCGATCTGGCCGGGCAGCGGCAGCTGGACGAGGATGCCGTCGACGGTCGGGTCCTGATTGAGCTGTTCGACCAGCGTCAGCAGGGTCGCCTGGTCGGTATCGGCGGGCAGGCGATGCTCGAAGCTTTCCATCCCCGCCTCGCGCGTCGCCTTGCCCTTGGACCGGACATAGACGCTGGAGGCCGGGTCCTCGCCGACAAGGACGACGGCCAGCCCCGGCGCGCGGCCGGTGGCGTCGCGGAAGGTCGCGACCTGGGTGGCAATACGGGTGCGGAGGCCGGCGGCGAACGCCTTGCCGTCGATGATCGTGGCGCTGGTCATGGCGCACCGCCATAAAGCGCCTCGGCCAGACGCGCCAGTGCGTCCGGGTCCCCGGCGATGTGAAGGCGCTTCAATCGCGCCGTCTCGCCCGCCACGATCGTCACCGCGCGCTTGGGCACGCCGAAATGCTTGGCGACCAGCGGGACCAGCGCCGCATTGGCCGCGCCGTCGACCGGGGGGGCGGACAGCCGCGCGGCGAAATGCGCGTCGGTGCCGCTGGTCAGCGCGTCACGCCCGCCGCGCGGGGTGACGCGCACCGCGATGCGGATACCGTCGTCGCAGGGCGACCAGGCGGGCATCAGCCGACGACGACCGCGCCCCCGTACATCTGTTGCGCGATCGCGGCGTTCAGGATCTTGTCGAGGATGATCACCGCCAGCAGCACGACCATCGGCGACAGGTCGAGCGCGCCGAAATCGGGCAGGATGCGCCGGATCGGGCGATAGAGCGGATCGGTCATCTTCTGGAGCGCATACCAGACCGAACGGATGAAATCGTTCGAGGTGTTGATGACGTTGAAGGCGATCAGCCAGGACAGGATCGCCTGAACGATGATCACCCACCAGACGACGTTGAGGAGAATCTGCAAGATCTGAAGGATGAGGACCAACGGAGGGAGCTCCCGATTACAATGGCCCCATATCTAGGGCGGGCGGGGCGTCGGGGCAATCATCGCGCCGTCCGGTCCTGACGCAGGTGGAACGAACCGCCGGTCTGCGCGTCCCGTCGTCATGATTCAGGTGAAGAATCGCCCGGAGGGGCGGCGGCGCTGGGTGAGGATCGCGATGGGGGTGCTGGTCGCGCTGCCGCTGGTGCTGGTGCTGGTCCTGGCGGTCTTTCCCTGGGGCGTGCTGCGCGGGGCGGTGACGCGCGAGGCGACCGAGCGATTCGGGCGGCCGGTGACGATCGGTTCGGTCCACCGGGTCGACGCGATCGGCTTTCACCCCGTCATCGCGGTCGAGGATCTGCGCATCCCGCAGGCCGACTGGGCGGGCCGTGGCGATTTCGTCCGCCTGTCGCGCGCCGAGATCCGTTTCTCGGTCTGGCCGCTGCTGACAGGCCGCTTCGTGCCCGAGGATATCCGCGTCTCGGGATTGCGGCTGGCGCTGGTCCGCGACAAGCAGGGCCGGACCAACTGGTCGCGCCCCGGCGAGCCCGAGGAGGGGGGCAGCTCCACCGATCTCCAGGGGCTGACCATCACCGACGGCGTGGTCGGATATCGCGACGCCAAGCAGGACCGGACTGCCACGCTGCGCATCGCCGCCGATCCCGACAAGGGCGTGCGGGCCGAGGGCGACGGCACGGTGCGCGGCGCGCCGGTCCGCATCGCCTTTACCGGCGCGGCGGTGAAGCCGGGGCGCTGGCCCTTCCAGGCGACGATCAGCGGCGCCCAATTGTCGATGAAGGCGACCGGCACGATGGCGCGGCCGCTCGATACCGATGCGATGACGCTCGACCTGACGGCCAGGGCCGACGACCTGAAGCGGATCGACGCGGTGATCGAGGCGGGGCTGTTCCAGACCGGCGCCGTCGAACTGGCCGCGCATGTCGAACACCAACGCCCGCGCTGGACGATCACCGACCTCAAGGGACGGATCGGACGCTCCGACCTGAGCGGCCGGCTGACCGTCGACAAGCGGCAGGGGCGCACCATCCTGGACGGCGACGTCACCGCGCGGCAACTGGATTTCGATGACCTGTCCTCGCCCGAGGGGCTGGCCGAGGCCGCCGCGCTCGAACGGCGGATCGGGCCGCGCCTGGTGCCCAACACCCGGATCGACATCGGCAAGATCGACACGACCGACGGCACGATCCGCTTTCGGGTGGGACGGGTGGTCAGCGCCAAGGGAGCCTCGCCGATCACCGGATTCACCGGGCGGATGGCGATGGACCATCAGCAGCTGACGATCGACCGGATTCGCATGACTTTGCGCCAAGGGGTGGTGACCGGCCGCGCGGTGATCGACCAGCACGACGGGCGCAAGGTGCCGCAACTGACGCTGGACCTGCGGTTGAGCGGGGCGAGCGTCCTGTCGCTGTCGGGCCAGACCGAGATCACCGGACAGGTCGCGGCGCGGGCGAAACTGGCGGGCGTGGGTGAGACGGTGCGGGACGCCATCGGCCGGTCGAACGGGCGGATCGGGCTGGTGGTGGCGAACGGCTCGCTGCCCGATCGCTATGCGGCGGCGCTGGGGTTCGATGCCGGGGCGGCGCTGATGGCGGGATCGTCGGAACGGGCCAATCTGCGCTGCCTGATCGTCGGGGTGGACATGCGGAACGGCACCGGCCGCGCCGATCCGCTGATCGTCGACACCTCGCGCAGCCGGCTGGACGGGACGGGCACCGTCACCTTCCCCGACGAGCGGCTGGCGCTGCGGCTGACCGGTGCCCCCAAACAGGGCGGGGTGTTGCGCCTGGCGGGGGCCGCGACGGTGACGGGCACGCTGGAGAAACCCGACCTCGTCATCCCGAAGGAGGTGAAGTCGGTCGGCAATATCTTCAAATCGATCGGCCGCGCGATCACCGGCGATTCGGGGCCCAAGGCACAGAATGCGGCATGCGGGGCGCTGGCGCGGCAGGTGTTGCGGTAACCTCGCCTCCCGCTCCTCCCGCGCTCCGTTCGGCCTGAGCGCAGTCGAAGGCCACACCATCACGCCAGCCAAGGGGTTTCCCGGCGGTGGAGCCCCTTGGCCTTCGACTTCGCTCAGGCCGAACGGAGCTTGGGATCAGTGCCCCTCGGCCTTGAGCGGCCGGGCCAGCAGCATGCCGATGATGTCCTTCACCGCCGCCCCCTCCAGCAACCGGCACACCGCCGCGCAGACCGGCATGTCGACTCCCGCCTCCATCGCCGCCTGGCGCAGCACGGGGGCGGTGAAGGCGCCTTCCGCCACGGTCCGCCGGTCGGCCAGCAGCTCCGCCGCCGAGCGCCCCTGCCCCAGCCCGACCCCCAGCGAGAAATTGCGCGACGCGGTCGACGAACAGGTCAGCACCAGATCGCCCAGGCCCGACAGCCCGGCCAGCGTCTCGGCACGGCCGCCGCGCGCCAGCCCGAACCGCGTCATCTCGGCAAAGCCGCGCGCGATCAGTGCGGCGCGCGCATTCTGGCCCAGCCCCGCGCCCTCCACCACGCCGCAGCCGATGGCGAGGACGTTCTTGATCGCGCCGCCAATCTCCGCCCCCGACACGTCGTCGGTGGCATAGGGTCGGAAATGCGGCGCGGCGATGCGTGCGGACAGGCGTTCGCGCAGCGCGGGCTCTTCGCAGGCCAGCGTCACTGCGGTCGGCAGCCCCGCCGCCACCTCATGCGCGAAGGTCGGCCCCGACAGCACCGCGATGGGCGCGTCGGGATGGAGCGCGCGGGCGACCTCGCCGACCAGCCGCCGCGTCCCCGCCTCGATCCCCTTGGCGCACAGGACCAGCGGCGTCGCGCCGACCGGCATCGTCGCCAGCACCGCGCCCACCGCCTGGGCGGGCGTGACGACGAGCAGCGCATCCATATCGGCCATGGCCGCCGGATCGCTGACCGCCTCGATGCTCGGCGCCAAGGCGATGTTCGGCAGATAGAGCGGATTGGCGTGGGTGGTGTTGATCGCCTCGGCCACCGCCGGGTCGCGCGCCCAAATCCGCACCGGCCGGTCGCCATAGGCGGCGACCTGCGCCAGCGCGGTGCCCCAGGCCCCCGCCCCGATCACCCCGATCCTCATGCCTTCACCCCCGCGCCGCGCACCGCCTCGGCCGCCGGATCGAGCGGCCAGCGCGCCCGCGCCGGCGTGTCGAGCGGATCGGTCAGCCCTTCGCGGAACCGCTCGACCCCCGCCCAGGCGATCATCGCGGCATTGTCGGTGCACAGCCAAAGCGGCGGCGCGACGAAGCGCAGGCCATGCTCGGCGGCGAGCGACTCGAGCGCACCCCGGATCACCCCGTTCGCCGCGACCCCGCCCGCCACGACCAGCGCGGTCACGGGGGGCACTTCGGCCAGCGCGCGGCGGGTGCGGTCGAGCAGGCAATCGACCACCGCCTGCTGGAAGGATGCGGCGATATCCTCCGGCCGGTGATGCCCGACCGCGCGCGCGACCGCGCTCTTGAGGCCCGCAAAGGAGAAATGCGGCTCGGCCGCGCCCTTCAGCGGGCGGGGCAGCGGCACCGCGTGGGGATCGCCCTCGCGCGCCGCCGCCTCGACGCGCGGACCGCCGGGATAGCCGAGACCCAGCAGCTTGGCGGTCTTGTCGAACGCCTCACCCGCCGCGTCGTCGATCGTCGTCGCCATCCGGCGATAGCGCCCGACGCCCTCGACCAGCAGCAGCTGGCAATGCCCGCCCGACACCAGCAGCAACAGATAGGGATAGGCCAGCTCGCGGTCGGACAGGCGCGGCGACAGGGCATGGCCCTCCAGATGGTTGACCGCGATCAGCGGCTTGCCCGCCGCATGCGCCAGCGCCTTGCCGGTGACGAGGCCGACCATCACCCCGCCGATCAGCCCCGGCCCGGCGGTCGCGGCGATGGCGTCGACATCGGCCAGGGTCACGCCCGCATCGGCAAAGGCGGCGGCGACCAGCGGCTCCATCGCCTCGACATGCGCGCGCGCGGCGATTTCAGGAACGACGCCGCCGAACGGGGCATGCGCCGCCTCCTGCCCCAGCAGACGATGCGCCAGAACGCGCCCGTCATCGGTGACGAGTGCGGCGGCCGTCTCGTCGCACGAGGATTCCAGTCCCAGGATCAGCATGGCCCACCCCATACCCCCTCGCATCCTTATTGTCGAAGGGGGGCGTATTGCGGCAAAGGCCGGACCATGGTTCGTTTTCGGCTCGGTACGCGCGGTTCGCCGCTGGCCCTCACCCAGGCGCAGATGGTGCGCACCGCGCTGGCGGAGGCGCAAGGGTGGGACGAGGATGCGGTCGAGATCGTGCCGATCAAGACCACCGGCGACCGGGTGCAGGACCGCGCGCTGGCCGAGATCGGCGGCAAGGCGCTGTGGACCAAGGAACTGGACCGCGCGCTGTTCGACGGCGAGATCGACGCCTCGGTCCATTCGATGAAGGATGTCGAGACGGTCCGCCCCGACTGGCTGCACATCGCCGCGATGCTGCCGCGTGCGGACGTCCGCGACCGGCTGATCGGCGCGGAGACGATTGCGGGCCTGCGCCCCGGCGCGGTCATCGGCACCAGCAGCCCGCGCCGCCGCGCGCAACTCCTATCGCACCGGCCCGACCTGACCATCACCCTGCTGCGCGGCAATGTCGATACGCGGCTTGCCAAGGTGGCCAGCGGCGAGATGGACGCCACCCTGCTCGCCGCCGCCGGGCTCGACCGGCTGGGGCGCGATGTCGGCCACGCCGTGCCCACCGACCAGATGCTCCCCGCCCCCTCACAAGGCGCGGTCGGGATCGAGACGCGCGCCGACGATGCCGCCGCCACCATGTTGATCGGGTCGATCGACCATGCCGAAACCCATGCCTGCGTCATGGCCGAACGCGCGCTGCTCGCCGCGCTTCAGGCGGATTGCCACAGCCCGGTCGCGGCGCTCGCCTCGCTGTCGGGGGAAATGCTGACCCTGCGCGCCGAACTGCTGGCCGAGGACGGCTCGGCGCGGGTGAGCGGCTGGGTCGAGGGTGGGCTGGACGAGGCGCTGGGCGCGCGGCTGGCGACCGATCTGCTCGACCGCGCGCCGCCCGAGGTGCGCCGCCTGTTCGCGGGCGGCTGAGGCGATGACGGTCGTCGTGGTCCGGCCGGAGCCCGGCAATGCCGCGACGATCGCCGAACTGCGCGCCCAGGGGCTGGCGGCGCGCGCGCTCCCCTTCTTCGCGGCGCAGGCGGTCGCCTGGACGCCGCCCGCGCCGGACGATGTGGGGGCACTGCTCTTCACCAGCGCGCAGGCGGTGCGGCTGGCCGGACCGGGGCTGGCCGCGTTCAGCCACAAGCCCGTCGTCGCGGTCGGCCCCGCCACCGCCGAGGCGGCGCGTGCGGCGGGCCTGACGGTGGCGCTGACCGGCGAGCGCGATGCCGCCGCCGTGGTCGCACAGGCGCGCGCGGCGGGTATGACCCGGCTGCTCCATCTGGCGGGGCGCGACCGGGTGGAGACGGGGGCGATGGTCCGCACCGTCTATGCCGCCGAGCCGGTGGCGGTCGACCGGGACGCGGTCCGCGCGCTGGCGGGGACGGTCGTGCTGCTGCATTCGGCGCGCGCGGCGGCGCGGCTGGCCATGCTGGTCGATGACGCGGGGGTTTCGCGCGGGGCGGTGGCGATCGTCGCGATCAGCGCGAAGACGGCGGCGGCGGCGGGCGAAGGCTGGGCGGCCAGCCGGATCGTCGCCGCCCCGCGCGACGCCGCGATGGTCGCCGCCGCGCGGGCGTTGACCCGGACCGCCACCACGGGGATAAGCGGGGCATGAACGAATTCGCGCCTTCCGACCGACCGCCGTCGCGCGGGCCCCGTACGGGCGCGACCATCGCGCTGGTCCTGCTCGCCTTTGCCGCCGGGTTGCTGCTGATGGCCTATGCGATGCGCCACCTGAGCTGGTTCGGCGGCAGCACCGCCACCGCGCCGCACGCCACCGCCGCCAAGTCCGGCACCGCCACCGATACCGCCGCCACCGAGGCGGCGCATGCCGCCGCCGATCCGGTCGCGCTCGCCACCCGCGAGGCCGCGCTGGCCGCGCAACTCGCCACGCTGGAGGCGCGCGCCGCCGCGATCGCGACCGACTCGACGGCGGCGGGCACCCAGGCCGCCCGCGCCGAATCGATCCTGGTCGCCGCCGCCGCACGGCGCGCGATCGATCGGGGGCAGCCGCTGGGCTATCTGGAGGAACAGCTCCGCATCCGCTTCGGGGGCAGCGAGCCGCGCGCCGTGTCCGCGCTCATCATGGCCTCGCACCAGCCGGTGACGCTGGAGACGCTGCGCCAAGGGCTGGACACGCTGGGCCCCGACCTGATCGTCAACACCAGCAATGGCTGGTGGGAAGGGCTGCGGCAGGAGCTGGGTCGGCTGATCGTGATTCGCGAGGCGACGGCGCCCTCGACCAATCCCACCGAGCGGCTGGCGCGCGCGCAGCGGCTGCTCGACGGCGGACAGGTCGAGGCCGCGCGGGCCGAGGTGACCCGGCTGCCCGGCGCCGCCACCGCCCAGACCTGGCAGCGCGCCGCGCGGCGCTATGTGCTGGCCCGCCATGCGCTCGACCTGATCGAGAATGCCGCGCTGGTCGCCTCGATCGCCACGCCGTCGCCGATCATCACCAGCCCGGTGACGGTGCCCGGCCCGGCGGCCGCGACGGGCAATCCCCCGCCCGCCGCCGAGGACACCACGCCCCCGCCGATCACCTCAGCGCCGACCACCTCTGCGCCGAACACGCCGTCCATCTGAACGGAGCCCGATCGCGGCCGACGCGTTGGTCCGGGTCCACGCTCCGGAGATATGCGATGATCCGCTCCCCCTATTGGATCGCCCTTGGCATCGCCCTGCCGCTGGCGGGGTGCGGCGATGACGGCGAGGCGGGGAGCCTGCGCAACAGCGCCGCGACCCAGGCCCCCGCGCCGACCGCCAGCCCGGCGGGCACGCCCCGCACCCTGCCCGCCCCGATCAAGACCGCCGCCGAGCCCGACCGGATCCTGGCCTGCTCGGCCGAGCGGGGTCGCGCCGCCGCCGACCGGCTGGTGAAGATCTGCACCTCGGTCAGCCCTGCCACCCATCCGCCGTGCAACGTGGCGAACAGCTGCGCGATGATCGAGGACGAGATCGCCCGCAGCTGCGCGCTGCTAGGCGACGATGCCGCGACCACGCCGGGCTGTTCGGTCGCCCCCAAGAGCGACGCGGCGGCGGCGGCGGTCGTGCGACGCTATTATGCGGCGATCAACGCGCACGACTATGCCACCGCCTGGACCCAATGGGGCCCCGATGGTCGTCCGGGCCAGCGCTTCGCCGATTTCCAGAAGGGCTTCGCCCGGACCCGCGCGACCAGCGTGACGATCGGGCAGGTGCCGCCCAGCGAAGGGGCGGCGGGATCGGTCTATGCGACCATTCCCGTCACCGTCGATGCGCAGCTGACCGATGGGCGGCAACAGCGTTTCGCCGGGCAATATGTGGTGCGACGGGTCAACGACGTGCCGGGCGCGAGCGCGGACCAACTGCGCTGGCATATCGATTCGGCAACGTTGAAGCCGGTCGCGCCGTAATCCCACCCTTCCGTCCGGCCCGAGTGTCGTCGAAGGCCTAGGTCGGATCGACATTCAGGATGGTTTCTTCTTCCCCTCTCCCCTGGACAGGGGAGAGGGTTAGCGAAGCTTGCCAGCCTGCTGGCTAGCGCAGCTTGAGTGAGGGGTTGAGCGAGCCCAAAGGCTCGCGCGCTCGCTTGGCGAGCGCCCACCCCTCTCCCAGCTCCGACTAAGCCTTTGCTTTCGCAAAAGCCAAGTCTGCGCAACCCTCTCCCCTCTCCCCTCTCCCCTCTCCCCTCTGCGAGGGGCGAGGGAAGGCATCGCTGAATGGCGATCGGCCCTCAGATCGGGTGCCCCTCGGCATCGCGCAGGACCTCGCGGCGGCCGACATGGTCCGGCCGCCCGACGATGCCGTCCGTTTCCATCCGCTCGATCAGCCGCGCCGCCGAGTTATAGCCGATCCGCAACTGCCGCTGGAGCCAGGAGGTCGAGGCCTTCTGGCTTTCGCACACCAGCTGGATCGCGGCGCGGTACTGCTGGTCCTCGGGCGAGTCCTCACCCGTCGGCGCCCCGTCCAGCGCGAAGCTCTCCGCCGGTTCCTCGGTGACCGAGGAGATATAGTCGGGCTGCCCCTGCGCCCGCCAGTGATCCGCCACCCGGTGCACCTCGTCGTCCGAGACGAAGGGGCCGTGGACGCGGACGATGCCCTTGCCGCCGGGCATGTAGAGCATGTCGCCGCGGCCCAGCAGCTGTTCGGCCCCCTGCTCGCCCAGGATGGTGCGCGAGTCGATCTTGGAGGTGACGTGGAAGCTGATCCGGGTCGGCAAATTCGCCTTGATGACGCCGGTGATGACGTCCACCGACGGACGCTGCGTCGCCATGATCAGGTGGATGCCCGCCGCACGCGCCTTTTGCGCCAGCCGCTGGATCAGGAATTCGACTTCCTTGCCCGCCGTCATCATCAGGTCGGCCAGCTCGTCGACGATCACCACGATCTGCGGCAGCGGTTCGTATTCGAGCTTTTCCTCCTCATAGACCGGCTGGCCGGTCTCGGGGTGATAGCCGGTCTGGACCTTGCGCCCCAGCGGCTGGCCCTTGGCCTTGGCCGCGCGCACCTTGTCGTTGAAGCTGGCGAGGCTCCGCACGCCGACCGAGGACATTTGCCGATAGCGGTCCTCCATCGTCTCGACCGCCCATTTCAGCGCGCGGACCGCCTTGGCGGGATCGGTGACGACCGGCGACAGCAGATGCGGAATGTCGTCATACATCGACAGTTCGAGCATCTTGGGATCGATCATGATCATCCGGCACTGCTCGGGCGTCAGCCGGTAGAGCAGCGACAGGATCATGCCGTTGAGGCCGACCGACTTACCCGAACCCGTCGTACCCGCGACCAGCAGATGCGGCATCGGCGCCAGGTCGGCGACGACCGAGTCGCCCGCGATATTCTTGCCCAGGATGATGGGAAGCTGCGCGGCCTGGTCGGCGAAGCTCTGCGACGCGACCAGTTCGTGCAGCGACACCATCTCGCGCTTGGCGTTTGGCAGTTCGATACCGATGACGTTGCGCCCCGGAATCACCGCGACGCGCGCCGAGATCGCCGACATGTTGCGCGCGATGTCGTCGGCCAGCGCGATGACGCGATTGGCCTTGATGCCGGGCGCGGGCTCCAGTTCGTACATGGTGACGACCGGGCCGGGGCGCACCTCGACAATCGAGCCCTGGACGCGGAAATCGTCGAGGACGTTTTCCAGCAGCCGCGCATTGCGCTCCAGCGCCGCCTTGTCGATCGTCCCCGCCGGAGAGGGCGGCGCGGGGGTCAGCAGGTCGAGGCCGGGCAACTGATAGGGCGCATCGCGATCCGCCGCCGCCTTGGGCCGCGCGGGCGCAGGCGCGACCTGCCGGTCGGCGATGACGGGGACGGGGCGATCCTCGCGCACCGGCACCGCCTTGCGCGCCAGGGTCAGCGGCTCCTCTTCGTCCTCCTCGTCGTCATAGAGCGCCGCGTCCTCATCGTCCCAGGCCACGCCCTCGCCATCCTCGCTCAGGGCGCGACGGCGGCGCAGGCGCGCCAGTCCGCGCTCGGCGATGTCGAGTTCCAGGCTGCGTCCCCAGATCAGCGCGCCGCCGACGCCCAGCGCCAGCCCGATCGCCGCCGATCCCCAAGTGACGACCGCCGCCTGTCCACTGAACGCCAGCGCCCAGCGCACCAGGCTGGCCACCGACAGGCCGATCACCCCGCCCCATCCGGCGGGCAGCGCCAGCACCGCCGAGTCGGAGACGAAGGACAGCGCGCACGCCATCATCGCGGTGCCGATCACCGCCTGGCGCAGCATCCGCACCCAGCGCCCCGCCGGGCGGTCGCGCCACAGCCGGGTCGCGACGATCGGGCCGACCGGCAGGATCAGCGCGACGGCGGGCCCGAACAGGGTCAGCGCGATATCGGCGATCCACGCGCCGGGCAGCCCCATCCAGTTGGCGGGGGCCGCGCCCGACGCGGTGTTGAGCGCGGGATCGCTGGCGCGGTAGCTGGCCAGCGCCAGCACCAGCATCAGCGTGACGGCGAACAGCGCGATCGCGGCGACCAGCGCGCCGCTGCGCACCGCGCCCGCCTTCACCGTCTCGCGCCATAAAACCGGCTGCGCGCGGCTGGCCATGGGATGTAATCCTTCAGGAATGTCCGAAAATGCGGGAAAATTCATCGCCCCTGACGGTTCCTACGTCAAGGCGCGGGACGGTCTGCACATTGTTTGCCGCCGCATGAAGGTCTAGGAGCATGCGCATGGATAGCGACGTCATCATCCTCGGCGGCGGCCTGGTCGGCGCGACTCTGGGTGTCGGTCTGGCCGCGCATGGCCTGTCTTCGATCATCGTCGATCCGGCCGATCCGGCGGTCGTGCTGGCCCCCGGTTTCGACGGGCGCGCCTCGGCGGTCGCCTCGGCCAGCTGGCGGATGCTCGATGCGATCGGGATCGGCGCGAAGCTGGCGGGCAAGGGTTGCGAGATCCGGCACATCCGGGTCAGCGACGGGCTGGAGCCGGGCGCGCTCGACTTCATTCCCGACGCCGATGACGGCGCGCTGGGCACGATGTTCGAGAACAAGCTGCTCCGCCGCGCGATCCACGAGGCCGCGAACGAAGCCGAACGGGTCGACCTGCGGATGCAGACCCGCGCGGTGTCGGTCGAGCGTGGCCCGGCGGGCGTCACCGCGATTCTCAGCGACGGCACCACCGTCCGCGCGCCGCTGCTGGTCGCCGCCGAGGGTCGCCAGTCGCCGACGCGCGAGGCGGCGGGGATCAAGGTCGCGCGCTGGTCCTATGACCATAAGGCGATCATCAGCGCCTTCCACCATGAGGTGGCGCACGAGAATATCGCGTTCGAGATCTTCTATCCCAGCGGCCCGTTCGCGCTGCTGCCCCTGCCCGATGACGAGATCGGGCATCGCTCGGCGATCGTCTGGTCGGTGCCGGGGCGCGACGGCGACGCGATGCTGAAACTGTCCGACCGCGCCTTCCTGGCCGAGGCGGAGAAGAGCATGGGCGAATTCCTCGGCAAGCTCAGCCATGCGTCCCCGCGTTCGGCCTATCCGCTGGGCTTCCACCGCGCCGCGACGATGACCGGCGAGCGGCTGGTGCTGGTCGGCGACTCGGCGCATGGCATCCACCCGATCGCGGGCCAAGGCGTGAATCTGGGCTATCGCGACGTCGCCGCGCTGGTCGAGGTGCTGGTCGAGGGCAAGCGCACGGGCATGGACCTGGGGGATGCCGCGCTGCTCCAGCGCTATCAGCAGTGGCGCGGGCTCGACACGCTGATGGTCTCGGTGGCGACCGACAGCTTCAACCGCATTTTCGGCGTGCCCGGCAAGACCGCCAGCGCGGTCCGGCGGCTGGGCATCACCGCGATCAACCATATCCCGCCGCTCAAGAACCGCTTCATGGCCGAGGCGCGTGGCGAGACCGGGCAGCTTCCCCGATTGCTGCAAGGCGTGATGGTGTAACCGATCGGGAGCGACTCGATGCGGCACGAGATCATTCCCTGCCTCCGGTACGAGGATGCCCCGCGCGCCATCGAATTTCTCTGCACCGCCTTCGGCTTCGTGCGGCAGGCGGTCTTTGCCGATCCGGACGATCCGACCATCATCCATCATGCCCAGCTGGTGTGGCAGGACCGCATGATGATGGTGTCGAGTGCGCTGTTCACGCCCCATGCCGCCGTCGCGGGATCGAAGACACCGGCCAAGGCCGGCGGGGTGACGATGGACCTGTATCTGGTCGTCGCCGATGTCGACACCCATGCCGACCAGGCACGCGCCGCCGGTGCGACGATCATCGCCCAGCCCGAGGACAAGCCCTATGGCGGCCGCGGCTATGCCGTGCGGGACCCGGAAGGCCATGTCTGGAGTTTCGGCAGCTATGATCCCTGGGCCTGATTATCCCACCCGACCCGTCCGCCATCCGATCCGCGACCGCCGCCAGACCGGCGTAGCCCGTGGCATGGCCGCCGCGCTGGCGGTCGTGCTGTTGACCCTGGCGGTCAGCTGGAGCCTGGGCCATCCCCTGTCCGCGACCGACCGGGTGCTGCGCGCGGTGGCGGCTTCGACGGTCGCGGCACTGTGGCTGGCGGCGGCGATCGGCCATGTCGCGGCGCTGCGGTTCGACTCGCCCGCCGATATCGACGGCGCGGCGAGCGGCAGTCCCGACTCGCCGCAGGTCGCGGTGGCCAATGCGGTGCTGCGCAACACGCTGGAGCAGGTGGTGCTGGCTATCCCCGCCTATCTGGCGCTCGCCTGGGTGGTCGAGGGATCGGGGGCGATGGTGCCGATGCTGGCGGCGTTGTTCTCGGTGGGGCGGACGCTGTTCTGGGCGCGTTACGCGCGGGGTGCGGCGGCACGGGCGTTTGGATTTGCGCTCACCTTTTATTCGAGCGTGGCGGCGCTGGTCATCGTGCTGGTGGCGTTGGTGGGCAGACTCATCTGACCAGCCCCACCCTCCGTTCAGCCTGAGCGAAGTCGAAGGCCACGCCCCGCCTTATCTGCGAGCGTCTTCCCATACACTTCGACTTCACTCAGTGCGAACGGAGGTGGGGATCAGAGTTCCCGCGCTTCCTCGACCAGCATCACCGGCACGCCGTCGCGGATCGGATAGGCCAGCCCCGCCGCCTCCGACACCAGTTCGCGCGCGGCCTCGTCATAGCGCAGCGGCGTCCGCGTCACCGGGCAGACCAGCCGTTCGAGCAGCCAGGGGTCCAGGCTCATTGCAGCGTCACCCGATCCTCGCCGTCATGGCGACCGAAAAATTGCATCAACTGGATGATCAGCTCGGCGCGCTGCTCCAGATCGGGCGCCTCGAGCAGCGCCTGCTTGGCGGCGATGTCGAAGGGCGCGATCTGCGCGATGCCGTTGACCAGGCTCTCGTCATCCAGCCGCCCGACCGCGTCCCAGTCGACCGCATAGCCCTGAAGCTCGGCGAAGCGGCGCGACTCCTGCTCCAGCGAGGCGCGGCGGCCGAGCGACAACAGATCCTCGTCCACCACCGGCAGCAACTCCGCCTCGACCTGGCGGAAGGGCGTCGTCACCGTCAGCTCGCGGACGATACGGAACAGCGACACCCCCTCCAGCACCAGGTTGTAGCGGCCGTCCTCCATCGCCTCGACCTCGGCGATGCGGCCGACACAGCCCATCTGGTAGAGGCTGGGCGTGTCGCCGTCGCCCGAGGGCTGGACCATGCCGATCCGCCGGTCGCGCGCCATCGCGTCGGAGACGAGCGCCCGGTAGCGCGGCTCGAAGATGTGCAGCGGCAGCGGCATCCCCGGAAAGAGGATCGCACCCGCCAGCGGAAAGATCGAGAGCCGCGCCATGGGGCGTTATCCGAACAGGATGGCGGACAGCCGCCGCCGCTGCTGCGACACCCAGGGGTCGGTCATGCCGACCACCTCGAACAGCTTGAGGAGCTGCTGCCGCGCGGCATCCTCGTTCCAGCTGCGGTCGGCCGCGACGATGTGGAGCAGATTGTCCGCCGCGCCGTCGCGGTCGCCCGCCGCCATCTGCGCGTTCGCCAGCGCGAACCGCTTCTCGTGATCGTCCGGATCGGCCGCGACCTCGGCCGCCAGACCGGCATAATCCGCCGCCGGCGGGGCCGAACGCGCCAGCGCGACGGCGGCCATTGCGCGGTGGATGGCGGGGTCTTTGGCCAGCTCCTGCGGCAGCGCCTCGGTCGCAGCCTCGGCCTCCTCGACCCGGCCCGCGCCGAGCAGCGCGCGGATATGCCCCGACAGCACGGCAGGATGGTCGGGCGCCATATCGAGCAGCTGCTGGAAGATCGACACCGCGCGCTCGGCGTCACCGGCCTCCAGCACTTCCTCGCCCATCGCGATCAGCGGTTCCAGCTCGGCCGCCGCGTCCGCCGCCTCCGACTGGATCGGCAACTGCTTGAGCAGCTGGTCCAGCGTCGCGCGCAGCGCGCTGTCGGTGCGCGCGCTGGTCAGGTCGGCGACCAGCTGCCCCTGGAACATCGCATAGACGGTCGGGATCGAGCGGATCTGGAATTGGTTGGCGATGAACTGGTTCTTGTCGGTGTCGATCTTGGCCAGCACCACGCCCTTGTCGGCATAGTCGGCGGCGACCTTTTCCAACGTCGGGCCCAGCGCCTTGCACGGCCCGCACCATTCGGCCCAGAAATCGAGGATGACCAGCTTGGTCATCGACGGCTCTACGACATCGCGGCGGAAGGCGGTGACGGCCTCCTTCTCGGCGGGCGACATTCCCAACGTGGCCAAAAGACGCTCCTTTACGTGTTGCCCACCCTATGTGGGCGAGGGCGGTCGGTAATGAAAGGCCGAAGCCGCAATCAGCCGTTCAGCCGTGCGATCGTCCGGTCGCGCCCGATCAGCGGCAGGAGCGCGGCCATGTCCGGCCCCTGCGCGCGGCCGGTCAGCGCGAGGCGCAGCGGCAGGAACAGCGTCTTGCCCTTGCGCCCGGTGGCATCCTTCAGTGCGGCGGTCAGCGCGTGCCAGGGGTCGTTCGCCCAGTCGATCCGTGCGGCGACCTCCGCCGCCTGCGCCAGATAGGCGCGGTCGTCCCCGGCGGGCTCCGGCGCATCGACCGGCCCCTCGATCACCTGCCACCAATCCGCCGCCTCGGCGACGGTGGCGAGGTTCGGGCGCACCGCCTCCCATTCCGCCTCGCCCATGCCGGTGGGCAGCCGCTCGGCGACCGCTTCGTAAGCCGTCTGGTGCAGGATGCGCGCATTCAGCTGCGCCAGTTCGCCCTCGTCGAACCGCGCGGGCGCCCGGCCGAAGCGCGTGAAATCGAACCCGGCGATCAGCGGCGCCATGTCGGCGACCGGCTCGACCGGATCGCTGGTCCCGATCCGTGCGAGGAGCGCGCGCACCGCCTGCGGCTCGATGCCGATCTCGCGAAAGTGATCGACGCCCAGCGAGCCGAGTCGCTTGGACAGCTTGCCCTCGTTGCCGGTCAGCAGCGCGGCATGGGCGAAGCGCGGCAATTCCGCCCCCAGCGCCTGGAACATCTGGATCTGGAGCGCGGTGTTGGAGACGTGGTCCTCGCCACGCACCACCTGGGTCACGCCCATGTCGATATCGTCGATGACCGAGGGGAGCATGTAGAGCCATGTCCCGTCGGCGCGGCGGATCACCGGATCGCTCATCGTCGCGGGGTCGAAGCGCTGGGGCCCGCGCACCGCATCGTCCCATTCGATCGCCGCGCCGTGATCGAGCTTGAACCGCCAGTGCGGGCGAACGCCCTCGCCTTCCAGCTTCGCCCGATCCTCGTCGGTCAGGGCGAGCGCGGCGCGGTCGTACACCGGGGGCAGGCCGCGCCCGAGCTGAATCTTGCGCTTCAGGTCGAGTTCCTGCGCGCTTTCATAGGCGGGATAGACATGGCCGCTCGCGACCAGTTCGGCGAAGCGCGCCTCGTACAGCGCGAAACGCTGCGACTGGCGGACCTCCGCATCCGGGATCAGCCCCAGCCACTGCAAATCCGCCCGGATCGCATCGACATAGCGTTCCTCGCTCCGCTCGGCATCGGTGTCGTCGATGCGCAGCAGGAAGCGCCCGCCGGCCTTTTGGGCGTACATCCAGTTGTGCAGCGCGGTGCGGATATTGCCGACATGCAGCCGCCCGGTGGGCGAGGGAGCGAAACGGGTCACGGTCATGCCTCGCGCCATAATCCGGGAATCGCCTTTGCGCTATTGTGACAGCGCGATTAAAGGGGCCGCGAGTAACGGGCTGTCTGCGGGGACGGGTGACACCATGAAATTGATGACCGGCAATTCGAACCTGCCGCTGGCGAAGGCGATCTCCTCCTATCTGGAGGTGCCGCTGACGGAAGCGCTGGTGCGCCGCTTCGCCGACGAGGAAATCTTCGTCGAGATCCAGGAGAATGTGCGCGGCGAGGACGTGTTCGTGATCCAGTCGACCGGCTATCCGGTCAACGACAACCTCATGGAACTCCTCATCATGATCGACGCGCTGAAGCGCGCGTCGGCCAGCCGCATCACGGCGGTGATCCCCTATTTCGGCTATGCCCGCCAGGACCGGAAGCCCGGGCCCCGCACGCCGATCTCGGCCAAGCTGGTCGCCAACCTGATCACCGTGGCGGGCGCCGACCGCGTCCTGTCGGTCGACCTGCACGCCGGGCAGATCCAGGGATTCTTCGATATCCCGACCGACAATCTCTATGCCGCGCCGGTCATGTCGGCGGACATCCTGGCGCGGTTCAAGAACGACAACCTCATGGTCGTGTCGCCCGACGTCGGCGGCGTGGTCCGCGCGCGCCAGCTCGCCAAGCGGCTGAACAACGCACCGCTCGCCATCGTCGACAAGCGTCGCGAGCGCGCGGGCGAGTCGGAGGTGATGAACATCATCGGCGACGTCGAGGGGCGCTTCTGCATCCTGATCGACGATATCGTCGACTCGGCGGGCACGCTGTGCAACGCGGCGGCCGCTTTGCGCCAGGCGGGGGCGCAGGACGTCGTCGCCTATGTCACCCACGGCGTGCTGTCGGGCGGCGCGGTGGCGCGGGTCGATGGTTCGGAACTACGCGAGCTGGTCATCACCGACTCGATCGGCAACCACGACTCGATCGGCACCACCGCCAAGATCCGGCACCTGCCCATCGCGCCGCTGCTGGGCGAGGCGATCAAGCGCATCGCGGACGAGACGAGCGTGTCGAGCCTGTTCGATTGAGTCTTTGACGGGCGCAAGTCGTAGGCGTTTCGTGCGCGGCTGGCCCCCACCCCAAACCCCTCCCCCCTACCGGGAGGAGGGGCTTAGAATACGCGCAAGCCGGTCGAACCAGGCACGCCCCTCCCGCAGGCGGGAGGGGATGGGGGAGGGTCGGGTCTAGGCGAGACGATCACGGCGCTCGCTCTAGAAAAAGTCAGCGATTGCCCAGCGCGACGATATGCTCGAACACCGCCGGGTGGAGCGGCTTGGAAAAGGCGCAGCCATATTTGAACCGGTCGCGCCAGGCGATCACCGCCTCCAGCGGGGCGAGCCCCGGCAGGGTCAGCCAGACGATCGTGCCCGGCCACAGGGTGAAGCTGGTCTCGGCCCGGAAGCCCTCTTGCGACAGGTCGACCACGTCGATCTCGAACCGGGTCTGCCCCTTGTCGCGCAGATGGGCCCGCATCCGCACCGCCTGCCGAAGCGAGCGGCGAAGTTCCTGGCCTTGGACGGGCTCGAAGGGCGGTGTGAAGACCGGTTTTTCCATGACGCTCCCGCTATGGCCAAACAAGGTTACTTTTCCGTCAACGCGGCATCCCGGGCGTCCGCCGCACCAGCCGGTCGCCGCACCCCGGCATGCGCCCGGCGCTTCAACTCCGCCTTCAACGCCTCGGGGCGCGGGGCGACCAGGAAACCGAAACTGACCGTGCCCTGCTTGGTTTCCACGACATGGTGCAGCCGGTGCGCCTGGATGATCCGCTTCATATAATCGGACTTGGGCAGATAGCGGGTGGGCAGCCGCTTGTGCACGATCACGTCATGGAACCCGAAATAGATCGCACCATAGGCCGCGATCCCCGCCCCGATCCAGGTGAAGCCGCTCCACCAGCCCAGCTGCGCGCCGCCCAGGATCATCACGAAGGACGGCACCGCAAAGATCGCCGCATACAGGTCGTTCAGCTCCCAGTTGCCGGTGCGCGGGCGATGATGGCTTTCGTGCAGGAACCAGCCCGGCCCATGCATGATCCAGCGATGCGCCGCATAGGCGAATCCCTCCATGAAGATCACGGTGCCGAGGAACAAGAGAATGCCGAGAGCCCAGTGCATCGGACCGATATAGAACAGCCGCACGGAATTTGCTCGCATTTCCATACATCGCGCGGATCGAACGACATGACGCACCGCGTTTCGCACTTGCGATGCAATTGCAATAGAACGCTTTCGGGGTGGATTTGTGGCCCGGCCTGTGCTTTAGCGCGAAGCAATTTCCCTAGAACCACCCGAGAGGCGGAAGGCTAGCGCATGAACATCCACGAATATCAGGCCAAGGAATTGCTCGCCAAGTTCGGCGTGCCCGTCCCCGCCGGCTTCGCCGCGATGACCGTCGAGGAGGCCGTCGAGGCGTCGTCCAAGCTCCCCGGACCGCTCTACGTCGTCAAGGCGCAGATCCATGCGGGCGGCCGCGGCAAGGGCAAGTTCAAGGAACTCGGCCCCGACGCCAAGGGCGGTGTCCGCCTGGCCAAGACCGCCGAGGAAGTCCGTGCGCACGCCACCGACATGCTGGGCAACACGCTGGTCACCATCCAGACCGGCGAAGCGGGCAAGCAGGTCAACCGCCTGTACGTGACCGACGGCGTCGACATCGCCAAGGAATTCTACCTCGCGCTGCTCGTCAACCGCGCGACCGGCCGCGTCTCGATGGTCGCCTCGACCGAGGGCGGCATGGACATCGAGACCGTGGCGCATGACACGCCCGAGAAGATCCACTCGATCGACATCGACACCGCGACCGGCTTCATGCCGCATCACGGCCGCGCCGTCGCCGCCGCGCTGGAGCTGACCGGCGACCTCGCCAAGCAGGCCGCGAACGTCGCGTCGAAGCTGTACGCCGCGTTCCTGGGCACCGATGCCGAGCAGATCGAGATCAATCCGCTCGCCGTCACCGAGGACGGCAAGCTGATGGTGCTCGACGCCAAGGTCGGCTTCGACGGCAACGCCATGTTCCGTCACAAGGACCTGATGGAACTGCGCGACACCACCGAAGAAGACGCGATGGAGCTGGAGGCGTCGAAGTACGACCTGGCGTACATCAAGCTCGACGGTGACATCGGCTGCATGGTCAACGGCGCGGGCCTCGCCATGGCGACGATGGACATCATCAAGCTGAACGGCATGTTCCCGGCCAACTTCCTCGACGTCGGCGGCGGCGCAAACAAGGAGAAGGTCACCGCGGCGTTCAAGATCATCCTGAGCGATCCCGCCGTGAAGGGCATCCTGGTCAACATCTTCGGCGGCATCATGCGCTGCGACATCATCGCCGACGGCATCGTCGCGGCGGCGAAGGAAGTGAACCTGCAGGTTCCGCTGGTCGTCCGCCTCGAGGGCACGAATGTCGAGAAGGGTAAGGAAATCCTCGCCAATTCGGGTCTCGCCATCGTCCCCGCCAACGATCTGGGCGACGCCGCCAAGAAGATCGTCGCCGAGGTTCAGAAGGTCGCCTAAACCGCACCTTCGGCCCTGACGGACCGATATAGGGGGGCTCGGGCGGAAACGTCCGGGCCCCTTTCTCGTTGGTCGGGCGTAACTCTTGCGATGCGGTCGCAAGCCCGCCAAAGACGGCGGCATGATGGGCTATCCAGCCGGGAAGGAATCGCGATGAAGATCGTCGTGCCCGTGAAGCGGGTGTTGGATTATAACGTGAAGCCGCGTGTGAAGGCGGACGGGACGGGCGTCGATCTGGCGAACGTGAAGATGTCGATGAACCCGTTCGACGAGATCGCGGTGGAAGAGGCGATCCGGCTGAAGGAGAAGGGGGCGGCGACCGAAGTGGTCGTCGTCTCGATCGGCGAGCCCAAGGCGGCGGACACGCTGCGCACCGCGCTCGCCATGGGGGCGGACCGGGCGATCCTGATCACCGCCGACCAGGCGCCCGAGCCGCTGGGCGTCGCCAAGCTGCTCGCCAAGGTGGTCGAGGAGGAACAGCCCGGCCTCGTGATCCTCGGCAAGCAGGCGATCGATGGCGACAACAACCAGACCGGGCAGATGCTGGCCGGGCTGCTCGGCTGGGCGCAGGGGACTTTTGCGTCGAAGGTCGAGATCGACGGACAGAGCGCCAACGTCACCCGCGAGGTCGATGGCGGCCTCGAGACGGTGGCCCTCACGCTGCCCGCGATCGTGACGACCGACCTGCGGCTCAACGAGCCGCGCTACGCCTCGCTGCCCAACATCATGAAGGCCAAGTCCAAGCCGATGGCGACCAGGACGGCGGCCGATTATGGCGTCGACATCGCGCCCCGGCTGACGATCACCCATGTCGCCGAACCCGGCAAGCGCCAGGCGGGCGTCAAGGTCGGCTCGGTCGACGAACTCGTGGAAAAGCTCAAGGCACTGGGAGTGGCCAAGTGAAGACGCTGGTTTGGGTCGAGCATGACGGCGGGACCGTCAAGGATGCCACGCTGGCGACCGTCACGGCGGCCGCCAGGCTGGGCGAGGTGCATCTGATCGTCGCCGGGCAGGGCGTCGACGGCGTCGCGCAGGCCGCCGCGAAGATCGCGGGCGTCGGCAAGGTCCATGTCGCCGACGATGCGGCCTACGCCAACGCACTGGCCGAGAATGTCGCGCCGCTGATCGCGCAGCTGATGGGCCATCACGACGCCTTCCTCGCCCCCTCGACCACCACCGGCAAGAATATCGCGCCGCGCGTCGCCGCCCTCATCGACGTGATGCAGATTTCGGACATCCTGTCGGTCGAGGGACCGGACAGCTTCACCCGGCCGATCTACGCGGGCAATGCCATCGCGACCGTGAAGACCAGCGATGCCAAGCTGGTCCTGACCGTCCGCACCACCGCCTTCGAAAAGGCAGCGGCAGAGGGCGGTTCGGGCACCATCGAGGCGGTCGGCTCGACCGGCGATGCGGCCAAGTCCCGCTTCGTCGGCGCGGAGAAGGCCGAGAATGCCCGGCCGGAACTCACCAGTGCCAAGGTCATCGTCTCGGGCGGCCGCGCGCTGGGCTCGGAGGAGCAGTTCCACGCGCTGATCGATCCGCTCGCCGACAAGCTGGGTGCCGCCGTCGGGGCGAGCCGCGCGGCGGTCGATGCGGGCTATGCCCCCAACGACTATCAGGTCGGCCAGACCGGCAAGATCGTGGCACCCGAAGTCTATGTCGCGGTCGGCATCTCGGGCGCGATCCAGCATCTGGCGGGGATGAAGGACTCCAAGGTCATCGTCGCGATCAACAAGGACGAGGATGCGCCGATCTTCCAGGTCGCGGACATCGGCCTGGTCGGCGACCTCTTCACCGTCGTGCCGGAGCTGACCGACAAGGTCTGAGAATAGTTGGCGCGGAGGACGCGGAGAGGGTTCCTTCTCCGCGGAAATCAACATTCCTCCCCTGCAAGGGGAGGTGGCAGGCCGAAGGCCTGACGGAGGGGTGTCAGCGCCAATGAGAGTGCGACACCCCTCCACCCGCTTCGCTGGTCCCCCTCCCCTTGCAGGGAAGGATTTGGAACTTCCCTTTCGTCTCCGGCCGCGCGACACTCGCCGCCATGATCGGCCGTCATCTTCGCATCACCGGGCGCGTGCAGGGCGTCGGATATCGTTACTGGTTCCTCGGCCGTGCCGAAGCGCTGGGGCTGACCGGCTGGGTCCGCAACCGGGGCGACGGCTCGGTCGAAGCGGTGGTGCAGGGGCCCGAGGACAAGGTCGCGGCAATCGTTGCCGAGGCCCGGTCGGGACCGCCCGCCGCGAGGGTCGATCAAGTCGATACGGCCGAGCAGCCGGTCGATGCCATACTCACCCGCTTCGAGCAGCGCCCGACATGCTGATCGCGCTCTTCCTCGCCCAGGCCGCCGATCCCGCCGTCACGCGGCGCGTCGACTCGGTCCTCGCCCGCGCGCCGATCGTCGACGGGCATAACGACCTGCCCTGGGAGTTGCGCGACACGGGCGTCACCCCCGAGTCGGCCGCGCTCGCGACCGACACCGCCGCGCTGCCCCATCCGCTCCAGACCGACCTGCCCCGGCTGAAGCGCGGCGGGGTCGGCGGGCAATTCTGGTCGGTCTGGATTCCCGCCGACGCCACCGGCCCGCGCGCGGTCGAGATGACGCTGGAACAGATCGACCGCGTCCACCGCCTCGTCGCCGCGCATCCCGACCGGATGGCGATGGCGCGCACCGCCGGGGACGTCCGCCGGATCGCGCAGACGGGCCGCATCGCCTCGCTGATCGGGGTCGAGGGCGGGCATCAGATCGACGGGCGGCTGGCGGTGCTGCGCCAGTATAAGGCGCTCGGCGTCGCCTATCTGACGCTGACCCATGGCCGCAGCCTGGCCTGGGCCGATTCGTCGACCGATACCCCACACGCCAACGGGCTCAGCGCCTTTGGCCGCGCGGTCGTGGCGGAGATGAACCGGATCGGCATGATCGTCGATGTCGCGCATGTCTCGGACGCGACGATGGCGGCGGTGCTCGACATCAGCAAGGCGCCGGTCATCGCCTCGCACTCCGACGCGCGCGCGCTGGCGGATGCGCCGCGCAATATCCCTGACGATCTGCTCCGCCGGATCGGCGCGGGCGGCGGAGTGGTGATGGTGAATTGCTATCCCGCCTTTCTGTCGAGCGCCTGGCGGGCCTGGGACGCGCGGCGTACGGCATTCGCGAAATCGGTCGGCGTGCCCGCCAATGTCTATGGCGCGCGGTCCCCAGCGCCGCTGGTCGCCTGGGACGCCGCGAACCCCGCCCCGCGCGTGACCGCGACGATGGTCGCCGACCATATCGAGCATATCGCCCGGATCGCAGGGCGCGGCGCGGTCGGCTTTGGCGGCGATTATGACGGGATCAACGGCACCGGGCCGGAGGGGATGACCGGCGTCGACGGCTATCCGCTGGTGCTGGCCGAGCTGGTCCGGCGCGGCTGGAGCGATGCCGATCTCGCGGGGCTGACCAGCGGCAATATCCTGCGCGTGATGGCGCGGGTCGAGGCGGTGGCGAAAGGCCTCAGTGCGACAGCACCGGACGATTCGATCGATCCGCTGGCCCGCTGAGCGTGTCTCCCGCAAATCGCATCGCGACCAGCCAGATCGCAAAGCCGCCCAGCGCCAGCCCGCAGCCGACATAGCCGGTTGAGGTCCAGCCCAGCCCGTGCGCGATCGCCAGGCCGCCCGCCCAGGGGCCGATGGCGTTGGCGGTGTTGAACGCCGAATGGTTGAGCGCGGCGGCCAGCCCCTGCCCCTCGCCCGCCACGTCCATCAGCCGCGTCTGGAGCACCGTGCCCAGCGCGCCGCCCAGCCCGATGGCAAAGACATTGGGCAGGATCGTCCACAGGCTTCCCGCCGCCAGCGGATAGAGCGCCAGCATCGCCGCCGACCAGAGCAGCAGCCCCCCGGCCGTCGGCATCAAGGCGCGGTCGGCGAAGCGCGGCACGACGATATTGCCGATCGTCATGCCCAACCCGAAGACCGCCAGCACCAGCGGGATGGTCGCGGTGGACGTGCCCGTCACCTCGGTCAGCGTCGCGGCCAGATAGGTGTAGACGGCGAACATCCCGCCAAAGCCGATCGCGCCGATGGCGAGCGTCAGCCAGACCTGCCCGCGCCCCAGCGCCGCCAGCTCCCGCCGGATGGTCGCGCCCTCGTCCGGCCGGTCATGCGGCGCGGCGATCCAGACCAGGGTCGCGGTCAGCAGCGCGAGCCCCGCGACCACCCCGAACACCCAGCGCCAGTTGAGCCACTGTCCCAGCATCTGTGCCAATGGTACGCCGATGACCGTCGCCACCGTCAGCCCCAGCATGATCCGCCCGACCGCGACCGTCCGCCGATCCTCGGGCACCAGCGAGGCGGCGACCAGCGCGGCGATCCCGAAATAGGCGCCGTGCGGCAGGCCGCTGAGGAAGCGGAAGAACAGCATCCAGTGATAATCGGGCGCCAGCGCGGACAGGCCGTTGCCGACCGCGAACATCAGCATCAGCGCGATCAGCAGCGTGCGCCGCGCCAGCCGGGCCGACAGCACCGCCAGCATCGGCGCCCCCACCACCACGCCCAGCGCATAGGCGCTGATGACATGGCCCGCGGTCGGCGCATCGATGCCCAGCCCGCGCGCCAGATCGGGCTCCAGGCTCATCGCGGCGAATTCGGTGGTGCCGATCGCAAAGCCGCCTACCGCCAGCGCGGTATGGACGATGCCGGGGGGAAATGTCCGCGCCATCATGCAGTCCTTTCGCGAACCCATATGTTGCACCGCAGCACAGGGTGCAACCGGGGAGAATCTTCTTTCTGATTTTGAAGGGGATTTTTCGGTCCCCAGGGTTGCGATACCGGTTCGCCCGGTACGGCCGCGATTTTGACGTTGAACCGGCCAAATCGGACAGGCAGTCTTCCGGTCGGCAAGGGGAGATTGCCGGGGGTGGACGGAATCATCGCGGGGATCGATGTCGTCACGCGTGAGCTGTTGCTCTTCGCGGGCGCTGGGCTGTTGATCGGGGGATTGGACGATCTGCTGGTCGACCTGCTGTATCTGGTGCGGCGGATCGGGTTTCGGGACGCGGCCCCGCTTTGCTGCGACGATCTGCCGCCGCCGACCGCGTCGGGGCGAATGATCGTCTTCATTCCCGCCTGGGACGAGGCCGAGGTGATCGGCGCGATGCTGACGACCGCGCTCGCACGGTTCGACCATGCCGATTACCGGCTTTATGTCGGGCTCTATCCCAACGACCCCGCTACGATTGGCGCGGCGGCGGATGTGGCGGAGCGGGATGCGCGCGTCCGGCTGGTCATCGGTGGTCGCGACGGACCGACGACGAAGGCGGATTGCCTCAATAGCCTGTGGCATGCGCTCGAACACGACCGCGACGTCGAAGCCTTTGCGGTCAAGGCGATCGTCCTGCACGACGCCGAGGATGTCGTGCATCCCGCCGAGCTGTCGGTGTTCGACTCGCTGATCGAGGGCCGCGCGGTGGTGCAGTTGCCCGTGCTGCCGCTGGTGGTGCCCGGATCGCGGCTGGTGTCCGGCCACTATGCCGACGAGTTTTCGGAGAGCCATCGGAAACAGCTGGTCGTCCGGACCTGGATCGGGGCGGGGATGCCGCTGGCGGGAACCGGATGCGCGATCGCGCCCGCGATGCTGGCCGAGATCGCCGCACGGCGCGGCGGCGATCCGTTCGATTCGACCAGCCTGACCGAGGATTATGAACTGGGGCTGCGGATCGCCGAGCTGGGCGGCGAGGGACTGTTCGCGCGGGTGACGGACACAGATGGCGAGATCGTTGCCGTCCGCGCCTTTTTCCCCGCCGACCTGGTCGCCTCGGTCCGGCAAAAGGCGCGGTGGATGACCGGCATCGCGCTGGTCGGATGGGACCGGACCGGCTGGGGTCGGCCGATGGCACTGGGCGATCACTGGTGGCGGCTGCGCGACCGGCGCGGACCGCTGGCCATGCTGGTGCTGGCGGCGGCCTATCTGGGGTTGTTCGCCGACGCGCTGGCGATCGTCCTGCACGCGGTCGAGAATGTCGCCCGGCCGCCGATCGATGCCGGACTGCGCTGGCTGTTCCTGGCCAACGGGCTGCTGCTCTGGTGGCGACTGGCGGTGCGGATGCGCTTTACCGGGCGGACGTACGGGGTTCGCGAGGCGTTCTGGTCGCTGCCGCGATTCATCGTCGGAAACTTCGTGGCGCTCGCCGCCGCGCCGCGGGCGATGATCCGCTATCTGCTGATCCTGCGCGGGCGGCCGGTGATGTGGGACAAGACCCGGCATGTCTTTCCGGACATGGCCACCCCGCCATGAGTGGGCGGCCGCTGCGCTTTCTGGGCGGTACGCTGGCGCTATGGACGCTGGGGCGGGTCGCCTTCCTGCTGCCGTCCGAGCAGGATCTGATCTTGGCCACCCCCATCCCTCCTGCGAAAGCGACATCGCCGGGACAAAGGGCAAAGCCGGTTCGGCAGCCGGTCATCATGGCAGATCGAGAAGCGATCCCGAGGGCGCGGGCTCCTAGCCCCACGCTTGCAGAGCCGTCCGCATCATCGACGGCAGCCCCGCCGCATGCTTCAGAGCCGGAAATGCCTCCGGAAGGCGAACTTCACCCCTTGCCCTCCTCTCCTATCCCGCCCTTTTCTGTCCTGCCGTCATGGCCCGCCCAACCGGCGCCGCCGGACCGATGGAGCGCCAGCCTGTGGGCGGTCGCGCGTCCGGGCAATGGTGCGCCCTTGCCCGGTGGTCAACTGGGCGGATCGCAGGCGGGACTGCGGCTGCTACGACGCCTGGACCGCGAGGGACACCTCGCGGCGAGCCTTCGGGTTTCCGCACCGCTGGACGGGATCGGGTCGGAGATGGCGCTGGGGTTCGACTGGCGGCCAGCGCGCGCACTTCCGCTCCGCATCATCGTCGAACAGCGGCTGGCACTCGATTCGGGGAAGAACGGCACCGCGATGCTCGCCGTGACCGGCTTCGGTCCGCGTCCGGTGGCGCCGGGGATGATCGTTACCGCCTATGCGCAAGGCGGCGCGGTCGCGCGCGGAACGGTCGAGCCCTTTGCCGACGGCGCGGCCCGCGTGACGACGCCGCTGGCGGTCGGCATCGACCTCGGGCTGGGCCTGTGGGGCGGGGCGCAGCGCGAGGTGCGGCGGCTCGACTTCGGTCCCACATTGGGGGTGGGCGTGCCGCTCGCCGGGCGGTGGGTGCGCCTGTCGCTCGACTGGCGACAGAGGATCGCGGGGCGCGCCGCGCCGAACTCGGGTCCGGCCCTGTCGCTGGCGGGCGATTTCTGATCCGCCGATACTGTTCGGCAAGGCCTATCGGGCTATAACGCCGCCGTGGACCTGTATCTTCCGATCGCCAACCTGTCGGTCAACGCGCTCGTCATCGTCGCGCTGGGCGCGGGCGTGGGCCTGTTGTCGGGCATGCTGGGGGTCGGCGGCGGGTTCCTGACCACGCCGTTGCTGATCGTCTATGGCATTCCCCCCACCGTCGCCGCCGCCTCCGCCGCCAGCCAGGTGACGGGGGCCAGCGTCTCGGGCGTGTTCGCGCATTTCCGGCGCGGCGGGGTGGATGTGAAGATGGGCGGGGTGCTGGTCGCGGGCGGCATCGTCGGGTCGTTCGCGGGGGCCTGGATCTTCCGCCTGCTCCAGGCGAGCGGGCAGATCGATACGGTCATCGCCATCGTCTATGTCCTGATGCTCGGCTGGATCGGATCGGTCATGGCGCGCGAGGCGACGAACGCGATCATCGCGCAGCGCCGGGGCGTCGCCCAGCGCGCGGCGCGGCGACGGCATCACCCGATGGTCGCCGCCCTGCCCTTTCGCACGCGATTCTATGCCTCGGGGCTCTATATCTCGCCGCTGGCGCCGCTGCTGCTGGGCTTCTTCATCGGCATCCTGACCATATTGCTGGGTGTGGGCGGCGGGTTCATCCTTGTCCCTGCGATGATCTATATCCTGGGCATGGCGACCAATGTCGTGCTGGGCACATCGCTGTTCCAGACGCTGTTCGTCACCGCCGCCGCGACCATGGTTCATGCGACCACGACCAAGGCGGTCGACATCGTGCTGGCCGCGCTGCTCCTGATCGGTTCGGTGACGGGCGCGCAGGTCGGGGCGAAGCTGGCGACCAACGTCAAACCCGAATATCTCCGCCTGGCGCTGGCGGTCATCGTCCTGCTCGTCGGGTTGCGCATCCTGCTGGGGCTGGTCTGGCGGCCCGAGGAGATCTTCACGGTCCAGCTGCTGTGAGGAAGGCCGCGCTCCTGACGCTGCTCGCGCCGCTGCTGATGGGACAGGCCAAGCCGGTGCTAGTCCCCGACGTGTCGCAGCGCGATATCGAGATCGTGTACAGCTTCACCGGCGCCGAGCTGCTGCTGTTCGGCGCGATCCTCTATCCCGGCGGTCGCCCGCCCAGCGACGACCGGCCGACCGACATCGTCGTGGTGGTCAAGGGCCCGACCCAGTCGATCCTGATCCGCGAGAAGGAGAAGATCGCCGGGCTGTGGGTCAATGCCGGGCGGCTGCGCTATCAGTCGGCGCCGTCCTTCTACGCCATCGCCTCGTCCCGCCCGATCAACCGGATCGTCGACGACCGGACGCGCGCAATCTACGAACTGGGGCTGGACAGCCTGCAGCTTTCCCCCGCCTCCAACGCCCCCGCCAATGTGCAGGCGCGGTTCCAGGCCGGGCTGGTCGACCAGCGCCGCCGCGCAGGGCTATATGTCGAGGCGCCGCGCGCGGTCGAGATCACCGACAATGTCCTCTACCGCGCGCGCGTGACCATCCCCGCGCGCGTGCCGGTGGGACGCTTCACCGCAGAGACGTTCCTGATCCGCGATGGCCGCGTGCTGGCCGCCGCAGTGCGCGATATCGACATCCGCAAATCGGGGTTCGAGCGGTTCGTCGCGCGCGCCGCCGACCGCGCCGCCATTCCCTATGGCCTGACCGTGGTCGCGCTCTCGGTCCTGCTCGGCTGGACCGCCGGGTGGATCGCGCGGCGGGTCTGAGGCGGGATCGATACGGCTTCTTAAGTCTTTGATCCCTAACGGTCGGGGCTGATTCCTCCCCTGACCGGATATGTGCTGGCCGATGCACGCCCTCCTGCCCCGACCGTCCGATACGGTTTCCCATGACACGCCTTCGATCGGCTGGCTGCTCGGCATCGCAGGCGCGGGCGGGCGCGTCCTGCTCGACCGCGAAGCACTGGCCCTGCTGTCCGGCCATGCCGATCCCGTGCTGGCGCAGGCCGGGCAGGTCGCGACCCCGGTCAAGCTGCGCCATGGCGAGCGCTGGATCGTGGGCAGCATCCGCTCGCTGACGCTCGACCCGGCACAGGACGCCGCCGCCATCGCCGCCGAGATCGAGCTGATGGGCGAGGCGATGCGCAACCCCGAGACGGGCGAGCTCTACGGCTTTCGACGCGGCGTCACCGCCTATCCGATGCCGGGCAGCACGGTCCATGCGGTCTCGGTGACCGAACTGGCGGCCATCCATGGCCAGCGCCATGCCACCACCATCCGGATCGGCACCGTCCATCCGGGGCGCAGCGTGCCCGCGATGCTGGCGGTGGATGCGCTGCTGGGCCGCCATTTCGCGATGCTGGGATCGACCGGCACCGGCAAGTCGACCGCGACCGCGCTGATCCTGCACCGCATCTGCGCGCTCGCGCCGCTGGGCCATGTCGTGATGATCGATCCGCACGGCGAATATGCCCGCGCCTTTTCCGACCGGGGCGAGATCCACGATGTCGGCAATCTGCGCATGCCCTATTGGCTGATGACCTTCGAGGAACATGCCGAGATGCTGCTCTCCGCCGGTCCGGCCGAGCGCCAGTCGGAGGTCGACATCCTGGCACGCTGCCTGCTCGCCGCGCGGATGCGCAACCGGGCGGCGGCCGAGCTGCCCCGCGTCACCATCGACACCCCCATCCCCTATCTGCTGTCCGACCTGACCGCCGCGATCGCGCAGGAGATGGGCAAGCTGGACCGTGCGGGCGATACCGCGCCCTATCAGCGGCTGAAGGCGCGGATCGAGGAGGTGAAGGGCGATTCCCGCTATGCCTTCATGTTCTCCGGCATGCTGGTCGCCGACACCATGGCGGCGTTTCTGGGGCGTATCCTGCGCATGCCGGGCGGATCGCGGCCGATCTCGATCATCGACCTGTCGGGCGTCCCCTCCGAGGTGACGAGCGTCGTCGTCGCGATGCTGGCGCGGATGATCTTCGACCATGCGATCTGGTCGCGGCCCGAGGATCGCCGCCCCGTACTAATGGTCTGCGAGGAGGCGCATCGCTACATCCCCGCGCATGCCGAACGCCATTCGGCGGCAGGGCGCATCCTGTCGCGCATCGCCAAGGAGGGGCGCAAATATGGCGTCTCGCTGGGGCTGGTGACCCAGCGTCCGTCCGATCTGGCCGAGGGCGTGCTGTCGCAATGCGGCACGATCATCGCGATGCGGCTGAACAACGAACGCGATCAGGCGGTGGTCCGCGCGGCGATGCCCGAAGGCGGGCGCGGCCTGCTCGACACCATCTCGGCGCTGCGCAACCGCGAGGCGATCCTGTGCGGCGAGGGCGTCGCCCTGCCGATGCGCGCGAGCCTGGACACGCTGGACGAGGAGCTCTGCCCCGCCTCCGGCGACATGACGATCACCGAGCTATGGGCGCGTCCCGCCCGCGGGGATGCGATGCTGGCCGACACCGTCGCCCGCTGGCGCGGGGCGGGGAAATAACGGCTCAGCGACCCGGCTGAACCGCCAGCAGCGCGCGCACCTCCTGGCGGAAGGCGCGCAGCCTGGCGCCCGACAGCGCGGCCATGCTCGTCAGCTTCAGGCTGTAGGGATTGACGGTCACGCCGTTCTTCCACACCTCCCAATGCAGATGCGGTCCGGTCGACATGCCGGTCGAGCCGACATAGCCGATCACCTGTCCCTGGCGGACGCGCGCGCCCGAGCGGACCGTGAAACGGCTCATATGGCCATAGCCGCTGGCGATCCCGCCCGCATGGGTCAGCTTCACGAAATTGCCATAGCCGCCCGATCGCCCGGCGAACTGGACGACGCCGTCCATGATCGCATGGATCGGCGCGCCGTAAGGGGCGCCGATATCGGTCCCCTTGTGCATCCGCATGAAGCCCAGGATCGGGTGCATCCGCTTGCCGAAGGACGAGGTGATACGCCCCGCGACCGGCACCACCATCGCGCCGCGTCGCTCGCTTTGGCCGTTGACGTCATACCAGGGGCTGTCCTCGTCCCCCGCCAGCCGTGCGAGCTGCATCTGGCGACCGCCATGGTTCAGCCCGACGAACAGCAGCCTGCCCAGCCGCGTCTCGCCGGTGGCGGCGCGTTCGCGTTCGATGATCAGGTCGAAACTGTCCGAGCGCCGGACATCGCGCCCGACCGACAGCCGCGCCGACAGCGCCTTGATATAGGCCTCGACCGCCTTGGCCGGAGCGCCCGCCGCGCGGACCGAACGGTACAGGCTGGATCCCACCAGCCCCTGGAGGCGCAGCGGGGTGCGGTCGATCGCGATGGGCTGCTGCGTCATCGCCAGCCCTTGCGCGGTGCGGGTCAGCGTCACCGCCAGGTCGAAGCGCGCGCGCAGCGTCATCGATTCCAGCGGCCGCGCGACCGTCCGGCTGGGCCGCCGCCCCAGCGTCAGCATGACGCGGGTGCCCGAGGCGATGTCCGCGCCGTCCGTCGCCTGTGCGACCAGATCGGCCGCCGCCTGCGCCTGGTCGCGCGCCACCCCGGCGCGTTGCAGCACGCGCGCCAGCCGGTCGCCCGACCCGACGGTGGCGGACAGCTCGACCACCGGCCGCTCGGGCGCCTCGGCCAGATTGGCGACCAGTTCGTTCGCGGCCATGTGCCGACCGCTATCGGCCCCCAGCGCCAGCGGCGCGATCGCCTGCGCCCGGGCGTTGCTCCGCGCCTCTCCCGTCCATGCGGCGGGCGAGGGAGACAGGATCGGGCGGTGAAAGCCCGGCGTCATCGCGATCGTCGCGGCGCACAGCCCGGTGCACGTCGCCAGTCCGCGCCACCAGGCACGGCTGCCGATCTGCGCGCCCAGATCGGGCACCCAATCGATGCCGCGCAACCCCGCGCGCCAGCGTGCCAGCCGTCCGCCGGCAATCGGCGCCAGCGCGGTGCCCGGCAGCCGGACGGCCGTTCCGCCCGAGCCGAAGCCGCCCGAGGCCATCAATGTATCGTCGGTGGTCAGGAACATGGGTGGGTGATGCGTCCGTCTGTCGTCGATCAGCGTCGCCGATCCCCCCGGCGCACGAGAAGGGCCGTGCGAACCCGGGGCCGCAAAGTCAAACGCCAGCGCCGCCCCCCGCCCCGATGCTGCGACCGGGCGTGGCCGGTTCGGGCCGAAACCGGCCCGACATCCGCCATCTTGCTTCATGCCGTTGCAACCGGCCGCGCGAAGCCCGATGTAGGGATCATGACCAGCCGCGTATCGGGCACCGTGACGGCCGTTCTCGGGCCGACCAACACCGGCAAGACGCACCTCGCGATCGAGCGGATGTGCGCGCATAGCAGCGGCATCATCGGCTTTCCTCTCCGCCTGCTCGCGCGAGAGGTCTATGACCGCGTCGTCGCGCTGAAGGGGCCGGAAAAGGTCGCGCTGGTGACGGGCGAGGAAAAGATCGTTCCCCCCGACGCCCGCTGGTTCCTGTGCACCGCCGAATCCATGCCCGACCGCGACGTCGCCTTCGTCGCGCTGGACGAGGCACAGCTGGGTGCCGATCCCGAGCGCGGTCATGTCTTTACCGATCGGTTGCTGCACGCACGCGGCCGGGACGAGACGATGATCCTGGGGTCCGAGGCCCTGAAACCCATGATCCGCGCGCTGGTGCCCGAGGCGGAGATCGTCGCGCGGCCGCGCTTCTCGACCCTGTCCTATGCGGGCGCCAAGAAGATCAGCCGCCTGCCCAAGCGCTCGGCCATCGTCGCCTTCTCCGCCGAGGAGGTCTATGCCGTCGCCGAGATGCTGCGACGCCTGCGCGGGGGCGCGGCGGTGGTGATGGGGGCGCTGTCCCCGCGCACCCGCAACGCGCAGGTTCAGATGTTCCAGGCGGGCGAGGTCGATTATCTCGTCGCCACCGACGCGATCGGCATGGGGCTGAATATGGACGTCGCGCATGTCGCCTTTGCGGGCCTCCACAAGTTCGACGGCCGCCGCCGCCGTCGCCTGACGGTCGCCGAAATGGCCCAGATTGCGGGCCGCGCCGGGCGGCATCACCGCGACGGCACCTTCGGCGCGCTGGCCGAGGAAGGCCCCGACGCGTTCCTGCCCGAAGAGATGCTGGCGATCGAGGAGCATCGCTTCCCCCGGCTCGACCATCTCTATTGGCGCGACGGCGATCCCGACCTGTCGAGCATCGACGCGCTGATCAAGAGCCTGGAGCGCAAGCCCGAACCCGGCGTGCTGCGCGCCGCGCCGCTCGCCACCGATTTGCAGGTGCTCAAGCGGCTGGCGGACGAACCCTGGGTCCGCGACCGGGTGCGGCGGCCCGCCATGGTCGCGCGGCTGTGGGCGGCGTGCGGCATTCCCGATTTCCGCAAGGTCGGCATCGATCCCCATGCCCGCTTCGTCTCACGCGTGTTCGGCCATCTGTCCGAGGGGCTGGGCCATGTCCCGCACCAATGGTTCGCCGACGAGATCGCGCGGCTGGACAGCATGGCGGGCGATGTCGAGACGCTGGCGGGCCGCCTCTCCGCGATCCGCAGCTGGGCCTATATCGCGCAGCGCGCCGACTGGCTGGCCGACCCGAAACATTGGGCCGAGCGGACCCGCGAGATCGAGGAGCGGCTGTCCGACGGGCTCCATGCCAGCCTGACCCAGCGTTTCGTCGACAAGCGCACCACCGCGCTGATCCGCCGCATCGGCGCGGATGCGGGCGCGCTACCCGTCACCATCGGCCCCGAGGGCGAGGTGCTGGTCGAGGATCACCCCATCGGGCGGCTGGAGGGGTTCCGCTTCACCGTCGAGGCGGGGGCGCGCGCCAATGACAAGAGGCTGTTGCTGGCGGCGGCCGAAAAGCGGCTCGGCACCGAGCGATCGCGGCGGGCGGAGGCGCTGATCGCCGCCGGGCAGGAGGTGCTCACTTTGGTCGAGGACCGGCTGGTCTGGGACGGGCATGGCGTGGCCCGGCTGGTCGCGGGGCCGTCGCTGGGGCGGCCGGTCGTGCGGCTGGAGCGCGATCTCGATTGCCTGAGCCAGCCGCTTCGCGAGCGGGTGAAGGCGCGCCTCGACGGCTGGGTGGCACGGGCGCTCGACCGGAATGTGCCTGCGCTCGTCCGGCTCGCGGCCCTGGCGCGCGAGGCCAAGGTCTCGCCCGCCTTGCGCGCCGTCGCCGCCGCGCTGGAGGATGCGGGCGGGATCGTCCCGCGCCAGCCGCTGCGACTGATGATCGACGCGCTGTCGCCCGAGGAGCGGCGACGGCTGCGCGGGCTGGGGATCACCATCGGGACGCTCGACATCTTCGATGCGCGGCTGCTCAAGCCTGCCGCGGCGGCATGGCGGCGCACGCTGATGACGCTATGGGGGCAGAGCCCGGAACTGGCGCGGATCGGCGCGACCACCTTGCGCCGGGACGAGCCGGGGCGGACCGTGGCCTCGGGCTTTCGGCCCTTGGGCGAGCAGGCGGTGCGGATCGATCTGGTCGAGCGAATCGCGCGCGCCACCCATGACGCGCGGCAGGGGCGCGGACCGTTCGCACCCGACCCGGCGCTCGCCACTTCGATCGGACTGGAGCCCGCGACGCTCGACCGGCTGATGGGCGATCTGGGTTTCCGCAAGGTGCGTGGCGACGCCGAGGACCAAGCCCCCCGCTGGATCTGGCGCGGCCGCCCCCCTGCCCGTCCCGCGCCGCGCGTCGAGGCACGCCCCGGCAACGCCTTCGCCGCGCTCGCCGACTGGGGACGGCCTTCGTGAGTCCCCTTCACCTCGCCACCCCGGCGAAAGCCGGGGTCCAGTTGCGATGAAAGTCATGGCTCGCCACCCGGCTGCATGGCGACTGGGCCCCGGCCTCCGCCGGGGCGGATAATATGTTTTGGATTTTTCTGATGGAAAGGACCGGCTGACCCCATGACGAACCGCGCCCCTGCCCCCGAGTCGATGCGGCTCGACCGTTTCCTCTGGTGGGCGCGGATCGCCAAGTCGCGGGATACGGCGCAGGCGATGGCGTGTGACGGGCATTTCCGGATGGATGGGCGCGCGATCGACCGGGCGCATGCGCCGGTACGGATCGGCAGCATCCTGACCTTCGCGCATCATGGCCAGGTGCGCGTGCTGCGGGTGGAATCGCTCCCCGTCCGGCGCGGACCACCCGCCGAAGGACGCGCCTGCTACTGCGATCTGGTCACTTCGCCGGTTTCAAGCGTTGACGGATCGTCGCATGCGGCATAGCAGCACGCGTTCGTACCTTGGGAGTTGTCATGACCTACGTCGTCACCGATGCCTGCATTCGCTGCAAGTATATGGACTGTGTCGAGGTGTGTCCCGTCGACTGCTTCTATGAGGGCGAGAACATGCTCGTCATCAACCCGTCCGAGTGCATCGACTGCGGCGTGTGCGAACCGGAATGCCCGGCCGAGGCGATCCTGCCCGACACCGAGAGCGGCCTGGAACAGTGGCTGGAGCTGAACAACACCTTCTCCGCCCAGTGGCCCAACGTCACGCGCAAGCTGGACCAGACGCCGCCCGACGCCGATGCGATGAAGGGGGTCGAGAACAAATATGAGCAGTTCTTCAGCCCCGAACCCGGTAAGGGTGACTAAGCGGGGCGACTGAGCGGGGATAACGACCGGAGTCGACCGATCCGCACCGGCACCATCCTGCGACGGGTAGCCATGCGGATATGCTGGTAATTTTGTTGCGACCATGCTATATGGTTCCGCGACGGGCCTAGCTTTTTCTCGCGACGGCCCGCCTTGATGTGTTCGACCCTTCCTTCCCGAGGCCGGCTTGATCAGTGGACCCATTTCCGCTCGTTCGGCGCTCGCGCGAAGGCCTTGATCCGGAAAGGCCCCCAATGGCTGCCAAGGCGCTCCACTTCGACGTCGGTGACTATGTCGTGTATCCCAAACATGGCGTGGGCCGCGTCATCGAGCTGCAAAAGCAGGAAATCGCAGGGATGCAGCTCGAACTCTATGTGCTGCGGTTCGAAAAGGAGCGCATGACGCTCCGCGTTCCCACCAACAAGGCCGAGTCGGTCGGCATGCGCAAGCTGTCCTCGGACAAGACCATGCGCGAGGCGATGGAAACGCTGAAGGGCAAGCCCAAGGTGAAGCGCACCATGTGGTCGCGCCGCGCGCAGGAATATGAAGCCAAGATCAACTCGGGCGACCTGGTGTCGATCGCCGAGGTGGTCCGCGACCTGTTCCGCGCCGACGACCAGCCCGAGCAGAGCTATTCCGAGCGGCAGATCTTCGAGGCCGCCACCAGCCGCCTCGCGCGCGAACTCGCCGCGATGGAAGAGGTGGACGAGCCCCGCGCCCAGGAAAAGATCCTGGAAATCCTGCGCGCCGCTGCCGCCATCTACAACAAGGAAAAGCCTGCGGCCTGAGGCCGTTCGCCATTTCCGAACCGAAAAGGGCGGTCCCGATGGGGCCGCCCTTTTCATTTGCGCCCCTGCCCCGACCGCGTGTATTGTTCGTGCAACACACAGGAGGTCGCCCATGACGAAGTCCCTCGCTCTTCCCTCGCTCCTGGCCATCGTCGCGCTGGCCATCCCCACCGCCGCCTGTTCCTTCGAAAGCGAGGCGCGGGGGCAGGACATTCCCGCACAGGGATCGGGCGGTGCGCGCAGCTATGCCGCGACCGCCTTCACCAGCGTCGAGTCGAGCGGCAGCGATCCGGTCGACATCCGGGTCGGCCGCGACTTCTCGGTCCGCGCCGAGGGGCCCAGCGCCGAACTCGACCAGCTGCGCGTCGCGCGCGACGGCGACAAATTGCTGATCGGGCTGAAAAAGGGCGTGCATTGGGGCAAGCGCTCCGGCGTCCGGGTGCTGGTCACGCTGCCCCGCCTGACCGGCGCCGGAGTCGGCGGATCGGGCCGGATGACGATCGACCGGGTTGAGGGGGCGCGCTTCAAGGGCGGTGTCGCGGGCTCGGGCGATCTCGCCATCGCCGCGATGCGGGTGGGCGATGCGGATCTGGGGATCGCCGGATCGGGTTCGATCAGCGCCGCCGGCACCGCCGATGCGCTGAAGATCGGCGTCGCCGGATCGGGCAGCCTCAACGCCGCCGGTCTGCACGCCCGAAAGGCCAAGGTCGGGATCAGCGGATCGGGCGATGTGACCGTCCGGGTCGATGGTCCCGCCCAGGTGGGTCTGACCGGGTCGGGCAGTGCCGATCTGGGCCCGAATTCGGTCTGCACAGTCGGCAAGGCGGGTTCGGGATCGGTGCGCTGCGGACGGCAATAAGGACCGCCCGGCGGCGCTTGCCGAGCGGCGCGATCGGGACGAGGATAGGGCGATGCGCCACCTTTTGCCGTCCGCTCTGATCCTGGCCGCCCAGATCCCCATCACCGGCGCCGGGGCGGCGGATCGGCGGGTCGACCTGAGCAGCTTCGACTCGCTGCGGGTCGAGGGGGCGTTCGTCGTCGCGCTGACCACCGCGCCCTCGCCGCGCGCCATGCTGTCGGGGGATGCGGAGACGCTGCGCCGGGTCGATGCGCATGTCGCCGGGCATAGCCTGGTCGTCCGGATGATGCCGGGCGATCCCGCCATGCGACGCCCGGCGAGCCAGCCGGTGACGCTGACCCTCGCCGCGCCGCCGCTGTCGGCGATCACCGTCATCGGCGGATCGCGGATCACCGCGCAGGCGCTGCGCGGTCCCAGTCTGAGCGTATCGATCGCGGGGCCCTCCGATGTCCGGATCGACCGGGTGGAGGGCGAGCAGTTGGCCGTGTCGCTGATGGGATCGGGCAGGCTGGCGATCGGCGGGGGGCGGGTCGGCAAGGCGCGGCTGGCGGGCAACGGCACCGTGACCATCGCCGCCGAGGGGTTGGAGGTCGGCGACCTAGCCGTCACGCTGGAGGGGCCGGGCGAGGTGACGGCGCGGGCCCGCTATAGCGCGACCATCGCCAATAATGGGCTGGGGCGGGTGACGGTCGACGGCACGCCCAAATGCCGTATCCTCGGCGGCGGCGGCGGCACGACCCGCTGCGGCGCGCGATAGGATCAGCCGGGCGCCCCCACCCGCCGCGCCAGAAAGGCATCGATCGCCGCCAAGGCGTTGGCGCGGACCGGATCGGCCTCGCGCAAGATCTCATGCGCGCATCCCTGGCCGAAACAGACCAAAGTGGCGTTCGGCATCCGCGCCGCCACGCGCCCGGCGGCACGCGCATCGACCAGCCGGTCGGCCTGCGCCACCAGCATCAGCACCGGCGTCTCGATCCGCGCCAGCCCCGGATCGTCGCGAAGCGCCGCCGTCGCGCGGAAAGCCTCCGCCACCCAATGCCAGCTGGGCGAGCCGAGACAGAGTTCGGGCCGCATCCGCCGAAACGCCTGCTGGTCGGCGAAGCGCGCAAGGTCATGGGTCAGCCGCTTCTGCCGGGCGGTGGCGGCGGCGGGCGTCTCCAGCCGACGCCAGGCGGGACGGAAGCGATCGCCCCGCCCCGCCTGCCAGCGGGCGAACCGCGCCCCCGCCCATTGCCCGATCGGCGAGCGCATCGCGATCATCGGCGCGACCAGCACCACCGCATCGGGCGCGATCCGCCCGGCCGCCAGCGCGGCGAGCGTGACGAACCCGCCCATGGAATGGCCCAGCACGACATGCGGCCCCTCGCCCTGCGCCACCCAATCGGCATGGAAGGCGGCCAGATCGTCGATCAGCCGGTCGAACACCTCGACATGCCCGGTGTCCCCTTCGGCCAGCCGCCCCGATCCGCCCTGCCCGCGCCAGTCGAATGCGGTGACATCCCACCCCAGGGTGCGGAAATGGTCGATCGCATCGCCATATTTCTCGATCATGTCGGCGCGCCCGGTCTGGAACAGCAACCGCCCGCGCCGCACGCTGCCCTCTGCGTGCGGACGATCATAGCGGCGATGCACCCAGCCGTCCGGCGCTTCCCAGGTGGACAGCCATTCGGCGGACCAGTGCGGTGATGGCGCCACGGACTTTCCCTTCACGGCAGAGGACGGAGTCCGGTCGCTACCGCCCTTCCCGCCGTTTTTTATGACAGGCGGATCAGAAGAGCGACCATTCCAGGATGGCGGGCTCCCTGGCCTGCAGCGTCATGCGCAGGAAGCGCGCCGTGACCGGATGGCGCAGCACGATCGGCGACCCGCTCACCCCCTTCGCCGCCGCAACCTCGCGCCACTGGCGGCCGTCGGGCGATGCCTCGATCCGGATATCCTGCGGCTGGATCACGAAGGCCGGGCGGATCCGGCTTTCGCGGATCGCGCGCATCCGGCCCAGATCGGCGGTCAGCACCGGCGGCTGCCCCGCTTCGGGCCGCCAGGCGGTCGCATAATTGTCATCCGCCGCCAGCGCCGCCGCCCCCTGCCCCGTCCAGCGCAGCCCGCGCGTGCGCTGCGCGGCGAAGGCGGGGATGGCCGGGTCATGGCTGGGCGCGACCTGCGCCAGCGTCCCGTCGGCGCGCACGGTCAGCGGATCGACCGCCACCTGCCGCAACACCCGCTCGCTGCCCATCGCGAAGGGCAGCGCCTGTCGGTGATAGAGGATATAGGATCGCCCCTGGTCCGCGAAGATCGCGTGATGGCCGGGGCTGATGATCTGCTTGGCCGCATCGGTCTGCAGGATCGGGCTGTCGGCGGCCTCGGTGAACGGCCCCATCGGCGAGCGGCCGACCGCATAGCGGACCTTGTACGTGTCCTTGGTCGTGTTGCCGTCGCTATAGGTCAGCAGATAGCGGCCCTTCTCCTTCACCATGAAGGGGCCTTCGAAATAATTGGCCGGGGTCACATCGCGGGGTTCGCCGTCGAAATGCACCATGTCGGGCTTCAGCTTCACGACGAAGCAATGCCCGTTGACCCAGTTCAGCCCCGATCCCCAATAGAGATAGGCCTGGCCGTCATCGTCGACGAACGCCTCGGCATCGATCATGTGATATTGCGGCGCGAAATCGCGCGCGATCAGCGGCTTGCCGCCATTGGCATCGGCCCAGGGCCCCGCCGGGGACGGCGCGGAGCCGACCCACACCTCGCTGCCGACCGAGACATACATGTACCAGCGGCCGTTCGCCGCCTTGACCACCGAGGGCGCCCAGACCTTGGCATCGCCCGAGGTCGGGCTGGTCGCCGCCTGCTTGGTCGGCCAGTTCGGCTGAGAAAAGGTCCAGTCGCGGCCATTGTCCGAGGTCCAGAGCCCCAGCCGGTCGTCGCCCCAGGGATCGACCGTCGCGAAGATATACCAACGCCCCCCATCGCGCACGATGGAGGGGTCGGCAAAATAGCCGGGCAGCAGCGGATTGCCCGCTCCCGGACTGTTCCACGAAAGGTCGCGCCGGGGCGCGGCGGACCCCGCCGTCCCGACGAACGCCATAGGGGCGAGCAGGATGGCGGCGACCAGCGCCCCGACGCGGACCTTCATCAGCGCAGGTCCAGCATCACGACCGACTTGGCCGGGATCTGCACGCTCAGCATGCCCCCCGACAGCGTCGCGCCGCTGAACGGCTGCGGCGCGACCTGGCTGGGCGCGTCGAACGTGTTGTGCGCGTCCATCGTCGCCCCCGTCAGGATGCGGCCCGATACCTGCGCGGCGTTCAGGCCGTCCAGCTTGACGGTGACGGTCGCGGGCTGGTTGGGATCGACATTGGTCAGGCCGACATGGACCACGCCCGCCTTGTCGCGCACCGCCGAGGCGCTGACCGCCTTCATCACCCACTGGTTCTTGCTGTACCAGCGCGACTGGACATCGACCGGCAGGACGGTAGCGTCCTGATAGTCCTTGTACATGTCGAACACCCAATAGGTCGGCGTCTTCACCATCCGCGCGCCGTCGGTCAGCAGCATCGCCTGGAGCACATTGACCATCTGCGCGATATTGGCGCCGCGCACCCGGTCGGCATGCTTGGCGAAGATGTCGAGGTTCAGGCTCGTCACCATCGCGTCGCGCAGGCTGTTCTGCTGGAACAGGAAGCCCGGATTGGTGCCGGGCTCGACATCATACCAGGTGCCCCATTCGTCGACGAGCAGCGCGACCCGCTTCCGGGGGTCGTATTTGTCCATGATCGCCGCGTGGCGGGTGATCAGCTCGTCCATCTTCAGCGTCTTGGACAGGGTGCGCGCCCAGGCCTCCTCGTCGAAGCCGGTCGCCGCGCCCTTCTTTTCCCACGAGCCGGGGATGGTGTAATAATGGACGCCGATGCCGTCGAAGTGGTTGCCCGCCTCGCGCATCATCACCTCGGTCCAGTTATAGTCGTCGCTGTTGGCGCCACTGGCGATCTTCATCAGCTTCTCGCCCGCGGGCACCTTCAGGAAGGTGGAATAGCGACGCGTGACGTCGGCGGCATATTCGGGGCGCATATTGCCGCCGCAGCCCCACAGCTCGTTGCCGATGCCGAACATCGCCAGCTTCCATGGGCGGTCGCGGCCGTTCCGGCGGCGCTCCTCGGCATAGGTCGATTTGGACGGGAAGGTCATATATTCGACCCACTCGGCCATTTCGGACGGCGCGGACGAGCCGACATTGCCCGAGACATAGGCTTCGGCGCCGACCAGCTCGGTATAGTTCATGAATTCGTTGGTGCCGAAGCTGTTGTCCTCGGTCACGCCGCCCCAGTTGGTGTTGACCTTGGTCAGGCGCTTGGCCTGCGGACCGACGCCTTCGCGCCAATGATATTCGTCGGCGAAGCAGCCGCCCGGCCAGCGGATCACCGGCACGCGAATCGCCTTCAGCGCGTCGATCACGTCGCGGCGATAGCCGTTGATGTTGGGGATCTTGCTGCCCTTGCCCACCCAGATGCCCGGATAGATGCCGGTGCCCAGATGCTCGGCGAACTGGCCGAAGATGTGGCGGTCATAGACCGCGCCGGGACGGTCGCCATGCACCGCCACCTGATCGCCGCCGCTCGTCGGTGCCGTCTGCGCGGTTGCCGACGCTCCGTTCAGCGACAGGGTGGCGAGCGCCGCCGCGCACAGAAACTTGGTTGCCCTTTTCATGGATTCTCCTCTGCCTGATGCGGGCATGATGGATTATTGTCCGAGTAAAAAACAGCCCCCTTTCCACCATGGATTGACGCGATCATCCCCTCCTCCGCTAAGATGCCTGCGTAATCGGGTCAGGCGGGGAGCAGGCGATGGGGTTTTGGGCGGATCGGGCAAGGCGCGGCGGTCGGGTCGCGGCCATGCTGGGGATGATTTTGTCGGCGTCGTCGGTGGGGGCGCAGTCGCCCGCGCCGGATCGTCCGGTGCCCGTCACGCTGCGCCCCGCCATCGATCGCCCCTCGACCGTATTCGAGGGCTGGGGCACCGCGCTCGCCTGGTTCGCGCATGTCACCGGCGGCTGGCCCGAGGCGGAGCGGACGCGGCTGGCCGATCTCTTCTATGGGCCGGGCGGCCTGGGCTGGACGATCGCGCGCTACAATATCGGGGGCGGCAATGCTGCCGATACCAAGCCCTATATGAAGGTCGGCCGCGCGGTTCCGGGATTCTGGCGGCAGCCCGCCGGTGTGACGGGCAAGGACTGGTGGCGGCCCGAGGACCCCGCCATGTGGGACTGGGACCAGGACGCCAACCAGCGCTGGTGGCTGGACGCGATCCGGGTGCGGGTGAAGCAGCCGATCTTCGAGGCCTTCTCCAACTCGCCGCCCTGGTTCATGACGGTCAGCGGCCGCGTGTCGGGCGCGGAAAAGGGCACCGACGACAATCTGCGCCCCGGCATGGAGGGCGCCTTCGCGACCTATCTGGTCCGCGCGACCCGCGAATTGCAGCAGCGCCACCATATCGCCTTCCGCACCCTGTCGCCGGTCAACGAGCCCAACACCGATTACTGGTTCGCCGCCAACACCCAGGAGGGCGCACACTGGTCGCCCCGGCGACAGGCGATGATGATCGACGCGACCGCCGCCGCGCTGAAGGCGCAGGGCCTGGCGACCGTGGTCGGCGCGCCCGACGAGACCGCCTCGCATCTGTTCGTCGAGGACTGGGCCGCCTATCCGTCCGCGACCCGCGCGGCGATCGGCCAGCTCAACGTCCACAGCTATGGCAGCGTCCACCAGACGGCGGTGCGCGACATTGCGCGATCCTCCGGCATCCGGCTGTGGATGAGCGAGAACGACACCCCGCTATCGCGCGATCCCGAGGACTTGACCGGCATGGCGACGCCCTTGGCCTTTGCCGAGCATGTCGTGGGCGACATCAAGCGGCTGGAACCCGCCGCCTGGGTCTTCTGGCAGGCGGTCGAGGATCTGAGCACGCGCGACGGGCAAAAGGGATCGAACTGGGGCATCGTCAAGGCCGACCTGCAAGGCGCGGCGGATCGTCCGCATGCGATTCACGTCACCGGCAAATATTGGGCGATGGCGCAGTTCAGCCGCTTCATCCGGCCGGGGGATCGGCTGGTGCCGGTGGACGATATGGACACGGTCGCGGCGCTGTCCCCCGACGGACGGCGGCTGGTGCTGGTCCACGTCAATCCAGGGCTATCCCCGCGCCCGCTGACCGTCGCGGTGCCGGGACGGTGGCAGCGGCGCGCGTTCCTGACCGATGCGGGGCATCATGCCGAGGCGGTCGATTCGACGGTGGCGCCGCCGCGCTCGATCATGACGCTGGTTTTGACTCGGTAGTTCGGGGCGTTGGGGGCGTGGCCTTCGACTTCGCTCAGGCCGAACGAGGTTTGGGGGCATCTCCATTCCCTCACGCCGTTCAGCCTGAGCGAAGTCGAAGGCCAAGGGAATCCCCTCCCCGCTAGGTTGCGGGTTCGAGTCCTGCCGGGGCCACCAGCCTCACATCCCCGCATCGGGATCGGTCAGCCCGATCATCCGCCGCCCCGCCCGCCTGGCGAAGTTCAACGTCACCTTCTTGCGGATATGCGCGGGCAACGGCACGCTGTGCGCCTCCCGGACGATCGCGGCGTCATAGCGGTCGGCGACGATGATCCCGGTCCGCTCGGGCAGGAAGGCCGCGCCCTCCAGCGGCGACCAGTCGAACCCGGCGGGCACCGCCCAGTAGAAGCGGTCGCAATGCGCCAGATAGTCGGGCCATTTGCCGTCGCCCAGCATGTCGGCGCGCGACACCTTGATCTCGACGATCACCGCCTGCCCGCGCGCGTCGAGCGCCATCAGGTCGGCACGGCGGCCGCCCTCCAGCGGAACCTCGGGAATGGTGATCAGGTCGTGGCGGAGCAGCATCCGCGTCACGCCGCGCGCGACATCGGCGGCGCAGAGCGGCGAGGCGGGATCGTCGACACACGAAGCGGGCGGCATGTCCAACATGCCACCCGCTTAGAACATTTGACGAACAAACGCAAAGCCCCGCCAAAGCGGGACCGGATCAGCGATAGAAGATGTGATTGCCGATCGCGGCGACCTTCTGCACCCGCACGCCCGGACGGTTGCCGGGGGTGTTGAAGTACAGCGCCTTGCCCGCGCTGCTGTCCCACGCCTGGGACAGCGCGACCTGCGCGACCGCGATGGCGGTGCGATAGGCGGCGCGCGACGGGCTGACCGAAGGAATTTCGCCACCGCGCACGAAGCTGAACTGCCCGCGCTGCTTGATGACGTCGCACACGCTGGTCGGGAAGCGGCCCGATTTGGTGCGGTTCAGGATGACCTGGGCGACGGCGAGCTGACCGGCGAGCGGTTCGCCGCGACCCTCGAAATAAATCGCACCGGCAAGGCAGCGGAGCTCTTCGCTCGACGCCATCTCGTCCTGGGCGGCCACGGCCTCGGCCAGCGTTTCATATTCGCCGGCGTCATCCGCTTCAGAAACCTGGGAAAGATCGGGAAGCGCGGACATGGTGGCCCGGGCGCTCTGGGGAACCATCGCCAGATCGGCGGCGTTGATCCCGGAAACAGCCATCGCCGTGGCTGGTACGGCACCACCGGCAGCGTTGGCGGCGACATTGGTCGCCAGGCTGGGGGTGCTGGTGGCGAGAAGTCCCGCCAGGGAAAGAGCCATGGCCGCAGTAGCCGCGACTCGCTTGAAAACCGTCATTCACTCGAACAGACATGCGGTTGGATCACGGACCCGAGCAGCCCAAAGGGCACTCGTCCGGGCTTCCCCCCGACTGCGTAACCGACCGGATCGCACCCAGCGCGGCACAACGCGACTTTAAGATGGGGGGCTCGTGGCCGATCCGGCCGCGTTCGTCAATGTTGCAGGATCGTTTCAGCGGTGAAGCGTTCCGCCGAAGCGCCATCCAGTTCGATCACCCACAGGTCGGGATCGCGCGACCGGCGGCGGCGCCAATAGCTTAAAATATCGTTTGCAGGCGTCGAATCGATCAGCGCGGTTCGGCCGTCGGAGCCGAGCCCCCGCTCCAGCACGCGCTCGCGGCGCGCGGCGGTGGCGGGGTCGGTATCGACGACGATCACCAATATGCCCCCCGCCTGCGGATCGCCCTTGGCCAGCACCATCCCCATGCCGCCGCTATCGTTCATCCGGCGGAGCAGCGCGGTGACCAGCATCCCGCTCGGCAGGCGACCGTCCATCGCCTCAACCCGCCCGATAGCCGGGCAGCCCCGCCAGCGCGATCTGCGAGCGCATGAAGGTGCCGGTGCCGCGCGCGACCTCTTCGCCATCGGCGTCGATCAACCGCGCATCCGCCACGAACACCCGGCGCCGTCCGCTGACCCAGCGCCCCTCGGCGACGACCGCCCCCGCCCGCATCGGCCGGGTGAGCAGCAGGTTGAACTGCGTCGTCAGCAGGAAGCGATCGGTGACCAGGCTGTTGCAGGCATAAAAGGCCGCATCGTCCAGCATCTTGAAATAGCTGGTGCCATGCGCCGCCCCCGCCGCGTGATAATGGCGCTCGTCCACCCGGAAGCGGATGCGCGCGACGCCGGGTTCGGGAATCTCCAGCGTGGAGTCGAACAGCCGGTTGATCGGTGCCTCGGCATAGAGCGCCTCCAGCGCCCGGAAATGCGCGGCCTCGCCTTCAGGCCGCGGCGTCACGCGCCTCGTCCTGGGTCAGCAGCGCCCAGATCGCGTCGGGCGACCCGGCCCCGCGCAGCTTGGCGACGAAGCCCTTGTCGCGCAGCCGCCGCGAGACACGCGCCAGCGCCTTGAGATGCGCGGAGCCCGCATCGGCGGGGGAGAACATCGCAAAGACCAGGTCGACCGGCATGTCGTCGACCGCCTGGAAATCGACCGGCTGCGCCAGCCGCGCGAACACGCCGACGATCTGGTCCAGCCCGGCGACCTTGCCATGCGGAATGGCGATGCCGCCGCCGAAACCGGTGGAGCCCAGCTTCTCGCGCTCGAGCAGCACGTCAGTCAGTATCTTGGCGCTCTGTCCGGCAGGACCGGACGCCGCCGTCGCCAGGACCGGAAACAGGCTTTTCTTGTTCGCGGCCGTAACACCGGCCAGCACGGTTTCGTGGCGCAACAGATCGCTAAAGTCGTTCATCGTTTTTTCCGGTGCGCCCCCGCGCGGCCCGGCTATTAGCGGGCCACGCGGAAGAACGATAGGGGCTTAAAGGTCAGCCGCCCCGCTGCGGTTCGACCCAGCCAATGGTTCCGTCGCCACGGCGATACACCATGTTATACGATCCGGTGCCCGAATTCTTGAACAACAGCGCGGCTGTATTGCGCAGGTCGAGCATCATCACCGCATCGGACACGCTGGCATCGGGAATGTCGACGCGGGTTTCGGCGATGATCAGGGGCGCATCGCCCGCCTCATCTTCATCGACCTGTTCGGCGAACAGGGTATAGCCCGCATCATAGGCCCCCGCCTCGGCCAGTTCGATCGCCTGGCCCGCATGGCGATCCTTCAGGCGGCGCGAGTAACGGCGCAGCTGCTTTTCGATCTTGGTGGCGGCACCGTCGAAGGACAGATGCGCGTCCTGTGCATCGTGGCGGCCCTTCAGGACGAGGCCGCGGGTCACATGCATGACGATATCGCATTTGAAGCCGATATCGTGCGGCCCCTTGCCGAACGTCACCTCCGACGACATGGCGCGGGCGAAATATTTCTCGGCGATACCCTGAAGCCGGTCCGTCACATGGGTCCGCAGCGCGTCGCCCGTTTCGACCTGATGACCAGAAATCCGGATATCCATCGTCTTCTCCTTGTCTTACACGACTGGGACGGTCCTTTTGGCCTGTCCCGTGGCGTCAACCGGACGCCTCGGCCCCCCAAATCGGATCGGTGATACCCTTTAGAAACGCGGCATGGGCGGCAAGTTCCCCCTCGCTGGGGCGGAAGATGCGCGGCGGCCGGACTTTGGCGGGCGCGCGGGCGACGACCACCGGCCCCGCCTCCACCATGGTCTCGGCCAACAGGCCCAGCCCGATCTGGCGCCCGCCCATGAGCTCGACATAGACCTGCGCCAGCAGCTGCGCGTCGAGCAGCGCGCCGTGCAGCACGCGGTGCGACCGGTCGACGCCGTACCGCGAACACAGCGCGTCGAGCGTATGCTTGGCCCCCGGATGCTTGCTGCGCGCGATGGCCAGCGTATCGACCATCCGCGTCTTCTCGCAGACAGGCGGAAAGCCCAGCGCGCCCAGCTCGCCATTGATGAAGCCGAAGTCGAAGGTCGCATTGTGCGCGATCAGCGGCGCGTCGCCGATGAAGTCGAGGAACTCGGCCACGCCCTGGGCGAAGACCGGCTTGTCCTTCAGAAAGGCATCGGACAGGCCGTGGATCGCCTGCGCCTCGGGGGGCATGGCGCGTTCGGGGTTGAAATAGGCGTGATAGGTCCGCCCCGTCTCGACCCGATTGACCAGTTCGACACAGCCGATTTCGACCAGCCGGTCGCCTTCCGAAAATTTGAACCCTGTCGTTTCGGTGTCGAAAACGATCTCTCTCATGTCCCGACTATCGGCCTTCGGAGTCCCGCATGCAAGTGATCAGCCGCTGCACCGCGTGCTTTGTATCGGTGATGGGAATGTCGGTCGCGATGACGTGATCGGCACGCGCGCGCTTGTCGGCATCGGGCAGCTGACGTGCGAGAATCGCGTCGAATTTCTCGCGCGTCATGCCGGGCCTTGCCAACACCCTGGCCTCCTGCACGGCGGGTTCTGCCGATACGACCAACACCTTATCCACAGCCTTATCCCCGCCCGTTTCGAACAGCAAAGGCACGTCGACGACGACCAGCGGCACGTCGGCATGGCGGTGGAGAAAGGCGGCGCGCTCGGCCTGGACCGCCGGATGGACGATTCGCTCGAGCCGCCGCATCGCCGAATCATCGCCCAGCACCGCGCGCCCCAGCGCCGTGCGATTCACGCCGTTCGCATCGGTGGTGCCGGGAAAGGCCGATTCGATCGCCGCGACCAGCCGCCCGCCCGGCCCCTGGAGCCTGTGGACACAGGCATCGGCGTCGAACACCGGCACGCCCTCGTCGCGAAACATCTGCGCGACGGTGGACTTGCCCATGCCGATCGAGCCGGTCAGCCCGAGGACGATCATCCGAGCAGAAGGCCGCGCAGTTCCTCGTCGCGGTCGCGAGGCGGCTCGGCACCGAAGAACAGCTCGAACGCCACCGCCGCCTGGCCGATCAGCATCTCCAGCCCGTCGATCGTGTCGAGATCGCGCGCCCGCGCCGCCGCCAGCAGATCGGTCTCCAGCGGGGCATAGACGATGTCATAGACCACCGCCTCCTCGGGCAGCGCCGACAGGTCCAGGGCGAGCGGCGGCTGGCCGGTCATCCCCAGGCTGGTCGCGTTGACGACCAGGGCCGAGGGCGGCACCGCCGCGCCGATCGGCAGGGCCTGGCCCTTCAGGCCGAAGGAGGACAGCAGCGCCGCGCCCTTGAGCACGTTGCGGTTGAACAGCGTCACCGGGCCGACGCCCATGCGCGACAGCGCGAACAGGATGGCGCGCGCCGCCCCCCCTGCCCCGATCACCGTCACCGGCTGCCCCGTAAGGTCCAGCCCGCTCAGCGGCGCATAGAATCCTGCTGCATCGGTGTTGGTGCCGACCAGCGCGCCGTCCTCGGCCCGGATCACCGTGTTGATCGCGCCGATCGTGGTGCGGACGTCGCCGCGATCCTCGACATGCGCCAGCGCCTCGACCTTGTGCGGCACGGTGACGTTGCAGCCGCGCCAATCGGGATCGGCCTTGCGCTCGGCGAAATAGGCCGCCAGCCCCTCGGGCGCGACGTGGACCGCGCGATACGCGACGTCGAGGCCCAGCGCCTCGGCCCAGAAATTGTGGATGATCGGCGATTTGGAATGGCTGATCGGGTCGCCGATCACCTCTGCATAAGGCTTGGTCATCATGAATCCTGTCAGGCGGCCATCCAGCCGCGCTCGCGCAGATAGCCCAGCACGGGCAGCAGCGGCATACCGAGAATGGTGAAATGGCTCCCCTCGATCCGCGAGAAGAGCTGGACGCCCGGCCCCTCGATCCGGAAACAGCCGACACAGCCCGCGATTTCGGGCCATTCCTGATCCAGATAGCGGTCGATAAAGGCGCCCGAAAGCGGGCGGACATGGAGTTTCGCGCGCTCGACATGCCGCCAGACGGGGCGACCATGTTCGGCGATCACGGCGGCGCTCCACAGTTCGTGGCTGCCGCCGCTCATCCGCGCGAGATGCTCGGCCGCTTCCTCGCGGCTCTCGGGCTTGTCGAGCAGCATTCCGTCCGCCAGCGCGACGATCGAATCCGATCCCAGCACCGGGACCGGCCCGGCATTCGCCGACACCTTCACCGCCTTCATCTCGGCCAGCGCGTCGGAAAGGTCGCGGGGGGAGGCGCCCGCCATCGCCGCCTTCACGCCCGCTTCGTCGACCCGCGCGGGCAGTGCTTCATAGGCGACCCCAGCGGCGTCGAGCATCGCCCGGCGCGAAGCGCTTTGCGAGGCGAGGATGATCATGCTTCGGCCTTTCGTTGATTCACCAGCGAGATGATCGCCGCCGCCGTCTCCTCGATCGAGCGGCGGGTGACGTCGATCACCGGCCAGTCATTGTCAGCGAACATCCGCCGGGCAAAGGTCAGTTCGCGATTGACCGCCTCCTGCTCGACATAATCGGTGTCGGGCGCCTGGTTCAGCGAGAGCAGCCGGTTGCGACGGATCGCGATCAGCCGGTCGGCGCTGGTGGTCAGCCCGACGACCAGCGGCTTTTTCAGCGTGAACAGGAAAGGGGGCGGGGGGCTTTCGACCACGATCGGGATGTTGGCGGTCTTGAACCCGCGATTGGCGAGATAGATGGAGGTCGGCGTCTTGGACGAGCGGCTGACACCCGCCAGCACGATATCGGCTTCCTCCCATTCCTCCCAGGCGATGCCGTCGTCATGCGCGATGGTGAACTGGATCGCATCGACCCGCGCGAAATAGGCGGCGTCCAGGACATGCTGGCGGCCGGGCCGCATCTTGGCCTGAACACCCAACAGCCCCGACAGCGCGGCATTGACCGGGTCGAGCGGCGCGACCGTGGGCAGGCCCAGCGCATGGCAGCGGCTCTCCAGCACGCGCCGGGTCGTCGGATTGACCAGCGTATAGATCACCAGCCCCGGATTCTGCGCGATCTCCTGCAGGATGCGTTCCAGATGGCTCTCGGTGCGGACCATCGGCCAGAAGTGCCGGACGGTTTCCACATCGTCATATTGGGCCAGCGCCGCCTTGGCGATGTTCTCCAGCGTCTCGCCCGTGGAATCGGACAAAAGGTGGAGGTGGAGCCGCGTCGTCATGACCGGCCTAATGACTCTGTGGATAACATGGGAAGAATCGGTAGCGTAACTTCGCCGACCGGCCAAGCGCCGGACCGGCGGTGGATAACGACCGATTCGTCCACAATGAATCTCACAGGCCCGATTCTTTTCCACAGCCTGTGAGTTACGGGGGTCATGAATCCGAATCCCGTTGAATCGGCGATTCCCCATGAGTCAACGTGTTGGCATATCGGGGAGAGCCGCATAATCCCGACAACCAACGTGCCAACCACTTCAACAATCCATTCTTAGAATCTTCTTATTTAGAAGAAGGGGGGTCTCCTGACCGACGTTGCGATTCAAAAGCCCCTGCTCGCCGTGCTGAACGGAGAGCGGCAGGCGACACCGCCCATGTGGCTCATGCGACAGGCCGGACGCTATCTGCCCGAGTATCGCGAACTCCGGGCGCAGAAGGGCGGCTTCCTGGCCCTGGCCACCGATCCGGCGGCGGCGGCCGAGGTGACGGTGCAGCCGATCCGGCGTTTCGGGTTCGACGGCGCGATCCTGTTCTCCGACATCCTGATGGTCCCCTGGGCGCTGGGCCAGGATCTGAGCTTCGGGGCGGGGGAGGGGCCGCGTCTGGCGCCTGCGCTGGTCGATCATGCGCTGAATGCCCTCGAACGCGTCCCTGAGCGCCTCGACCCGGTCTATGCCACCGTGGCGGGGGTGAAGGCGCAATTGCCGCTCCAGACCAGCTTCCTGGGCTTTGCGGGCTCTCCCTGGACGGTCGCGACCTATATGGTGGCGGGGCAGGGGTCGAAGGACCAGGGCGAGACGCGGCGCTTCGCCTATGCCGATCCGGCTGGGTTCGGCGCGATCATCGATGCGATCGTCGCGATGACCGTGGATTATCTGGCGGGCCAGGTCGAAAACGGCGTCGAGGCGGTGCAGCTGTTCGACAGCTGGGCGGGGTCGCTGTCCCCGGCGCAGTTCGAGCGCTGGGTGATCGCCCCCAATGCCGCGATCGTCGAGGGTTTCCGCCAGCGTTGCCCGGGCGTGCCGGTCATCGGTTTCCCCAAGGGGGCCGGGGGTAAGCTGCCCGCTTATGCCCGTGAGACGGGGGTGGATGCGGTCGGGCTGGACGAGACGGTCGATCCGGTCTGGGCCGACACCTATCTGCCCAAGGACCTGCCGGTGCAGGGCAATCTCGACCCGCTGGCGCTGATCGCGGGCGGCGAGGCGCTGGACGGTGCGGTCGACCGCATCCTGGCCGCGTTCCCGGATCGGCCGCATATCTTCAACCTGGGCCACGGCATTCTGCCCGACACGCCGATCGCGCATGTCGAGCGGCTGATCGCCCGTGTACGGAGCGCATCATGATCGGACTGCTCGGCGCCGCCTATGAATGGGTGAAGGCGGCGCATATCATCTTCGTGATCTTCTGGATGGCCGGGCTGTTCATGATGCCGCGCTATCTGGTCTATCACCAGGAGGCGCTGGTCGCCGGTGACGCCATCGACGCCGCGCGCTGGGTCGAGCGCGAGGGCAAGCTGCGCGCCATCATCCTGACGCCCGCGATGATCGCGGTGTGGGTGCTGGGGCTGTTGCTGGGGGCGTCGCTGGGGGTGTTTTCCGGCGTGCCGGGGTTGGGATGGCTGCATGCCAAGCTGTTCTTCGTGCTGCTGCTCAGCGGCTATCATGGCTGGATGGTCGGCTATTCCAGGAAGCTGGCGCGCGGGCAGATGACGCTGACCGGCAAGCAGCTGCGCATGATCAACGAAGTCCCTGCGCTGGCGGCGGCGGTGATCGTGGTACTGGTGGTCATCAAGCCGTTCTGACCTTCTTGCTCCCCTCCCGTAAACGGGAGGGGTTGGGGGAGGGCAGGGAGTCTCACCGAGACCAACGCCCGTGGCCTTTCCCTCCCCAAACCCCTCCCGCCTGCGGGGGGACTGTTTACACCGGCCGCATTGTGGATTCTTGTCTGTTCCTGTGATTTGAGCGGGGGGATGGAATGCGTTGTCCAAGGTGTGATGGGACTGACCTGATCAAGCGGGGCCGGAAGGCGGGGC
>Ga0308172_1000334_pt1 | contig 68833 bp, 66 predicted proteins | sample PhyGR2_FD_202134 | JGI IMG/M metagenome (GOLD analysis project Ga0308172, IMG submission 202134) | Phyllosphere microbial communities from UC Gill Tract Community Farm, Albany, California, United States - DLSLSG.R2 | ecosystem: Host-associated > Plants > Phyllosphere > Unclassified | place: USA... | reverse complement strand
ACCGTGATCTTCGCCCTGGCGCGGACCGTGGGCTGGATCTCCCACTGGAAAGAAATGCTCTCCAGCCCGTACAAGATTGGCCGCCCGCGCCAGCTGTACACCGGCTACGAGTCGCGTGATATCACCAAGCTGGAAGATCGGCACTAAATCCCAGCCAGAAAAAACGGCCTCCTGATGAGGCCGTTTTTTTTGGCTGGAATTTAGTGAGCTGCAAGCTTCCAGCTATAAGCCGCAAGCAAAAAAATACCCCTGTATCTCCACAGGGGTATCTCTCTACACAGCACCGCTTCTAACTTACAGCTTGAGGCTTGCCACTTGCGGCTACATCAATGATTCACTGCCCCACTCGCCCCCAGGCCAGTCTGCGAACGCACAAACTGCGGGAAGTACAGCGCACGCTCTTTCTCTGCCGCCGCCGACTTGTCGGTGATGGAGAAGAACCAGATACCGATGAACGCGATGATCATCGAGAACAGTGCTGGGTACTCGTACGGGAAGATGGCTTTTTCATGGTGCAGGATCGAGACCCAGATGGTCGGCCCCAGGATCATCAGGCCCACGGCACTGACCAGACCCAGCCAACCGCCGATCATGGCGCCACGGGTGGTGAGGTTTTTCCAGTACATGGAAAGCAGCAGCACCGGGAAGTTGCAGCTGGCGGCGATGGAGAATGCCAGACCGACCATGAACGCGATGTTCTGGCTTTCGAACAGGATACCCAGGCCGATCGCCAACACACCCAGGGCCACGGTGGTGATCTTCGACACGCGAATCTCATCCTTTTCGTTGGCCTTGCCTTTCTTGATCACGCTGGCATACAGGTCGTGAGACACCGCCGATGCACCCGCCAGGGTCAAACCGGCCACCACGGCCAGGATGGTGGCAAACGCCACGGCCGAGATAAAGCCCAGGAAGATGCTGCCACCCACCGCATTGGCCAGGTGTACCGCCGCCATGTTGTTACCGCCCAGCAAGGCGCCTGCCGCATCCTTGAACGCCGGATTGGTGCTGACCAGCAGGATCGCGCCGAAACCGATAATAAAGGTCAGAATGTAGAAGTAACCAATAAAGCCCGTGGCATACAGCACGCTCTTACGCGCTTCCTTGGCATCGCTCACCGTGAAGAAACGCATCAGGATGTGCGGCAAACCGGCGGTGCCGAACATCAGCGCCAAGCCCAGGGAGAATGCAGAGATAGGGTCTTTCACCAGGCCGCCTGGGCTCATGATCGCCTCACCTTTAGGGTGAACCTTGATCGCCTCGGAGAACAGCGTGTTGAAATCGAAGTTGACGTGCTTCATCACCATCAGCGCCATGAACGACGCACCCGACAGCAACAGCACCGCCTTGATGATCTGCACCCATGTGGTCGCCAGCATGCCGCCGAACAGCACGTACAGGCACATCAGGATGCCCACCAGAATCACCGCCACATGGTAATCCAGGCCGAACAGCAACTGGATCAGCTTGCCCGCCCCCACCATCTGCGCGATCAGGTAGAACGCCACCACCACCAGCGAACCGCAAGCCGACAGGCTGCGAATCTGGGTCTGGCCCAGGCGGTAGGACGCCACGTCAGCAAAGGTGTATTTACCCAAGTTACGCAGGCGCTCGGCGATCAGGAACAGAATGATCGGCCAGCCCACCAGAAAGCCGATCGAGTAGATCAGCCCATCGTAGCCGGACGTGAACACCAGCGCGGAGATCCCCAGGAACGAGGCCGCCGACATGTAGTCACCGGCGATCGCCAGGCCGTTCTGGAAACCAGTGATCTTGCCGCCGGCCGCGTAGTAGTCGGCCGCCGATTTATTGCGCTTGGAGGCCCAGTAAGTAATGCAAAGGGTTGCACCGACGAAGACGACAAACATCACGATGGCCGAGACGTTCAGCGGTTGCTTGTGCACTTCACCGGTCAATGCGTCGGCCGCCCACAGGGCGGGAGCAAAAAGCGAAGCGCCGAATACTGCCAGTAGACGACGGATCATTGCGCAGCCTCCTTGAGAATCGCATTGTTCAAATCGTCAAATTCGCCATTGGCCCGACGCACATAAATGCCGGTCAAGACGAACGCGGAGACGATCAACCCGACGCCCAGGGGGATGCCCCAGGTAATCGACGAACCAGGGCTGAGCTTGGCCCCCAGCACTTGTGGCCCGTAGGCGATCAAAAGGATGAAACCGGAGTAGAGCCCTAGCATGATGGCCGAGAGAATCCAGGCAAACCGCTCCCTTTTTCTCACCAGCTCCTTGAAGCGCGGGCTGTTTTGAATCGATAGGTAAATGCTGTCGTTCATTGTTTTTATCCTCGCAGCACAGCTTTTTTATTATTGGAACGTAGCCACTGTATGCGGCTGTGGCACAGGTTCCAGACGACCTTAGTAGTAGATCGAGTGTAGCGAGGGATTGACGACGCGAATGAAGATTTGCAGGAAACAGAAATTAATATGGGAGGGGGCTTGCTCCCGATGGCGATGAGTCAGTCAGATCATTGACAACTGACACTCCGCTATCGCGGGCAAGCCCCCTCCCACAGGGGTTGTAACAGGATCTCGGGGGTTATTTACCGGTCCACTCGGCTACGCGCTCAGGGTGTTTGGCAACCCAATCCTTGGCTGCGGCGTCAGGCTTGGCGCCCTCTTGGATAGCGAGCATGACTTCGCCGATTTCGTCCTTGGAGGCCCACTGGAATTTTTTCAGGAAGGCCGCAACTTCCGGCGCCTTGGCTTCCAGGCCTTTGCTACCGATGCTGTTGACGGTCTCAGCAGCGCCATAAACGCCTTTTGGATCTTCGAGGAAGCGCAGTTTCCACTTGGCGAACATCCAGTGCGGCACCCAACCGGTGACGGCGATGGATTCCTGTTTGTCTTCGGCACGGGTCAGTTCGGCAATCATCGCCGCACCCGAGCTGGCTTGCAGCTTGTAATCGAGGCCGTACTGCTTGATGGCTTCGTCGGTTTTGAGCATCACGCCCGAACCGGCGTCGATACCGACGATTTTGTTCTTGAAGGTGGTGTCGGTCTTGAGGTCTTCGATGGACTTGGCCTTGACGTACTCCGGCACGATCAAGCCAATCTTGGCATCCTTGAAGTTAGGACCGTAGTCGACAACCTTGTCTTTGTTCTTGGCCCAGTATTCACCGTGAGTCACGGGCAACCACGCCGAGAGCATGGCATCGAGCTTGCCGGTGGCTACGCCCTGCCACATGATCCCGGTGGCAACCGCCTGCAGTTTCACGTCATACCCGAGCTTTTCCTTGATCACCTCGGCCGCCACATGGGTGGTGGCTACGCTGTCGGACCAACCGTCCACGTAACCGATGCTCAGGGTTTTGCTGTCGGCGCTGGCCAGTGTAGAGCTCATCGCAACTACCAAAGTGGCAGCTGCGCCCAAGAGTCGTCGCATCTTCATCGTACTTCCCCGAAAGTGCTGCGCTCGGCGGATGCCGAGCGACGTCAACCTGTTGTTGTGTAGTGCACCGCGCCCCTTTCACGCGCATCGATCCAGCGGCTGCGACATCAGTGGAGTGCTGACCCTTGGATCATCGGCCTGCGCCGGCCTTCGACCTGCTCTGTCAGCGACCTCTTACAAGCAGGAAACGACATCACATAGCCAGTAGGGCGCTTTGCTGAACAAGCGTTCAAAAACCCGCCCGAACTTTGCATGTCAAAATCGTGCGGTCCTCCTTGAGACGCACAATTGCAGGTAAGATGCGCGCCTTTGCTTTCCAGATAAGCCGACCATGACCGCGACTGCCCGCTTCCCTGCCCTGCCCTATGTATTCGCCCTGATCCTTGGCCTGCTGGCCCTTGTCGGCTACTGGTACGGCCTCGGCCGACCGGTGGTGCTGCCGGACGTCGCCAGCGCCAGCCACAAGCTGCAATGTGCGTCCTACACACCGTTCGACAAAGACCAGTCCCCCTTTGACCAGCCGTTCACACTGCGCCCGGCGCGCATGGACGCCGACCTGGCCTTGCTGGCTACCCGCTTCGAATGCATTCGCACCTACTCCATGACTGGCCTGGAAGGCTTGCCGGCCCTGGCGCGCAAGCACGGTTTGAAGCTGATGATCGGCGCGTGGGTCAGCGCCGACCCGGTAGCCACCGAAAAGGAAGTCGACCTGTTGATCGCCGCGGCCAACGCCAGCCCGGATGTGGTCAGCGCTGTGATCGTCGGCAACGAGGCGCTGCTGCGCAAGGAAGTCACCGCCGGGCAACTGGTGAAGCTGATCCAGAAAGTCAAAAGCCAGATCCAGCAACCGGTCACCTACGCCGACGTCTGGGAATTCTGGCTGCAACACCCGGAAATCGCCCCAGCGGTGGATTTTCTGACCATTCACCTGCTGCCCTACTGGGAAGACGATCCGTCCGGTATCGACCAGGCGCTCAAACATGTGGGCGATGTACGACAGACCTTCGGCAACAAGTTCGCGCCCAAAGACGTGCTGATCGGCGAAACCGGCTGGCCCAGCGAAGGCCGCCAGCGCGAGACGGCGGTGCCGAGCCGGGTCAACGAAGCCAAGTTCATGCGCGGCTTCGTCGCCATGGCCGAGGCCAACGGCTGGCACTACAACCTGATTGAAGCCTTTGACCAGCCGTGGAAGCGCGCCAGCGAAGGCGCCGTGGGTGGTTACTGGGGCCTGTTTGATGCCGATCGCCAGGACAAAGGCATCCTCGCCGGCCCAGTGAGCAATGTGCCGTACTGGCCGTTGTGGCTGGGCGTCGGCGGCGTGATCCTGCTGAGCACGTTGGTGCTTGGCGGTCGCGTTCGCAGCCCCCGTGCCGCGCTGGCCCTGCCTTTACTGGGCGCTATCGCGGCATGCTCGATCGGCACCTGGGCCGAGCTGACCCGCCTGACTGCGCGCTTCAACGATGAGTGGGTGTGGGCTGGCCTGCTGCTGGCGCTGAACCTGCTGGTGTTGGCCCATGCCGCGCTGGCCCTGAGCGCTCGCGAAGGGTGGCGTGGGCGCATGTTCAATTGGCTGGAACAACGCGCGGGCTGGCTGGTGGCATTCGCCGGCTTCGCGGGCGCGGTCATGATGCTGGCGCTGGTGTTCGATCCGCGCTATCGCAGTTTCCCCAGCGCCGCACTGGTATTGCCGGCGCTGGTGTACCTGGCACGCCCGGTAACCGGCCCACGGCGGGAGATTGCGCTGCTGACCTTCATTATCGGCGCCGGCATTGCGCCGCAGCTATTCCGTGAAGGCTTGCTGAACCAGCAGGCGTGGGGTTGGGCGGTGGTCAGCGGATTGATGGTGGTCGCGTTGTGGCGGTGCTTGCGGGTGCGCAGGGCTTAAGACTGCGATCGGGGGCAAGCCCCCTCCCACACTTGATTGGGTATACACATTTCCAATTGTGAATAGCGGCGAATGTGGGAGGGGGGCTTGCCCCCGATTGACCCGATCAAACGCCCCGAGGCTGCCTGACCAACCGCAACCCCGCAATCACCACCGCAAACACCGCAAAGGTTGTGTTGTACAACGCCAGCGCCGGCAGCCCGAACACCAGCCCCGCTACCGCCAGGCCCCACCCAGTGCGGCCCGCTACGAAAAATGCGAGCACCGAGGTCACCAGCGCCGCCCAGCCCAGCACTTTGAAATGGATCATCAAGCCCAGGTTCGAGCGCAACTGGCATTCCCAGCGACTGGCCTCGTCCACGCAAATGCCGACCCACCGGCCGTCCTCCATAAAGCCATAACGCGCGGCATAGCTGGCAGCCAGCCAAAGTGGCAAGGCAATAAGCAGCAGAATCAATGGCAAACGACGGGACATGGAGCACTCCGAAAGGCAAAAACGGCGCTCAGCTTAATGCGCCAACGGCCGTTAGCAAGGTGCATACACACAATTAGTGTTCAGCAGGGGCTGGCAAAGTGTATCGTCTGGCTACTATTACCCCGACTCCGACGGTTTTTTCCGACTTTTCGCACCGAGTGCTGGCACTTCGGTGGTACGGCGGTGGTCATAGCCTGCGAACTTCATTCAGCACGTTTCCTCTTAGGGATTAAGTCATGCTCCGTTCCTTGCGCTGTGCTGCCTTACTGGGCAGCCTTTTTTTGAGTGCGTCAGCACTGGCCGTCGATATCGACCAAGCCAGCTATGGCTACCCTTTGACCAACCCGTTCGAAGCGACCATCGCCACGACCCCGCCAGACCTTCGGCCTAAGCTGCCGACCGACGACGAAATCAACCAGTCCGACTACACCCTGAATATGCGCCCGGAGCGCGAGTTCAGCCTGCCGGACAATTTCTGGGCGGTGAAGAAACTCACGTACCGTATCGCCAAGCAAGACCGCGCCGCGCCGTTGATCTTCCTGATCGCCGGCACCGGCGCGCGCTATGACAGCAGCCTCAACGAGTACCTGAAAAAGCTGTACTACCAGGCCGGCTACCATGTGGTGCAACTGTCGTCGCCCACCAGCTTCGACTTCATCGCCTCGGCATCGCGCTTCGCCACCCCCGGCATCAGCCAGGAAGACGCCGAGGACATGTACCGCGTAATGCAAGCCGTGCGCGCCCAGAACGCTTCGTTGCCGGTCACCGACTTTTACCTCACCGGCTACAGCCTCGGCGCTCTGGATGCGGCGTTCGTGAGCAAACTGGACGAGACCCGTCGCAGCTTCAATTTCAAGAAAGTGCTGCTGCTCAACCCGCCGGTGAACCTCTACACCTCGATCACCAACCTCGACAAATTGGTCCAGACCGAGGTCAAGGGCATCAACAACACCACCACCTTCTATGAGCTGGTGTTGAACAAGTTGACCCGCTACTTCCAGCAAAAGGGCTACATCGACCTCAATGACGCCCTGCTCTACGACTTCCAGCAGTCCAAGCAGCACCTGACCAACGAACAGATGGCCATGCTGATCGGCACCTCGTTCCGCTTCTCGGCGGCCGATATCGCCTTCACTTCGGACCTGATCAACCGTCGCGGCCTGATCATCCCGCCGAAATACCCAATCACCGAAGGCACCAGCCTGACGCCGTTCCTCAAGCGCGCGCTGCAATGCGACTTCGATTGCTACCTCACCGAACAAGTGATTCCAATGTGGCGCGCCCGCTCCGACGGCGGCAGCCTGTTGCAACTGGTCGACCAGGTCAGCCTGTACGCGCTCAAGGACTACCTGCACGCCAGCCCGAAAATCGCCGTCATGCACAACGCCGACGACGTGATCCTGGGCCCGGGCGACCTGGGCTTCCTGCGTAAAACCTTCGGCGATCGCTTGACCGTCTACCCCCTGGGCGGCCACTGCGGCAACCTCAATTACCGCGTCAACGCCGACGCCATGCTGGAGTTCTTCCGTGGCTAAATATCTTCTGCTGCTCGCTGCCCTGATGTGCGCGGGCGTGGCCAATGCCGATAACAGCAAGGCTCACGAGCCGACGCAGCTGGGTGATGACGGTTTCAAGCAACCGCTGACCAAGCTTAAATTCAACCCCGGCCTGGACCAGCGCGAGTTCGAGCGCTCCTCGCTCACCGCCCTCAATGTGTATGACCCGCTGGAGTCCTGGAACCGTCGCGTCTACCACTTCAACTACCGTTTCGACCAATGGGTGTTCCTGCCCGTGGTCAACGGTTACACCTACGTGACCCCCAGTTTCCTGCGCACCGGCGTGAGTAACTTCTTCAACAACTTGGGCGATGTGCCCAACCTGTTGAACAGTCTGTTGCAACTCAAGGGCCACCGTTCCTTGGAAACCACCGGGCGTCTGCTGCTCAACACCACCGTCGGCATCGCTGGCCTGTGGGACCCGGCCACCGCCATGGGCCTGCCGCGCCAGAGCGAAGACTTCGGCCAGACCCTGGGTTTCTATGGCGTGCCTGGCGGTGCATACGTGGTACTGCCGATCTTCGGCCCGTCGAACCTGCGCGACACCGCTGGTTTGCTGGTGGATTACACCGCCGAGTCGCAGATCAACTTCCTCAACGTCTCCGAAGTCAGCTCCAACCACCCGGAAATCTGGGCCCTGCGCGCGGTGGACAAGCGCTACCAGACCAGCTTCCGCTACGGTCAGATGAATTCGCCGTTTGAGTATGAAAAGGTGCGCTACATCTACACCGAATCGCGCAAGTTGCAGATTGCCGAGTAAGCAACCCCCACAAAAAAGGCCATTTATGAATGGCCTTTTTTGTGCCTGCAATTCAAGCCTTGAGGGCTTTCCAAACCTTGCTTATTCCGCTGACCAGCACCAAGACTACGGCCCCGGCAATAATTCCCGCCACCGCGTTCAGCAGCGTCGGCATCAACCACGCCACGGCGCCCGTGCTCTGGCTGACCGTCTCGATCCAGTGATGCACCACCGGCACGCCATGGGTCAGGATGCCGCCGCCCACCATGAACATCGCCGCCGTGCCGATCACCGACAGGCTCTTCATCATGTACGGCGCCGCGCGCAGGATGGCGCCACCGACGCTGCGGGCCATCTGGCCGGGTTTCTGGCTTAGCCAAAGGCCCAGGTCGTCCAGCTTGACGATGCCCGCCACCAGCCCATAGACGCCGATGGTCATGACAATCGCAATGCCCGACAGCACGACCACCTGCTGCATCAATGGCGCAGCGGCCACGGTGCCTAGGGTGATCGCGATGATCTCGGCCGAAAGAATGAAGTCGGTACGCACCGCGCCTTTGATCTTGTCCTTTTCGAAGGCCACCAGGTCGGTGGCCGGGTCTGCTACGGCCTTGGTCAACTGTTCATGCTCGGCCTGGTCTTCGGCCTTGCTGTGCAGAAATTTATGGGCCAGTTTCTCGAAGCCCTCGAAACACAGAAAAGCACCGCCCAGCATCAACAAAGGGGTGACCGCCCAGGGGACGAAGGCGCTGATCAACAGCGCGGTGGGCACCAGGATCAATTTGTTGATAAACGAGCCCTTGGCCACCGCCCACACCACCGGAATTTCCCGCTCGGCGCGCACACCGGACACCTGCTGGGCATTGAGCGCCAGATCGTCGCCGAGCACGCCGGCGGTTTTCTTCGCGGCCATCTTTGTCATCAGAGCGACATCGTCGAGTACCGTGGCGATATCGTCGATCAACACCAGCAAACTGCTTCCTGCCATGGTCCATTCCTCAGAAAATTCTCCCGAGGATAGAAGGCCAACGATCTTATGGATAGTGGTACGAGGTCAGCGCGGTGCGATCAATATTTTGATCCAGTCGTTGCAACGCCAAGGCCAGGGGGCAAAGCCGCCCTACGGAGGTATCGACGCACCCCTCCGCGCCACGCATATCGGCATGCAGAGGCGGCTGTTCGACGGTCAGTGGCGTCAATTGACGGATCTGCTCCAGGGATTGCGCCTCGAACGCCACCCGCAGGAAATAGCGACCGGTGGCGACCTGCTTGTAGCGCTCGAATTGCAGGCTACCGACGGGTGGAATATTGCCCTCCAAATAATCACCCAGGGTCCAGCGAAAACCGAGCAGTGTCCGCAGGTAGGAAATGTTGGTGTCATGGGCGACCAGTAGAGTGAACGGCGCATCAGGCGGCATGCCCAGGGGATCGTTCGTGGTCAGCGGTGTGCCTTGTTTGAGCGCCAGGGAAATCTGGTTCATCAATTGAGAACCACCACGGCTGGCAATATACGGGCTGTCGTTGATGAAATCGTACTTGGCTTTGGTCAACGCGGTCAGCTGGGACACCTGCTGCGCACTGCGGCCCTGGCCAAAGGCAACCTGGTCCAGCGGCAAGCCTTCGCTGTACTCCAGACGGAACGTCTCACCCAGATTGGCCTGCGTGTTCAAGCCCTTGACCGCCAGGCGCCCGTCGTCGTCCTGGGCCAATTGCCAGGGCTCATCTGTATAGGCGCACGCGCTGATCCCATTGCAGATGACCTTGCGTAACTGCTGCTGCGCGTCTTGATACCGGGCTTGGGCGCCGGCTACGCTGCCCCCCATGCGTGCGAGTACGCTGTCCTCAGCGCGCTGTGGATCCAGACGGGCGAAGGGCATCTTATCGGCCTGGAACAGCGCATCCTGGTCGCCTTGCACTACGCTTGGTTGCAACCCGCAGCCTGGAAACAGACCATCGAGCAAGGCCGACGCGGTGGCTCGGGTGCGTTGCAAAGGGCTGGCGCGTACAAATACTTCGCCAGGCGCCGGGCAGCCATTGGGTAACAGGCCGGCTGTGCGTAGAACCTGACCGCGGTAACGGCCCATCTCCACGGCCGCCGCGTATCCGTGGCCGGTCAACTGCCCATCGGGCACCGACCATTTGGGCAATTCACGACCGGTGACCTTGGCCAGTTTGGGGGTATCCGTGGGTGGCCGCACGCCGTGGCGGCTGACTTGCACCACCTTGTCCAACACATAACCGTCGGCTGATGCGGCGTGGGCCTGCAGCGAAACCAAGCCAACCAAAAAGAAAGGGGCCAATCGTACGAAGCAAGGGAACATAACTTCCTCCAGTGGGGAGTTCACACAGATCCATCCCCGCTCTGAGCGAGCGGGAAGGATCGCGCCGGGTCAAGGGTAGCGATAAGCCGTTAACGCCGTGCGGTCGATGGCTAGGCCGGTGCGCTCGACGAATTGCGCCATAGGGCACAACGTGCCCACTGGGGTGTGCTGGCAGCCCGGCTGATCGAAGTCGGCTTGCAGCGGTGGATGAGTGACGTCCAAACGTTGCAAGGCGCGTATCTGATCCATGCCTTGAGTGATAAACCGCGTGCGGATAAAGCGCTCGCCGGTCTGGATGTCGCGGTAGCGCTCGAAGGCCAGGGTGCCGGTGGGCGGGATATTGCCCGGTTGGTACTCACCCAACTGCCAAGTAAACCCGAGCATCGTGCGCAAGTGCGAGATATTGGTGTCATGGGCCACCAGCATCAACAGCCGCGCCGGCGGTGGGTTGCCCAACGGATCACGTTTCTCCAGGGGGGTCCCTTGCTCCAGCGCCAGCACAATCTGGTTCATCAACTGTGAACCGCCACGGCTGGCAATGTAAGGCGTGTCGTTGATGAAGTCATATTTGGCACGGTGCAGGCGCCCCAGCGACGACACTTGTGCAGCATCGCGGGCATGCCCAAAGCCGACATCGGCCAGCGGCATGCCCTCGCTGTATTGCAGGCGAATGGTTTCGGCCATCGACGAGGCTTTGTCCAAGCCTTTGATCTTGAATCGCCCACCCTCGCCTTCTTTCAAGACCCAGGGGGTGTCGAAGAACGGGCATGCCTTATTGGCTTCGCATACGGCGTCTCTCAGGCGCTCCAGGTCCGGACGCAGACGTTCCTGGGCAGTTTGCAGGTTGCCGCCCAGCGCTTGCAGGATCTGCTTTTTGGCAATGGCCGGGTCGAGCTTGGCGAAAGGCATTTCATCGGTCTGGAATAATGGATCCGGCTCGGTGCGTGCCAGAGCCTTTTCGCCACAGCCTGGAAACATACCATCGAGTAATGCAGCGGCGGTGGCACGGGTACGCTGCTTGGGACTCGCCACAACCACCAGACTGCCGGGTTGCGGGCAGCTATTGGCCAACAGGCCAGCATCCCGATAATACGCGGCCTGCCAGGCACCCATGTAACTGGCGGCCAGGTAACCATGGCCGGTCAGCTCACCGTCCCGCACCAGCCAAGGGGCCCAGGCGCGACCGGTGGCCTTGACCAACTTGTCAGTATCAGTGGGCGAGCGCACACCGTGGCGACTGACCTGGACAGCTTTTTCCAGCACGTAACGGCTGGCTTCGGCCGCCTGGAGACCGGTACACAACGTCAGCGCAGCCAAGGCCAGACTCGTGCGAGTGAATAGGGTCATGGTTGAGTTCCTCTCATTAGAATTCATAGGAGCAGCCCACGCGATAGCGGGCTTGACGCTGGTCAGTGTTCTTGTCGACATACACGTCGGCCATTTCCAGGTAGGGCGTGAAATGTTTGGTCAGTTTGTATTCGAATAACAGCTTATTGCTGTAATTCCGGCGCGTACCGTTGAACACAATTTGATTACTGTAAATTTGCTTGCGCCCGATACCGACCGACAACAGCCCGAACTTGTACTTAGCGCCCAACTCCAGCGCGTCATCATGTTTGTCAGCCTTGCCTTCTTCGTCATACCGCGTGAGTTTGTGGTAATACCCCGGCGTAATGGAGAATTTATCGGTGAGGGCGTAAGACACTTTGAACGCCGGTTTATAAGATTTCTTATCCTCGCCAACGGCATAGGTGAACTTGGGCTTGACCTTCCACTTATCCCCCAACTTATGGCTGTACTTGACCTTGGCCTTGAGTTCGTCCTTGGTGAGACGGGAAAACGCCTTGCCTGGCTGCCCGTCGCTATCAGGCGCGGTGGCCATCACGGCTTCGAAGGAGAACGCCAGGCCGTTGTCCAGGGCTTGGGTCAGCATCACCTTGTCCTTATGTTCACGCTCGACTTCCGAGTACTGATGCTGGTACTCCAACTCCAGCGCCTGGGTAGTAGTCGACGCAATCACCAGACCGAGAAACGAATATCGCCTTATTACTTTTTTATGATGCGCAATGCTTAATTTTTTCATAGTTCACCTGTTATTTTTATTGTGGATGAGACGACAACTTTGCTGTTTTACGCGCGCAGCGGTACGACTTCCGATCACTCGAAAAGTTTGAAATCTAGACGTAGTTAGTTCGTTATGGGTGTTTCGACCAAAGGTCGTTGTTTGCGCTTGCGGTGATGAACTTGGCCGGAAAACAGGGCCGTCATCAGTACCGAGATCAGCGAGGCGCCCAGCCAGAACAGCGACAAGGCATTGAAGTCATAGAGCTTGCTGCCATCCTGGGCCAGAGTGGTGCCGTGCTCGATCAATACCCCGGTGAGGATTTCACCGGCCGCCGCCCCGGCGTAGCTGGCAATCCCGATCATGCCCAGTGCTGCACCGGCCGCGCTTTTAGCGGCAATATCCACGGCCATCAAACCGCCGAGGAAACACAGCAGCGCGCCCATGGATAAGCCGAACAGCATCATCGCTGCCGCATCCAACCAGTAGTGCCCACCGGGCAGGAACAGGAACATCCCCAACGCCAAGCTGTTCATCAAGCCAAACAAAATCGCCAGGCCATGGCGTCGGCCACCGAAGAAGCGGTCGGAAACCAGCCCACTGAGCCCTGTGCCGACAATACCGAACACACCGGTGATGGAGATCAGCGCCGAGGCCGACAATGTGTTGTAGCCCTTGGCGTTTTCCAGGAAAAACACACCCCACGAAATCACCGCATAGCGGCCGATGTACATCAAGCAGGAGGCCAGGGCCAGCAACCACAGCGCCGGATTCTTCAGCAGCGCCAGTTGCGCGCCCCACTTGCCGACGGAGCGCAGCAAGCCTTCTTCGCGACCGCCATCCACTTCGGCAAAGCCTGCGCTCTGTGGCGAATCAGACATGAATAGGTAGATCAGCAATATGCCCAGTACCCCCATGGTGGTCGCCAAAAAATAGCCATATTGCCAACCCCAGGTCACGATCACCGCCGCGACGGCGATGTAGGTCAGCGCCTCGCCCAAACTGTGGGCAATCGACCAGAAGCCATAGAACGTCCCACGTTCCTTGTCGGCGTACCAGCGCGATAAGGACACCACGCACGGCCCCACACCCATGGACTGAGCCCAGCCATTCAGGCCCCAGGCCAGGGTGAGGATGATCGCGTTAGTGGTCAGGCCCATGCATGCGTTGACCAGCGCACTGATCAACAGCCCGAGCATCATGAAGCGCCGCACATTGGCATGGTCGGCCAGGAAGCCATTGACCAACTTGCCCACTGCATACGTGAAGAACAAAGCGGAACCGATCATGCCCAGTTGGGTGGGGCTGAGCAGGTTCTGGCTCACCAACGCCGGTTTGGCCACATTGAAGGACAGCCGACATACGTAGAACAGCGCATAGCTCAACGACATGGATAAAAAGGTCAGCCAGCGCACCCGACGAAAACGATGTCCATCGGGGTCGGCCACCAAGGGCCGCGAGGGCGCGGCGTGGAACAAGGACAGCAGGGATTTCATGGCGGACAGTCTCCTATTGTTATTATTCGCTGTATGTTGCAACGCAGATCGCGGAACGGGTTCAGGCCTCCAGTGATGGACCGATCAATCCAGCCAGTTGCGGGTACACCTGAGGGCTGGCCACCAGCAACGGATTGCCGCTGAGCAAGCCATCGCCGCGCAGGAATTCGCTGCACCGGCCACCGGCTTCACTGATCAACACCAACCCGGCCGCACAGTCCCAGCTGTTGATGTGGGTTTCGTAGTAACCCACCAGCCGTCCGGCCGCGACATAGGCGATCATCAGCGCGCCAGAACCGTTGCGGATAAACATGCCGCCACCCTCCAACAACGCGCTTAGAAACGGGATGAAATGCTCTTTACCGCGCCGATGGGAAGTACCGACACCGGTCACGCCGTAGCGGATATCTGCGGCAGGGCTGACCCGTATCGGTGTGTCATTCACATAGGCGCCCTGGCCGCGGCACGCATGGAACAACTCGTTGTGATTGGCATCGGCCACCGCTCCGGCCCATGGTTGGCCGTCCACCAGCAGGCCGATGGACACACACCAGGTATGCAGGCCATTAACGAAGCAGCTGGTGCCGTCGATGGGGTCCACAACCCACACGCAGCGCGCTTGCAACCCAGCGGCACCGCCCTCTTCACCCACAAACCCGTCGTCGGGGAACTGCTCGGCCAAGCGCGCCTTGATAAACAACTCCAACTCGCGGTCGGCGATGCTGACCACATCCTGAGGCACTGATGCTTTGTGCTCGACACTCAATTGCTCGCGCTGCTGGTAATACGTCATGCCACGGCGCGCGGCGTCCATCGCAACCTGACAGGCCAGGGCATAACGCTCTGCCAGACTATCCAGGGTTGGTAACAGCATTGCTTGAGTCATAAACCTCACCCTTCAAAGACCATTGCACACGTGTGCAATTGGTCAGGAAAAAAAAGTGAAAGCATGCCCTGCGCCGAGGTCACCCATTCACCCGTTCCTGCTCATACAACACGAAATAAATTTTCACTTCAAGTAAATATTGAAATTTTATTTCTGAATTTTCGTGGTGCCACGCTCAATCAACGTAACGGGCACCGGCTGGAATTCGGCGATGCGCATGAAGTTTTCACCACGTGCCACAATGGCACTGACGGCACGGTGTGCCAGTTGCACGCTGTCTTGGCGCACGGTAGTCAGGTTATAGGCCAGTTGCGCGGCCTGGGCGATATCGTCGAAGCCAATCACCTGAACCTGTTGCGGTACTTGGCGGTGCAGCGTATAGCGCAGTCCATCCATCACCCCGAGCGCCAGCATATCGGTTGCACAAAAAATCCCGTCCGGTTCTTCGCCCTGACTGAATAGCGCCAGCAACGCCTGCATACCCCCCTGATAACCCGGGGTCTCATTGAACACCGTCTGCGCCTCAAGCCCCGCCTCGGCCAGTCGCTCGGAGAACCCCAGCCAACGCTCGCGACTGCTGAAGTTATGCTCGCCCTGGCCGACAAACGCCAGGCGCCGCGCCCCCCCCTTGAGCAGGGCTTCGGCGGCCATGTACCCACCGGCGCGGTTATCACTGCCTACGACTTCGGCCCCGGCCAATTCATGGCCACGGTTGATCATGGCCACCGGAATCTTTCGGTCGAGATAATGCTGGACCACCGATAAGGGCGGAGAAGCTGAGGTGAGGATCACCCCCGCGATCTGATAGCTGAGCAACGCATGCAATGATTGCTCGAGCTGGGTCGGGTCATCGGCGTTCATCAATAAGGGCATCAGGCCACGACGGCTCAGGCTGTGAGCGATAGGGCTCAGCAGACTGGCGCGAAACGCACTATCAAAGCCGGCGGTGACCACGCCGACGAAGTTGCTGCTGCCCTTGTTCATGGTGCGGGCGATCATATTGACCTGATAGCCCAGGGCCTTGGCTGAGGCCAGCACTTTTTCCCGCGTGGCCGGAGCCACACTGGCGCCTGCAGTAAACGTGCGCGACACCGCCGAACGCGAAACCCCAGCATGCCGGGCCACATCCAGTGACGTAATCACGTTTTTTTCAGAGCTGTCCATCAAGCAGTGCCCATTGCGAAAGAGCCGATACGGTAATGGTAAACGCCACGTAGGGAAAGCGGGCCAGCCGCGTATTGTTGAGGCTCGCGGATACCCGGTGCTACCATGCCCGACCGCCTGCACTGGCAAGGAAAACCCTGGTTTATGAGCACCATTCGCGAGCGCAACAAAGAAAAAATCCTGCGGGCGGCCAGCGAGGAGTTTGCCGACAAGGGCTTCGCCGCGACCAAAACCAGCGACATCGCCGCCAAGGCCGGGCTGCCCAAGCCCAACGTCTACTACTACTTCAAATCCAAGGACAACCTCTACCGCGAGGTGCTCGAAAGCATTATCGAGCCGATCCTGGCTGCGTCCACGCCGTTCAACCCCGAGGGTGAGCCGGCGGTGGTGCTGAGCAATTACATCCGCTCGAAAATCCGCATCTCCCGCGACCTGCCCTTCGCCTCCAAGGTGTTTGCCAGTGAAATCATGCACGGCGCCCCGCACTTGAGCGCCGAACAGGTCGAGCAGCTCAACGCCCAGGCCAAGCACAATATCGACTGCATCCAGAGCTGGGTGGATCGCGGCCTGATCGCGCCAATCGACCCCAACCACCTGATGTTCAGCATCTGGGCCGCAACCCAGACCTATGCCGATTTCGACTGGCAGATTTCCGCGGTGACCGGCAAGGCCAAGCTGGATGAAGCCGATTATGAAGCGGCGGCGCAGACCATTATCCGGTTGGTGCTCAAGGGCTGTGAGCCGGACTGATACACCGCAGAGCCGGTGCCCATCGGGGGCAAGCCCCCGATGAGGCCCTGAAAGTCACACACTGTTCAAGCCGACACCCCCGCATCCGCCATTAACCCCACCCCCTCGATCGCCGTGATCGCACACTGCTCGTCAATATCCGACGTATCCCCACTAATCCCGATCGCTCCCAGCACCCCACCGTCCTGACCGCGAATCAACACGCCACCCGGCGCCGGCACCACGCTGCCCTGCCCCAGGCTGTTCAGCGCCGCGATAAACGCTGGGCGTTGTTGCGCGTCCAGCGCCAGCAGGCGCGAACCCTTGCCCAGCGCAATCGCGCCCCAAGCCTTGCCGATGGCGATCTGCGGGCGCAGCAGGCTGGCGCCGTCTTCGCGTTGCAGGGTGATCAAATGGCCGCCGCTGTCGAGCACTGCGATGGTCAGGGGCGCGGCGCCAATCATACGGCCCGCTGTAAGGGCCTGGTTGGCGAGTTGAGTGGCGGTTTTCAAGGTTAAAGCGCTCATGGTGCCGTCCTTCTTTTGTTATTGGGAAAGCGATGGAGGTCTGATTGATCAGATGTTCGATCGCACAAATAGAACACAATGATTTAATATTTTGTATACAATATTTTCCAACAAACCCACCACACGTCGAAAAAAGGCGTTCTGGCGAGCACAATCGTTCACGAATAAAATGCGTTGACCTGCACTGCTCGCCGTGAATACACTTTGGACAAACACCACTTGTATACAATTACAAAACGCAAGAGGCACCAAAATCATGAGCAAAATGAGAGCAATCGAAGCCGCCGTCCTGGTGATGCGCCGTGAAGGTGTGGACACTGCCTTCGGTATCCCCGGCGCCGCAATCAACCCGCTGTATTCGGCTTTGCAGAAAGTGGGTGGCATCGATCACGTCCTTGCTCGCCACGTTGAAGGCGCCTCGCACATGGCCGAGGGTTACACCCGCACCAAAGCTGGCAATATCGGGGTGTGCATCGGCACGTCGGGCCCGGCGGGCACCGACATGGTCACCGGCCTCTACAGCGCCTCGGCCGACTCGATCCCGATCCTGTGCATCACCGGCCAGGCGCCCCGTGCCCGCATGCACAAGGAAGATTTCCAGGCCGTGGACATCACTAGCATCGTCAAGCCGGTGACTAAATGGGCGACCACTGTGCTCGAACCCGGCCAGGTGCCCTACGCGTTCCAGAAAGCCTTTTATGAAATGCGCTCCGGCCGCCCCGGCCCGGTGTTGATCGACCTGCCGTTCGACGTGCAAATGGCTGAGATCGAGTTCGACATTGACGCTTATCAGCCACTGCCCCTGGCCAAGCCGCTGGCCACCCGCGTACAGGTGGAAAAAGCCCTGGCCCTGCTCGACCAGGCGGAACGCCCGCTGTTGGTCAGCGGCGGCGGCGTGATCAACGCCGACGCCAGCGAGCTGCTGGTGGAGTTCGCCGAACTGACCGGCATCCCGGTGATCCCGACTCTGATGGGTTGGGGCACGATCCCCGACGATCACCCGCTGATGGTGGGCATGGTCGGTCTGCAAACCTCGCACCGTTACGGCAACGCGACCATGCTCAAGTCCGACGTGGTGCTGGGCATCGGTAACCGCTGGGCTAACCGCCACACCGGTTCGGTCGAGGTGTACACCGAAGGCCGTAAATTCATCCACGTGGACATCGAGCCGACACAGATCGGCCGCGTTTTCACACCGGACTTGGGCATCGTGTCCGACGCCGGTTCTGCCCTGACGATGTTCATTGAAGTGGCCCGCGAATGGAAAGCCGCCGGCAAGCTCAAGGACCGCAGCGCCTGGCTGCATGATTGCCAGCAACGCAAGGCCACCCTGCAGCGCAAGACTCACTTCGATGCGGTGCCGGTCAAGCCGCAACGGGTGTACGAAGAGATGAACCAGGTGTTCGGCAAAGACACCTGCTACGTCAGCACCATCGGCCTGTCGCAGATTGCCGGCGCGCAGTTCCTGCACGTCTACAAGCCGCGCCATTGGATCAATTGCGGCCAGGCCGGCCCGCTGGGCTGGACGATTCCGGCGGCGCTGGGGGTGGTCAAGGCTGACCCGAGCCGCAAAGTAGTGGCCTTGTCCGGCGACTACGACTTCCAGTTCATGATCGAAGAGCTGGCGGTGGGCGCGCAGTTCAAACTGCCGTACATCCATGTGGTGGTGAACAATTCCTACCTGGGTCTGATCCGCCAGGCCCAGCGTGGCTTTGAAATGGACTACTGCGTGCAGCTGTCTTTCGACAACCTCAACGCCCCGGAACTCAACGGCTATGGCGTGGACCACGTGGCCGTCGCCGAAGGTCTGGGTTGCAAGGCCCTGCGCGTGTTCGAACCCAGCCAGATCGCGCCGGCCTTACGCCAGGCCGAGGCCATGATCGAAGAATTCAAGGTGCCGGTGATCGTTGAGATTATTCTGGAGCGGGTGACCAATATTTCCATGGGCACCGAGATCAACGCCGTCAACGAATTCGAAGACCTGGCCCTGGTCGGCAACGATGCGCCGACTGCCATTTCCCTGCTCGATTAAGGAGAACCCTATGCCGCGCTTTGCCGCCAACCTGTCCATGCTGTTCACCGAACAGGACTTTCTCGCTCGCATCAAAGCGGCCGCCGATGCCGGTTTCCAGGGGGTGGAGTACCTGTTCCCTTACGAGTTCAGCTCTGCCGAGATCAAGGCGCAACTCGACGCCCATGGCCTGACCCAAGTGTTGTTCAACCTGCCGGCCGGTGACTGGGCCAACGGCGAGCGCGGCCTGGCGTGCCATCCGGACCGCGTCGAGGAATTCCGCGCCGGGGTCACGTTGGCCATCGCCTACGCCCAGGTGCTGGGCAATACGCAAATCAACTGCCTGGCGGGGATTCGCCCCGCCGGTGTCGACGACCAACAGCTGGAAGACACCTTCGTCGCCAACCTCAAGTACGCCGCCGACAAACTGAAAGCGGCGGGCATCAAACTGGTGATCGAAGCGATCAACACCCGCGACATCCCGGGCTTTTACCTGAACAACACCGCTCAGGCCCTGGCGATCCGCGAGCGGGTGGGCAGTGACAATCTTTTCCTGCAATACGACATCTACCACATGCAAATCATGGAAGGTGACCTGGCCCGCACCATGGCCGCGCACCTGGGTGAGATCAATCACATCCAACTGGCGGACAACCCGGGGCGCAACGAGCCGGGGACCGGGGAGATCAACTATCGCTTCCTGTTCGAGCACCTGGACCGGATCGGTTACACGGGTTGGGTCGGCTGTGAATACAAGCCGTTGACCACCACCGAAGCGGGTCTTGGCTGGCTCAAAACCCTATGGGAGGAGGCTTGCACCCGATAGCGGCAGCTCAGTCAACACTGTTTTGCCTGGCACACCGTCATCGGGGGCAAGCCCCCCCTTCCACATAACAAGAGGATTTCATCATGGCTAAAATCGGCTTTATCGGCACCGGCATCATGGGCCAACCCATGGCCGCCAACCTGCAAAAAGCAGGTCATCAACTGTTCCTCTCCGAGCACCACGGCAAGGCCCCGCAAGCACTGATCGACGCCGGCGCCGTGGCGCTGGCCAGCCCGCAACAAGTGGCTCAGGAAGCCGAGTTCATCATCGTCATGGTGCCGGACACCCCACAGGTCGAGGACGTGTTGTTCCGTACCGACGGCGTGGCCGCCGGGCTGTCGCCGAACAAGGTGGTGATCGACATGAGTTCGATCTCGCCCACCGCCACCAAGTCCTTTGCCGCCAAGATCAACGAGCACGGCGCGCAGTACCTCGATGCGCCGGTGTCCGGCGGTGAAGTCGGCGCCAAGGCCGGTACTTTGAGCATCATGATCGGTGGCGAGCCACAGACCTTTGAGCGCGCCCTGCCGCTGTTCCAAGCCATGGGCAAAAACATCACGTTGGTGGGCGGTAATGGCGATGGCCAGACCGCCAAGGTCGCCAATCAGATCATTGTGGCGCTGAACATCCAGGCGGTGGCCGAAGCGTTGCTGTTCGCCGCCAAAAACGGTGCCGACCCAGCCAAGGTGCGCGAAGCGCTGATGGGCGGTTTTGCCTCGTCGAAAATCCTCGAAGTACACGGCGAACGCATGATCAAGGGCACCTTCGATCCGGGCTTCCGCATCAACCTGCACCAGAAGGATTTGAACCTGGCCCTGGCCGGTGCCAAAGAACTGGGGATCAACCTGCCGAACACTGCCGGTACTCAGCAGGTGTTCAGCACCTGTAATGCGCTGGGGGGCGGGAATTGGGACCATTCGGCGCTGATCAAGGGCTTGGAGCATATGGCGAATTTCTCGATTCGCGATCAGTAATGCCTTGATCAAATGTGAGAGGGGCTTGCTCCCGAGAGCATGTCTTCTGTAGCTGATAGACCGCTATCGGGGGCAAGCCCCCTCCCACAGGTGGCTCCATTTCAAAGTAGGGCCTATTCCAAAGTAGGGCCTATTCCAAGGCCAAGGCTGAAATAGCTGCACGTCTAATAACAAAAATATCCGGGAGCCCGCTTATGTCGGTCGATCCGCAACACCTGCTTCGCGAGCTGTTTGCCACAGCCATCGACGCCGCCCACCCCCGGCAAGTCCTTGAACCCTATCTACCCGCCGACCGTAGCGGCCGTGTGATCGTGATCGGTGCCGGCAAGGCGGCCGCCGCCATGGCGCTCGTGGTCGAAAATTGCTGGCAAGGCGAAGTCACCGGCCTGGTGGTTACCCGCTACGGCCACGGGGCTCCTTGCAAGAAAATCGAAGTGGTCGAAGCCGCGCACCCGGTGCCCGATGCCGCCGGCCTGGCGGTAGCCCAGCGCGTGCTGGCGTTGATCAGCAACCTCAGCGAAAACGATCGCGTGATCTTCCTGCTCTCCGGCGGCGGCTCAGCCTTGCTGGCTCTGCCCGCCGAAGGCATCAGCCTGGCCGACAAACAGGCCATCAACAAAGCCCTGCTCAAGTCCGGCGCGACCATCGGCGAGATGAACTGCGTGCGCAAGCACCTCTCGGCGATCAAGGGCGGGCGTCTGGCCAAGGCCGCGTGGCCGGCCACGGTGTACACCTACGCGATTTCCGATGTGCCGGGCGACCAGGCCACGGTGATCGCCTCCGGCCCCACCGTCGGCGACCCGAGCACGTCGCAACAGGCGCTGGCGATCCTCAAGCGCTACCGCATCGACGCGCCCGCCTCGGTGCGCAGCTGGTTGCAGAACCCGGCGTCGGAAACCGTCAAGCCCGGCGACCCGGTGCTCGCCCGCAGCCATTTCCAATTGATCGCCCGCCCGCAGCAATCCCTTGAAGCGGTGGCGGTGAAAGTGCGCCAGGCCGGTTTCAGCCCGCTGATCCTCGGCGATCTGGAAGGCGAAGCGCGGGACGTGGCCAAGGTGCATGCCGGTATCGCCCGGCAGATCGTGCAGCATGGCCAGCCTTTGGCGGCGCCGTGCGTGATCCTGTCCGGCGGCGAAACCACCGTGACCGTTCGCGGCGACGGCCGTGGCGGGCGCAACGCGGAGTTCCTGCTGAGCCTCACCGATAGCCTCAAGGGCCTGCCCGGCGTGTACGCACTGGCCGGTGACACCGACGGCATCGACGGCTCCGAAGACAACGCCGGCGCGATCATGACCCCGTGCAGTTACGCGCGCGCCGAAGCCCTCGGCCTGTCGGCCAGCGATGAGTTGGATAACAACAACGGCTACGGCTATTTCGCCGCCCTCGACGGGTTGATCGTCACCGAGCCCACGCGCACCAACGTCAACGACTTCCGCGCCATCCTGATCCTTGAGACTGCCCACCATGACGCCTGACAAAAAGGTCAAAATCCTCGCCACCCTGGGCCCGGCCATCGACGGTATCGATGACATCCGCGAGCTGGTGGAGGCCGGAGTGAATATCTTCCGCCTCAACTTCAGCCACGGCGAGCACGCCGATCACGCCCAGCGCTACCAGTGGATCCGTCAGGTGGAGCGCCAGCTCAACTATCCGTTGGGCATCCTCATGGACCTGCAAGGGCCGAAGCTGCGGGTCGGGCGTTTTGCCGACGGCTGCGTGCAACTGGTGCGCGGCCAGGCGCTGCGCCTGGACTTGGACGAAACCCCGGGGAATGAGCGCCGGGTCAACCTGCCCCACCCGGAAATCATCGCGGCCCTGGAACCGGGCATGGATCTGTTGCTCGACGACGGCAAACTGCGCCTGCGGGTGGTCAGCAAACACAAGGATGCCATCGACACCACGGTGCTGAACGGCGGCGAATTGTCCGACCGCAAAGGTGTGAACGTCCCACAAGCGCTGTTGGAACTGAGCCCCCTCACCGCCAAGGATCGCCGCGACCTGAGCTTCGGCCTGGAGCTGGGTGTGGACTGGGTGGCGCTGTCGTTCGTGCAGCGCCCGGAAGATATCCGTGAGGCCCGCGAGCTGATCGGTGATCGGGCGTTCTTGATGGCCAAGATCGAGAAGCCCTCGGCCGTGCAGCACCTGCGGGAAATCGCCCACCTGAGCGATGCGATCATGGTGGCCCGGGGTGACTTGGGGGTGGAGGTGCCGGCCGAGAGCGTGCCGCAGATCCAGAAAACCATCATTCGCACCTGCCGCGAGTTGGGCAAACCGGTGGTGGTGGCCACGCAGATGCTCGAATCCATGCGTTTCTCCCCGGCGCCGACCCGCGCCGAAGTCACCGATGTGGCCAACGCCGTGGCCGAAGGCGCGGATGCGGTGATGCTGTCGGCGGAAACCGCGTCGGGCGACTACCCGTTAGAAGCCGTGCAGATGATGAGCAAGATCATCCGCCAAGTGGAAAACGGCCCGGACTACCAGACGCAACTGGAGGTCAACCGGCCCAAAGCGGAAGCCACAGTATCGGACGCCATCAGCTGCGCGATCCGCCGCATCAGCAACATCCTGCCGGTGGCGGTGCTGGTGAACTACAGCGAGTCCGGCAGCTCCACCCTGCGCGCGGCGCGGGAACGACCGGTGGCGCCGATCCTCAACCTGACGCCGAACCTGTCCACCGCGCGGCGCTTGAGCGTAGCGTGGGGCGTGCATTCGGTGGTCAACGATCGGCTGCGTCAGGTCGATGAGGTGTGTTCGACGGCGCTGGAGATTGCCCAGGCCCAGGGTATGGCAGAGCGTGGGGATACGTTGGTGATTACTGCCGGGGTGCCGTTCGGGCAGCCGGGGTCGACCAACTCGCTGCGCATAGAGGTGTTGATCTAGCGTCTGTAGCGGCCCCATAGGGGGCAAGCCCCCTCCCACATTGGACTGCATTCACAGCTATGACTTTGTGAACCCAATCAAGTGTGGGAGGGGGCTTGCCCCCGATGGGTTTCACCCCAGCCCAACTGAATACCCACCATGCACAACCCAACCTGCCCCGACTGGGCCGAAGCGTTGCTCAACGGCTTCAGCCAGATTTTCCTGCAACGCCATCCCCTGTGCGGCCTGCTGTGCCTGCTGGCGATCCTGATCAGTGCCCCGGCGTTGTTCGGCGGTGCGTTACTCGGTGGCGTCGCCGGTTTGCTCACGGCCCAGCGCCGCGGCTATCCCAAAGCCGAGCGCCAGGCCGGTTTGTATAGCTACAACGGCGTGCTGCTGGGGTTGTTGATCAGCCAGCACTTGCCGTGGTCGGCGTTGCTGCCGCCATTGATCCTGGCGGGCGGCGGCGTCAGCGCTATGCTCACGCGGCAATGGTTGAAACACGCCAGCCAGACCGATGACTTGCCGGCCTACACCGCGCCTTTTGTCGGTCTAGGTTGGCTGCTGCTGGGCCGCGCGACGCCCGGCGAGGCGGCCACGCTCAGCGCCGACGCCTTCGGCCTGTTCAGCGCGCCTTTCACCGGCCTGGCCCAGGTCATGTTGCTGGATCAGCCACTGGCCGGCGGCCTGATTGCATTGGGCCTGTGGCTGGCCAATCGGCGCGCCGTGTTGTGGGCGTTCATCGGTGCCGGCAGCGGCGCATTGTTCGCCCTGGGGTTGGGTGAAACCACACACGCCCTGCTCGGCCTGCACAGCTACAACCCAGCGCTGGCGGCCCTGGCGTTGAGCCAGATCAGTCGTCGGGCCTGGCTGCCCCTGGCCGGTATCCTGCTGGCGATCCTGCTGACGCCAGGCTTCGCCGCCCTGCACCTGCCGGTACTGACCGCGCCGTTTATCCTCGCGTGCTGGCTGGTGCTCGCCAGCCGCAGGATGCTTCGGAAACCGCGCATGGACAGCCCCTTCGAATCCCCCTAGGCTTGCTCGAAAATCGACTCGGGCAGGATTTATGGACAGCAACAACGATTGGCGTCAGCGTCTCTACGTCATGGTTTTCCAAAGCGACACCGTGGCCGGGCGGCGGTTTGACGGGATCTTGCTGCTGATCATTCTGGCCAGCCTGGTGATCGTGATGCTCGACAGCATCGACCAGGTGCACCAGAACTACGCCGACGTGCTGGCCTATATCGAATGGGGCTTCACCCTGATCTTCGCCATCGAGTACGGCTTGCGCCTGTACTGCTCGCCCAAGCCGTTGCGCTATGCGTTCAGCTTTTATGGGTTGGTGGATTTGCTGGCCATCGTGCCTGGCATCCTTGCCCTGTATTACAGCGACGCGCAGTACCTGCTGATTATCCGCATCATCCGTATGTTGCGGATCTTCCGCGTGCTCAAGCTCAGCCCCTACCTCAAGCAAGCCAATTACCTGATGTCGGCGCTGCGCGGCAGCAAGCAGAAGATCGTGGTGTTCCTGGTCAGCGTGTGCACCCTGGTGACCGTGTTCGGCACCTTGATGTATGTGATCGAAGGCCCGGAACACGGGTTTACCAGCATTCCCAAGGGCATCTACTGGGCCATCGTGACCCTGACCACTGTCGGCTTTGGCGATATCGTGCCCAAGACCCCGCTGGGTCAGGTGATTTCGTCGCTGGTGATGATCACCGGTTACTCAATCATCGCCGTACCCACCGGGATTTTCACCGCCGAACTGGCCAGTGCCATGCGCGGCGAACAGCTGCAGACCGACTGCCCGGTGTGCCAGAAAAACACCCACGAACCCAATGCGGCATTCTGTTCGCGCTGTGGCAGCAATCTGTTTAAGAAAGTGGAATAAGCAAAGTTCTTTTTAATCTTTAAGCGACTATGCGGCCCCGGCTATAGTCGCTGGCATTGTGCCTGTCCCCTCTTCTCGAACAACAAGGAATGAGCAGTGAAAAAACGCCTTAGCGCCTCCCTCCTGGCCGCCGGAATTGCCCTGGCGAGCGCCGTGCAAGCCGCCCCCGTCACGCTGCTGAACGTGTCCTACGATGTGATGCGCGATTTCTACAAGGACTACAACGCGGCTTTCCAGAAACACTGGGACGCCGAGCACCCAGACGACAAGCTGACCTTGCAGATGTCTTTTGGAGGTTCAAGCAAACAGGCACGCTCGGTGATCGACGGCCTACCGGCTGACGTGATCACCATGAACATGGCCACCGACATCAATGCCCTGGCGGACAACGGCAAACTGGTGCCGGACAACTGGGTCACGCGCTTGCCGAATAACAGCGCGCCGTTCACCTCGGCCACGGTGTTTATCGTGCGCAAAGGCAACCCCAAAGCCCTGAAAGATTGGCCCGACCTGCTCAAGGACGGCGTGCAGGTGATCGTGCCCAACCCGAAAACCTCGGGCAACGGCCGCTACACCTACCTGTCGGCCTGGGGCTATGTACTCAAGAACGGCGGGGACGAAGAGAAAGCCAAGAGCTTTGTGGGCAAGCTGTTCAAACAAGCTCCCGTGCTGGACACCGGCGGCCGCGCCGCCACCACCACGTTCATGACCAACCAGATCGGCGATGTGCTGGTGACCTTTGAAAACGAAGCGGAAATGATCGCCCGTGAATTCGGCCGCGATCAGTTCGAGGTGATCTACCCAAGCGTATCCGCCGAAGCCGAGCCGCCGGTGTCGGTGGTGGACAAAGTGGTCGAGAAAAAAGACACCCGCGCCGCCGCCGAGGACTATCTGAAGTACCTGTGGTCGCCGCAAGGCCAGGAAATCGCCGCAAACAACTACCTGCGCCCACGTGACCCGGCGGTGCTGGCCAAGTACACCGACCGCTTCCCCAAAGTCGATTTCCTGTCGGTGGAAAAAACCTTCGGTGACTGGCGCACGGTACAGAAAACCCACTTCAATGATGGTGGTGTGTTTGACCAGATCTACTCCGGTCAATAACTGAACAAACGCAGTAAAACTGTGGGAGGGGGCTTGTTGTGGTGAGCGGGCTTGCCCCGCGCTGGGCTGCGAAGCAGCCCCAAACCCAGGCACCTCGGTGTGTCAGCTAAAACCACATCGCCGGGAATGGGCCGCTTCGCAGCCCAGCGCGGGCGGTGCGACGATTCGACAAGCCCGATCACCACAGCAAGCCCCCTCCCGTAGAGTTATTTCAGCCTTTGAGACTTGTGTAGCCCCCTCCCACATTGGTTTTGCGCGGGGGGCTGGGTAGATGTTTCAGAATGTATCATCAGCCGACATAAGTACTATCATTCCAAGCGGCCTACTCGTCGCTGAGCCTTGCATTTACCCTCGCAGGCCATCTTCCTTCGCTTTTATGAGAACACCATGAACGCTACCCCACACTCAACAAGCACCATGACCCGAGGCATGGTGATGCTGTTTGCGTTTTGCTGCGGCGCCATCGTCGCCAATATCTACTATGCGCAGCCGATCATCGAACTGATCGCGCCGGATATTGGCCTCACCCCCGCCATGGCCAGCCTGATTGTGTCCCTTACGCAAATCGGCTACGCCTTGGGCCTGTTCTTTTTGGTGCCCCTGGGAGACTTGCTGGAAAACCGCAAATTGATGATCGCCACCACTGTGGTGGCCATTGCCAGCCTGCTGGGCGCGGCGGTTACCGAGCAACCGAACCTGTTCTTGCTGGTGTCGCTGTTGATCGGCTTCAGCTCGGTGTCGGTGCAGATCCTGATTCCCCTGGCCGCGCACCTGGCGCCCGCTGAATCCCGTGGTCGGGTGGTCGGCAGCATCATGGGCGGGCTGCTGTTGGGCATTTTGTTGGCGCGGCCGGTGTCCAGCGTGGTCGCCGATCACTTCGGCTGGCGCGCGATGTTTATGGCTGCGGCGGCGTTGATGGTGTTTATCAGCGTGGTGCTGATGCTGACCATCCCCAAACGCCAACCCGATCACAGCGCCAGCTATGGCCAACTGCTGCGCTCGCTGGGCACCTTGTTGCGTGAACAACCGCTGTTGCGCCAACGCGCCTTTTACCAGGGTTGCCTGTTCGCCACCTTCAGTTTGTTCTGGACCGCGGCCCCGCTGGAGTTGGTGCGCAACCACGGCTTGAGCCAGACCCAGATCGCGATTTTCGCGCTGGTCGGCGCCATCGGCGCCATCGCCGCGCCCATCGCCGGGCGCCTGGCCGATGCCGGTCACACCCATCGCGCATCGTTGCTGGCAATGCTGTTCGCAGCGCTGAGCTTCCTGCCGGCCTTGGTGCATCCGCTGTACAGCGTGATCGGCCTGGCGGTCACCGGTGTGGTTTTGGACTTCTGCGTGCAGATGAACATGGTCCTCGGCCAGCGGGCCATTTACGCGCTGGACGCCAACAGCCGCAGCCGCCTGAACGCGCTGTATATGACCAGCATCTTTATCGGCGGCGCCTTCGGCTCGGCGATTGCCAGCAGCGTGTACGAACACGGCGGCTGGCTGGCGGTGATGCTGGTGGGCAGCGCGTTTCCACTGGTGGCGCTGCTTCGGTTCCTCAGTGCGTCACGTCAGGCCCCGGCGCGGGCTGCGGCCTGACGCGCAGCGGCTGACCCAGATTCAGGTGCGCTGGCCACGGGCGCCCGATGACTGAAGAAAGCTTTGCATCCATTGCATCAACAGGGTCAACGCCTTGACCAGCACGTCTCTGAACGTTGCGTTGCTGTCTGGGTTCACGTTTGGTGGTGGCGTGGGTGTCGGTTGCGGCACCACCCTGGGGAGGGGTTTGACTTCCGGCTGTTGCCCATTCCACAGCACATCCCCTGGGCTGATTCTGCCGATGCTGTTGACCTGGAAACCGCCACTGCCGGTGCCCTTCAGGTCGATCTGCAGGCTTGACCGGCCGGTGGCCGCATCGTGCTTGAGCACAGCCTCGCCTGCACGCCCGGTGAAACGTTCAGTGAATACCAGGGCGCTCAACCCGGCCTCCTTGAGCACGCCGGATACGTCGAGCTTGTCGGTGCCACTGGTGAAATCCTCGATCAGATCCGGTTGTTGAGGCGTGGAATCGCTGGCCTTGTCGTAGGAAAAAATATCCGCGCCGCCACCACCGCGCAGGGTGTCCGCACCGGCCCCGCCCTTGAGCCGATTACTGGCTTCGTTGCCAATCAACACATCGCGCCCGGCACCGCCGATGGCGTTCTCGACCGTGCAGCCCTTGGCGATGGACACATTGCCCTTCAAGCCACCCACGTCGGAAAACGATTCGGCGTTCAGATTGATCTTCTGGTTCTGGGAAAATCCGGAAAAGTCCAAGGTGTCTTCGCCCCCGCCATCCCACACGCAGAAGATGGGCTTGTCGGAGGCGCTGTTGAGGGTCATGGCTTCGCGCTCGCAGTTGGCATTGAAGCCATAGGTGGTGTCGGTATTGCGGGTTTGGTGATTAGCGCCGTACAGCCGTTGGGCCGCAGCGATGTCATCCATCATCGGCGCGCTGGGGTTGAGCATGTGGAAGTCATGACCCGCCTGGTTCCTCTCCGACCAGTAACTCATCACACTGCGCGCCTTGGTGTCTGCGGCATACACCGCGCCCCGCTGGTAATCACCACCGCCGTTGTAGTTGCCTGGGTGCTGCAGACCGATGGCATGACCGATCTCATGCACGGCAGTCAGCGAAAAATGACTGCCCAATGTCGGGGAAGTGCTTTCCCTTAGCGTGCCGATGCGTGCCGTGGTACTGGCGGTGAAACGCGTGGGTGAAGTGGCGACGCCACGGTCGCTACGCGGGTCTCTTTTGATATGGACCGTGCCGTCGGCCGCCGTTGCTCGCTCCTTGAACGTGATATTGGCCACGTCCTCCCAGGACTGTACGGCCTGGCGCACCCGGCGTTGCTGCGCGGCGCTGAATTGCGGGTCCACGGTGTAGGAAAGTTCAAGCCTCTTGTCGTTGTTGCGGTCGTGAAAGCGCAGATTATCGCGGGTGATTTGCTTACCGGCCTGGTCCGTGGTGTAGGTCGGTTTGTTGTTGGCGCCCACACCGAACGGGCCTGGGTCGGAAATAGGCAAAGTTTCAAGGGAGGGTTTAGCGACCACTCGATCAGCATGAATCATGGGGCAGTGCACTCACTCAGGTTAATAAACAAGCCGAACCCATCGGCATCGATTTATTAACGTCCCATGCCGACAAACCTTCGGAAAGTGCCGATTTGCTTCGCACTGCAACAGCGGGCTGTCGGGGTAACGCGCGCTAACTAAAGGAAGAGCCCCATTACACTTCTCACAATCGGACACAGACCGACCGTGCTGAAAAGCGCTTGAATCCACAGAAATAAAACAAACGGCTACACACCAACAGCCCTTGAACTACGCCCGTTGCCCATTAGCCGGGATACATCCGCTCAAACTACCGATGCCCTGCCGGCGTTCATGCACAGGCTGAATGCCCTTGCTCCAGGCAACACAGCAAACGCTCCACGGTATGTTCCAGCGGGCCGGAGTTATCCAGCAGCAAAAGCCCCGCGCCGTCACCGGCCAGCATCTGCGCCGTAAACCGGGCATTACGCGCCAGGCGCTTTTCAATATCCGCCAGTGTTTCCCGTCCCCGTGCCACCAGACGCTCGCGTAACACCGCCTGATCCACGGTCAGCAATAACACCAGCAACGTTGGATAGCGCTCGCGGGTCAGCGCCAGGTGCGCGCGCGAACCATTGACCAGTACGTTCTCCCCCGCCGCCAGCCAGTCGTCGATCACCTTTGGAATGCCATAACACAACCCATTGGCCTGCCAGCTAAGCGCAAACGCCCCTTGCGCCTCCATTACGGCGAACTGTTCGGGGCTCACACCCTGCGCCGCCTCGCCTACCGCTTCCGCCGAGCGGGTAATCACGCGACGCACAATGCGGCAACCGCGCTCGGCCAGACGCGCACGCGCGGCCTCCAACAGGCTGTCCTTGCCCGAACCCGATGGGCCGATGAGATAGATCAACCTGCCTGCCATTGAAACAGCCTCTGCGTATATCACCAGCCGTATTGGGCGGCTGGCAGCACCTGGGAAATTGTCGCGAGACAGTATAGAGGGTGCGTAGAGACTCAAAGCAACGTATCAGTGTGAGGTGAGGTAGATACCTTGGGCCTCAAGCAATCGGATCCGCTGATAATCCGCAGCGATCACTGCTGGATCAGCATGTACCAGGTACACCGTACCTGGCTGGCTGAATACATCTTGCGTCGCGCCCAGGGGTTGTCCCTCCTCAACGTAGAACACCGCCTCAAAGAATGACGCCAGCTTGAGCAGTTCCTCCACAAACCGCGCCTTGTGGAAGTAGCCGTCAGTGCGATTGATCAGGCACACATTGTAAGTGCACTGCAGGCGCTGATAATCGAAGTCCCTGGCCAGCAACTGCGCGAATGCCTCGGGTTCGGTGATGGACAACACCACCGCCTCGATCTGCCCCAGCCCGGTGGTCTGACGGGATACGCCAGGACGAAGAATGCCATCGGTACGCGCGGCGATTTCCACCAGTTTGGGCCCTTCGTCGGTGAACATGACTTCCGCGTGGCTAGGGCCGTTGCGGATGCCAAGGCACTGCACCACGGCGCGGGTGTATTCCACCAACGGCAAATAGAGTGGCGAGTCTGGCCCGATCAGTTCATCGATGTCATAAAGAATGCCGCCTCTCGGGGCGCGCTGTTTTTGATAGCGCACCACCTCGGTGACCAGTTGCTGGCCATCGACGGAAACCATGTTCACCACATACTCCAGGCCGGCCAGATACTCCTGAATCAACACCTGCGTATTGCGGCCGTTCAACCGGTTCACCGTGCCCAGCAGCGTTTGCACCGCCGCCTCGCAGGCCGGCAAATCCTCGCAGATAAACACCCCATCTGCCCCCGCGCTGTCGAGCGGCTTGACCACCACAGGAAAACGCCCGTGGGCGTTGATCCAAGCATGTGCAAGGGCCCAACTGTCGGCAACGCACTGTCGTGCTACGGGCAATTGCGCCTGGGCGACCGTTTCGATCATGGCGAACTTGTTTCGACGGGCATGGGTGTTATCGAAGTCATTGCGATACGGTAACTGAAGGCGCTCGTTCAACTGATCGGCGAGCAGCACACCGGTTTCGGCACCGGCGATGATGAACTGGGGCGCGAAATGCTCAACGCTGGCGAGCGTCGTGACGACGTCGGTGTGCACAATCATGCGGTCATACAGCGAGTGATCGAAGCCCCTATAGTAGTAGTCATCGAGATTGGCTGACGACGCCACATGCATCAATCTGCAGCCTCTCTCGAACAAGCCTTTTGCTACGCATTTCCCGGATGAAAAACCATCCACGACGACCACCGTGATCATGCTGCCTCCCTCCTCATTGCATATAAGGCCCGGCCCGACAGCAACAACACGATGACGCAGACGGACGCGACACTGGCCAGCGAAAAAATCACGCGATCGTCCAGGTACTGGAGTAACAGCACGAATACTGGAAGGGTCAGCAACACCAGGGACACGTGGATCGGCGAGAGGCAATAGATGGTTTTCTGGATCAGGTAGATCGGCAGCAAATGCCCAGCAACTACCAGAACCACCATGGGCGCGATCAACCCGGACTCGAGGTAAAAACCTGTGCCTGTCAGAGGAAGCGCCAGTAGGCACACCACGATCATCGCAATATTTCTGACAGCCAGGATTTCATGAACCGACCACTGCAGAGCAAACATCCGCTTTGAAAAAACCGTGTACATCACCGTACCCAGCGCGCACATCAATACACTGGAGACCCCGAGCAAACGCTCCCCGATCGTGGCGGTTTCCACACCGCTCACACCCGCCAAGGAGTTGGATAGCATGATCCCCACTGAGGCGAGCACCAGGCACGCTATCAGCGCATCCGCAAAAGCAACTTTCGCGCTGCTTTTATCGAACCAGGAAATAACCAACGTAAGCGCCGGACCGCAGGCCACCGAAGCGACACCAACAACGGCCGGCTCCAGATAACGCAGGGCGTAAAACAGGCCGCCCCAGTTGAGCAAAACTGCGACGTTCACTACCAGTACGCGGTCCCAATCGGCTTTGACTCTGGAACAAAAAGAAGCCGGGTCATGAAAGAGCGCGACTGCCAGGAACAGCGCAGAAGACGCTATAAAGCAATAGAAAATGACCAGCAACGTGTTAAGCGTTTGCGTGACGAAGCCCACGTATACGTCGAACGCAGCACTTAGCAGGCAGAACAGCAATCCGAGAAAAACGCCGTGCTTTTGCATCGCACTTCACCTGGGAGGCAGCAAGTGCTTCAACTTAACAAAACAGCAGTCGGGTCAGTACTGACCAAACGGATAGGTAAACCGGCGGTACATGAGCGCACCTTGCCTGGATATCTAGAGGGATCCACTTAGGGAGGGGGCTTGCCCCGATAGCGGTGCGTCAGTGGTAGATAGGCTGACTGATACATTGCTATCGGGGGCAAGCCCCCTCCCACAGTGGATTTCAGGTGCTTGGAGGAATGGATTTCAAGATAAAAAGGCGACCCTTGAGGTAATGCCAACCAGTTAAAGCTCAATTAGTTACTTTCTGCACAGGGCTGTCTTGAAGAGCTCCGGAATCATTGGCACTGATTTTTTTGTCAGTGCCCATCTAGCCTTAACTGAGTGGCATTGACCCGAAGGTCGCCTTTTGTCACTGCGCGTGCTGCTTACTCAACCCCAGAGGCACGCCTTGCAAGTAGGCTTTTGATATCGAAAAAAATGACCAGAAGAGCTTTTTCATATATCACGTTACAAGCAGAGAACGCCCTTGCCACACCGCAAAACCAATGAGTAGCGCGCCACTGATACGATTGATCATGTTGAAATCGGAATGATCAATCAACTTGGTCCTAATGATGCTGCCACCTGCCACATACACCATCTGACCTACAAATGAGCCCACCAGAAACCCAGCCAGGCTCAGATAAAATTCGATGCCTTCAAATAGCGCCCCTCTGGCGAGCGCATAAGACGAGATGGTTACGATGGTGAGGGGATTGGTCAAGGTCAACAAGAACACCGGAATAAATCCCGCTGACTTATTGAGTCGGGTCAACGATATACGCTTTCCAAAGATAATAGCGCCTAGAAAAAATAGATAGGCGACTCCTATCCAGCTCAGTATCTGCTCATGGGCAATCCAAAACATTTTAATTGTCTGTAATCCAGAAAATGCGACAGCTGCAAAGATAGTATCTGCAACTGCCGCACCTAAGGCTCCAGGCAATGCGCTGACAAATCCGCGCGCAATAGTTTGCCTAATTATCATTAGCGCTATTGGGCCAAAGCTTATAGAGAGCACCACAGCGAATGCGGTGGAGCTCACAAAGTCCCCCATCTAACCCCGAACCTCAATAAACATTTTTTTCGTTGCCTGACAGTGCGGGCAACGAAACTCATCCCCTATCTCATCCCAGGCCGTACCTGGCACTATATTCATTAAGGGTTCACCAGTGCTCTCCGAATATAGATAGTGACAAATCTGACACTCATAGGATTTATCCATATTAGCAACCCTCGCTTCATAATTTCAGGCAAGCCGACGATTTAACGCGGCAAACATTTGCTCAAAACCGTCCATAAACGCCAGCGCTCCGCGCATGGCTTGTGGAGCAATATTTGGATGCTTTTCCAAGTATGAAATCATTATTTCCCGACCGGTTGCGACGTGCATAGGTTCTACCTCGCAATGAATGGCGAAGAATGCTAAGACGGGATCATCCTCATCGACTAACCCGTACTCTTCGGCGTACTTTTGGAATCGCTTCAGAAAAATCTGAAACTCTCGCGAGGAGGTCATTTCAGAAGCCAAATGAAACCCCAACGCCTCACCTAAATACTCTGATCGATACATTCGATGGGTGTTGTTTCCCATTGCGGTACCTTCAGGCAGAATGTACTGCGGATTAAACAGTTCGGTGTCTGAGAGTCCTAGATGAGTGGTAAGCTGCTTGAACATCTGATGATGGGTTGGCAGCATATGTTTGCTGTGTTGATGCAGACCGTATTCATCCACAGAGGCGTAAAGGATATGGGCTGCTTTAGCAGTACCATTCCACATATCTTCTTTGATCCACTCATCTGTAACACGCGCAGCCAATGCGACAATCCCCGCTGGAACGTCCTTGAAAAAAGCCCATATAGTTGCGAAGAACAACGCCATTTCTGGACGTGAAAACGGTCTAGAAAAAATAATTCCGCCAAACTTCTCAAGTTCACTCATAGCAGGGTGATGCACTATTTTATTAGCAACTTCATTATAGCCAGCTTCGCAAACCCTATATATTTCATCGCGACCTAATCCTGCACTTGATCCGAGACCTGTAGTACTTTCAACATTCATGACTTTATCCCGATTTTTATGAAATGGATTTCAGTCTGCTTGCAAAAGCATTAAGCACAAATTATTTACCGACTTTCAATTTTGTCAACTCATAAAAACAATCCAGCTCAAAAAAAGTCAAAACCACCAAACTAGAGCCTTCGTCGCTTAGCACCAACTAATAAACATAGTTTAATTAAAACTATTCACTTACATCCAACAACGAAGGATACTGAAAGAATCTTCTCGTTATTGAGAGTGATTTTTCCTACATCATATAAAACTTAAGAAAGATTCCATCTAACGCTCCCTGCTTCGGCACCGAAACGACCTGAACAGTGGCAGCGCGCTTCTGGAATCGGCGATTGCGTATCACTGGGTCGAATACTTGCACGGCAAAGCTGCAGGCAGGTGTCAAGTAACGCAGCGAAAGTGGCTCCTAACGTGATGGATAAGGAAATAGTGTGGATGGGGCAGTGTGTTTGGAAGAACAAATTTCGCAGACAAGAAAAAGGCGACCCCAAAGGTCGCCTTTTGTCACTGCGCGTATTGCTTACTCAACCCCGGCGGCACGCCGTGCACGTCCGTCTCCTCCCATGGCCCGTTGGGGCTGATGGAGCGGCTCCAGCCGTTGCTCCAGCGGTAGTAGGTGCGCTGGCGGTAGAAGGTGTCGGGTTGTTCGTCCAGCACATACACCTGCATCTTGCCGTCCCAGTGGCTGGCGGCGCCCGGTGGTGGGGCGAAGGTCGGGGACTTGGTTGGCAGCGGCTTTGGCGGCGGGGTTACCGGGCCGGGCGGTTTGGTGCTGGGCTGGGTCGATGGGCCCGACGGCGGGATGGTCGGGCCGGTCGGCGCAGGCGGTGGCCGGTGGACCGCACAAGCGCTCAGGCCCAATACCAGGCTGAGCAAGGTGATACGTGCGAATGCGGTCATGGCGTTTCCTCGAATTACTTGTCCGGACTGTCGATGGTCAGCTGCTGCAACGCAGTGGTGGAGCTGGCCAGGGGTTGGCTGCGGCCGATCCACTCGCCGGCGGTCGGTTGACCAGCCCGGGATATGCGCGCAACCAGTTGGACTTCGGGGAAGTTGGACAGTTTCAACTGCGGCATCATCGCGTCGGCATCGCCCAGTTCGACGGTGATCGGCAACTCGGCCACGGTGACGCGCTTGGCCGCCAACGGCGCCGGCGGGCCACTCACGGCACGGGCGAAGATAAACACGCTGTCGCCTGGCAGGGCCTTGGCCTTTACGTCAGCGGACACATCCACGCGCACTTTCAAGGTTGCCGCCTTAGGCGCCTGGGCGACGGTGCCGCCACTTTCCTTGAGTTTTTGCGTGGCGCGGTCGATGCCGCCTTGCAGCGCGACGCGGGAATTGTCTTCCGGCGGCAGTTGCGCGAGTAGACGCCCCCAGTAGTCGATAGCGTCCTGATAGCGCTCGCCTTCAAACGCGGCGATGCCGAGCAAGCCGAGGCTGGTGACTTCTTTCGGGTCGAGCTTCAACGCCTCGTCCGTCAATGCCTGGATCTTCGGCGACCATTGTTTGTTGTCGGCAAAATACTGGGCCTGGGCCCACTGGCCGAGCAGTTCCGGCTGGCGACCGGCCAGGGCCACGGCGCGCTCGAAGACCTTGGCCGCATCGGCGGAGCGATCCTGGGCCATGTAGGCGCGACCGAGGAAGTACAGGCCTTCGGCCGAATCCGGCTGGGCGGCGGCGGCGCGCTCCAAACGCTGGGTCATGTCTTGCAGCGACACCGGCGGCTGGGAGAATTCGCGGGTCAGTTCCACCTTGTCGCTGGCACCAAAGTGCAGGTACAAGCCCAGGCCCAGAATCGGCACCAGAAACGCGGCCAGCAACGGCAGCGGTTTACCCAGACGCGATTCGCGGGGGGCTTCCACGCCTTCGGTGTCGGCCAGCAATTCGCGGGCGGCTTCGGCGCGGCCGGTGTCGAGTTGCGCGGCGTCGAGCACGCCTTCGGCCTGCTGGGTTTGCAGTTCGGCCACGCGCTCTTGGTAGAGCGCCACATTCAGTGCGGTGCGATCCTCCTCGCGCTGGGCACGGCGGCCACGTAACACAGGGATCAACAGAAAACTCAGGGCAACCAGAAGCAGCAAGCCTGCTGCGAGCCAGAAATCAATCATCAGAGGTTTTGTCCAGCAAGTGGTCGAGACGTTGGCGCTCTTGAGGGGATAGCGCGTCGGAGCCATCGGTGGGCGCGGCGCGGCGACGGCGGACGATCACAGCCATTACCACCACACCGGTCAGCAACAGCGCGGCGGGGCCAAACCAGAGCAGCGCGGTCTTGCCGGTCAGCGCCGGTTTGTAACGCACAAAGTCACCGTAGCGGTCGACCATGAAGTCGATGATCTGCTGGTTGTCCTTGCCCTCCCCCAACATGCGGAAGATCTCTTTGCGCAGGTCAGCAGCGATGGGCGCGTTGGAGTCGGCAATGTCCTGGTTCTGGCATTTAGGGCAGCGCAGTTCTTTGGTCAGGTCGCGAAAACGCTCACGCTCGGCGTCATTGGCGAACTCATAGGTGTCGATGGCGGCGTGGGCCACGCCGGCCAAGCCCAGTGCCAGTACGGCAGCGGCTAACAGGCGCTTCATGGCTTGGCCTCATCAACCAGAGCCTGGTACTTGGCGGCCAATTGCTCGCGCCATACCACTTCGTCGATCACCCCGACGTACTTGTCGCGGATCACGCCCTTGGCATCGATGAAGAAGGTTTCCGGGGCGCCGTAGACGCCCAGGTTCAGGCCGAGATTGCCGTCTTCGTCGCGGATGTCCAATTGGTACGGGTTGTGGAACTCGGCCAGCCATTTAAGCGCCGCCGCGTTGTCATCCTTATAGTTGATGCCGTAGATCACCACGCCGCGCTCGGCCAGTTTGTTCAGCACCGGATGTTCCACGCGGCATGAGATGCACCAGGTGCCCCACACGTTGACCAGCGCTGGCTTACCCAGCAGGTCGGCACGGGTCAGGGTTTTATCGCCCTGCACGGTAGGCAGGGAAAATTCCGGGAACGGCTTGCCGATCATCGCCGAGGGCAGTTCGGCCGGGTCCAGGTACAAGCCGCGATACAGGAAGACTGCCACCACCAGAAACGCCGCCAGCGGCAACACCATTAACCAACGCTTCATACCGCCGCTCCTTGCAGGCCGAGCGCTTCACGCACGCGGCTTTTGACCTTGACCCGATAACGCCGGTCCAGCGCTGCCAGCAAACCACCGAAACCGGTGAGCAGGCCGCCGAACCAGATCCAGCGCACGAACGGCTTGACGTGCACGCGCACCGCCCACGCCCCCTCGCCCAGCGGTTCACCCAGGGCCACATAGAGGTCGCGGGTGAAACCGGCGTCGATACCGGCCTCGGTCATCATCGAACTCTGCACGGTGTAGAGGCGTTTTTCCGGGTGCAGCACGGCGATTTCCTTGCCGTTTCGGACGACGCGCACGGTGCCTTTGTCTGACGTGAAGTTCGGCCCTTCAAAGTGCTTGGCGCCTTCGAAAATAAAGTGGTAACCGGCCAGGTCCATGGACTCGCCCGGTGCCAGGCGCAAGTCGCGCTCGGCGCTGTTCTGGCTGGAAAGCACTACGCCGAGGGCGCACACGGCAATGCCCAGGTGCGCGATCTGCATGCCCCAGTAGCTGCGGGTCAACGTCGGCAACCCTTTGATCAGGCCTTTGTGGCGGGTTTTGTCGACGATGTCGCGCACGCCGGCCAACAGCACCCAGGCTGCCAGCAGGAACGTGGCCAGCACCGCCCAGTTGAAGTCGCCGTAGGCGATGCCCGCGATCACGGCGAGGGCCACGCTGCCCAGCAACACCGGCATCAACATGCCGAGCAACCATTTCACCGGGGTGTCTTTCCAGCGCACCAATACGCCGACCGCCATCACCACCATTAACAAGCCCATCAACGGGATAAACAAGGCGTTGAAATACGGTGGGCCCACGGACAGCTTGGCGCCGCTCAACGCATCCAGCACCAGCGGGTACAACGTGCCGAGCAGGATCATCGACGCGGCCACCACCAGCACCAGGTTATTGCCCAGCAGCAGGGTTTCCCGCGACCACAGGTTGAAGCCCACCTGGCTCTTGACCACCGGCGCGCGCAGGGCGAACAGGGTCAGCGAACCACCGACCACGAACAGCAGGAATATCAGGATGAAGATGCCGCGCGCCGGGTCGGACGCAAACGCGTGCACCGAAGTCAGTACGCCTGAACGCACAAGGAAGGTGCCCAGCAGGCTGAGGGAAAAGGCCGCGATGGCCAGCAGCACGGTCCAGCTCTTGAACACGCCGCGTTTTTCGGTGACCGCCAGGGAGTGAATCAGCGCGGTGCCCACCAGCCATGGCATGAACGAGGCGTTTTCCACCGGGTCCCAGAACCACCAGCCGCCCCAGCCAAGTTCGTAGTAGGCCCACCACGAACCAAGGGTGATGCCAATGCCGAGGAAAGCCCAAGCGACGATGGTCCACGGCCGCGACCAGCGTGCCCACGCCGCATCCAACCGCCCGCCGAGCAAGGCGGCGATGGCAAAGGCGAAGGCCACGGAGAACCCCACGTAGCCCATGTAGAGCATCGGTGGGTGCACAATCAGGCCGATGTCCTGCAACAACGGGTTGAGGTCATGACCGTCCGCCGGAACTTGCGGCAGGATACGGCTGAACGGGTTGGAGGTGATGATCAGGAACAGCAGGAAGCCGATGCTGATCATGCCCATCACGGCCAGCACGCGGGCCAGCATGATTTGCGGTAACTGGCGCGAAAACACCGACACCGCGAAGGTCCAGCCGCCGAGGATCAGCGCCCACAGCAGCAATGAACCTTCGTGGGCGCCCCACACGGCGCTGAACTTGTAGTACCAAGGCAGTGCGCTGTTGGAGTTATTGGCGACATAGGCGACGGAAAAATCGTCGGTCATAAAGGCGTACGTCAGGCAACCGAAGGCGAACAGCAGGAACGCAAACTGCCCCCAGGCAGCCGGCTGCGCCAGGCTCATCCACAGTCGATCACCGCGCCAGGCACCGAGCAACGGCACCACGGCCTGAACAATCGCCAGGCACAGCGCGAGGATCATCGCCAACTGGCCCAGCTCGGGAATAAACAGTGCGGACGTCATGGCTTAGCCCTCCTTCGCGGGTGCAGGGGCGGACTGGCCGCTGTCTTTCAAGGCTTTGGTGACTTCCGGCGGCATGTACTTTTCATCGTGCTTGGCCAGCACTTCATCGGCCACCACCACGCCGTCGGCGTTGAGTTTGCCCAGGGCGACGATGCCCTGGCCTTCGCGGAACAGGTCCGGGAGGATACCGCGGTAGGTGATGGTCACGGCCTTGTTGAAGTCGGTGACCACGAAGGTGACGTCCAGGGAATCGCCGGAACGCTTCAGCGAGCCTTTCTCCACCATTCCGCCGGCACGGATGCGTGTGTCCAGCGGGGCTTCGCCATTGGCGATCTGGGTCGGCGTGTAAAACAGGTTGATGTTCTGCTGCAAGGCGCTCAAGGCCAGGCCCACGGCAATGCCGACGCCCACCAGGATGGCAAGGATGATCAACAGACGCTTTCTACGCAGCGGATTCACTTATCGGTCTCCCGGCGCAGACGACGCGCCTCTTGTTGCAGGTAACGCTTGCGCGCCAGGATCGGCGCGACGACGTTGAGGGCCAGCACCGCCAGGCAGATGCCATAGGCCGTCCAGACATACAGGCCGTGATGGCCCATGGCGAGAAAATCGCCGAAAGAACTGAAACTCATCCCCGCGCCCCCAGGCAGCTTTGCACTTCGGCCTTGACCCAACTGGCGCGGGCCTCGCGCTTGAGCACTTCAAGGCGCATGCGCATCAGCAGCACCGCGCCGAAGAAACAATAGAACCCCAGCACCATCAACAGCAGCGGCGCCCACATTTCCACGGGCATCGCCGGTTTTTCCGTGAGGGTGAAGGTGGCGCCCTGGTGCAGGGTGTTCCACCACTCCACCGAGTACTTGATGATCGGAATATTGATCACACCGACGATGGCCAGTACCGCGCAAGCCTTGGCGGCGCTGTCACGATTGCTGATCGCATTGCCCAGCGCAATCAGACCGAAGTACAGAAACAGCAGGATCAACATAGACGTCAGTCGTGCATCCCACACCCACCACGAGCCCCAGGTGGGTTTGCCCCAGATGGCGCCGGTGACCAGCGCCACGGCGGTCATCCACGCGCCGATGGGCGCAGCGCATTGCAGGGCCACGTCGGCCAGTTTCATCTTCCATACCAGCCCGACAATGCCGCACACCGCCAGCATCACGTAGCAGGACTGGGCCAGCAGCGCGGTGGGCACGTGGATATAGATGATGCGAAAGCTATTGCCTTGCTGGTAGTCCGGCGGCGCGAAGGCCAGGCCCCAGACCAGGCCGATGCCGATCAGCACTGCGGCGAAGAGGCTCAACCACGGCAGCAATTTACCGCTGATGCCATAAAACCATTTGGGCGAGCCGAGCTTGTGAAACCAGGTCCAGTTCATTGCTGTTTCCGTCACGGTTACCGCTTGTCGTGGCAAGCAGCTTAGGGTCTTTACTGGCGAAGGCATAACGCCCGGCCAGACCTCATTATTCGCCGACGCTGATCTTCAGGCCGGCGGCTATCGCAAAAGGTGTCAGGGTTACCGCCAGGGCGGTCAGGCTGCCAAGCCACAGCAGGTAACCGGTTGCCGGCATGCCCATGAGCGCGGCTTGCAAGGCACCGCTGCCGAGGATCAATACCGGGATGTACAACGGTAGAATCAATAGCGCCAGCAACAGCCCGCCGCGCTTCAAACCTACTGTCAGCGCCGCGCCCACCGCCCCCAGCAGGCTGAGGACCGGCGTACCGAGCAACAGGCTCAGCAGCAGGATCGGCAGGCATTCGACGGGCAAACCCAGCATCATCGCCAGCAGCGGCGAGAGCAAGACTAGCGCCAAGCCGGAAAAAGCCCAGTGTGCCAGTACCTTGGCCAACACCAGAAGTGGCAGGGGGTGCGACGAAAGGACCCACTGTTCCATAGAACCGTCTTCGAAATCACTGCGAAACAGCCCGTCCAGCGAGAGCAGGACGGACAAAAGCGCCGCTACCCACACCAGTCCCGGCGACAAGGTTTGCAACAGTTTAGTCTCGGGACCGACCGCCAGCGGGAACAGCGCAATCACGATGGCAAAGAACACCAGCGGGTTGGCCAATTCAGCCGGGCGGCGGCACAGCAAGCGCGCTTCGCGGGCGACCAGCAAGGCGAACACACTCATAGCGACCACCGCCCCAGGTCCAACTCACGGTAACCGGCGGGCACCCGCGTCAAACTGTGGTGCGTGGTGAGCAGCACCAGACCGCCCTGCTCGCAATGCCGGGCCAGGTGTTCTTCCAATTGGGCCACGCCTTGCTTATCCAGGGCAGTGAAAGGCTCATCGAGAACCCACAGCGGCGCGCCCGGCAAATACAGGCGCGCCAAAGCGACACGGCGCTGCTGGCCGGCGGACAAGGTGTGGCAAGGCACGTCTTCAAAGCCTTTAAGGCCGACAGCGGCCAGCGCCTGCCAGATCGCCTCGCGGGACGCGGGGTGATGCAGGGCGGTGAGCCAGCTGAGATTTTCTTCGGGGGTCAGCACATCTTTGATACCGGCGGCATGGCCAATCCAGATCAGATTGCGCGCCAATTCGCCGCGCTGCTCATTAAGAGGCTTGCCGTTGAGCCGCACTTCACCGGCCGTAGGTTGCATCAACCCGGCCAGCAGGCGCAGCAGGCTGGTCTTGCCACTGCCGTTGGGGCCACTGACCTGCACCATGTCGCCGGCCGCCAGCCGCAGTTCGAGGTGCTCGAACAGCAGGCGCAGGTCGCGTTCACAGGCAAGCGCTACGGCTTCAAGAAGAGGGCTAGTCAAAAGATCGCGGGCCTTTACGGTTCAAGTCGGCGGTGCAGCGGCCGTTAAAGAGAAATGGATCAAATAGTTGTGAGGTTTTTACCGCTCTCTTTGCAGACGGGCGGCATTATACATGTGATGCCCTACTCTAAAGAGGGCAATTTCCCCAGAGACGGCGCACGCAATGACCGGTGAGATCAACCTTCCTACGTTACCTGCCAGCCCGGCGAGCGGCGTTCCATCGCTGCCGGCGGCCGGCGCACTGCTTAAACTGCTGGAGCCGCAGACGGGGCTGATCGACCCGGGGAAAACCGCCAATGCGGAAGTCATTGCCCTCAAACAAGGCGGCGAGGCTTTCCAGTTGCTGCTCAAGCTGACCCTCGATGGAGGTCGCCAGACCCTGGTGCAAGCCAGCAGCCCACAGCCGTTGCCCCTGGGCAGCAATGTGGCGGTCAGTCAGACGGCTGCAGGCAACCTGACCTTGAGTCTGCAGCAAGCGTTGAGCGCCAACGTCGCCGCCCTGACGCGCATCGATACCAGCAAAATCCCCGAAGGCACGCTGCTGCAGGCCAAGGTGCTGACCACCCAGGTGTTGCCCCAGGGCACCGCACAGCCGGCGATCTACCGCTCGCTGGTCACAGTGCTCAACAGTGCCATGGCCGGCGCGACGCTGACCGTGGAGAGCCCGCAGCCGTTGCGCGTCGGCAGCCTGCTCAGCGCGGTGGTGCAGAACGCGCAAACCTTGAATTTCGTGCCGTTGAGCGGGCTCAAGGATCAGTTGGCCGTCACGCAACAGCTGGCGACCCAGCAAAGCCGCCAAGGTTCGCTGGATGCAGTGTTCAACGCGTTGCAGAACTTACCGCGTGAGGGCAGTACCTCGGCCGACCTACGCGCCGCCGCCGACCGTCTGCTGGCCGCCCTGCCGGACCTGGCCCAGGCGAGCAACCCGAAAGTGCTGGCCCAGGTGATTCAGAACAGCGGCGCGTTTTTGGAGGCCAAACTGCTGGCCGGGCAGAACCCGCATGTACCGCCCCTGGATATGAAAGGTGCGCTGCTGCGGTTGGTCGCCGACCTGGTCCCCGCCCTGCCCGCCAATACCAACCTGAATGCCATCCTGGCAGCCAACACCCTGGCGCAGATGCTGCCGAACTTTGTGCGCAGCCCGCTGAATACCTTGGGGCAGGTCAGCGCACGGCAGGCACCGGTAAGCTTCCCGCTGCCCGAACGCCTGATGGGCAAGCTGGAGGGCGAAGGCGATCTGGAAAACCTGCTGCGCCTGGCCGCCGGGGCGATCTCGCGCTTGCAGAGCCATCAGTTGTCGAGCCTGGAACAAACCGGCACTACGGCCGATGGCCGCCTGCAAACCACCTGGCAGTTGGAAATCCCCATGCGCACCCTGCAGGACATCGTGCCGTTGCAAGTCAAGTTCCAGCGTGAAGAACCGGCGCCGGACAAGGATCAGCCCGAACGTAAAGCCAATAAGGACGCCAAGCAGATGCTCTGGCGCGTCGAGCTGGCCTTCGACATGGAACCCCTGGGCCCATTGCAGGTGCAGGCGCAGTTGAGCCAGGGCAAGTTGTCGAGCCAACTGTGGGCGACCCGACCGTTTACCGCGAGCCTGATCGAAAGCCATTTGGGCAGTCTGCGCGAGCGCCTGGTGACCTCGGGCATCAACGTCGGCGACCTCGACTGCCACCTTGGCACGCCGCCACGAGGCCCCAAGACAGGCCTGGAACAACGCTGGGTGGACGAAACCGCATGAAGACCACCGAATCATCTCGCCAGGCGATTGCCCTCAAGTACGACGGCCAGCAGGCGCCGACGCTCACCGCCAAAGGCGATGATGCCCTGGCCGAAGCCATCCTCAAGCTGGCGCGGGAAAACGAAGTACCGATCTATGAAAACGCCGAGTTGGTAAAACTGCTGGCCCGCATGGAATTGGGCGACAGCATTCCCGAGGAGTTGTATCGCACCATTGCCGAGATCATTGCGTTTGCTTGGACATTGAAAGGCAAGTTCCCGGTGGGATTTGACCCGCATGCGGGCCCGGTGGAGCGGGATGTGACCGAGCGTGGCGATGACTATTGACTCAGCCGGGGACGACACCCGTCAGCACTCTCGATGCAATTGATGTGACAACCGGCTTGCGTTGGCTATGCTGCTCCAAGGCTTGTTTGAATGTCATCCCCATATAGGCACTGAGCACCGAGCGAAACGCGTTTGCAGGCTCGTCGGCGAGCGGTGCTGTAAAGGTATCAATGAAGTGCGTGTCGATGACGGTATCGCGGACGCGGTCTATCTCCGCCTTAATCGCGTCTTTATCCCGAGCGGTGAGGCTGTCGAATATCGCCTGATCCTTGACCACTATCGCTTTGCTATTGGGTTCCAACTGCGCGACGAGCACATTTTTCGTACCGTCCCATGCTGACAGTGAATACTCCTTGAGCAGCGACTGATTGTCTTTGACCAATGCCATAGTCTGGTTCCGGTGCTCCAGCCCCGCACTGAAAAACCGACTCAACACATCGAAGTTCATCACCGCCTCATCGGTACCCCGCTTGAGAATCCGGCAGCACAATGTGGTGAGGTCGACCTGTATGTCGTGAAAATTCAGGTTGGGCCCAGTCGATACTTTCGTCACGCCGGTGATTTTTTGCTTGACGTCATTTGGCCACAAATACAACGCATCCCGCGTCAGAGGCTGTGCAAGGCGCTTCTCCATGGACGCGGAAAACTGCTGAACCAACGCCACGGCTTGATCGTGCACTTGCATCATTCCTGTGCCCGGCATGCGGTCCTGAATCATGTTTTTAACCGCATCGGTGTTGAGCGAGAACTGGTCTTTGAGAAAGGTGGTTTTGCCCGCTGAGGGCGCGCCGCGCACGATTGATACATCTTGCGCCTTCGCAGGCGCCGGGTCCTGAAGGATGGACTGGAACTGCGCCAGGTATTTTTCTGCAACCTGGGTCGTCAGGTTTTTCAGAATGTTGACATTGAAGTTTTCCACCTCGGGCAGCCAGACGCCTTTTTTGGTCAACGCTTGCGCCAGCGTCGGCAGGCTTTTGTCGGCTGCCGCCGGACTTGACCAGGCTTTGCGCTCATTGTCCTGAAGTTTTTGCAGCCCATCGGGGTCACGGGTCAGTGCCTGCCAGGAGGTAATAGTCGGGTCAGCGCGCATACACGCAAGCCGCTCAGAGAAAGTGTTCTCGGACAGCGGCCTACGAATCAGCTCATTCAAGAGCCCACGCGCATTGCTTGCGTCAATCGGCAAGGCAGAGGATGAACCAAGCCCCAGCGGCACAGCCGTCGATGAAGAATTAGCGGGTGTCCCAGGTTGAACCAGCATTTTCAGTCCTCCAGTTAACAAGAGCCTGGAAAAGTAACGTGCATGCTCGGGTTAGCTGATAGGACTTTTCCTCTTTGTACAATCTGCGCCGGTGGGCGGCGGGTCAGCCTAGTACCTCACTCAGGGGAATGAAATTGACTCGATCCCCCCTTGCCAACGTGGTCTCTTCCAGCACCTCCACAAATCCTTCGGCCCACGCCGCGCTGCGCAGCACGCCGGAACTCTGGTTGCGATAGATGACCGCTCGCCCCTGCTCGATACGCCCGCGCAGGTACTCGCGGCGGTTGCCCGGCTTGGGCCATTCGAAACCCACCGGAACCTCGAAGCGCAACGGTGTCACGTCGAGTACGCCTAGACGCCGCAGGATGTACGGGCGCGCCAAGAGCGCAAACGTCACCAGAGTAGACGCCGGGTTACCAGGCAGACCGATCACCGGCACACCGCGAAAATGGCCGACCGTCAGCGGCTTGCCTGGCTTGATCGCCAGTTTCCATAACGCCAGCTCGCCCTCTTCACGCAGAGCGATGCCGAGGAAGTCCGCCTCCCCCACCGACACGCCACCGGTGGACAGGATCAGGTCTACGCTGCCCAACCCGGCCAGACGCCCACGGGTCTGTTCCAGGTCGTCAGGCAGAATCCCGGCATCGATCACGTCACAGCCCATCCGCGCCAGCCAGCTGCACAGCACACGGCGGTTGCTGTTGTAGATCTGCCCCGGGCCGAGGGGCAAGCCCGGTTCGATCAGCTCGTCGCCGGTGGACAGCACCGCCACCCGCGGGCGACGCACCACGGCCAGGCCATCGCAGCCCAAGGACGCGGCCAAGCCCAGCTCGATGGGCCCCAGGCGCGTGCCCGCGTCGAGCACGGTTTCGCCGACGGTGGTTTCCTGGCCCTGGGGGCGGATGTTCTGGCCCGTGCGCAGGGGTTCGCTGAAGCTCACCCGTTCATCGGCGTGGACCACGGCGTTTTCTTGCATCTCCACGCAATCGGCGCCGGCGGGGACCGGCGCACCGGTGAAAATCCGCGCGCAGGTTCCGGCCGCCAGGGGCTGCGGCGCCTGACCGGCGAAGATACGTTGGCTAACCACCAGCGGCTCGCCGGTCCAGTCAGAGAGGCGCACGGCGTAGCCATCCATGGCACTGTTGGGCCAGGGCGGCAGGTCGAGGGTGGAGATCAGCGCGTGCGCGAGTACGCGACCGTCGCAGTCGGCCAAGGGCAACGTCTCCTGCTCGCGAATCGGCGTGGCGTCGGCCAGGTCCAGCAGCTGTTGCAGCGCCTGCTCTACCGGCATGAGGGCGCCGGCCTTGCCGGGCTTACCCACGGGATTCACAAGGTTCAGCCAGTTTGAGGTGTGGGACGAAGTTGCACGGGCGATGACGGTTGTCCAATTGCTCGCCGAGGATGCCGTCCCAACCGGTGCGCACCGCATTGGTGGAGCCCGGCAGGCAGCACACCAGGGTGCCGTTGGCCAGACCGGCCAGCGCGCGGGATTGCACGGTGGAGGTGCCGATATCGGCCACGGAGATCTGGCGGAACAGCTCACCGAAGCCGTCGACCTGCTTGTCCAGCAGACAGCTCACCGCTTCGGGGGTGCTGTCGCGGCCGGTAAAGCCAGTGCCGCCGGTGATCAACACCACTTGCACCACGTCTTCGGCGATCCAGTGGGCAACCTGGGCGCGGATCTTGTAGAGATCGTCCTTGAGCAGCACGCGCTCGGCCAGGCGATGGCCGGCGGCGGTCAGACGGTCGACGAAGACTTGGCCCGAGGTGTCGGTATCCAGGGTGCGGGTGTCGCTGACGGTCAATACAGCGATATTCAGGGGTACAAAAGGCGCATCAACCTTGGCTTTCATGGCACGGTCCGGTTGTCGAAGGAACAGCCCGGTGTTATATCACAGGCCCTCCTTTGCTTGCCGCTGCGGAACCACCATGTCCTTTGATTCGTGCCCTTTGCCCTGTTCGATTCTATTGCTGTCCGGTGGCCGCGGCCAACGCATGGGCGGCCAGGACAAAGGCTTGCTAACCTGGCGCGGCCAGCCGCTGATCGCGCACTTGCAGGGCTTGGTGCGCGGGCTGACCGACGACTTGATCATCTCCTGCAATCGCAACCAAGACCGTTACGCGGCATACGCCGATCACCTGGTAAACGACGACAGCGCGGACTTCCCCGGGCCGCTCGCCGGTATCCGCGCCGGCCTCGCCGCCGCGCGCCATGAGCATTTGCTGGTGTTGCCCTGCGATGTGCCGCATATCGACGCGCGCCTGCTCGCCGACCTGCGTGACACGGCCCGACGCACCCCGCAGTCGCCGGTGATGGTGCGCCATGGGGAATTCTGGGAACCCTTGATCTGCATCATCCCAACGCACCTCAGGAACGCGGTAGAACAAGCCTGGCACGCTGGCGAGCGCAGCCCGCGCAAGATCCTCCTGCAACTGGGTGGCGTGGGCCTGGAATGCTCGGCGAATGATCCACGCCTGGCCAACCTGAACACACCCGAACTGTTGCACCAGAAGTCTGACGTGTCAGAATGAACTTTCGTACAAGGAACTTTGGCGACGCCTTACGCGTCACAAGGTCAGCAATTTCAAAGAATTCTCTTGGAGATACACCCATGACTCAACGGACCATCGCCGCTTTCATGCTCGCCCTGGGCCTCGCTACCCTCGCCGGTTGCGCCTCGCCTACCGTGATCACCCTGAATGACGGTCGTGAAATCCAGGCCGTCGACACCCCGAAATACGATGAAGATTCGGGCTTCTACGAATTCGAACAGCTGGACGGCAAGCACACCCGTATCAATAAAGACCAGGTTCGCACCGTTAAAGACCTGTAAGTCTTAAACGTTTGCCCACAAGGCCCGCCTCGCGCGGGCCTTGTCGTTTCCGGCGCTCACCAATCGAGGGTGATGCGGCTGCGAAAGTCGCGCGTCTGGCCGGTAACCGGGTCGACAAAACGCACACCCTGGGCCAGCAGTTTAAGTGGGTTGGCGTAGTCGTCCACGGCGTCCTTGAGCACGTCGGGGTAGAACGGGTCATTGCAGATACTCGCCCCCAGCGCGGTCATGTGCACGCGCAACTGGTGCTTCTTGCCGGTGACCGGGAACAGGCCGTAGCGCCATAGCTCGCCATGTTTTTCGCGAACCTCCACCGCCGTTTCGGTGTTGCTGACACCGGGGCATTCCTGCATGCGAAAGAAGGGTTCACCGTCCACCAGACGACTTTTGTGCACCAAGGGAAAGGTGAGATCCGGCAGCGCGGGGGCAATGGCTTCGTAAAATTTATCGATCTTGCGCGTAGGAAACAGCTGCTGATACGCCGCGCGGCTGTGGGGGTTGGCCGAGAACAGCACCAGCCCAGCGGTGTGCCGGTCGATACGATGCAGGGGCACCAGCGACGGGTTGTCCAGGCGACGAATCAGGCGGCGCAACAGCGTCTGTTCGACGTATTCGCCGGCCGGGGTCACGGGTAGGAAGTGCGGTTTATCGGCCACCACCAAGTGTTCGTCGGCATACAGAATACTTTCCTGCACCTGGATGACCTTTTCGTTGGGCACCTCGCGAAAATAGTAGATGCACAGGCCTTCCCTGTAGGCCAGGTCTTGCTGGATGGGGTCGCCATTGATGTCCAGCACGCGACCGCGAGCGATGCGGTCCAACCAGTGTTCGCGGCTGATCGCGGGGAAGTGCGTGCACAGACAGTCCAGCACCGTAGCCCAAGGGCCCGGTGGCAGATACAAGGTGCTGGCCTGGTGCTGGGACGCGGAAAAACCGGAAGTGGACATGAAGACGCTCGAAGCCTGGGAAAACCGGCGGGCATTATCCCGCATGGAGCGGGATCGAGCCTAGGGCGGATCTCAGGCCTTGGCTAATTCAGCGCGCAGGATCGGCGAGGCACTGGCCGCTTCGGTGAATTCCTTGAGCCAACGCAACACGTCCACCGCCTCCCAACGCCCCGGATCGTAGAGGGCGTACAGCAAGCCTTGGTAACCCACCACGTCCAACTGCTTGTGATAGCCGGCACGCTGAAACAGCGCTTCGATCTCGGCAAAGCAGGTATTGAAATGCACTTTGTTGAACGGCGTCTTACCTTCCGTGACCAGACCGTCCAGGCGCAGCTCGTTCACCGCATCGCGCACGATGTCGGCGGACATGCGATTGACGCTGCTTTTCAGTTGTTCAACATTCACCACGGGCGTTCCCTCTATTCCATCGCTGTACAAACATACAGTAGCGTAATATTTGGAAACCCGCCATCGCCATGACGTCAGAGAACGAAGGCGACCACCTGGTCGGTGTCGAAGGGCCAGTCCAGTTCCGCGCCCGTGTCTGCCCGTCGAAGCACCGGAATCCGTAGGCCGTAGACTTCGGTCAAGTCCTCGGGATCGGTGATATCCACCAACTCAACCTGCAACCCATGTTCGACGAGCGGCATGATTTCGGCTTCGGCAATCTCACACAGGTGGCAACCCAGGGTGCCGAACAGCTGGCATTCAGGAAGCATGACGAATGGGCCTGATCAGAATAAGGTGGGTCATTCTAAGCCTGCTTACCGAGGGTGGCGAGTTGTGCATGCCCCCCAAAAAGACCTGACCCAAGTCACCATGGCCTATAACTGATTCAGCCATTCTCGCGGCTTTTTGTCCGCTGACCCTGTAACGGAGAGGTTTGTGTTCGCCAACCTGCTGATCATTCTGGCGTCATCCCTGGTGGTGATCGCCCTGTTTCGCCGGCTGCAATTGCCGCCCGTGTTGGGCTATCTGTGCGTAGGCCTGGCCGTGGGGCCCACCGCGCTGGATTGGGTGAACGATAGCGAAGAGCTGCCCGATCTCGCCGAGCTGGGGGTAGTGTTTCTGCTGTTTTCCCTGGGCCTGGAATTTTCCCTGAACAAGATGCTCGCCCTGCGCCATGTGGTGTTTGGCCTGGGCAGCTTGCAGGTATTGGGGTGCGGCGCGCTGCTGGGGGCCACATTGATGCTACTGGGGGTGGCGCCCGGAATTGCGCTGTTGCTCGGCGCGGGGTTGGCGCTGTCGTCCACGGCCATCGTCAGCAAGGAGTTGGGCAGCCTTGGCGAGATTTTCAGCAGCCATGGCCAGAATGCGATTGGCGTGTTGCTGTTTCAGGACGTGGTCGCAGTGTTACTGCTGACGCTGGTGCCGGTGTTCGCCGGCAGCAGCGATCAGGCCTGGTACCTGGCGCTGCCGTTGACCTTGGGCAAGACCGTGGTGCTGTTTATCGGCCTGCTGCTTGCCAGCCGCTGGCTGTTGCCGCGCCTGTTCCGTGAGGTCGCCGCGTCCCACTCGGCGGAGCTGTTTGTGTTGCTGGCCTTGGTGATTGTGCTACTGACCGCTTGGCTCACCCATTTGCTCGGCCTCTCCCCCGCCCTGGGCGCGTTCCTGGCCGGGATGTTGCTGGGTGAAAGCCATTACCGCCATCAGATCGAAGCAGATATCCGACCGTTTCGCGACATCCTGCTGGGCTTGTTTTTCGTCAGCATCGGCATGCTGATCGACCTGCAACTGTTCCTCAGCCACAGCCTGCTGATTCTCGGCATGACCCTCACGCTGATGCTGATCAAGGGCTGCGTGGTCGCGCTGCTGGTCAAACTGCGCGGCAGCGACATGGAAACCGCCTGGCGCAGCGGCCTGGCCCTGGCTCAAGGCGGCGAGTTCTGCTTCGCTTTGATGGCACAGATGCAGCAGAGCCGGCTGATCCCGGACCAATTCAACGGCCTGCTGCTCGCCGCAACGTTTTGCTCGATGCTGCTCACCCCCCTGCTATTGCGCGCCGCACCGGCCATCGCCCTGCGCCTGCATCGCAAACCCAATCAGCAGGTGCAACTGGAGACCATCACCGCGCTCAATGCGCAGCTGCGCAACCATGCGGTGATCTGCGGTTACGGCCGCGTCGGCCAGTCCATCGGGCGCTTTCTGCGTCGCGAGCAACAAGCATTCATCGCTCTGGATGATGACCCGGAACGGGTTCAAGAAGCGGCGACCGAAGACAGCAGCGTGCACTATGGGGACTGCCGGCGCGGCGCCCTGCTCAGCGCAGTGGGCATAGAGCGCGCGCGATTGGTGGTGATTGCCGTAGATAACAGCGATGTCGCGCTGGTGGTGCTTAAAGAGGCGCGCCGTATCAACGCCCAGGTGCCGATCCTGGTGCGCACCCGCGATGATAGCCAGTGGGCCGAATTGAAAGCGGCGGGCGCCACTGAAGTGGTGCCCGAGTTATTGGAGTCGAGCCTGATGCTGGCCTCCCACGCCTTGCTCCTGCTGGGCCTGCCGGATCAACAGGTGCAGGCGCGCGTTGATGAAGTGCGGCAAAACCGCTATCGCCTGCTGCACGGCTTTCACGCACCGCCCAGCGACAACGATGAGGCGCCGATCAATCCTGACTGACCGCACCGATCTTGTGGATCGACAGGTCCGCGCCGTAGTACTCCTGCTCCTGGCTCAGACGCAGCCCGTGCACGCGCTTGATCACGCCGTACACCAACAGGCCGCCGCCGAACGCCACCGCCACACCGAGGGCGGTGCCGATCAACTGGCTGGCCAGGCTCACGCCGCCCAGCCCGCCAAGGGCCGTCTGGCCAAAGACGCCGCAGGCAATTCCACCCCACACGCCGCACAGGCCATGCAACGGCCACACACCCAGCACGTCGTCGATCTTCCAGCGATCCTGGGCCGCGATAAAACACCACACGAACAAACCGCCGGCCACCACGCCGGTGACCAATGCGCCCACCGGGTGCATCAGGTCGGAACCAGCACAGATCGCCACCAATCCGGCCAACGGCCCGTTATGCAGAAAACCAGGGTCGTTGCGACCGATCACCAGGGCAGCCACGGTGCCGCCGACCATCGCCATCAGCGAGTTGACCGCTACCAGGCCGCTGACGCCGTTAAGGGTCTGCGCGCTCATCACGTTAAAGCCAAACCAGCCGACGATGAGGATCCACGAACCCAGTGCCAGGAACGGAATGCTCGACGGCGCGAACGCCACCAGCCGCCCCTCGCGATAGCGACCGTTGCGCGGGCCCAGCAACAACACCGCCGCCAGCGCCAGCCAACCGCCCATGGCATGCACCACCACCGAGCCGGCAAAGTCATGGAAACCGGCACCGAAAGTGCTCAGCAACCAGGCCTGCAGGCCGAAATTACCGTTCCACACCAACCCCTCGAAAAATGGGTAAATAAACGCCACGATCAACGCGGTGGCACACAACTGCGGCGCGAATTTCGCACGCTCGGCAATGCCCCCGGAGATGATCGCCGGAATTGCCGCGGCGAACGTCAGCAGAAAGAAGAACTTCACCAGACCGTAGCCATGATCGGCACTGATCACCGCCGCCGGCTGCATAAAGCTCACGCCGTAGGAGATCCAATAGCCTATAAAGAAGTAAGCCAGGGTCGAGATCGCGAAATCGCTGAGGATCTTCGACAGCGCGTTGACCTGGTTTTTCTGACGCACCGTACCGACTTCCAGAAACGCGAAGCCGGCGTGCATCGCTAGGACCATGACCGCGCCGATCAGAATAAACAGGGTGTTGGAGCTATGGACGAGGGTGTCCACCGCACTTTGTAGAGTGTCCATGGAAGCTGGCAGGCCTGTAGTCAGGGCAAAAAGCACCAAAGCGGTTCAAGCCAGAAATCCGCGCACTAAATTGGAACCGGCGGAACCACCCCTCTGTTGGGGGCATGAACCGCTTTAGCGCAGCGAACATCACGATAGGCCGTTGCCGACAGGGTTTTTCCGCGGGTTTGAGTGTTTTAGGGTAAGGTTTTTCAAGGCATTGGCCTTGACCGCCCGGATTCAGCGCAGGCCCTCGGGCCCGCGCACCAAGCCAAAGCAAAAGCTGTACCAGTCAATCGCAATGAACCTTCACCGACGCCGGTGACTCGAAACCACACGCACCGATCAGCCAATCACGGAGATACCCATGGCCAGAACCACTGCAAAGACTGCTCAAGAAATACTGATGGCGGATTTTCAAACCCTGGTCAGCGACACCGAAAAGTTGCTGGACGACACCGCTATCCTCGCCGGCGACCAGGCCGATGAACTGCGCAGCAAGATTCACGAGAGCCTGCTCAAGGCCCGTGAAACCCTGCAGTTGACCGAAGACTCCCTGCGCGAACGCGGCCAGGCGGCGGTCACCGCAACGGAAGATTACGTGCAGGCCAACCCTTGGCAGTCCATCGGTATTGCCGCCGGCGTAGGCTTTCTGATCGGTCTGCTGGCTACAAGGCGCTAAATTATGTCTATCGGCGAAAGCGGCTCGTCTACGGGCGCAAGTTCTACCTCACGACGCCTGGGCGCGGCCGTTCTAGGCTTGCTGCACAGCCACGTCGAACTGTTCGGCATCGAGTTGCAGGAACAGAAAGCCCGCACCGTCAGCCTGCTGCTGTTCGCAGGCCTGGCCCTGGTGTTCGCTTTGCTGTTGCTGGTGGGGTTGTCGACCCTGGTGATGATCCTGGTGTGGGACACCGGCTACCGCCTGACAGGGATCATCTGCCTCTGCGTGTTTTATAGCCTGGCCGCCGCGTTCTGCGGGGTACGCTTGAAAGCCGCGGTGTTCGATGAATCCACACCGTTCCATGCCACCCTTGAAGAGTTGGCCAATGACCGGGAGCGCCTGCTGCCATGAGCCTGACTGAAGTTCCGCAATCCACCACCCGGCGAGAAATGCGCAAGGCCTTGATCCGCCTGCGCATGGAAATGCACCGCCAGGAAATCCGCCACGAATCCCAGCAGTTGCTCACGCCCCTGCATAAGATGCGTGACATGCGGCATAACTGGCAGGAGAACCTGGGCATCAAGCACGCGCCGCTGTGGGGCGTGGCGGCGGTGACGCTGATGGGCTTTCTCACTGGCAAGGGCGCCAAGGGCGGCAGTATCAGCAGCGTGACGCGCCTGGTGCGCCTGGGTGCGGGTTTGATCCCGTTGATCAAACTGGCCATGCAAGGCCGTTCGCGCAAAGACTGAGCTGCGCCGGCCCTCGCTGGCTGCATTCTTGCTAACAGAATCGGCCCGGCCCTTGTTCTCGAGGGTCGGGCCTTTTTTTTCGCCACCTCTCTTAAGGAGGCCTTGTGATCGACGGGCAACCGCTCGCCTGCTTCCAGCCTTTCATCGATACCGCCACCGGCCGCATTGCCGGCGTGGAAGCCTTGGGTCGCCTGCGCCTGGCTGACGGTCGCCTGCAGTCCGTAGGCCCGCTGTTCGCCGACCCGCGTACCTCCGGCGTAGCTCTGCGACGACTGGACCGGCAGCTGCGCGATAACGCCCTGAGCCGGCTGCATGAGGCGCCTGAAGACTGGTTCCTGAGCCTGAACATCTCACCGCGCTGGATCAACCGCTTGCGTCCGGGCCAGCCGTTGCCGAGCCTGAAACAGATCCACAGCCACGGCGTGGATCCGCAGCGCATCGTGTTCGAGATCACCGAACTGGGTGGCGACATCAGGCGCCTTGCAGAGGTGGTGGCGCGCTACCGTGAGGCGGGCGCGCGGATTGCCATCGATGACTTCGGCGCCGGCTATTCCCAGTTGGACCGAGTGCTCGCGTTGCAACCGGACATTCTCAAACTAGACATGCGTCTGTTTCAGGAGGCCGCGCGCGGCGGGCCGAGCAGCGAGGTGGTGCGCGCGTTGGCACAAATGGCGGAGAAGACCGGTTGCTGGATCATCGCCGAAGGCGTGGAAACCGAAGCGCAACTGAGCTTCGCCCTGGAGTGCGGCGCCCGCTACGTACAAGGTTACTTGTTTGCCCAGGCCCAGTTGGACTGGTTCGCCACCGACGCCTTCGTGCCACGCTTTGCTCAACTGCGCACCGCTTACGTCCAGCAGAAGTTGGCGGAACGCGGGCGCATCATGCAGTTGCGCCAGCAAATGGCCGAGCTGATGAGCATCTTGCAAAGCTGGGCCCAGGCCGAGGCACCGTTGAGCCAGTTACCGCAATTGCCTGCGTTCCCCTGGCTGCTGCGCTTTTATCAGTGCGACCGCCACGGCACCCAACTGACGCCCAATTTCGAGTGGCGCCAGGACGCCTGGCAGAGTGACAGCCGCTACCTCGGCCACAACTGGTCGTGGAGGCCGTACTTTTATCATCTGCTCGCCGAAGGGTGGGAGGAGCGCCGCTTGACGCTGTCTTCGACCTACCGCGATGCCACCACCAACCAGTACTGCCTCACCGCCGGACAATTCTTCGATAACGGTCAGCGCTTACTGTTAATCGATATAGACGCCGCCGGCCTGTAGATTTTCGCTTGCCCCGCCGCGGCGGAACCGGGAAGCTGGGCGGGTCATTCACCGCACGGAGATTACCCGCCTTGGATTGGCCCACCCTGCTGACCCGCGAACGTCTAGGAAAACCACTGCACAGCCCGGAAGAATTGGGCCGCAGCCCGTTCCACAAAGACCACGACCGCATTATTTTCTCCGGCGCGTTTCGTCGCCTGGGTCGCAAGACACAAGTGCATCCCGTGTCGAGCAACGACCATATCCACACCCGTTTGACCCACTCGCTGGAAGTCAGCTGCGTCGGCCGCTCCCTGGGCATGCGCGTGGGCGAAACCCTGCGCAGCGCCCTGCCCGACTGGTGCGATCCCAGCGACCTGGGCATGGTGGTGCAGTCGGCCTGCCTGGCCCATGACATCGGCAACCCGCCGTTCGGGCACTCAGGCGAAGACGCTATCCGCCACTGGTTTCAACAAGCGGCCGGCCGCGGCTGGCTGGACGACATGAGCAGCGCCGAGCGCAATGACTTCCTCAACTTCGAAGGCAATGCCCAAGGCTTTCGCGTGCTCACTCAATTGGAATACCACCAGTTCGACGGCGGCACGCGGCTGACGTACGCCACCCTAGGCACCTACCTCAAATACCCTTGGACCGCCCGCCACGCCGACTCCCTGGGTTACAAGAAGCACAAGTTCGGCTGCTACCAGAGCGAGCTGCCGATCCTGGAACAGATCGCCCACAAACTCGGGCTGCCGCAACTGGAGGACCAACGGTGGGCGCGTCACCCGCTGGTTTATCTGATGGAGGCCGCGGATGACATCTGCTACGCCTTGATCGACCTGGAAGACGGCCTGGAAATGGACTTGCTGGGGTACGCCGAAGTCGAGTCGTTGCTGCTCGATTTGGTGGGCGACGACCTGCCGCAAACCTACCGTCAATTGGGGCCGCAGGACTCACGCCGGCGCAAACTGGCGATCCTGCGCGGCAAGGCCATCGAGCACCTGACCAACGCCGCAGCGCGCGCGTTCGTCGATCAGCAGGATGCTTTGCTGGCCGGCACCCTGCCCGGCGACCTGGTCGAACATATGCACGGTCCGGCCAAACGCTGCGTGTTGGACGCCAAAGACATGGCGCGCAAGAAGATCTTCCAGGACAAGCGCAAGACGCTGCACGAAATCGGCGCTTACACCACCCTGGAAATTCTCCTGAATGCGTTCTGCGGCGCCGCACTGGAGCAACATGGCGGGCGCACGCCGTCCTTCAAGAACCGGCGCATTCTCGATTTGCTCGGCAACAACGCACCGGACCCGGCATGGCCGCTGCACACGTCGTTCCTGCGCATGATCGACTTCATCGCCGGCATGACCGACAGCTATGCCACTGAAATGGCACGAGAGATGACCGGTCGCTCCAGCCCTCAATAACCGCCCCGATCAAGCCGCCTGCCGATTGAGCAGAATCTGCCTACACACGGAACAGAGCGGCCTGATCGAATTCGCACAGATACACGGGGAATAATCGCGCACGCTCCGGGCACAGTCATCGAACAGCTCCTACATGCCCCCCTTCGACGCTTGAATCATCGTGTACTTTTTATGCCCAGTAACCCTCTTTGCATCCTGTTGGTGGAGGACCATCCCTTTCAACTGCTCGCCACTCAGTGCCTGCTTCGCAGCTTCGGCTTCGAGCGACTGACACCATGCGAAAACGCCGCGCAGGCCGTCCATCTGATGACCCAGGCGGACATGCCTTTCGACATCCTTCTGTGTGATCAATGCCTACCCGATCTACCCGGTCTGGAGCTGATTGAAATCGCCAGCCGTCAACGCTTTATCAACGCCGCTATCCTGCTCAGCGGGCTGCCCATCGCAGAGCTGTCGGCGTTGCATGTTCAGGCGCTGGAGCGTGGATTACCCATGCTCGGTTACTTGTCAAAGCCGTTGAACAAAGAAGAGCTTTCACAGTTGCTCTTCCCATTACCTGACTTATAAAAACAAGACTTGGAACCCTATATATCGACCAAGATCATGCTGCCTGCTCCTTCTCAGCACCTGATGCATGGATTAAACCTACAGAACGGCGAAACGTTGTCATCTCGCTTCACAATTCCTTAGCAACCAGTAGGCTTTTACCTTTTTTGATGTAGGAACTTTCCTGTTTTATATTTGTTCCCCCTCCGCTTCATGCTCCTGCATCCGCTTCTGAGCTAATGTGCCCGCTTTATTTGCACTTGCACGGAAATGTAAACATGAACACAGTTTTTATAATTGATGATCATCCGGTTATAAGGCTCGCCATCCGAATGTTGTTGGAACACGAGGGCTACAAAGTAGTCGGCGAAACCGATAATGGATGCGATGCCATACAGATGGTCCGTGAGTGCCAACCGGACCTGATCATTCTGGATATCAGCATTCCAAAACTCGACGGGCTTGAAGTGCTCTGCCGCTTCAATGCCATGAGCACTTCAATGAAGACCTTGGTGCTGACGGCTCAATCCCCAACCCTGTTCGCCACCCGCTGCATGCGCTCGGGCGCCGATGGCTATGTATGCAAAGAAGGGGATCTGAGCGAGTTGCTCAGCGCCATCCGTGCCGTGTTATCAGGTTACAACTACTTTCCCAGCCAGGCTCTGAATGCCAATGGAGTGGACACCACGGTTTCAAAGGAACTTGAACTATTCAAAGCGGTAAACGATCGCGAACTGATGGTATTGCAACTTTTTGCACAAGGGCGGACTAACAAGGAAATCGCCAAAGGTATGTTCTTAAGTAACAAAACAGTAAGCACCTATAAAAAACGGCTCATGCAAAAACTTCAAGCCAAGTCCTTGGTAGAACTTATCGAGATGGCAAAACGAAACGCGCTAGTGTGAGAAAGCGGATGCCCAGGCGTATAAAGGACTATCTGATTTTATTGAGTGCCGGTTTGTGCTTCAGCATTGCCGTGCCTGCCGCCCCTCCAACGGGCCCGGAATATTTCAATTTATTGAGTCGTGCAGGCTCGGTACAACTGGAAACCCACCTGAACAAGGCTCAACGCCAATGGCTGCAGAACAAACGCGAACTGGTACTGGGCACTGCGGCCCCTGATTACCCCCCTTTTGATCTCACCTCCAGCGGCCGCGATTACGAGGGCCTCACGGCCGACTACGCCGGGCTGCTGGCCAAGGCGCTGGCATTGCCGATCAAAGTGGTGCGCTACCCCTCCCGAGAGGCGGCCATTCGCGCCCTTGAGTCCGGGGAGATCGACTTGCTGGGCTCTTCCAACGGGTTCGAAGCCGCCAACCCCAACCTCACCCTGTCAGAACCCTACGCGGTGGATCAACCGGTGCTGGTCACCCGCGAGGGCGAAACACGCAGCCTCAGCGAGGGCTTGGCGGGGATGCGCCTGGCCCTGGTCTATCACTACCTGCCTCTGGGCGAAGTGGAAAAGCTCTACCCCAACGCGATCATCCGCGCCTATCCCTCTTACCAGAATGCGTTGAATGCAGTGGCGTTCGAACAGGCGGACGTGTTTCTCGGCGATACCATTTCCACCCATTACCTGATCAACAAGGGCTACCTGAAAAACGTGCGCATGGCCAATTTCGGTAAGCACGAAGCCTACGGCTTCAGCTTTGCCCTGCCGCAGCACCAGCACATCCTGCTGAGCATCGTCGACTCCGTCCTGATGGCTGTGCCCATCTCCGAGCGAGAAACCATTGCCAAGCGCTGGAGTGCCGGCAGTGACATTCTGTTGACCGATCAGAAGCTGCAACTGACCCCGCGCGAGGAGCGTTGGCTGAAAGACAACCCAGTGGTCAAAGTCATCGCGAACGAAACCTTCGCACCGCTGACATTCTTCGATGCAGACGGCAACTTCCGCGGCATCACCGCCGACCTGCTGGAACTGATTCGCCTGCGCACCGGCTTACGCTTCGAGATCCAGCGCGGACGCAATGTGAACGAGATGATCGAGCAGGTGGAGGCCGGTGAAGCAGATGTCATCGGCGCGATCGCCCCCAGCCTGCAACGCGAAGGACAGTTGAACTTTACCCGCCCCTACCTGGAAAACTCCTACGTAATGTTGACGCGCAAGGAAGACCAGGCGCTCACCAGTCTGGAACAAATGGCTGGCAAACGCGTGGCGGTAACTCAAGGCAGCCCGCCGATCAAATTCCTGCGCGAGCACTTTCCGCAGATTCAACTGGTAGAAACGGGGGACACGTTCAAGGCAACCGAACTCCTTGCACAAGGCCATGTGGAGGGTGCGGTCAATACCCTGGTGGTCGCCAACTATTTCCTGTCTTCACCGATATTCCAAGATAAGGTCCAGACCAGTTTCAGCATTGGCACCACGCCGGCCACCTTTGCCTTGGCAACGTCCCGGGGGGCCACCGAACTCAGCTCGATTCTCGACAAGGCCCTGCTCAGCATCGCTCCGGACGAGCTGGGGGTGATCAACAGTCGCTGGCGCGGCTATACCGCCGCCTCCGACAGCTACTGGCGCAATTATCATCAATTGATTGCGCGCATCATCATCGGCACCGGCCTGTTGCTGCTGATTTCCCTGACCTGGAACGCCTACATGCAGCGCCAGATCAAGCACCGCAAAATGGCTGAGCGCGCTCTCAATGACCAGTTCGAATTCATGCGCGCCCTGGTCAACGAAACGCCGCACCCGATTTACGTGCGCGACCGCAAGGGCCTGTTGCAGACCTGCAACGACAGCTACCTGCAGGCGTTCGACGTCAAGCGCGAAGAGGTGATCGGCAGGAGTGCGATGCAAATCAGCACCGCCATGGCGGAAGAGGCCGCGCAATACCACGCCGATTATCAGCGTGTGGTGGCTGAGGGCAACCCGCTGATCCTGGATCGCACCCTGCACATACGCGGCAAAAAACTCACGATCTATCACTGGATCTTGCCGTATCGCGATTCCGTGGGCGAAGTCCAGGGCATCATCGGCGGCTGGATCGATATCAGCGAGCGCCGCCAATTGTTCGATGAGCTGCGTGGCGCCAAGGAACGCGCGGACGAGGCCAATCGCGCCAAAAGTACGTTCCTGGCGACCATGAGCCATGAAATCCGTACGCCCATGAACGCAGTGATCGGCATGCTCGAATTGACGCTCAAGCGCGCGGACCAGGGCCACCTCGACCGCCCCGCCATCGAAGTGGCCTATAACTCGGCCAAGGACTTGCTGGAGTTGATCGGCGACATCCTCGATATCGCGCGGATCGAATCCGGCCGCCTAAGCCTGGCGCCGGAACGTGTGAACCTGCGGGAAGTGATCGAATCGGTGGTACGTGTGTTCGACGGCCTGGCCCGCCAGAAAACCCTCAGCCTGATACTGGAGTTCAAGACTGACCTGGACGACACCGAAGTGTTGATCGACCCGCTGCGCTTCAAGCAGGTGCTGTCGAACCTGATCAGTAACGCGATCAAGTTCACCGAGCGCGGTCAGGTCAAAATCAAGGTGGACGTGCTGCCCACCGATCTTGCCCAGCAAGTCGAGATGAAACTGGTAGTGGAAGACACCGGCATCGGCATCAGCCGCGACGATCAGATGCGCTTGTTCGAACCCTTTGCCCAAGCCGACAACTCTGGGCAACTGGCCAGGAGCGGCGCCGGCCTGGGGTTGGTGATCTGCCGCAGCCTGTGCGCCATGATGGGCGGGCAATTGAGCCTAAGCAGCGTGCCCATGGTCGGCACCCAGGTGCATGTCAACCTCAAGATGACACGCCTGCAACCTGAGCTGGCCGAGGACGAACACCAACCCGAAAGGCCGACCACCGCGCCAGTGCTCAATGTGCTGGTGGTGGACGATCATCCGGCGAACCGCCTGTTGATGTGCCAGCAACTCGGCTACCTAGGCCATCAGTTCACCGCAGCGCAAAACGGCGCGGCGGGTTTCCAGGCCTGGCGTCAGGAGCGTTTCGACCTGGTGATCGCCGACTGCAATATGCCCATCATGAATGGCTATGAACTGAGTCGTTCGATCCGCGAATACGAACAGCGTGAAGGCCTGACGCCCTGTGTGGTACTGGGCTTTACCGCCAACGCCCAACCCGAGGAGAAGCAACGCTGCGCACAGGCAGGCATGAACGATTGTCTGTTCAAGCCCATCAGCCTCACGGCCCTGGAACGGCATTTGGCGCAGATCGGCACGCACCCTGCCGACCAGATCCTAGACCTCGGTAATTTCGAAGCCCTGACCGGCGGCGATCCACAGATGAGCCGACGCCTGCTGGAAGAACTGCTCAACAGCAGCCGCCAGGACCGTCAGGAGCTGATCGCCCTGATGAACGCGCAGGCCTCCTATGAGCAGATCACCGAACAGGCCCACAAGATCAAGGGCGCCGCCCGCATCGTTCAGGCCAATGCGCTGGCGTCACAGTGTGAAACCCTCGAACAGGCCTGCGGCCGCGATGATGATCGGTCTTCGATTGACGCCGGTGTGAAGGCCCTGGAAAAGCTGATGCTGGAGTTGGAGAGGATGCTGCAAGTGCAGCTTCACGCGCTGGATAACCCATAAGGGGGCGGGTCCGCCCCCTCTGGCATCAGCAGTCGGTCAAGCGCAGAAAAATCGCCGCCAATTGCTCGATGCCCTGCTGGTCCTGTTGGGTAAAACGGGCCATCAAAGGACTGTCGAGGTCAAGAACACCAATCAATTGGCCGTTCTTGACCAGCGGGACCACCAGCTCACTGTTGGAGGCGCTGTCACAGGCAATATGCCCAGGGAAGGCATGCACATCCTCGACGCGCTGGGTTTGGCGCGAGGCTGCTGCAGCACCACAGACGCCCTTTCCGAACGGAATACGTACACAGGCGATCTGCCCCTGGAACGGGCCGAGCACCAGTTCTTCATTGCGATTGAGGTAAAAACCGGCCCAGTTCAAGTCATCCAGTTGGTTGAACAGGAACGCAGAAAACTGGGCACTGTTGGCGATAAAGTCGCGCTCATCGGCCAACAGCGACTCCAGCTGCGCGCAGAGCATGGCATAGCCATCCAGGCCTGTACCGGCGTGTTGCAAATCGATCATGGTTGACGCTCCAGCAATTTGAGGCCCACCCAGTAACGGGCGAATTGATACGCGCAACGTCCGTTGCGGTTGCCGCGCCCGGTGGCCCAGCGCACGGCGAGAATATCGAGCGCTTCGTCACGCTGCCATTGCAAACCGGCTTTGCTGGCCAGTTCGCCGATCCAATGCTCCACCACATCCAGGAAATGTTCCTGGGTGAACGGGTAGAACGACAGCCATAAGCCAAAGCGGTCGGACAAGGCAATCTTGTCCTCCACGGCTTCGCTGGGGTGCAGTTCGCCGTCCACGCGCTTCCAGTTATCGTTGTCGCTCTGGTTTTCCGGCACCAAATGGCGACGGTTGGAGGTGGCATAGAGCAGCACATTTTCCGGCGCCTGTTCCAGGGAACCGTCCAGCACGCTTTTAAGCACGCGGTAGTCGCCCTCACCGGCTTCGAACGACAGATCATCACAGAACAGGATAAAGCGCTGTGGCAGTTTGAGCAGTTGCTCGACCACGCGTGGCAGATCGGCCAAGTGATCACGCTCGATTTCGATCAGGCGCAAACCGGCGTTGGCATGCTGGGCCAGCAGGGCACGCACCATGGACGACTTGCCGGTGCCGCGCGAACCCCACAGCAGCGCATGGTTGGCGGGCAGGCCGTCGAGAAACTGCTGAGTATTGCGCGCCAGTTGCTCGCGCTGCTTGTCGATACCGATCAAGTCGGACAGGCGCATGTCCAGACTGACCTCCAGCGGCAACAGAAACCCGGTGCGCCCCTCGCGTTGCCAGCGCGCAGCCAGGCACTGGTTCCAGTCGATGGCCTGTCGGGGCGCTGGCAGCAGGGGTTCCAGGCGGGCAAGTACTGCATCGGCCCGCTCAAGAAAGGCATTCAATCGAGAATCCACGGATATTCCTCTGGCAAGTTCTTGCAAAAGATGGCGTATTGGCAACCCTGCGACAGACCGCAAGGGGCTGCATATAAAACGATTCATGCCGGGCAGGCCAGAGCCTGTGGATGTTCAGCTATGCTTGCCGGGCGAAGGGAAACGTGAAGTGGTTCAACACTCGATGGATATCAAGTTCGCCCACCGCTTGTCTTATAAACAAGCCCGATTGACTGTGCTGGTCGGTTTCGTCTTGGGAACCTTGCTCAGTCTGATCCAAATCGGCATTGATTATGCCAGCGAAGACGCATCCATCAACCGTGAAATTCGCTCGCTGATCGAAATCAGCCATAACCCGGCATCACGTATTGCCTACAACATCGACGCCGAGCTGGCACAGGAACTGACCTTGGGCCTGCTGCACTCCCCCGCCATCATTCGCGCGCAGTTGATCGACAACAATGGCCTGGTGCTGGCCGATGTACAGCGGCCGCGCAAGGAAAGCACCTACCGCGCCCTCAGCGACCTGATGTTTGGCGCCAATCGCCAATTTGAGGACCGGCTCTACCTGAGCCATATGCCCAACGACTCCTTGGGTGTGCTGCGTCTGGACGTCGATACCTACGCCTTCGGCAGCCGCTTCCTGCGCCGCGCCGAGATCACACTGCTCAATGGCTTTGTGCGCAGCCTACTGCTGACCGGCATCCTGCTGGGGCTGTTCTATGTGATGCTGACCAAACCACTGGTACGCATCATTGGCGAATTGAGCACGCGCAAACACACGCGTCTGGACTGCCCGCCCGGGCACGAGAACGACGAAATCGGCGTACTGGTCACCGTGGCCAACCAGCAATTCGAAAACATGCAAACTGAAATCCAGCAGCGCCGCCACGCCGAAGACCGGCTGACCGAATACCTGGGCCAACTGGAAGATATCGTCTCCGCTCGTACCCTGGAACTCAAGGCCAGTAACCAGCGGCTGAGCCAGTCCAACGACGAGTTGGAGGCGGCCAAGATAAATGCCCTGGGCATGGCTCAGGCCCGCGCGGCGTTCCTGGCGAACATGAGCCACGAGATCCGCACCCCGCTCAACGGCTTGCTGGGCATGATCGCGCTGTCGCTGGACAGCAGCTTGAACGCCGAGCAGCGTCAGCAACTGTCCATCGCCCACGATTCGGGCAAAGTGCTGGTGGAGTTGCTCAACGATATCCTCGACCTGTCCAAATTCGATGCCGGCCAGTTGGAACTGGAGCGCATTCCATTCGATTTGGGCGCGCTGGTGGAAGACACCGCCAACCTGCTGTCGCAGAACGCCGCGCCAAGCGTGGAGCTAACCTGCCTGATCGACCCGAGGTTTCCGGCCCAAGTGCTGGGCGACCCGACGCGCGTGCGGCAGATCGTCAGTAACTTGCTGTCCAACGCCCTCAAGTTCACCCGCTTCGGGCGCGTGGATGTGCGTCTCAGCGTTCAGGAGGGCAAGGTCCACATTGAAGTCTGCGACACCGGCATCGGCATTGCGCAGGAAGCCCAAGCGAAAATCTTCCAACCGTTTACCCAGGCTGGCGCCGGCATAACCCGCCAGTTTGGCGGTACGGGCCTGGGCCTGGCACTGACGCGAAACCTGTGTGAAGCCATGCAGGGGCGCTTGAGCATCAGCTCGGAGGTCGGCTTTGGCAGCCAGTTCCGCGCCGAGCTACCGCTGCCGGCTCATTCGCCGGCGGTGCAACCGCCGCCGCTCAGCGGTGACGTGATCGCCATCACCAACGCCAGCAGCGGCCTCACAGAACTGCTGACCACGCTCCTGCCCTACTGGGGGCTGACGCCGCGCTGTTACGCCCAGGACCATGATTTGAGCGGAGAAACCCCAGACCTGCTGATCACTGATTGCCCGGAGTGCCTGTTCCGACTGCGGCCGGGCATTACCGCACCGATTCTGGTGGTGACGGCCTACGGCAACTTTATGCCCAGCGAAGAAGTGGCCGCACTCGCGCCGTTGCAGCAACAGGCCCGCCCCTTGAGCCGCAACGCGCTGTATCAGATTCTGCGACGCACCTTGCGCAGCGATGGGCACCTGATCCTCGATCCGATCCAAGTGGAAGCCGCGCCTGTAGCGCACCGCGCGCGCATCCTGTTGGTGGAGGACAATCCGGTCAACCAACTGGTGGCCAAGGGCATGCTCAGCAAGTTGGGCTGTGAGGTGGTCGTGGCCGGCCATGGTGGCGAAGCGCTTAAGTGTCTGGAAGAGCAACACTTCGATATGGTGCTGATGGATTGCAATATGCCGGTGATGGATGGCTACGAGGCCAGTCGGCAGATACGCAGCAGTGGACGCTGGCCGGACCTGCCGATCGTGGCGTTGACCGCAAATGCTATGTCCGAAGAACGCGAACGCTGCCGCGCCGCCGGGATGAACGACTACCTGGCCAAGCCTTTCCGTCGCGAAGAACTCAATGCCCTGCTGGATCTGTGGGTGCCGAAGACGACAGCGCTCTGATCTGCCCCAGCAATTGGTCCAGGCCATCGCGCAGGTCGTCCGCCTGGTTCAGGTCGATGCCGCTGTCGCACAACAGTCGCGTCTTCATCCGGTAAGTCCGCTCGCGCAGATGCACGCCGGCCTCACTCAAGCTCAAATGCACTTCCCGCTCATCCCTGGTACTGCGCCGCCGCTGCACCCAAGCCAGTTGTTCAAGACGTTTGAGCAACGGCGTGAGGGTGCCCGAGTCGAGCATCAGACGGTCCCCCAGCGCCTTGACCGTAGGCTGCGCCGGAGGGGCGTCATGCCACTCCCACAACACCAGCATCACCAGGTATTGCGGATAGGTCAGGCCCAATGGATCCAGCATCGGCTTGTAGGCACGGGTTACCGCCCGCGAAGCCGCGTAGAGTTTGAAACACAATTGGTTGTCCAGCGCCAGGGACACAACGGGTGGGTTAGTCATTTGAGCAGGGCTTCGATCTCTTGGGTCAAGTCCTGAGGTTTGGTTGTCGGGCCGAAGCGCTTGACCACCTGACCATTGCGACCGATCAGGAACTTGGTGAAGTTCCATTTGATGCCCTTGGAACCCAGCAAACCGGGGGCCTGCTGTTTCAATTGCACAAATAAAGGATGGGCATCGCTGCCATTGACGTCGATTTTCTTGAACAGCGGAAAGCTGACGCCGTAGTTCAGCTCACAGAATTCAGAAATCGCCCCTTCGTCACCTGGCTCCTGCTTGCCGAACTGGTTGCAAGGGAACCCCAATACCACCAGCCCCTGGTCTTTGTACTGCTGCCAGAGTTGCTCAAGGCCCTTGTACTGCGGGGTAAAGCCGCATTTGCTGGCGGTGTTGACCACCAGCACGGCCTTGCCGGCGAAATCGGCCAAGGTCTTTTGCTCACCCTTGATGGTGGTGCAGGGAATACTCAGCAGGTTGTCGCTCATGGCTGTGCCTCGTGTCGGGGAAAAGCCCACAACATAGCGAGCGATTCAATTGCACACAACTTAATTGAGCGCATTGATCATGCTCGATCACGTTTATGACTGGGAGCGAGCCATCTCGCCACTCACCCCCGATGCGCTACCTATTCACTTCAACGAGGCACCAGATCCAGGCAAACCGAATTGATGCAGTAGCGCAAACCCGTCGGTGGCGGACCATCGGGGAACACATGCCCCAGGTGCGCATCGCACTTGGCGCAGGTGACTTCGGTACGGATCATGCCGTGGCTGGTGTCCCGGATCTCGATCATCGCGCTGTCGGCGATCGGCTCGTAGAAGCTGGGCCAGCCGCAGCCCGAGTCAAACTTGGCCTTGGAATCGAACAGCGGCTCATTGCAGCAAATGCAGTGGTACACGCCGTCCGTTTTGGTGTCGTTGTACTTGCCGCTGAAAGGTCGCTCGGTACCTTTGAGGCGACATACGTTGTACTGCTCCGGATCGAGCATCGCTTTCCATTCTTCAACGGTTTTCTGCAACTTATCCATCGGTACACCTCGGCAACTGAAAAACCCTGATCTGTGTCTTTTCCATGGATCAGGCGGCACGTATGATTGCGCCTCTTCAAAACGTCAGTCTGGCACCCGCGCTACCGGCATTCAAACGTATTTCTGGGTGCGGGCCTCGCAGCCTTCACAGTACGGTAGTGCCCACACCGTCTGGATCGTTCATTTTCAGGATCACATCGCCATGCAGGTCAGCAAATCGAACAAGCTCGCCAACGTCTGCTACGACATTCGCGGCCCAGTGCTCAAGCACGCCAAACGCCTGGA
>Ga0308172_1000331_pt1 | contig 69501 bp, 42 predicted proteins | sample PhyGR2_FD_202134 | JGI IMG/M metagenome (GOLD analysis project Ga0308172, IMG submission 202134) | Phyllosphere microbial communities from UC Gill Tract Community Farm, Albany, California, United States - DLSLSG.R2 | ecosystem: Host-associated > Plants > Phyllosphere > Unclassified | place: USA... | reverse complement strand
TCACGCCAAGGAGCCGCTTATGCGCCAGAAACCCACCGTCCTCGCCCGCGAAATAGTCGCCAGTAGCCGTTTGTTCCGCGTGGAGGAAGTGCAGTTGCGCTTTGCCAATGGCGTTGAACGGACCTACGAGCGCCTGGTGGGCCGGGGGAACGGTTACGGCGCTGTGATGATCGTGGCGATGATTGATGAGGACCATGCGTTGCTGGTGGAAGAGTACTGCGGCGGCACGGATGAATATGAAGTGTCGCTGCCCAAAGGCTTGATCGAGCCCGGTGAAGATGTGCTGGCGGCCGCGGATCGGGAACTCAAGGAAGAGGCAGGCTACGGTGCCCGGCAGTTGGAGCACATTACCGAGTTGTCGCTGTCGCCTGGCTATATGAGTCAGAAAATCCAAGTGGTGCTGGCTACCGATCTGTACGAAGAACGTCTGGAAGGCGATGAGCCCGAGCCGATGCGGGTGGACAAGGTCAACCTGCACGAGCTGTCGAGCCTGGCGCAGAACGAGCAATTCAGTGAAGGTCGCGCCCTTGCCGCGTTGTACCTGGTGCGCGATCTGTTGACCCAGCGTGGAGCCTTCAACGCATGAGCGAACTGTTCCTGGGCCACCCGTTTATCGCCCCTGTCATTGAACTGGCCCGCCAGGCGGGTGAAGCGATCCTGCCGTACTGGCGCGCGGATGTGGCCGTGACCTCCAAGGCCGATGACTCGCCGGTGACGGCGGCGGACCTGGCGGCGCACCACCTGATCCTCGCCGGCCTGACGGCCCTGGACCCCAGCATCCCGGTGCTCTCCGAGGAAGATGCCGATATCGACCAAAGCGTGCGTGCCAGCTGGCAACGCTGGTGGCTGGTGGACCCGCTGGACGGCACCAAGGAATTCATCGCCGGCAGCGAAGAGTTCACCGTCAATATCGCGCTGATCGAACAGGGCCGCGTGGTGTTTGGCGTGGTCTCGATGCCCACCAGTGGCCGTTGCTACTTCGGTGGCGCGGGCCTGGGGGCGTGGCGTTCGGATGTCAATGAAGCCCCACGGCAGATTCAAGTGCGCCAAGCGCCGGCGGAGGGCGAGTGCTTTACGGTGGTGGCCAGTCGTCGACACAGCAGCCCTGAGCAGGAGCGATTGCTGGAGGGGCTGAGCGAAGGGCTGGGCAAACTGGAGCTGGCGAATATCGGCAGTTCGTTGAAGTTTTGCCTGCTGGCCGAAGGCAGCGCCGATTGCTACCCGCGCCTGGCTCCGACCTCACAGTGGGACACCGCGGCCGCCCAAGGCGTGCTGGAAGGTGCCGGTGGCGAAGTGCTGGAATTGAGCGGTGCACCGTTCAGTTATCCGGCGCGGGAATCGCTGCTCAATCCGTTCTTTTTGGCGCTGCCGGCCAAGGCGGCCTGGCGTGAACGTTTGCTGAGCTTGGCGCGTTCTTAAGACCTCAAGCGAGCTGACTGTGGGAGCTAGCCCCGTCCCACAGTTGTTTTGTGTAGGGGGTTCTAGCGGTGCAGGACGTATTGGCCAGTGAAGGCGACCGCTCTTTCGTCACTGCCCTCATTCACGATCCAGGTGTCCAACGTCAACCGCGCCCGCCCATAGCGCTTGTAGGTGGCTAAAAAACGCTTCCACACCTTTTCCTCCGGCGCCTGGCAAATCACCGTGGCGTCCTGTGTCACCGGCAACGGATAACTGATCTGCCCCTCCTGAATCACGATATGCCCGTCCTCGATGCCTTCCTCGCGCAACTGCAGGTGCAACCAACCCCAGCCCGCCAGCACCGCGCCGCAGTAGAGGCTGCCGCCGAACATGGTGCTCTTGTGGTTGATATTGGCTTGCAAGGGCAGGTGCAGCTGCAACTGGCGATCTTGCCAGTCGAGCACCTTGAGCCCCATTTCCCGGGTCAGGGGAATGTCATGGTGAAGGATGGATTCCAGGTAACGGCTGTCGCGGCTCATGGTGGCCTCTTGGCGGGTAGGAAGGGTCATTCGTCGTCGGCACTGTGCTGGGCGCTGTCGGCGAAGTTCAGCCCGTGCTTGCGTAGTTTGTCGTGCAAGGTCTTGCGCGGTACGCCGAGGGCTTCGGCGAGGCTGCGCAGAGAACTGTGGGGGCGGGCGAGTTCGGCGGCGATCAGGCTTTTTTCGAACTGTTCGACCTGTTCGCTCAAGCCGCCCGGCGTGGATGTCAGCACGCTGCCGGTGGGGTTGTCCGCCGAGCTGTCCAGGGCCAGCTCCAGGCCCAGTGCAAAGCGCTCGGCGGCATTCTGCAGTTCCCGCACATTACCCGGCCAGCTGTGGCGCAACAGCAATGCGCGCTGGCCCGGTTGCAGTTCGTGTAGCGGCAGGCCATGGCGACTGCTGGCTTCGTCGGCAAAGTGTTGGAACAACATCAGCGCATCCTCGCCCCGTTCGCGCAACGGCGGGATGCGCAGCGGCGCCACGTTGAGACGGTAATACAGATCGGCGCGGAAGCGGCCCTGGTCGGCGGCCTGACGCAGGTCTTCCTTGGTCGCGGCGATGATGCGGATGTCCAGGGGGATCAATTGGTTGCCGCCCAGGCGCTCGACCACGCGCTCCTGCAACAGACGCAGGAGCTTGACCTGCACGTCCAGGCTCATGCTTTCGATTTCATCCAGAAACAACGTACCGCCATTGGCAAACTCGAACTTACCGATGCGGCGCTTCTGCGCACCGGTAAATGCGCCGGGTTCATGGCCGAACAGTTCGCTTTCGACCACCGACTCGGCCAGTGCCCCGGCGTTGATCGCCACGAACGGCCCGCTGCGTCGGCTCGACAGATCGTGCAACGCGCGCGCCACCACTTCTTTACCGGCGCCGGTTTCGCCGAGGATCAGCACGTCGGCCTTGGTTGCGGCCAGGGCGCCGATCTGCTCGCGCAGGCGCAGCATCTGCGGCGAATGCCCCACCAGGCGCGTGCTCAGTTGCTGGCGGTCGCTAAGGGCCAGGCGCAGGCTGCGGTTGTCCAGCACCAATCGACGCAAAGCCAGGGCGCGGCGCACGCTATCGAGCAAAGCGTCGCTGGCGAAAGGCTTTTCGAGAAAGTCATAGGCCCCGGCGCGCATGGCTTGCACAGCCAGCGGTACATCACCGTGGCCGGTGATCAGCAACACCGGTAGATCCGGGTCCTGGCCGTGCAGCTCGGCCAACAGTTCCAGGCCGTCCATGCCGGGCATGCGGATGTCGCTGACCACCACCCCCGGCCAGTCCCGCGACAGCTGCGCGGTGAGGCCGGTGGCTTCGGCCAAAGGCAGGACCTTCAACCCGGCCAGGTCCAGGGTCTGGCACAGGGCCTGACGCAAGTGCGGGTCGTCGTCGATCAGCACCACCTGAATCTGGTTATCGATACTCATACACTGCGGTCCTCGGACGGTTGCAGACTGACGCCCGGCGAACCGGCACGCAATTTCAAAGTTAACAGCGCGCCGCCTTCCTTGTGGTTGGCAAACAGCAGTTCGCCGCCAAAGGCGCGCATCAGGGTTTCACAGATGGCCAGGCCCAGCCCAAGGCCTTGTGTGCGCGTCTTGGTGGTATAGAACGGCTCGCTGGCGCGGCCCAGGGCTTCCATGCAAAAGCCTGGGCCGTTGTCGCGAATGTACAGGTTGACGCCTTGCTCGGTGGTTTCGGCACTCAGCCAGAGTTTGCGCGGCTGGCCTTTTTCGGTCAGCGCGTCCAGGGCGTTGGCCAGCAGGTTGCCCAGCACCTGGCGCAGGCGGGTTTCGCCGGCCTGCACCCACAGCGTGGCTTCCGGCAGATCGCGGATCAATTCCACTTCCATCGAGCGGCGGCGCTTGGCCAGCAGCGCCAGGGCGTCATCGAGCGCCGGTTGCAGCGCCACGCTCTCGGGGGCATGGCGGTCGCGGCGGGCAAAGGCGCGCAGGTGGGCGATGATCGAGGCCATGCGCCCGGTCAATTCGCTGATCAGCTTGAGGTTGCCGCGCGCGTCGTCGGTGCGCTGGTGATCGAGCAGGATCTCGGCGTTTTCGGCGTAGCTGCGGATCGCAGCCAAGGGCTGATTGAGTTCGTGGCTGATGCTCGCTGACATGGTCCCCAGCGCCGACAGCTTGCCGGCCTGTACCAGGTCATCCTGAGCGCGTACCAGTTCCTGCTGGGCGTGTTCGCGCTCCAGCACTTCTTGTTTCAGGCGTCGGTTAAGGCCTTCCAGGTCGCTGGTCCGTTCGGCCACACGCATTTCCAGTTCGCGGCGGGCTTTGGCCTCAAAGGCAATACGCTCCAGATAGTGGCGACGGCGCTGCATCAACAGACCGAGCAACAGCATCAACACCAGCAGTGCCGCGCCGCCCACGGCCACCACGGTGCGCACCGGGCGGCTGATCAAGGATTTCGGCGCGAGGATTTCCACGTTCCAGCCGGTTTCGGCGATGGCCGTGGACTGGCGCAACCAGGCGGTGCTGCTCAGGTTCAGCGGCTGTGGATCGCGGGTCGGGTAGGGCTGGATTGCGATGATGGCCTGCCGCTCTTCGGGGGTGAGCGGGCGCGTGGCGCGGAATCGCCATTGCGGGCGTGACGTCAGGATCACCACGCCGTTGTGGTCGGTGACCAGCAGTTGTTCCGGGGTGTTACCCCACAGGCTTTCGGTGTGATCCAGGTCCACCTTGACCACAAGCACGCCGATGACTTTTTCACCGTCGCGCACCGCCGCGGCGAAGAAGTACCCGCGCTTGGCGGAGGTGGTGCCCAGGCCGAAGAATCGACCCAAGCGCCCGGCCATGGCTTCACTGAAGTAGGGGCGGAATGAAAAGTTACGTCCGACGAAGCTGTCCTGTTTATCCCAGTTCGACGCGGCGAGGGTCTTACCGGTGGTGTCCATTAGATACATCACTTCCACGCCGGCCTGGGCCGCCACGTCTTTGAGCAGCAGGTTAGCGTTGGCCAGGTGGGTACTGACCTCGGGCGCCGCCAGCGCGGTGCGCAGGGCGGGCAGATCGCCGAGGATCTGCGGCAGTACTTCGTAGCGGTGCAGGGTACCCAACAGGTTGGCGACGTACAGGTCGAGGGTCTGGCGGTTTTGTCCGGCCAGCTCACTGCGATAGTAGCGCTCGGCCAGGTGTTCCAGCGGCCACAGCAGCGGGGCCAGGCACAACGCCAGCAATGCGAGGCTGCGCCAGCGGGGTCGTCGCGGAAGGGGTGGAGTCATGGGAGTCGTGCGCCTGGGGGTACAGGCGCATTATGCCTAGTGCGGCTGTGCAAGACACTCGCGCAGTGCGTCCAGCCAATGCGGTTGGGCGACATGCCACTGTTGCTGCAAGCGGCTGCAGTCCAAACGCGAGTTCAGCGGGCGTTTGGCGGGTGTCGGGTAAGCGCTGGAAGGGATGGCCTCCAGCTCGGCGCAGGCTTTGCCGGTGGCCCGCAGATGCTCGCCGATGGCTTGGGCAAAGCCGAACCACGACGTTTCGCCTTGGGCCGTCAGGTGATACACCCCCCACGCGCCGGCGGCCCCAGCCTGCCAATGTTCGATCAGGGCGCGAGTGCTGTCGGCGATGGTGCCGGCCCAGGTCGGCGCACCGATCTGGTCGGCGACGATGCGCATCTGCGGCTTTTCCTGCAGCAGGCGTTGCATGGTCAGCAGGAAGTTCTTGCCGTGGTTGGAATACACCCAACTGGTGCGCAGAATCAGATGCTCGCCTCCCACTGCCGCAATCGCCTGCTCGCCGGCGAGCTTGCTTTGGCCATACACCCCCAACGGGTTCGGCGTATCGGCCTCGGTGTACGGCGCCGGTTTGCTGCCGTCGAACACGTAGTCGGTGGAGTAGTGGATCAGCGGCGCGCCCAGGGCCTTGGCCTCCTCAGCCAGAATGCCGGGGGCGATGGCATTGATGGCGAAGGCCACCTCTGGCTCGCTTTCGGCCTGGTCGACCGCCGTGTGGGCGGCGGCGTTGATGATCAGGCCGGGGCGGTGGGCACGGACCTGCTGGCGGATCTGGTCGACGTTGGTCAGGTCCAGTTGCTCGCGACCCAGCACGATCAGTTCGCCGAGCGGGGGCAGACGCTGCTGCAGAGCCTGGGAGACTTGGCCGTGTTGGCCGGTGATGAGGATTTTCATGGGAACAGGTCCGCTTCCACCAAGCGTTTGCCGGCCTGGTCCTTGACGGACAGTTGCGGCGTCTCGGTCAGTTGCCAATCAATTGCCAGCGTTGGGTCGTTCCATGCGATGCAGCGCTCAGCACTGGGCTGATAGTAATCAGTGGTCTTGTAGAGAAACTCTGCGTATTCACTCAACACCACGAACCCATGAGCAAAACCTTCGGGTACCCACAGTTGGCGGTGGTTCTGAGCCGACAGACGGACCCCCACCCATTGACCGAAGTTCGGAGAACTGCGGCGAATATCCACCGCCACGTCAAGCACCTCACCTGCGGTGACACGCACGAGTTTTCCCTGTGTGTCTACCAACTGATAGTGCAAGCCCCGCAGCACACCCTTTTGCGAGCGCGAATGGTTGTCTTGTACGAAGTTGCGTTCGAGGCCCGTGGCCTGCTTGAACGTCCTGGCGTTGAAACTTTCGTAGAAAAAACCTCGGTCGTCGCCATAGACTTTGGGTTCGAGGATTACAACACCGGGAAGTGAGGTTTCAACCACGTTCACTGGCTATCTCCCGCCAGCGAGTACAGGTATTGACCATAGCCGGTCTTGCCAAAATATTGGGCGCGCTGCAGCAGGTGGTTGCGGTCGATCCACTCATTCTCGTAGGCGATTTCTTCAAGACAAGCGACTTTCAGACCTTGGCGGTGTTCAATGGTCTGTACGTACGTCGAGGCCTCCAGCAAGCTGTCGTGGGTGCCTGTGTCGAGCCAGGCAAAGCCACGCCCAAAGCGTTCCACATGCAGATCGCCACGCTGCAGGTACGCGTTGTTGACGTCAGTGATCTCCAGTTCACCGCGAGGCGAAGGCTTGACCGCCTTGGCGATCTTGATCACATCGTTGTCGTAGAAATACAGGCCGGTCACGGCGTAACTGGACTTCGGCTTGGCGGGTTTTTCTTCGATTGAAAGGGCGCGGCCTTCGTTGTCGAAGTCGATCACGCCGAAGCGCTCCGGGTCTTTGACCCAATAGCCGAATACAGTCGCGCCGGACGGGCGATTGGCGGCTGTGCGCAATTGATCGCCGAAGTGCTGGCCATGGAAAATGTTGTCGCCCAGGATCAAGCAGACCGGGTCGTCACAGATAAACTCTTCGCCGATGATAAACGCCTGCGCCAGGCCATCCGGAGAAGGCTGTTCGGCGTAACTGAACCGCACGCCGAACTGGCTGCCGTCGCCAAGCAGGTTGCGGTATTGCGGCAAGTCCACCGGGGTGGAAATCACCAAGATGTCCTTGATCCCCGCCAGCATCAGCACTGAGATGGGATAGTAGATCATCGGCTTGTCGTACACCGGTAACAGCTGTTTGGACACACCCAGGGTAATGGGGTGCAAGCGCGTGCCGGAGCCACCGGCCAATACGATTCCCTTCATCATGCAATCAGATCCTTCGTGTCGGTGTTGCCCAATCGTTCGCCCTGATAACTGCCGTCCTGGACCCTGCGGCACCATTCCAGGTTATCGAGGTACCACTGCACGGTTTTGCGCAGACCGGTTTCGAAGGTTTCTTCCGGAACCCAGCCCAGTTCGCGTTCGATCTTGCTGGCGTCGATCGCGTAGCGTTGGTCGTGACCTGGCCGATCCTTGACGAAAGTGATCAGGTCGGTGAATTGCGCGACGCCTGCGGGCCGTTGCGGCGCCAGTTCTTCCAGCAGGGAGCAGATACCGCGCACCACGTCGATGTTCTTTTGTTCGTTATGGCCGCCGATGTTGTAGGTCTCGCCGACCACACCTTCGGTGACCACTTTCAATAGAGCGCGGGCGTGGTCTTCGACGAACAGCCAGTCCCGCACCTGCAAACCATCACCGTAGACCGGCAATGGCTTGCCCGCGAGGGCATTGAGGATCACCAGCGGAATCAGCTTTTCGGGGAAATGGAACGGGCCGTAGTTGTTCGAACAGTTGGTCAGCAGCACAGGCAGGCCGTAGGTACGGTGCCAGGCGCGCACCAAGTGGTCGGATGCGGCCTTGCTGGCTGAGTAGGGCGAGCTGGGAGCGTAGGGCGTGGTTTCGGTGAACAGGTCATCCACGCCGTGCAGGTCGCCATACACTTCATCGGTAGAAATGTGATGAAAGCGAAAGGCGCTTTTGGCCGGCTCGGTCAGCGTATGCCAGTAGGCACGGGCGGCTTCGAGCAGGCTGTAGGTGCCGACGATATTGGTCTGGATAAAATCCGACGGACCGTCAATCGAACGGTCGACATGGGACTCGGCGGCCAGGTGCATGATCGCATGGGGCTCGAAGCGTGCCAGCACGGCGCTGACGGTGGCCTGGTCGATGATATCGGCCTGGACAAACTCATAGCGGCTGTTGGAGGCGATGCTGGTCAGCGACTCCAGGTTGCCAGCGTAGGTGAGTTTGTCGAGGTTGAGCACTTCGTGCTCGGTGTGTTGAATCAGATGGCGGATCAGGGCTGAGCCGATAAATCCGGCGCCACCGGTGATGAAAATGCGCATGTCGGAGGGCCTTTTCCTTAGACGGACATTAAGCGGATGAAGCATAGCTTGAGTTGCGCAGCGGGGCGGCGCAAGCACGGTTATAAGCAGGGGGTTGCTTAACCCCCCAAAACAATGGCGATATACACGCCTAAAAATCAGAGGCTCTGACCATGCTGCTCGCCACGTTGATCCATCGCGCCAGTCTACCTTGCCCGCAAGTAGGCCTCGATCAGGCCACTCAACTCTTGGCGCAGCACTATGGCCTTGCTGGCACTTTGCAGTCGCTGGGCAGCCAGCAAGACCTCAATTACAGAGTCGACACCCCCCATGGGCGGTTTGTTCTGAAAATCTGCCGGGGTGACTACGCGGCGTTGGAGCTGCAGGCTCAGCACGCGGCGCTGGGTCACCTGCAGACGCACGCCGAGGTGCGTGTGCCTAAGGTCATCAAGACCCTGGCTGGCGATGAGTTGCTCACCTTGACCATCGGCGGGCAAACCCTGCATTTGCGGCTGCTGGACTATCTCGACGGCCAGCCGTTGACCCACATGCCGCACTTGGGTCGCGAGGTGATAGCCGGGTTCGGTGACCTGTGCGGCCGCATGAGCCTTGCGCTCGCGCCGTTCGAGCATGGGGGCCTTGAGCGCACGCTGCAGTGGGACCCGCGCCATGCTCCGGAACTGATCACCCACCTGCTGACCAGCCTGGAACGCCTCCCGCACCGTGACGCGTTGGAGCGCGTGGCCGCGCAGGTTCAAGCCCGAATTCGCCCTTTGGCCGAGCGCCTGCCGTGGCAAGCCGTTCACATGGATATCACCGATGACAACGTGCTGTGGCAGCGCGATGCTCAGCGTCATTGGCACATTCAGGGGGTGATCGACTTCGGCGATCTGGTTCACACCTGGCGCATCGCTGATCTGTCGGTGACTTGCGCGGCCCTGCTGCACCATGCCGAAGGCGACCCCTTTGCGATTTTGCCGGCGATCCAGGCCTGCCATGCCGTGACCCCTTTGCAACGCGAAGAGTTACAGGTGCTGTGGCCGCTGATCGTTGCGCGGGCGGCGGTGCTGGTGCTGAGCAGTGAGCAGCAGCAACGCTTGGACCCGGATAACAGCTACCTGCTGAAAAATGCCGAGCATGAGTGGGAAATCTTCCATGTGGCGACCTCGGTGCCGTTCGAACTGATGGAAGCGGCGATTTTGAGCAGCGTTGGCGAAACGCCGACGCCCATCGCCAGCCAGGATTTTGCCCCACTGTTACCGGAGCTGGTCGGTCGCGAATTTGCGTTGATCGACCTCGGGGTGCTCAGCCCGCATTTCGAGGCTGGCAATTGGGAGACACCCGGTGTCGATCGCAGGCTGCTGGACGAAGCAGCAGCAGTTCACGGGTTGGCGGCCAGCCGCTACGGGCAATATCGGCTGTCGCGCACCGTCCCTGACAGCGCCGCCGAGCCGGAGACCTTTCCCCTGCACGTCGAGCTGCATGTGCCCCACGGCACGGTGCTGGAAGCGCCTTTCGCCGGTACATTGCACCAGGACGCTGATGGGGTCGTGAGCCTGCAGGGCGTCGAGTCGAGCGTTCGCTTGATGGGGGTCAAACCCTCCCTCAAACCGGGTGCGCTGCTGGTCAAAGGGCAAGTGTTTGGCGAGGTTCAAGCGCCGCTGACCGTACAACTGTGCCGCGCCGATCTCGAACCGCCGCTGTTTTGCACGCCTTCGCGCGCATCGGCCTGGCAAATCCTCTGCCCGTCGCCTGCTGCTGTGCTGGGGCTGGCTTGCGACGCCGAGCCTGAACTGGACGCTCACGCTCTGCTGGCTCGCCGCGACGCCAGTTTTGCGCGCTCGCAAAAGCACTATTACACCGATCCGCCGCGTATCGAGCGGGGCTGGCGCAACCACCTGATCGACATGCAGGGGCGTTCCTACCTGGACATGCTCAACAACGTGGCGGTGCTCGGCCATGGGCATCCGCGCATGGCTGCGGTGGCGGCGCGGCAATGGTCGCTGCTCAACACCAACTCACGCTTTCACTATGCCGCCGTCACGGAGTTTTCCGAACGCCTGTTGGCCTTGGCGCCGGCGGGCATGGACCGTGTTTTTCTGGTCAACAGCGGCACCGAAGCCAACGACCTGGCCATTCGCCTGGCCTGGGCCTACAGCGGCGGGCGCGACATGCTCAGCGTACTGGAGGCGTACCACGGCTGGTCGGTGGCGGCGGACGCGGTGTCCACCTCGATTGCCGATAACCCCCAGGCCTTGAGCAGTCGTCCGGACTGGGTGCACCCAGTGACGGCGCCCAACACCTATCGCGGTGAGTTCCGTGGGCAGGACAGTGCCCCGGACTACGTACGCAGCGTGGAGCACAACCTGGCGAAAATCGCCGCCAGCAAACGCCAACTGGCAGGCTTTATCTGCGAACCGGTGTATGGCAACGCCGGTGGCATCTCGCTGCCGCCGGGCTATCTGCAACAGGTGTATGGCCTGGTGCGCGCTCAGGGCGGCGTGTGCATCGCCGATGAAGTGCAAGTCGGTTATGGGCGCATGGGGCGGTTCTTCTGGGGCTTCGAGGAGCAGGGCGTGGTGCCCGACATCATCACCATGGCCAAAGGCATGGGCAACGGCCAGCCACTGGGGGCCGTGATCACTCGCCGCGAAATCGCCGAAGCGCTGGAGGCTGAAGGCTACTTCTTCTCGTCTTCTGGCGGCAGCCCGGTAAGTTGCCGGATCGGCATGGCAGTGCTGGATGTGATGGAAGAAGAAAAGCTGTGGGAAAACGCTCAAGTGGTCGGTGGGCATTTCAAAGCTCGCCTGGAAGCCCTGATCGAGCGTCACCCGCTGGTTGGCGCGGTGCATGGGTCCGGTTTCTACCTGGGCCTGGAACTGGTTCGCGACCGGCATACCCTGGAGCCTGCCACCGAGGAAACCAAAATACTGTGCGACCGCTTACGGGAGTTGGGCATCTTCATGCAGCCTACCGGTGATTATCTGAACATCCTCAAGATCAAACCACCGATGGTCACTTCCCGCAGCAGCGTGGATTTCTTCGTCGACATGCTGTCGAAGGTGCTCGATGAACAGTTATAAATAGTCGATTCTTATCGACAATGAGGCCGGATGCTTCAAGCTAAAGCCTCTTAACTGCTTTTAAAGCCGATTTTTATCCGTTATAAAGTCGGTCATCACCCCTTCGGAGCACCGAACGCCATGACCACTTTGCACAGCACTCCCCGCGCCGATGGCTTCCATATGCCCGCCGAATGGGCGCCACAGACCCAGATCTGGATGATCTGGCCTGAGCGCCCGGACAACTGGCGCCTGGGTGGCAAGCCGGCGCAGGCGGCCCATGTGGCCGTGGCCAAGGCCATTGCGCGGTTCGAGCCGGTGACGGTGTGCGTGTCCGCCGGCCAATATGAAAACGCGCGGGCGCGTTTGGATGTGCCGAATATTCGCGTGGTGGAAATGTCCAGCGATGACGCTTGGGTGCGGGACACCGGCCCGACATTCGTGATCAACAACAGCGGCGAAGTGCGCGGCGTCAATTGGGATTTCAACGCTTGGGGCGGTTTCGACGGCGGCCTCTACGCGCCGTGGAACCGTGACACACAAGTAGGCGGCAAAATCCTTGAGATCGAGCGCGCCCCCCGTTACCGCACCGAAGGTTTTGTGCTGGAGGGTGGTTCGATCCACGTTGATGGCGAAGGCACCCTGATCACCACCGAAGAATGCCTGCTCAACCGCAATCGTAACCCGCACCTCGACCGCGCCGAGATCGAAGCGGTGCTGAGCGCCAATCTGGCGGTGGATAAAATCATCTGGTTGCCGGACGGCCTGTTCAACGACGAAACCGATGGCCATGTGGATAACTTCTGCTGCTACGTGCGCCCGGGCGAAGTATTGCTGGCCTGGACCGATGACCCACAAGACCCGAACTACGCGCGCTGCCATGCCGCCATGGACGTCCTGCAACGCAGCACCGATGCCCAGGGCCGCTCGTTTACAGTGCACAAAATGCCGATTCCGGGGCCCTTGTATGCCACCGAAGAAGAGTGCGCCGGGGTCGACCCGGTGGACGGTTCCCAGGAGCGTAATCCGACCGTGCGGCTGGCTGGTTCCTACGTCAACTTCCTGATCGTCAACGGCGGCATCATCGCGCCGAGCTTCGACGATCCGCTCGACCATGAAGCCAAGCGCATCCTGCAGGACCTCTTCCCGCAACATGAAGTGGTGATGGTGCCGGGTCGTGAATTGTTACTGGGTGGTGGCAATATTCACTGCCTGACTCAACAGCAGCCTGCGCCGCATAAAAACTGAGTGCGGTTGTAACAGCGCTTTAACGACGACCTGGCGCTACGCGCCTCCAGCGTCCAAGGCAAGCCCGCGGCCTTACTAGCCCGCGGGCTTTTTTGTGCGCGCAGGCCCCTGAATCTGGCGCATTGGCATAGCTCTTGTATCGGTTTTGCCATAGCAGTGGCCCAAGGTGATGACTGCGCAGTTCTGTCATAAACCTTGAGTAAGTTAGCCGCTCACGCAGTCGGAGAGAGCGCTGAAATGAACGTCGAAATCAACCCCATGCGCGCGCGCCCGCTTCATCCTTCCCGGGTCGACAGTGACGCCATCCATGCCCTGGCGCTCTGGTTGAAGGAAAACAGCGCGCGGCAGGTCAGGCAACCCGACCTGCGCAGTGTATTGAGTGAACGCTACCCGCAGGGGTTGTTCAGTGAGGATGAAGTGCACGCGCTGTGCGAGGTGATGCGCAATTAGTTGTCGTTTTTAGACATGTCATCAGCATCTCCTTAGAATTATTTCGCCTAAATACAGACGATTCGCGAAATTGACACATAGTTCAACGCGCGACTAGGATTGCGCCCAACGCCTGTGGCTAACCGCCATGACTCTTCCAATAAAAAAAGGCCCGCGGCATGTTCAGTCGTCCGCGGGCTTTCTTTTTTCTGGAAAAAGTCGATATCAGAAAGCGACATGGAGCCTGGTATCACAGCGCGTACTCAACCCGTAATAAGGAATACAAGAACATGTTGAAGCAACGGATGAGTCTGATCGCTCTGGGGATTTTGAGCGCATCGACAGCAATGGCCAACGACCAAGACCAATCCAAGGGTTTTGTCGAAGATAGCCACCTGAATATCGCCGCACGTAACGCCTACATCAGCCGTGACTACAAAAACGGCAAGCAAGACAAAGCCGAGTGGGGCCAGGGTTTCATCGGTAAATTCGAGTCCGGCTTCACCCAGGGCACCGTCGGCGTGGGTGTGGACGTGATCGGTCAGTACGCTATTCGCTTGGACGGCGGTAAAGGCCGCAGCGGCGCTGGCGGCATCGACTTCTTTAAGCAAGGCGATAGCGGCTCGGCCGCAGACGACCTGGCCAAAGGCGGCGCTGCCGTGAAGTTCCGGGTGTCCAACACCGTGCTCAAATACGGTGATCAGTTCCCTAACGTCCCGGTTCTGGCCTACGACAACTCCCGCCTGTTGTCCGAAACCTATACCGGCACCTCGATCGTTTCTAAAGAGATCGAAGGCCTGCAGCTGGACGCCGGTCATTTCACCAAGGAAGCGCGCAAGAGTGCTGAAGGTACCGACAGCGGCCGTCTGAAAAGCATCGATTACATTGGCGGTAGCTACAAATTCACCGAAAGCCTGTCGGCCGCGCTGTATGCCTCCGACATGCAGGACGTGCTGAAAAAGCAATACGTCAACGTCAACTACGTGCTGGCCCTGCCAGAGAAACAGTCGCTGACCTTTGACTTCAACGGCTACAAAACCAAGTTGGACAAGAGCTTCGCCCTGCAAAACCAAGGTGACGAAGACGCTCGCGACAACAAGATCTGGAGCCTGGGCGCTACCTGGGCCGTTGGTCCGCACAGCTTCACCGTCGCTCACCAGCGCAGCACTGGCGACACTGGCTACCTGTACGGCGGCTACCGCAACGATGGCGGCATCGGTGACGGCGGCAACACCATCCTGCTGGCCAACTCCTACTGGTCCGACTTCAACGGCAAGGACGAGCGCTCCTGGCAGGTCGGTTACGGCCTGGACTTCAGCACCTTCGGCGTGCCTGGCCTGACCTACAACGTGGCCTACGTACGCGGCACCAACATCGATGACGGCTCCAACCGTGGCGATGGCACCGAGCGGGAAATCTTCAACCAGTTCAAGTACGTCGTTCAGAGCGGCCCGGCCAAAGACCTGAGCCTGCGCGCTCGTGCGTCCTGGTTGCGCGTCTCCAACAACGCCAGCAACTACAACGTGGGCGGTAACGAACTGCGTCTGTTCGCCGACTACCCAATCAACGTGTTCTGATTGACCGCACGTTGCGCCTGATGTCAGGCGATAAAAACCCCGACTGGTTCGGGGTTTTTTTATAGGCGCCGATCAGTCCTGACGGCTTTGCAAGATGCTGCGCGCCAGCGACGCGTTCACGTAATCGGTTATCAGCGACAGCCCTTCGTAAGGCGCGATCTTTCGGTTATCGATGCACAACTGCGCCATCTGCAACACCACCAGGCGCTTCTTCTTATTGAGTCGCACCCCCGGCACGCCGAACGCCGTTTTGCGCAGTTCGGGCAGCGGTGCTTCGTCCGTCAGTTCAAGCGTGAGCCAGATGCCTTGGATCGGTTGCAGCGACACATTGGCGATATGCTCAATCGGCAGCGGTTGCGCCAGGTTGGCAAACACAAAATGCTCCGGCGTGAGCCGCAGCGCGATCTGCGGCGCGCGTTTGTAACGGCGCACGCCCAGCCACACAAAGATCAGCGCGATGCTGGCGATGGCCGCGCCGGCACCGAAGGTCGACAGCGGCGTGCCTTTCACGCGCGATGGATCAAGCCAAGGCAGACTCATGATCAGCAGCCCGAGCACCACAAACGGCACCGCTAGTACCGCCGTGACCAGGGCGCGCCGCCGGCCACCCTCGTGCAAGGCGTGTTCGCCCTGAGCGGAAGCGGCCAGCGTTTCCAGCAGTTCGGTTTGTGCCTCGTCTTCGGCGACCACGGCCTGGATCAAGTCGTCGGACAGCTGTTCGCTAAGCGCTGACACCGAACTGAAAAAAACCGCCAACTGCGCCTGCGCCGCCTCGACATCCACCGCGCGGGTAGCGTTGCGCGTGGTCTCATCCAGCGACACGTTCAGGGCTTGCAGGCGTTCGCCGTTGGAAGGGTGGGAGTCGGTCGGGTGTGGTTGGTGAATGTCCAGTGCGTCAGGCGGCAGTTGCAAGGCTTGTTCGCGTAATGCAATCAGCACACCCTGGGTCAGGTCTGCGGTCGACGCCGTCTCGCACAGCGTGATCAACGCGTCCTCGAGGTGCGGTTGCAACACCGAAACGCGCAGCAAGGCCGAGGCTGCCGCCCCATTACCGGCCAACCGCGCGCCGGCGGCATCTGCCAGCAGTTCGCGCTCGCGACTCCAGTGGTTCACCGCGTGGTCGAAGCGCTGTATGAAAAACACTCCGAACAGAAATGATGGACGCATCAGCCAACCTTGGATCAGATCGCTGGCCAGCAATGTCTCTTGCAGCGCCTCCAGGCTGCGATTGACCCCATCGTAGATCGGCAAAAAGCGCAGGCTGTACTCTGTGTCCTGTCCGACAAAGTGCGCCAGCTCATGGCCAATCACGGCATTGATTTCCGCCGGATTCAGCAGCCCCAGATACGGCAACGGCACGTGCAACGTCCGCCCATGCAGCGAGGTGTGCGCCGGTAGCAATGTGGCGTCGCTGGACGTGACGTAAAAGCCTTGGGCCAAGCTCACCACGATATGGTCGGGCGGCAAAGCACCGAGCCGACCCGCCAATTCACTCACCTGGCGCCATAAGCCCGGAGCCTGTACGGGCGTGACTTCCCGCGCGAAAATCTCCATGGGTGCTGGCGTGAACATCGCCAGCATGTGGCGCAATTGCCGCAGCAGCAGCCAGATGGAATACAGGCAAAACGCCGCAACCACCCCCAGCACCGCCATCAGCTTGACTTCGCCACTGCCCAACCGGCCTACATGCCACATCCCCAAGCCTTCGAAACACAAGGCCAGCGCCACCGCCGCCGCCATCGCCACCACATGGCTCACCAGCCCATAAGGCAACAACCGACTGCCTTGGGTGAACACACGTAGTAATGTTTCTCGCGATTGCAACGCCTGTCGCCCCGCCCAGTGCGTCCCGGCCAACGCCGCCAGGCCGATCACCGCCGCCAGCAAACCGAACCCCACCACCCACGGCGCCAACCCGCGCATCGCCCGATTCACCTGATGAGCCGTGGGTAACTCCGCCTCGATCTTTTCCAGACGTGAGAGCGCCAACTGCACGCTGATCTTCTCATTCGGCAGATCGACACTGGCCGTAGGGTTCCTCGCCGCCAGCGCCCGCAGTTGCTGTTTCGCAATGCTCACATTGCTGTGGTAATCGATCATCGCATTGCTCATCTCCTCCGCACGCTGCCGCTCCCAGTTACCCAGGGCAGCCAACAGCAGCGGGAAAATCACCAAAAGGGCGACGAGTTTTAGAGCGTTCATGGGAATCCGTTCGTGACGCTGGGGGATGTTGGTTATACCGAAAAGGGTTGGGGGTGGGCAAAGTGCTTTTGGCGGTCACCTCGCTGACCGAGGCCCTTATGCATATCGATCAGCAGTCCTCACGGCCGGATATCTGAAAAAGCAGGAATTGCCAAACGCCAACGGGCTTCCTCTTCATTTCTTTTAGTCGACATTGCGCGAGCTATTGATGCTGTAACCGGTGCTATCCGTAGGCAGCTTCTTCCTGGCGAATCCGTTGATAACGATGTAAAGCAATGGACCAATCGATACGAAGACTGCCGTTATTAGAAAGTAAGGCACAAGAGAGACCGCAGATCGGCCTTTGGACCGAGCGTCTCGATACATCCAGATGCAGGCGAGGACGCCGAGCAGGTAAAGGTCAATAACTACTTGGGCAGTGTCCGGGCTGGATATTAACTCCCGGCCGAAGTCGATCAGCGATTGATCGGCAACGAACATAGTACCCGCTGTATACATTGAAAAAATCACCAACGTGGAAAGCGAGAGGTAGGGTCTGTTCATTTGTCCTCCTTGAGCAACAAGCGATGATCAACGCTGACAAGGTAGTGATATTGTCACGACGAGATCAATGACCTCACAGGTCATGGACTCAGCCAACTCGCGCCGTCAGAGTCGAACAATGAGCCCCCGATCTTTTTCTCGAACGACACCCTCCATCACCGCAAGTGAGCAGTTGCGGCAACTGCGACGTCAGGCGAAATTGAGCCAACTCGACCTCGCCTTGATGTCGGGTATTTCTCAGCGCCATCTCAGCTGCATTGAGACAGGGCGCGCCAAGCCAAGCCCCGGCACCCTGCATAACGTACTTATGGCACTCAATGCGCCTCTAGAGCTCTGCAACAGTGTCTTTCTCGCCAGTGGTTACGCACCGCGCTACGAAGCGACACCTCTTTCCTCGCCAAGCATGGAGGCCGTTCGTGACGCTATTACTCATCTCCTTCATGCCAACAACCCCGCACCGGCGATTGTCTTGGGGAGTCAGTGGGAGATATTGGCCGCCAACGCCAGCGCTGGAGTGTTGTTCGAACTGGTCGGCTTGAGTACCAATGCGGCGATTGGCCTAAATCTTTTGGTAACGCTGCTGGAGCCTGGAGGGTTGGGCGATCATCTGAGCAATGCCGAGGAAATCAGATTGATTGCCTGGCAAAGGGCAGCTAGAGAGGCCCTGAGCAACCCAGGGCTCGCGACGCTTCTGAAAAGCCTCCCCGCGCCTCAAGAGGCTTCCACTTTGGCAAACGAACCGCCTCCGTTAGTGCTGACACGTATCGACTCAAGGCAGGGGGAACTGAAATTCATGTCAACTTTCACAACATTTGGCATGCCTCTCGACATTACTATGGAGTCGCTGCGTATTGAGCATCTGATTCCTGCCGATGCGAGAACCTGGGAAGTCATGGGCCGAGGCTATGAACAATTGAAACGCTGATGCCCCTTATCTTCGGTTCAATACATTCTAGGGGTTGTTCGCGAGACGCTTAGTGCGCCAGTAAAAGCGAGGTCAGACCCCTTTTTTCTCCGCGGTTAGGTGCGCTTTCCGCCATTGTCCCGGTGGTAGCGAAAGAAAACCGATTCAAAAATGAGTGTGGACGTTTTGTGGACTTTTTGACGAAAACGAGACATAGGATTTTCGCCGTTTCCCAAACCCCAGAAACCACAAAGCCCCGCATTGCGGGGCTTTGAGATATGGTGCGGCACCAGACGAACGGTAGCATTCGGCGCAGCTAGGTTTTCTGTGGGTCTGGTAGTCGGTGGAAAACTAGGCATACCCCTACCTATAGCTATAAATGAATCAGTTAAATATGGATTTTAGCGGAATCGAACTTGGGATGAAACGTTGCCTCAAAGCTAATTCAGAATAGCGTGTCGTGCTGAAATGGCTCGGTCGTCTCTCTCAAATTTACAATCTCAATAGGGCATCCAAAAATAATGAAATCGTCAATATGCAGTGGGGGAACGCTGGATGGAATTGTATTTTTCTTAACTCCTTCTCGTAACTCCATCAACAGCCGCCCTAGGACATTTGCACCAACTAACCTACTATCGTCTTCTGGAACAGCTCCCCAGAACATATCGGTTCGAGACTGTTCTACAATAGGGGAGTCGCCAGTTTCAAGCAGGAGGGATGAGAATTTTGACCAGTTCTGTAATAATTTTGCAGATAAGCACCATCGCATAATACGTACTCTTACGCGCATCCAGTCAGGACGTGATTGTTCTCGGAACGGTTTGCTTCGCATTTTTGCCGTCATCGGACTTGTTTGCGAGACTATTAATTTTTGTATATCTGGTAGATGAGGGAAGCGGCAGGCCTGATAGAGAGCTTCCGATGTTAGAATTTTGGTTCCATTTATAATAATAGGGAAACCGCCAGCCATATTGGATAGGCCGCCGAATTTCTCTTGCGTTTTAAGGAACACAATGCTCCGACCTCTCTCATAGGTACGGATTGCTACTTTCCCCATCATGTTCTCCCTACAATGCTTCGAATGCTCGCTCCACAGCCGCATCAGCGTTGGTCGACCTAGGGAACAAAGGGTACCACGGATCGCCCGCCCATAGCGCTAGAGGTGCATTGTTTGGGCAGTTTCTATACGTCACAAACATAGAGCCAAAGCCAAGAGTTTCTAATATGCTGAATCCCAACGGTCTATGAGGGATCTTCAGATTGGGGCATATAGTTCTTATATGCATTCCCTTTATCAAAAATTCTTGCTCTAGCAAGTGACGTCCAGATTCGGACGTGAAAAACTGTAAACTACCAATGCTGCCTGGTTGTCGGTATACGGGTTGATATTTCATTCCTTGGATGTAGTTGGTAACACTTTCATCTTGAGGTGCACATGTTGGCCGTAAAACATCGGATGAATACATGTAGCGTTTTCTATCCTCCGGGTATATGTGCTGCAACCAATTTATGGTTATATTTTTTCCACTTTCCTTTATGACTTCATTAAGCTTTTTGTTAGTGTTGTATTCGCCATATTTGTGTAAGCTTATGATCGTCATGAACAGCGTGGCGCGAGATGGTGCGTTGTTTTTTATCCACTTCGATACATCATTGGTTACGCGTGATCCGGAGAATAAACCATCGTCTATGTACCAATATACGCTCGCCGTATTGGAGTTTATTAGGGGCGTAACACCAAGTTTTGAAGTAATAAGTTTGGACAAGATTCCCACAAACTCATGTTGGCTATTTCCACCTTCCTGGATATCCAGTAACGATACCGTGCTCCAGTATTTTGCAGGGTCTGGTCCAGCAAATTTACTGTGGTTAATCAGTTGCAGAAAAATGTCTTCTATGCGTTTTTTCGAGAAGTATGTTTTTTTAAGTATGTGTACTATTTCACTAAGTAGTGGGAGTTGCTTTTCTGGCTCAAACTGATTTATCCATTTCTCAACATGGGCGTAATCGATAGGCTTGATTTTCCCCTTGCGATAATCACCTATCGTTTCTAATAGTTCTGTAATTAACCCTTCCCGAGCGGCCATAAAAAATCCCTTTAAAATTAGTGAGATTTCAGATTGCCACTATTGCGTGCGTTTGAGAAGCCCGTTGGATCTAGTACCTTAGTCTGAGCCTACGAGTGGCTTAAATCTCTTGGGAGCTTCCATCTCCCCCCCGCTGACGTCTTGCATACTATTCGGCAATGGGCTGATGCCGACTCCTTCTTAGCTTGGGCCAAATGGCGCTCCAATAATTGAATAAAGCCGATCTGTTTTCATGGTCTACATTTCTCGATGCGATAGTAAAAATTGCACCTATGGATGTGGATTCCAGGTCGAGAGTGGCCCCCTCTCAGGATGAAGACAAAAGAAATCTCGAAGCTGCAGTGAAGCATCCATAACGAATCGTGCCGGTTCACCAAGCGACAAATAAGCTGTCTTCCACGACCAGTGGCTGTTTACGTTATCTACTCGATCGTAAAAAACGGGTAGACTACCCGTTCTTTTTCATGGATTGAATGTTATGCATCTCGTCACCACCCGCGATGCCGCGAGGCTCACAGGTCTCTCAACAGATCAGCTTCGAGAGTGGACGAGTCGTAGGGCCTTGATTCCAGCGGACATCAAACCCAAGGGGCATGGCTCTCCCGCCCAATATTCCTGGCAAACAATACTCCTGCTGCGTTTGGCAGTGACACTCCGAGAGCGCTTCAGGCTGGAGCTACAAGCCCACCAACAGCTGTTCTTCAGTTTGGGAAATGGTTTGAGAAAGAGGTCCTTTCTCTCGCTTTGGGGGCAGTCGTTGGTATTGCAGGGTGGAGATACATGGTGCTTGCAGGACTCAACAGACAACGGCCATCCAGCAGACGCCTTTATCGTGTTGAGGCTTGATTCGCATCTGCAAATTCTCTCTGATGATTTTTCCATGTCGCCACCGATCCCCACCGCACAATTTCCCCTTTTTCCTGCTACTGGCGTAACTAGCGATTCCGCGGTCGCTTTTGGGCGCCGCAGATGAACTACTTAATTATTCATATCCCATCGTATCGAGTCTGTTTGACATGAGCAGTTCTGCCTTTAAGAAGGCACTCACGGCAACCGGCTATTTACTACCCGACGGCAAAGCTGCTCCGGGACTAGTGTTTGCAGGCCACGAGAAGGATGCTCGAGTTCGCCCTTTGCTGTCCGCGAGTAGAACAGGGCTGAGTGCGGATGCCGTCTTCTCCGCTCAAAAAGCGCCAACAGCAATATTCAAAGATGCGGGTAGCGAGCAACCTTCGGAAATTGATATCGGCCGTTGGCATGAGGCCGCTTGGAACCTCGGTCTGGCCCCGTTGCTATGGATCGTTACTCCCACCGATGTCCGTCTGTATGATTGCTTTGCTTCCCCGCAACGAGAAACTGATGGCCAAGTGACCGCTGCGCCGTTAGGTGTGTTTGCGCTGGATGCTGAAGAGCGACTGAGTGAGCTTGACTCTATGTGTGGCCGCCACGCCACGGAAACCGGTGCTTTCTGGTCAAGTGACATCGGAAAGACAATCGATCGCCGGCATCGTGTTGATCGCGAGCTCCTTGCCGAAATCAAGGCATTGGAAGAGCATTTGACGCGCTTGCCCCCGGCCTACGGTCCGGCGCTGGAGGATGAGCGTGCAGAAGCACAAGCGGCGCGCGACTTTGCACAGCGCTTGATTGGCCGCTGTATCTTCACTTCGTACCTGCTCGATCGCGCTATAGCCCAACCTTTTCTACCTGCAGGTATGCCTGCCCAGATCACCAATATGTTCGCGACCGATGAGCGTGCGTTCGAGCTATTCGATTGGTTGCGCGCTACGTTCAATGGTGATTTGTTTCCGATGGATGACCCAGGGGCAGAGCACCATCGTTTGGGCGAGGCTCATCTAGCGCTGTTACGCGATTTTACCGAAGGGTGTAGTCTTGTTTCCGGTCAAAGACGGCTGTTCCAGTTCCGTTACGATGTTATTCCCGTTGATCTGATAAGTTCGATTTATCAGCAGTTTGCACGCTCTAGCGCTGCCGACCAAGCAGATGATCAAGGACTTCACTACACTCCTATTGAGTTAGTGCATTTGACACTTGATCCAGTATTCGAGGCGCTACCTGCCACTGCTCGTATCATAGATCCTACTTGTGGATCTGGAGCCTTTCTGGTTGAGGCTTTCAGGCGTCTTGTGTGGAAAAACACACAAGGCAAGCCTGCTAGCAGAGCGTTAGTTCGCGAAATACTTTATAAGCGCTTGTATGGCATTGATATAAACCGATCTGCGTTAGGTATTGCTGCATTTAGCCTTTATCTGGCGGCACTTGAACTAGACGAAGAGCCTGTTTCGGATATTGCCGATCTGAAGTTTCATCGGTTAATAGGCAGCACATTGTTCGAGGCGGATACAGTACAAGATGAGTTGCCAGCATTAATAACCGAACGCTATTTTGATGCGGTTGTCGGCAACCCCCCTTGGACATTTGTGCGCCAGGAGCAACCTCGCGCTAAACGCAGGCTGGGGAAAGAGGAAACGGCACGCCCACGTCGCAGCCCCGATCAGGAGTTCTTGTGGGTAGCCTCGCGCCTGGCTGGAGAGCATGGCCGAATTGGCATGATAATGAAGGCATCGCCTTTCTTTTCAAAGGATCCATATGCCATCGATGCACGCCAGGCCCTGTTCAGTCATCTGACACCCGTTGCATTGGTCAACCTGTCTGCGCTGCGAAAGGAGGGATTATTTCCTGACGCAAGTGGGCCCGCTTTGTTGTTTTTTGCACGGTGCGCGCTGGCGGGTACAGAGAGCAGTTTGATGATCGGTTCTATTCCATGGACGCCAGACTTTAAACGCAACGGAGTTTTTCATGTAGGGCCGGGTGAGTTCAGAAGCTTGCCGCTGAAACGAGCCTTGCAGACGCCCGCCATGTTAAAGGCTGCAACTTTCGGTACTGCGCGTGATGGCTGGCTGATCGAAAAATTAGAGCGTCGCTTTCCTACGTTGGATGAGTCTCTAAATAATGCAGGTTTGTTAAAGCTAGAAACTCGAGGCCAAGGTTTCCAAGTCAAGGGTGCTAATGCATTACCGGCACCTGATGAATACTTTAAGCTTCGAGTGTTAACTGCAGATACTTTCACTCCGTTTCGGATCAAGTCTGACTCATTGTCGGTATTTAGGCATCTGACGCTTCATCGATCACGCCGTCCCAGTATTTTCAAAGGACCTTTAGTTGTTTGTCCAAAGGGAAGTGCTAACTATGGGGTGGAAGTTGGTCGTTACAGCGCCGCGGTCTGCACAAACGACGTACTGTATACCGAGAGTTTTTATGGTATTTCGTTTTCGGATAACGACGAGAAATGGGCATATGTTCTCACGGCCATCCTCAACTCGAGCCTGACGACCTTTCAGTTGGCATTCGGCGGTGCCGCGTGGGGATTAGAGCGGCCGACGGTCGAGCCGAACGATGTGTTAGCTATTCGAGTCCCTGACCTCAGAACAGCTGATAGCGCGGATTTGGCTGCAGTGGTAAAAGCTGAGCGTAACGTAGCTGCTAATCCAGATGACCCAGAGGCGCTAGAAGCACTCGATCAGGCGGTATTTGATCTGTACGAGTTGGAGCGTGATGAAACAGTGATTGCTCGTGAGAGTATTATTCGCGCTCGGATGCTTCTTCTTGAAGGTCGTGCGCAGCGTCTTGCATTCGTAAAAACGCCGGATGTTGCTGCGCTAACCGCTTATGCAGGCGAAGTCATACGGGTCGTTAATGCATTCCTTCGAGCAAAACGAGTGCGCCATTTGGAGGCTGTGGTCTATTCGCGCAGAATCGTGGCCGGAAACATCGTTGATGGGATTCCCGGTATTACTGCCGTCAAGTTCATGATGGTGCCAGGTGCTGCAACAGATGAGCCAATTGTGCATCTAGGAGATAACACAGACATGGAACGGCTGGGTGCTGTGCTGCGTGGACAAAACAAATTAGATGTCCCGCCTTATTTAAATGAGCGTCGGCAACTACGCATTTACGGTGACAACGAATTGTTGGTTCTCAAGCCTTCCGAGGTTCGCTATTGGATGCGTACCACCGGACTCAATGACGCAGACGTCATTTTGGCGGACCATTGGATGAAGGATCGCCATGCAGTTCATTCCTGATACACCAGTGGGGCGTCCTTCACTTGATCTTTCAGAAGATGAAATTGCGATTGTTTCAGATCTTCTGTGCCTCGGCTCTACGGAAGCCCACACATATGTGACGGCCGGTATGCTTGAAGTTCCTATCACTACATTAGTGAAAAAAGCAATGCGTCGAGTGAAACGTCAACTCTCGCTCACCAACCTAGAGATCATGGGGGAGCATGAGCTATTAGATGTCGATAGTTCCTCGACAGATGTGCAGGGGCGAATCGATATTATCTTTAAGTTCCTACATCAGTTTGGTGATGAGGGAGCCTATGTCGGTGTTGAGTGCAAGCGCGTTGCTGATAACGAGCCTACGCTAAATCAACGCTATGTCACTCAAGGAGTCGACCGCTTCGCTTCTGGGAGGTATGCAGCAGGACACCACTGGGGTGTCATGCTCGGCTACGTCATCAAGCAGCCAATGGTCAGACTTGTAAAAAGTATCGACAAGCATTTACGCAAAGGTCATGGCGAGGCTGCTAGTTTGAATGCCACTCCCATCCATCCTAATTGCCTAGATATGTACGCCAGCGTCTTACAGCAGGCTGGCTGCGCTCATCAGATCAGTCTGATGCATATATTCGTCGACATGACTTCAGCCGCCAATACAGCATAATAAATAAAGTTGTTGAAATTTGTGCTTTTGATCAGAAGCCATGAATAGCTAAATCTATCAGCTAGCGGGCGCGCTGGAGTTCAAACTGGCCAATTGAGGGCTGAGCGGTCTACAGCTTTCTAGCTACTGAATCGCTCTCAGTTTGCCATTTACTATTGTCTGTATCGACAGAGCTGTAGCAGGAGGTTTCACTCATTGCATGCCGAAAAGAGTGCTCATATGTTTGAGCTCTTTTTTCCAAGGCGGACGGCTATCAACTGGATGGTTAGCCGGTAGTAATCTCGCGTTGCTTCTTTTTGATTACCCATCCTGTGATTCAGAAACCATGTGAGATGTTTTCGCTGCCAAGTCCACGAATTTTCTCGTCCCCAGCGCTCCGAAATTGCACTTTGGATAATCTTGGCCTGTTGAGTATGGCGCTGACGGGTAGCATTTGATCTGGTGAGTACGCCAGTCATGAACAGCTCCATGTCGAAAGGCTTACTCATGTTCGACCCCCAATGTAAGCCGAAACCACGTCGATACGCTTGTGCCCCAGTTCGTGACTAATCTGCACTCGGGCCTGCTTATCGAGGGGGCTGTCGAGCCGATGGCAGATCCCCCCGTTGAGAGGGGCGGGATGATGAGTGATCTGCTTAAAGCGTTCGCACGCATAGGCCGCTCGGAGCTCGTGAAAGCCTTTGAGGCCTTGCTTTTTGAGAATATCTCGAGCGGAACGGATGGTGCGCTGTAGGAAATCTACGTAGCTTTCGGTCGGGGCCAGCAGGTTGTGGCTACCGTTAGGTGAGACTTGATGGGCGAACGCCAAAGCCTCACGAATGTTATCGTTTACTGCAATCCAGCGAGGGGTGGACGCGCTCGAACGGCCGCCTTTGGTGCCATCCTGAATGTTGATCTTGCCGTAGTGTTCGTCCTCACGTTTTAAGCGCGGTAAGTCGGCCAAAATGGCCTCGCGCAAGCGCATGCCGGCGGCTCGCGCCAACTGAGCGATGGCGGCGGCGCGTGACATTTGGTGTTCGCAGAGTACGTCGACGACCCGTTTCACCTGTTTGCGGTCTTGGCCTTGCGGCACCGATTGACGAACACTGGTGCGCCGCATTCCCAACGCCTTGCTCGGACTCACGACCTTCACATATTGATCACCGCGAAGCGCAGCCAGGGTCCGGTTCACGCTGGACAATCGGTTTTGCGCGGTGGCGATGCCTATAGCGCTTTGTTCAACTTGCTGACGCAGATATTCGGTGTAGCCCAGCAAGGTCTGCCGATCAATTTGTCGCAGATCGTTAAATCCTGGGCCATCCTCCGACCGACACCACCGAACAAACGCCTGCCAGCGATCACTGTGCGCCTTGACCGTGCCGTAATGTCCGCAGCCAAATAGATCTTTCAGCGCTTGCGGCCCGGCATAGCTCAGTTGCCGGCCATAGCCAAAATTGCGCCCGTCACGTTTACCTACTAGTAGTGCCATTTTCGAACTCCTCTCGAAGCCAAAACTTATAAAACCTTCCCCACGTCATCCCGCCAAGAATGTTAAGTGTTATCAGGGATCAAGGCCCCTGCGACCTGTGAAGGTTGTCCACTAACGCGGGACTGGCGGCTCTTTACGACCGGGAGCTTGGGCATCTCATGATCTGGCCTCCTGAGCACTTCCGAGGAAGTGGGCGGGTGGAGGCTGCACTGGCTGACGAGACCGGTGCCGCGAGATCCTGAGTCAGGTGAAGGCAGTGATGCGATGACCGGGGCATGCCTGACTGTCAGTCAGGTGCAGTCCATTCCGTGGGCTGCGGCACCATCATCTGCATCGCTGTTGCTGGTGACTTCGGTATTTGTCACGCCGATTGTCACGAGGGAGAATGCCGCAAAGCCTTGTACGAGTTGGGCTGCAGCAACGGTAGGAGCGCCCGTCTCTTTCCGGGAGAAAGAGACGGGCGCAGGTTGGCGCACGGGAATGGCCAAGCGGATAGGTTGCTGCAGGGCAGCTAGGAAGGGGTATGAGTTGCCGCAGTGGGCACTCTGGTAGAAGTAGGCATCCATCACATCGCTGTGACCGTGCGAGCCGCCGGACGCTAATCGCACTTTGGGAGAACCACCACGGTGTGGCGTAGCCTTAAAGGTTCTGGCTACTTGGGTTGCTGTCAACGACAGCGCTTTGCCCGATCTTTTCTACGCCTGTGGATGAAATTATCCACCGATGGAAATCAGTGGTTTTCCACAGACAGTTATATGGGCTTTAGATTTTTTAAGTGAGGTCCATCCAAGCAGGGCGGCTTTGCAGCACTGTTTGGATGGACCGCGTGGACAAGCGGATCATCGAGATTTCGACAGCGTGCGCTTACTTTGTTGCGCGGCGATTGGCTTTTTACCGTGTGACATTCGTGCAGAGTCGTGAGGAGTGGCATCCTCCTGCTGATGGGGGGCAGGAATCGGCTCCACCAGTTGATGATCAGTCTCCGCTCGTCGAGTTGAGTGCGACTGTGGAAGACTGAATACAGTCCCCGCACGTATGTCTTTTCTTAGTGGGCAGGACGAGGAGTGGGCTAACGGTCTACTCCTCCAAGCGGCTTTTCGCCTTGAGCCGCGTGACGTTCGGTTTGGAGCTGCCGGAAGGGCAAATGACCCATGTGCTGCGGCATACCTTTGCAACGCATTACATGATGAATGGGGGCGACATCCTGACGCTGCAACGTGTGCTTGGGCATAGCTCCTTGGCTATGACGCAGAAGTATGCACATTTCAGTCCTGGGCACATGGCGGAGGTCGTTTTGTTGAACCCGTTGGCTCGGATATGTGAAAAGAAGAAGGTGAGAAAAACAGCCGTCCGAAAATGAAATTGGACGAATCTTGGACGGAAGCCAGTTTTTGATAGTTTTGAGGGTGGTGAATTTCTAAACCCCAGAAACCACAAAGCCCCGCATTGCGGGGCTTTGAGATATGGTGCCGGCACCAGGAGTCGAACCCGGGACCTACTGATTACAAGTCAGTTGCTCTACCAACTGAGCTATACCGGCGTGTTAGGGCGACGATTATAGCGATTGGCAAGGTTCTGTAAACCCCTGAAATCTGACTATTTTTGCGAAAACCCAAGTTTTTTCACAGCGCCCTGCTTTTCTCCGCCCCTTCAGCAAAAAATCAACGCTCGTGCAGTGCCTCTGCCCGGGATTTGATGATGGGTTTGAGCAGGTAGCTCAAGATGCTTTTCTTGCCGGTGATGATGTCTACCGACGCCACCATGCCGGGGATGATCAGCAGGGGTTTTTCGTCGGTGCCCAGGTGGCTGCGTTCGGTGCGCAGTTTGATGACGTAGAAGGTGTTCTTCTTTTCTTCGTCCATCACGGTGTCGGCGCCGATTTGTTCGAGCTTGCCTTTGAGGCCGCCGTAGATGGTGTAGTCGTAGGCGGTGAATTTGATCATGGCTTCCTGGCCGGGGTGCAGGAAGGCGATGTCTTGCGGGCGGATCTTGGCTTCCACCAGCAGGGTGTCGTCCAGCGGTACCACTTCGGCGATGTCGCTGCCGGGTTGGATCACGCCGCCGACGGTGTTGACCAGCATCTGCTTGACGATGCCGCGCACCGGGGAGGTGACCATGGTGCGGCTGACGCGGTCTTCCAGGCCTTTGGAGGTGGCTTGGGCCTTGCTCAGGTTGGTGCGGGCTTCGTTCAACTGGGCCAGGGCTTCGCTGCGGAATTTACCCCGGGTTTCGTCGATTTTGCGCTGCACTTCGTTGATCGCGGCTTGGGCGCGCGGGATGGCCAGTGTGGTGCCGTCGAGCATGCCTCGGGTTTCGACTTCGGAACGCTTGAGGCGCAGCACTTCTACCGGCGATATCGCGCCTTGCTGCACCAGCGGTTCGGACATGCCGATCTCCTGGCGCAGCAGGCCCAGGCTGTTACGGTATTGATCCTGCTTGGAGCTGAATTCACGCAGTTCCTGCTGGCGTTGCAGCAGCTGTTGTTGCAGCCCGCCAATTTCATCCGCCAGTTGCTGACGGCGGCTCAGGTACAGCGACTCTTCGTTAGAAGCCTGGTTCGGCGCGGCTTTGCGTGCGCTGTCGGAGATATTCAATGAGCGGTTGTCGACTTCCGCACTCAGACGCTCCACGCGCAGTTCCATGGCCACGCGGTCGGCTTCGGTTTCGCCGACGTTGGAGGCAAATCGCGTATCGTCCAGGCGCACCAGCGGCGCCCCGGCGTCGACGATCTGGCCTTCATGCGCATAAATCTGCGCCACGATGCCGCCTTCCAGGTTCTGGATCTTCTGGATGCGCGAGGAGGGGATCGCCTTGCCTTCGCCCTTGGTCACTTCGTCGATGATCGCGAAGTGCGCCCACAGCAGCAGGAACACGAAGAAGCCGATCACGCCCCAGATGGTCAGGCGTACGATGCGTGGCGCGTCGTCGACCAGGGCTTTTTCCACTTCGGGCAGTGGCTGGTTGTCGAGTGAGTCGGTGCCTTTGAAATAACCGAAGACCATCTTCTTTAAGCGGCGTAGACCGGAGTTAAGCGACACTGATCTGCCCCTTTTTCAGCGCTTCCATCACGGCCGCTTTGGGGCCGTCTGCGAGTATCTGGCCACGGTCGATCACCAGCAGGCGGTCGACCAGGCTCAGCAGCGAAGCACGGTGGGTGACGAGAATCACCGTCTTGTTTTCGATCACCGACTGCAAGCGCTGCTTTAGGCGCTCTTCGCCGGTGTTGTCCATGGCGCTGGTGGGTTCGTCCAGCAGCAGAATAGGCGGGTTCAGCAGCAGGGCGCGGGCCAGGGCCACGTTCTGGCGCTGACCGCCAGAGAGGTTTTGCCCGCGTTCGCCCACTTGCAGTTCGTACCCCTGCGGGTGGAGCCTGGCGAATTCATGCACGCCGGCCAGCTCTGCCGCTTGCAGCACCATCTCGTCGTCCACGTAGCGCGCACCGGACACCAGGTTGTCGCGCAACGTGCCAGCCAGCAACTGGATGTCTTGGGCCACATAACCGATGTTGTGGCGCAGCTCGCTGACGTCGATCTGGCGAATGTCCACGCCATCCACCAGCAGCGAACCCGAGTCTGGCTGATAAAGGCCCACCAGCAGTTTGGCCAGCGAGCTTTTGCCCGAGCCGCTACGGCCGATAATGCCGATTTTTTCGCCGGGGCGAACGTTCAGGTTGATGCCGCGTAGCGCCAGATTCTGTTGGTTCGGGTAGGTGAAGTCGACCTCGCGGAAGGTCATCGCACCTTGCAGCGATTTGCGGCTGAGGGGGCGTTCTTCGAAGTTGCGTTCTTGCGGCAACTCCATCATTTGGTCGACGGAGACCATCGTCACCTTGGCTTGCTGGTAACGCGTCAGCAGGCCCGACAGTTGCGCCAGCGGGCCCAGTGCGCGGCCGCTGAGCATGTAGCACGCTACCAGGCCGCCCATGCTCAGGGTGCCATCAATGATCTGATACACGCCGAAGATGATCATCGCCACGCCTGCCACTTGCTGGATCAGCAGCGTGATGTTCATCGCCAGGCCGGACAGAACTTTCACCCGCAGTTCCAGGCGGCTGAGGGTGCCGATGGTTTGTTCCCACTGGTATTGACGCTCGCTCTCGGCGTTATTGACCTTCACCGCATCCAGCCCGGCGAGGGTTTCGATCAGGCTGGACTGGCGCTCGGCGCCCAGCGCCATGGTGCGCTCAAGTGTCGCGGTCAGTGGCTTTTGCAGAAAGTGGCCGATCCCCAGGGCCAGTGGGAACGCGACGATTGGAATCCACACCAAGTGGCCGCCCAGCAGCGCGATCACGCCGAGGATGATCAATGTAAAAGGTAGATCGATCAGGCTTGCCAGGGTCAGCGAGGTTAAAAAGTCGCGCATCCCCTGAAATTCGTGGATGTTTTGCGCATAGCTGCCGACGCGTGCAGGGCGCATTTTCATCGACATGCCCACGATGCGCTCGAACAGCGTCGCGGAGATGATCAGGTCGGTTTTCTTGCCCGCGAGGTCCAGGCACAGGCTGCGCATGCTCTTGAGCAACAGGTCGAACAGGTAAGCACCGCAAATACCGACCGCCAGCACCCATAGGGTGGCGGTGGCCTGGTTGGGGACCACGCGGTCGTACACGTTCATCACAAACAGCGGCGCGGCCAGGGCGATCAGGTTGATCACCAGGCTGGCGGCGATAGCATCGGCGTAGAGCCAACGTGAGCGTTTGAGGGTGTCTTTGAACCAGGAGCGAGCGCGCGGGATAAGCGTGCCAGTGGTGACGTCAAATTTATGCTGCGGTTGGGCGAAGAACACCCGGCCGCTGTAATCCTGACTCAGCACTTCCCGGGTGACGTGAACTTCGCCGCCTTCGCTTTCGCTGAGCAGCAAGCGGGCGGTATCACCGTCCCACCCCACCAGCACCGCACTGCGCCCTTCCTTCAACAGCAATAAGGCCGGCAATGCGATGGATGGAATCTGCTCCAACTTGCGCTGCAGCACGCGACCCTGCAAGCCCGCCCGCGCGGCTGCGCGGGCGAGCAGGTCTGGGCTCAAGCGCTGGCCCGCCAAGGGCAGGCCAGTGGTCAGCATCGCCCGGCTGGCGGGCTTGTAATGCAGGGAGCAGAGGGTCAGCAACCCGTCCAGCAAGGGGTCATCATGCTGACTGCGCGGGTCATGGTTGAGCGGCGCCACACTTATTTCAGAATCCAAGCTGACTCTCTCTTAATGCAGTTGAGCGGTCCAACTCCGTCAAGAATCAGTTCATCCCTGGCAGGTTCACCTTCGTTTTGACTTCGTTCTGCACAACTGATGCCAGTGGCGCAACCACGCCTTGGCTTTTGAGCAGTTGGCCCATATCGGCCTTGATACGGTATTGCGTATACAGCTGCAGGTTTTTGATCTGTGCCAGGCGTTGCGATGCCGTGAACAGTTCGTTCTCGCTGTCGAGCAGGTCGAGCAGTGTACGCTCACCCAGACTGAACTGCTGCTGATATGACGTGCGCACGCGGGTGCTGCGGTCTACGTATTCCTGAGCGATCGGCAATTGCGCCGTGGCGTTGTTGTAGGCGTTCCACGCCAGGCTCAGTTCCTGGTTCAGCTCACGCAGGGCGTTATTGCGGATATCCAGCGCCTGGGATGCCTGGGACGCCTTGGATTGCAGGTCTGCCTTGTTGCTGCCGCCGGAGTACAGGTTGAACTGCATGCGCAGCATGGCGGAGTAGCCATTGTCGTGGCCTTCTTCGCCGCCGATATTGCTGTTGGCCGAGCGCTGCAGCTCAGCATCGAAGCGCGGATAGAACGTCGACTTGGCGGATTCGTATTGCTTTTCAGCCGCTGCGATGTCCGCTTCGGCCGAACGCAGTACCGGGCTGCTCTCTACCATCTGCCGACGTGCTTCTTCGAGGCTGGCAGGCATCAAGGCGACAAAGCCCTGGGGCTTCTCCAACTCGTCGGGTTCTTGGCCGACGGCGCTCATGTAGTTGGCTTTGGCGTCATCGAGGTTGGTCTGTTCGGTCAGCAAGTTGTTGCGGGCCTGGGCCAGACGGGCTTCGGCTTGATCCATGTCCGCCATTCTTCCGACGCCACGGCTGGTGCGCAATTTGATCTGGTCAAAAATGCGTTCGTGGCTTTTCAGGTTGTCTTCTGCCAGCTGCACCATCTCGCGACGGGTCAGGACATCCAGATAAACCTGGGCCACCGTTAATGCGGTGCGCTCGGTGGTATTGAGCAGGGCATAACCGCGGGAGTTGGCGGTGGCCTGCTGGCGGCCGACTTCATTCTCGGTGCCGAAACCTTGGAACAGGTTTTGCTGAAGACGAATGCTCGATTCGCCGCGATTCAGGGTTTTCCAGTCATGGCTGTTGCTGGCGGCGCGGGTCGAGGTGTTGTCGGAGCTTTCGCGACCATAACCGCCCAGCAAGTCGATTTTAGGCAGGTAGCCGCCCTGGGCCGCTCTGACCTGATAGTCGGCAGCGATACGTGCGTTGACGGCAGCCTGGATTTCCGGGTGAACGTCGACAGCCTTTTGCATGGCTTCTTGAAGGGTTTGAGCCTGTACGAAACTAGTCGCGAGAACAAATGGCACAGCGGTGAATAAGTGCAAACGCATTCTGATTTTTCCCCGGGGATTGGTTGCCTGAAAGCCGCAACAAACTTGAAATATTGCACTGGAGTGGCAACTCGAAATGCCCGTTTTTATTGGGCGCCGCAGGGCGCAAACAGAAAGTCGTGAAGCCGCTTAAATATCAATGTGACATTACTGGGCGGATTGTTTAGGATGACGTCCAATAGGTCAATACCTTGACGGAAAAGTAATTTTTCTGGCGCAGCAACAAAATATTGACGCCATTATTTTTTTTGAAGCAATTGAGTACTCCAGCTTATTGAATCGGCACCACTGACAGGGCCGGTCTCCTGGGTGGATACCCCTGAACGGCAATACACGGAGAGTCTTTTATGAGCAGCGTTGCGGTCGTCAAAAGCATTGTCGGTCAAGTGTTCGCGGTATCCCCAGAAGGGATTCGTCGTCTGCTGGTAGAAGGCGATCGCCTGTTCGCAGGGGAGCAGATTGATACAGGCCCGGCCGGTGCCGTTTCGCTGGAACTGGCCGACGGCCGCGTGATTGATCTGGGCCGCGACACTCAGTGGAGCGCCAACGCACCTGACTCGACCACCGACCTCAGCGCCGCCACTGCTCAAGCAGCACCGTCCGTCGCCGAATTGCAGCAGGCCATCGCTGCCGGCGCCGACCCGACCCAAGACCTCGAAGCCACCGCCGCGGGCCCGACCGCAGCCGGTGCTGACGGCGCTGTCGGCGGCGGCCATAGCTTTGTCGTGCTTGAGGCAACGGCCGGCGTGGTCGACCCTACCATCGGTTATCCGACCAACGGTCTTAACGCTGCGGATGCGGTGGCTAACGCCCTGACCGGCGCTGACAACAACGGCGTCGACCCGCGCAACGTCACCATCACCCTGACCGCTACGCCTACCATCACCGAAGCCGGTGGTGTTGTGGTTTACACCGTATTCATCACGCAAGCCCCGACCAGCGACCTGACCGTCACCTTGTCCAACGGCCTCTCTGTTGTGGTCCCAGCCGGCCAGACCTCGGGTGCACTGAACGTCACGTTCGCCGGTAATGACACCCCTTACCTGGACGCCTCGTCGATCTCCGCCACCATTGCCGGCACGTCCGGCGGCGGCAACCTGATCATCACCACCGACCCGACGCCGGCGGTCACTCAGATCAACGACACCATCGATACCACCACTGTTACGCTCACCGCGACGGCATCGGTGGATGAGGGTGGCAAGATCGTCTACACCGCCACCGTCACCAACGCGGCGCAGACCGACGTCGTGATCAAACTGTCCAACGACCAGACCATCACCATCGAAGCCGGTAAAACCACCGGTACGGTCAGTGTCGACACCCCGGCCAACCTGGCGGATGGCAAAGACCTGACGGTCAGCGCCACCATTACCAGCGCCACCGGCGGCAACTACGAAAACCTGGCGATCAATCCAGCACCGGCCACTTCCACCGTTGTTGCTGTGGATGATCCCAGCGTCCTGGTCGCCGATACCAACACGATCGTCGAAGATAACGTCGCCACCGGCAATGTGCTGAGCAACGACAGCGACATCGACAATGTGCTGAGCGTCGCCACCTTCAATGTGGGCGGCACCACCTTCGCGGCGGGCCAGACGGCTGTTATTGCAGGCGTGGGCAGTATCACGATTGGAACCGATGGCGCGTACACGTTCACCCCGGTCAAGGATTACAGCGGCGAAGTGCCGCAGATCGGCTACACCACTAATACCGGTTCGAGCAGCACGCTGACCGTGACGATTACGCCGGTCAACGACGCGCCGGTGATCGAAGTGTCGGCCAACACCCTGGTTGAAAACACCGCGGTAGCCGGCACTGTGGCAGGCACATTTGCCGCCAGTGACGCGGAGACGCCAACCCAGGCGCTGGATGTGAAGTTCACCGCAGGTACTAATGCGGACGGTTACTACGCGATTTCCGGCACCGACGTTGTACTGACGCAGAAAGGTGCTGACTGGGTCAACGCCGGCAATCAACTGCCGAAGATCGATTTGACTGTGACCGACGCTGACAATGTCAGCTCGACAGCCAATGGCCAGCCGACCGTCACTCTGGTCAACGACGTCCCGGTTATCAGCGTCGAAGCCAACGCCCTGACTGAAAACGACGCCAAAGAAGGCACCGTGGCCGGGCGCTTCACCGCGACTGATGAAGAAACGCCGGTTGCTGATCTGAAAGTCACCTTCACCGCCGGTACTAACACCGACGGCTACTACGCCCTGTCGGGTACCGATGTGGTCCTGACTCAGAAAGGCGCGGATTGGGTCAACGCCGGCAACCAGTTGCCGAAAATTGATCTGACCGTGACCGACGCTGACAACGCCAGCTCGACCGCGAATGGCCAGCCGACCGTGACCCTGGTTAACGACATGCCGGTCATCAGCGTCGAAGCCAACACCCTGACCGAAAACGACGCCAAAGAAGGCACCGTCGCTGGCCGCTTCACCGCGACTGACGAAGAAACCCCGGTTGCCGATCTGAAAGTTACGTTTACCGCCGGTACTAACGCCGACGGTTACTACGCGATTTCTGGCACCGATGTGGTGCTGACGCAGAAAGGCGCTGACTGGGTTAACGCCGGTAATCAACTGCCGAAAATTGATTTGACCGTCACTGATGCCGATAACGCCAGTTCGACCGCTAGTGGTCAGCCGACCGTGACTTTGGTTAACGACATCCCGGTCATCAGCGTCGAAGCCAACACCCTGACCGAAAACGATGCCAAAGAAGGCACCGTCGCTGGCCGCTTCACCGCGACTGACGAAGAAACGCCGGTTGCTGATCTGAAGGTCACCTTCACCGCCGGCACCAACACCGACGGCTACTACGCCCTGTCGGGCACCGACGTAGTGCTGACCCAGAAAGGCGCTGATTGGGTTAATGCCGGTAATCAACTGCCGAAAATTGACCTGACCGTCACTGACGCCGATAACGCCAGCTCCAGCGCGACCGGCCAACCGAGCGTCACTCTGGTTAACGACATCCCGGTTATCAGCGTCGAAGCGAACACCCTGACGGAAAACGATGCCAAAGAAGGCACCGTCGCTGGCCGCTTCACCGCGACCGATGAAGAAACCCCGGTTGCTGATCTGAAGGTCACCTTCACTGCCGGTACCAACAACGACGGTTACTACGCCCTGTCGGGCACCGACGTCGTGCTGACTCAGAAAGGTGCTGATTGGGTCAACGCCGGCAACCAGTTGCCGAAAATTGATCTGACCGTCACCGATGCTGACAACGCCAGCTCCAGCGCCAACGGCCAGCCGAGCGTCACTCTGGTCAACGACATCCCAGTTATCGCCGTCGAAGCCAACACCCTGACGGAAAACGATGCCAAAGAAGGCACCGTAGCGGGCCGCTTCACTGCGACTGACGAAGAGACTTCGGTTGCTGATCTGAAGGTCACCTTCACTGCCGGTACCAACAACGACGGTTACTACGCCCTGTCGGGCACCGACGTAGTGCTGACCCAGAAAGGCGCTGATTGGGTTAATGCCGGTAATCAACTGCCGAAAATTGACCTGACCGTGACTGATGCTGACAACGCCAGCTCCAGCGCCAACGGCCAGCCGAGCGTCACCTTGGTTAACGACATCCCGGTTATTAGTGTCGAAGCGAACACCCTGACCGAAAACGACGCCAAAGAAGGCACCGTGGCCGGCCGCTTTACTGCGACTGACGAAGAAACCCCGGTTGCCGATCTGAAGGTCACCTTCACCGCCGGCACCAACAACGACGGCTACTACGCCCTGTCGGGTACCGATGTGGTGCTGACTCAAAAAGGTGCCGATTGGGTCAACGCCGGCAATCAACTGCCGAAGATCGACCTGACCGTCACTGACGCCGATAACGCCAGCTCCAGCGCGACCGGCCAACCGAGCGTCACTCTGGTCAACGACATCCCAGTTATCGCCGTCGAAGCCAACACCCTGACCGAAAACGACGCCAAAGAAGGCACCGTGGCCGGCCGCTTTACTGCGACTGACGAAGAAACCCCGGTTGCTGATCTGAAAGTCACTTTCACTGCCGGCACGAACGCCGATGGTTACTACGCTCTCTCCGGCACCGACGTGGTCCTGACCCAGAAAGGTGCCGATTGGGTCAACGCCGGCAATCAACTGCCGAAAATTGACCTGACCGTCACTGACGCCGATAACGCCAGCTCCAGCGCGACCGGCCAACCGAGCGTCACTCTGGTTAACGACATCCCGGTTATCAGCGTCGAAGCGAACACCCTGACCGAAAACGACGCCAAAGAAGGCACCGTGGCCGGCCGCTTTACTGCGACTGACGAAGAAACCCCGGTTGCTGATCTGAAAGTCACCTTCACCGCCGGTACCAACACCGACGGCTACTACGCCCTGTCGGGTACCGATGTGGTGCTGACTCAAAAAGGTGCCGATTGGGTCAACGCCGGCAATCAACTGCCGAAGATCGACCTGACCGTCACTGACGCCGATAACGCCAGCTCCAGCGCGACCGGCCAACCGAGCGTCACTCTGGTTAACGACATCCCGGTTATCAGCGTCGAAGCGAACACCCTGACCGAAAACGACGCCAAAGAAGGCACCGTGGCCGGCCGCTTTACTGCGACTGACGAAGAAACCCCGGTTGCTGATCTGAAAGTCACCTTCACCGCCGGTACCAACACCGACGGCTACTACGCCCTGTCGGGTACCGATGTGGTGCTGACTCAAAAAGGTGCCGATTGGGTCAACGCCGGCAATCAACTGCCGAAGATCGACCTGACCGTGACCGACGCTGACAACGCCAGCTCGACCGCCAATGGTCAGCCGACCGTCACCTTGGTTAACGACATCCCGGTTATTAGCGTCGAAGCGAACACCCTGACCGAAAACGACGCCAAAGAAGGCACCGTGGCCGGCCGCTTTACTGCGACTGACGAAGAAACCCCAGTTGCCGATCTGAAAGTCACTTTCACCGCCGGTACTAACACCGACGGCTACTACGCCCTGTCGGGCACCGACGTAGTGCTGACCCAGAAAGGCGCCGATTGGGTCAACGCCGGCAATCAACTGCCGAAGATCGACCTGACCGTCACGGACGCCGATAACGCCAGCTCCAGCGCGACCGGCCAACCCACCGTCACTTTGGTCAACGACATCCCGGTTATTAGCGTCGAAGCGAACACCCTGACGGAAAACGATGCCAAAGAAGGCACCGTCGCTGGCCGCTTCACCGCGACTGACGAAGAAACGCCGGTTGCTGATCTGAAGGTCACCTTCACTGCGGGTACCAACACCGACGGCTACTACGCCCTGTCTGGCACAGACGTGGTTCTGACTCAGAAAGGCGCCGATTGGGTCAACGCCGGCAATCAACTGCCGAAGATCGACCTGACCGTGACCGACGCTGACAACGCCAGCTCGACCGCCAATGGTCAGCCGACCGTCACCTTGGTCAACGACATCCCGGTTATCGCCGTCGAAGCCAACACCCTGACTGAAAACGACGCCAAAGAAGGCACCGTCGCTGGCCGCTTCACCGCGACCGACGAAGAAACCCCGGTTGCCGATCTGAAGGTCACCTTCACCGCCGGCACCAACAACGACGGCTACTACGCCCTGTCGGGCACCGACGTTGTCCTGACGCAGAAAGGTGCCGATTGGGTCAACGCCGGTAATCAACTGCCGAAAATTGACCTGACCGTCACTGACGCCGATAACGCCAGCTCCAGCGCAACCGGCCAACCCACCGTCACTTTGGTCGACGACGCCAGCGTATTGCTCCCGGACACCGGTACCGCCCTGGAAGACCACGATGTCATCGGCAATGTGTTGAGCAACGACACCGATGAAGACAGTGACCTGACGGTCAAGTCGTTCACCGTGGATGGCGCTTCCTACGAAGCAGGCAAGCCGGCAACTATCGCGGGCGTTGGTACCATCACCATCGCCAGCAATGGTGATTACACCTTCACGCCGGTCAAGGATTACAACGGTGCGGTGCCACAGATCGGCTACACCACCAATACCGGCTCCAGCAGCACTCTCGACCTGACCATCACGCCGGTCAACGATGCCCCTGTGCTTGGCAATGCCTCGACCAACAACTTTGGCGACACCTACATCGAAGGCAAGCCAGGCGGCTACGTAGCGGCGAATCTGACCGTCAGTGACGTCGACAACAGCAACCTGCAAAGTGCCAAAGTCACATTGGTCAACCCTCTGGCCGGTGACGTGCTGATCGCGGATGTCAGCAACCCGAAAATCGCCGTTACCTACGACAAGGCAACCGGCGTACTCAGCCTGTCTGGTGACGCCACCAAGGCCGAATACCAGGAAGTCCTGCGTTCGGTGCATTTCGCCAGTGAAAGCCAGAACCCGGTTGCCACCGACCGCACCCTGACCATCACTGTAAATGACGGCGAATTGGACTCGGCCCCTGTGACCTCTGTGGTCTACGTGGTTCCGGTCAACGATCCACCGCAGGTCTCATTCGACAGCACCACCTTTACCGAACAAACCGAAGGCGGTGCACTGGTCAAAAACCTGAGCATCAGCGACGTCGACAACTCCACCTTCAGCAAAGTGGTGGTCACGGTTGACCATCTGGCGTCCGGTGATGTGCTCAGCAGCGCCGATGTGCTCAAGGCCCTGGCCGTTGCCGGTATTACCATCACCCAAAGCGGCAGTGCCGCCGATGGCAAAATCGTCTACACCCTCACCAGCAACTCGCCAGCCGGTAGCAGCGCCGCCGATTTCATCAAAGTGGTTGAAGCGATCACCTTCAAGAGCCCTGGCGATAACCCGGTCGGCACGGATCGCAACGTCACCATCGACGTGACCGATATCGGTGGCGGTAACCTTGACCGCGAGCCGCCGGAAACCGGCAGCGCCACCGGCAAGGTCGCAATCGAACTATTCAACGATGCACCGACTGCATCGGCTACCCCATCCGGCGCCGACGAAGACCACGCCGCCACAATCGTGCTGAGCGGCGCCGATGTGGATGGCTCCGTCGCCAAGTTCGTCATCACCACCTTGCCGGAAAACGGCAAGCTGTACAGCGATGCCAGCCTGACCACCGAGCTTAAAGTCGGCGATTCGGTACCGGCAGGCGCTGATGGCAAGGCTTCGGTGTACTTCTCCCCAACCGCTGACTGGAGCGGCAGTACTTCGCTCACCTTTAACGCCGTCGACGATGGCGGCAAAGCCAGCGGCGAGACGACCGCTGCAGTTACCATCGCGCCAGTCACCGACACCCCGCACCTGGGCCTGTTGGGCGGCGGCGTTGTGAGCTCGATCAACTTCGACAGCGCCCCGATCAACGGTGGGTGGGGCACGGTCGCGGTCGGTGATGCCAATAACGCAGCCGGCACTGCTCCGACGACCCAGTGGTTGACCGGTAACAGCGACGGCAAGGTCGAGATCGGCCAGAGCGGCGTCTACGGTGTCAACACGCCGGACAATAGCCAAGTCATCGAACTTGAGAAAAATCCCGGCGACGACGCCAGCTTGTACACCATCATCAAGGCTGAAAGCGGCACGGCGTACAGCATCAGTGTCGACTACTCGCCGCGTGCGGGCGCCGAAAACAACTCGGTGATCGACGTTTTCTGGGGCGGCGTCAAAGTCGGCACCCTGGATGCAACCACCGTTGGCATGAAGACCTACACCTTCGTGGTGCCTGTCACCGCTGACGGTGATGCCAAGCTCGAATTCAAGGCGCCAGACAGCAATTCGCTGGGCGGCGTGATGGACAACATCAGCGTCACCCAGGTACTGAACACCGGTCTTGAAGACCACGCGATCAAGTTGTCCGCGATTGACGCTTACGCCACCGACAAGGATGGCTCGGAGACGCTCAAGCTGGAGATCAGTGGCGTTCCGGAAGGCGCGACGATTTCTGATGGCGCGGGCCACACCTTTACCGCGTCGGCCGGCAATCAAAACATCGACATCAGCGATTGGAACAAGGCCACGCTGGTCTTCAATCCGGCGCCGAATGCCAACGGCCTGGTGAACCTCACCGTGACCGCCACCGCGCAAGACGGCGATGCGGCGCCGAAGTCCGAGTCGATTACGCTGCCGATTAACGTGATTGCGGTCAACGACCTGCCGGTGATTGATGTGGTGGCCAATCCGCTGGTGGAAGGCAACGTCAGTGAAGGCACCGTGGCGGGCACCTTTACCGTCAGCGATATTGAAACCCCGGTTGCCGACCTGAAAGTCACTTTCACTGGCGACAGCAACAAGGATGGCTACTACGCCATCGTTGCCAACGCCGTGGTACTGACCTTGGCGGGCGCGAACTTCGTTAACGCGGGCAATAAACTGCCGCCGATCGATCTGACCGTCACAGACACCGACAAAGGCAGCGCGCACGATGCGGCGACGCCAGCTGTCACGTTGGTCAATGATGCTCCGCTCATCAGCGTTGAAGCCAACACCCTGACAGAGAACGATGCCAAAGAAGGCACCGTGGCGGGTCGCTTCACCGCGACTGACGAAGAAACGCCGGTTGCTGATCTGAAGGTTGCGTTCACTTCCGGTACTAACACCGACGGTTATTACGCCCTGTCGGGTACCGATGTGGTGCTGACTCAAAAAGGTGCCGATTGGGTCAACGCCGGCAATCAACTGCCGAAAATCGACCTGACCGTGACCGACGCTGACAACGCCAGCTCGACCGCGAATGGCCAGCCGACCGTGACTCTGGTCAACGACATCCCGGTTATCGCCGTCGAAGCCAACACCCTGACGGAAAACGACGCCAAAGAAGGCACCGTCGCCGGCCGCTTCACCGCGACTGACGAAGAAACCCCGGTTGCTGATCTGAAAGTCACCTTCACCGCCGGTACCAACAACGACGGTTACTACACCCTGTCGGGTACCGACGTAGTGCTGACGCAGAAAGGCGCCGATTGGGTCAACGCCGGTAATCAACTGCCGAAGATCGACCTGACCGTCACGGACGCCGATAACGCCAGCTCCAGCGCGACCGGCCAACCCACCGTCACTTTGGTCAACGACATCCCGGTTATCAGCGTCGAAGCGAACACCCTGACGGAAAACGATGCCAAAGAAGGTACCGTCGCTGGCCGCTTCACTGCGACTGACGAAGAAACCCCGGTTGCTGATCTGAAGGTCACTTTCACCGCCGGCACCAACAACGACGGTTACTACGCCTTGTCGGGCACCGACGTTGTACTGACTCAGAAAGGTGCCGATTGGGTCAACGCCGGCAATCAACTGCCGAAGATCGACCTGACCGTCACCGACGCTGACAACGCCAGCTCGACCGCGAATGGCCAGCCGACCGTGACTCTGGTCAACGACATCCCGGTTATCGCCGTCGAAGTCAACACCCTGACGGAAAACGACGCCAAAGAAGGCACCGTGGCGGGCCGCTTCACCGCGACTGACGAAGAGACTCCGGTTGCTGATTTGAAGGTCACCTTCACCGCCGGTACCAACAACGACGGCTACTACGCCCTGTCTGGCACAGACGTGGTTCTGACTCAGAAAGGCGCCGATTGGGTTAACGCCGGCAACCAGTTGCCGAAGATCGACCTGACCGTGACCGACGCTGACAACGCCAGCTCGACCGCCAATGGTCAGCCGACCGTCACCTTGGTCAACGACATCCCGGTTATCGCCGTGGAAGCCAACACCCTGACCGAAAACGACGCCAAAGAAGGCACCGTGGCCGGCCGCTTTACTGCGACTGACGAAGAAACGCCGGTTGCTGATCTGAAGGTCACCTTCACCGCCGGTACTAACGCCGATGGTTACTACGCGATTTCCGGCACCGACGTGGTGCTGACGCAGAAAGGCGCCGATTGGGTCAACGCTGGCAACCAGTTGCCTAAAATCGACCTGACCGTGACCGACGCTGACAACGCCAGCTCGACCGCGAATGGCCAGCCGACCGTGACTCTGGTCAACGACATCCCGGTTATCGCCGTCGAAGTCAACACCCTGACGGAAAACGACGCCAAAGAAGGCACCGTGGCGGGCCGCTTCACCGCGACTGATGAAGAGACTCCGGTTGCTGATTTGAAGGTCACCTTCACCGCCGGTACCAACAACGACGGCTACTACGCCCTGTCTGGCACAGACGTGGTTCTGACTCAGAAAGGCGCCGATTGGGTCAACGCCGGCAACCAGTTGCCGAAGATCGACCTGACCGTGACCGACGCTGACAACGCCAGCTCGACCGCGAATGGCCAGCCGACCGTGACTCTGGTCAACGACATCCCGGTTATCGCCGTCGAAGCCAACACCCTGACGGAAAACGACGCCAAAGAAGGCACCGTCGCCGGCCGCTTCACCGCGACCGACGAAGAAACCGCAGTTGCCGATCTGAAAGTCACCTTCACTGCCGGTACCAACAACGACGGCTACTATGCCCTGTCTGGCACCGACGTGGTTCTGACTCAGAAAGGCGCCGATTGGGTCAACTCCGGTCACCAACTGCCGAAGATCGACCTGACCGTTACCGACGCTGACAACGCCACGTCGCACAATGACGCGCAGCCTAGCGTCACCCTGGTCAACGACGCTCCGGTCATCACCGTGACCGGCACCACTATCGTTGAGAACACCGCGAAGGTCGGCACCGTCGCTGGTACCTTCACGGCCTCCGACGAAGAAACGCCGGTCGCCAACCTGAAGGTCGCCTTCACTGCCGGCACCAACAACGACGGCTACTACACTCTGTCGGGCACCGACGTTGTACTGACTCAGAAAGGTGCCGATTGGGTCAACGCCGGCAATCAACTGCCGAAGATCGACCTGACCGTCACCGACGCTGACAACGCCAGTTCGACCGCCAATGGTCAGCCGAGCGTCACCCTGGTGAACGATGCTCCGGTCATCACCGTGACCGGCACCACTATCGTTGAGAACACCGCGAAGGTTGGCACCGTCGCTGGTACCTTCACGGCCTCCGACGAAGAAACGCCTGTCGCCAATCTTAAGGTTGCCTTCACTGCTGGCACCAACAACGACGGCTACTACACCCTGTCGGGTACCGACGTAGTGCTGACGCAGAAAGGCGCCGATTGGGTCAACGCCGGCAACCAGTTGCCGAAGATCGACCTGACCGTCACCGACGCCGACAACGCCACGTCGCACAATGACGCGCAGCCGAGCGTCACCCTGGTGAACGATGCTCCGGTCATCACCGTGACCGGCACCACTATCGTTGAGAACACCGCGAAGGTAGGCACCGTCGCTGGTACCTTCACGGCCTCCGACGAAGAAACACCGGTCGCCAACCTGAAGGTCGCCTTCACTGCCGGCACCAACAACGACGGCTACTACACCCTGTCGGGTACCGACGTTGTACTGACGCAGAAGGGTGCCGATTGGGTCAACTCCGGCCACCAACTGCCGAAGATCGACCTGACCGTGACCGACGCTGACAACGCCAGCTCGACCGCCAACGCGCAACCGAGCGTCACCCTGGTCAACGACGCTCCGGTCATCACCGTGACCGGCACCACTATCGTTGAGAACACCGCGAAAGTCGGCACCGTCGCCGGTACCTTCACGGCCTCCGACGAAGAAACACCGGTCGCCAACTTGAAGGTCGCCTTCACTGCCGGCACCAACAACGACGGTTACTACACCCTGTCGGGTACCGACGTAGTGCTGACGCAGAAAGGCGCCGATTGGGTCAACTCCGGCCACCAGTTGCCGAAAATCGACCTGACCGTCACCGACGCCGACAACGCCACGTCGCACAATGACGCGCAGCCGAGCGTCACCCTGGTGAACGATGCTCCGGTCATCACCGTGACCGGCACCACTATCGTTGAGAACACCGCGAAGGTCGGCACCGTTGCCGGTACCTTCACGGCCTCCGACGAAGAAACGCCGGTCGCCAACTTGAAGGTCGCCTTCACTGCCGGCACCAACAACGACGGCTACTACACTCTGTCGGGCACCGACGTTGTACTGACTCAGAAAGGTGCCGATTGGGTCAACTCCGGCCACCAACTGCCGAAGATCGATCTGACCGTTACCGATGCTGATAACGCCAGTTCGACCGCCAATGGTCAGCCGAGCGTCACCCTGGTCAACGACGCTCCGGTCATCACAGTGACCGGCACCACTATCGTTGAGAACACCGCGAAGGTCGGCACCGTCGCTGGTACCTTCACGGCCTCCGACGAAGAAACGCCGGTCGCCAACCTGAAGGTCGCCTTCACTGCCGGCACCAACAACGACGGTTACTACACCCTGTCGGGCACCGACGTTGTACTGACTCAGAAAGGTGCCGATTGGGTTAACGCCGGCCACCAACTGCCGAAAATCGACCTGACCGTTACCGACGCTGATAACGCCAGCTCGACCGCTAATGGCCAGCCGAGCGTGACCCTGGTCGATGACGCCCCGACCGCCACCGACGGTTTCATCCAGAGCAACGAAGACACCTCGGTCGAACTGACCTGGGCGACCTTCGGCGTCAAGGATGAGGACTCCACGGACCCGAAAGTGGTGTTCACCAGCCTCCCTGCCGGTTCCATCGAGTACAACGTCAACGGTACGTGGGTCAAACTGACCGTGGCCGATCTGAAGACCGATACCTCGGCGGGCAAGGCGTTCAGCCAGACTGACTTCGATAGTCACAACGTACGTTACACCCCGGCAGCCAACGAATCAGGCGACAACAGCTTCGGCGGCACCGGTGTGGGTAACATGCAAAGCGATTACACCCAACTGAAGTTCCAGGCAACCGACGGCAACTCCTACAGCGACACCAAAACCATCACGGTGGATATCCACCCGGTGACGGACGTTCCTGTTGTGACGGTCGGTGCATTCAGCGCTGTGCCGACTGGCCTGACCATTCAGACTTGGAGCGGCGGTAACCTGCGCACTGACTTGGGGACCAACGGTAACGGTGTGGTCAACTCCAGCGATCTGATCAAAGTGATCGACGCCAAGACCGCTGCCAGCGCCGTCTCCACGGGTGTGACCAGCGACGTCAGCAACACCAATGTGGCGGACGGCACCGCGACTAAGGTCTCCGGCCTGATCTATCTGGAAGCGGGTAAGAGCTACACCTTCACCGGTACGGCCGACGACAGCCTGGCAATCACCGTGGGCGGCAAGCTGGTCGCGACCGAAACCTGGAGCAAGGGCAGCGCGATCACCGGAACGGCCTACACGCCGAGTGAGTCGGGCTATTACACCCTCGATATCTACCACTACAACCAGGCCGGCGCGGGCAACTACGACGTCAATGTGTCGATCAACAATGGCCCGTCGATGTCGCTGGGCAACAGCGGCGTGCAGACCTACACCAGCGTGGACGCCTTGAAAGCGGCCGGCGCGGTGTTGGGCGACAGCCATGTGGTCAATGGCGAAGGCTATTACACCGGCTATGTCTACAACCATGGGTTGGAAGACACCGCCATCAAGGTGGCGCCGATCACTACCACGTTTGTCGACAACGATGGCTCGGAAACCCACAAGGTGGAAATCAGCGGCCTGCCCAAAGGCACCGTGATTACCGATACTAGCACTGGCGCCAGCTATACCTCGACCGGTGCCAGCGCGCTCTATGATGTCAGCACCTGGAACCTGAAGACCCTGACGGTTACGCCGTTCAAGGATTCGACCGCCAGCTTCGATATCACCGTAAAAGCGACGGCCAAAGAGTCGAGCACCGGTGTGGAAGCGGTGACCACCGGCAAAGTGAGCATCGTGGTCACTGCGGTCAACGACGCGCCGACCCTGGACCTCAGCATCGCCGACGGTTCTGTCGCCACGGGCTTCAGCGCCTCGTACACCGAGCGCGGCACCAATGGTGTTGCGATTACCGGCAATGTGGCCATCAGTGACGTCGACAGCAGCCAGATGCAAAGCGCGACCATCACCCTGAAAAACGCCAGTTCGGGTGATGTGCTCAGTTCCAACCTGGTGGCGGTGGGCGGTACCTACAAAGGTGTCACCGTGACCAGCGTCGGCACGGACGTCAGCGGCAAGATCGTACTGACCCTGTCGGGCGTGGCTGATGTCGCGACCTACAAGGCGCTGCTTGAGTCGTTCCAGTACTCCAACACCGGCAAATACCCGTCCCTTGGTGATCGCACCATCGACATTTCGGTGATGGACAACGAAGGCAGCAACAGCCTGAGTTCGTCGGTGGCAACGACCACCATCACGGTCAAGCCTCAGGTCTACACCCCGGTCACTGAAGGCGGTGCGGCGGCGGATACCATCGACCTGGGCTCCAGCTCGGCCAACAACATCGTGGTCGGCGACAAGGGCGGCATCACCACGCCGGGCAGCAACTACAACATCGCGTTTATCGTCGACACCTCGGGCAGTATCGGGTCGAGCGCGATGACGTCGATCAAAACCCAGCTTTCCGGCATTTTCGATACCTTGATCGCGAACGCGAAGATGACAGGGTCGGGCGTGGTGAAAGTATTGTTGGTCGACTTCGATACCAAGGTTGAATCGCAGGTATCGGTCAACCTGGCCGACCAGGCTGCCGCCAAGGCTGCCCTGCAGGCGGTGTTGAACAACATGGCGTCCAACCCAAGCGATGTAACCAACTACCAGGATGCCTTTAACGCGGCTACCAACTGGTTCAAGAGCAGCGACGCCACCAGCAACGCTGGTGCAAAAAACCTGACGTATTTCATTACCGACGGTGAGCCGAACGTCTACAACGCGACGTACGACAACATTAGCCTGGGGTATACCAGCTCCTGGTGGGGCTCCAACGTGACCTTCGATAGCAAGGTCAACGGCTCCACCTACACCCTGGGTCAAAGCACTCCGGTCACCGCTACGATCTACGGTCAGACACAGGTCATCGTCGACAAGGACGGCAAGGTGTACTCGTACAACTCGTCCGGCACCAAGACCTTTGAAGGCTATGTCGTGTCCGATGGCCACGGTGGTTTCAACGTGGCGGGGGCTGCCAGCAGTTCGGGCTGGACCGATTATGCGTTGGAATACGCCAAAGACGCTTACACGGCGCTGACGACTTCCGTCGCGGGCGGGGTCGAGGTACAAGCCATTGGTCTGGGCAATAACGTCGATAAAGACATGCTCCAGAAGTACTTCGATACCGACAAGACGGTCAGCACCATCGACACCGCGAAACTGGCGGATACCATTACCGGCCACACGGCCGATACCGGTGCCGACAGCGTTTCCGGCGGTTCGGGCAACGACATCATCTTCGGTGACCTGATCAGCTACAACGGTCAGGAAGGCAGTGCCGCACTCAAGGCCTTCGCCGCCGAGAAGCTGTCCACTACCGTCGACCACATCGATGACCGCACCTTGCATCAGTACATCACTGAGCATGTGCAAGACATCGGTGCCTTGGCCAGCGCGTCGAACATCTACGGTACCAAGGACGGCGGCGACACCCTGATCGGCAATGCCGGCAATGACATCCTGTTCGGCCAGGGCGGCAACGACACCCTCTCCGGCGGTGCCGGTAATGACATCCTGGTGGGCGGCAAGGGTAACGACATCCTCACCGGCGGCGCGGGTGCCGATACCTTCGTCTGGCTCAAAGGCGACACCAACACCAACGGCGGCTTTGATCGCATCACTGACTTCAAGCACAGCGAAGGCGACAAGCTGGACCTGTCCGATTTGCTGCAAGGCAATAACGACAACAACTTGTCCAAGTACCTGCAGCTGACCACCGACGCGTCGGGCAACTCGACGCTGAGCGTCAGCAGCACCGGGGCGTTCACCGCGTCGGGTGGCGGCACGGCAGATGTCACCATCAAGGTCGATGGCGCCAACTGGGGTGCTGGCAGCTCCGCGATCAACAACCTGATCGCCGGTGGCGACCTGACCGTCAAGCACCACGACTGATTACCCGGCAGCGCCAATCTTTCGGGATTGGCGCTGCGTGGGCATCAGCGTCGAGCAAATGTGTGTAATCTCTGCAGAGGCCGTGCGCGGCACCTGCAGGGATTTTTTATTGGGAGAACGTTGATGTTCTACGTGCAACGCGATCAAAACAACGCTTTGATCCGTGTCGAGGCGCAGGCCTATGCCGAGGCCACCGAGACGCTACCGGCCGACCATCATGAGATACAGGCGTGGTTTGCCGACGATGTGGTCGACAACAGCCTCAAGCAGCTCAAGCAAAGTGACTTTGAGATGATTCGGGTGCTGGACGACTTGATCCAGGTCCTGATCACCAAGAACGTCATGAGCATCACGGACTTGCCGCCCGCCGCGCAGGCCAAGTTCCTCGAACGTACCCAGGCCCGAGCAGCATTGGGCGGGTTGAGCGAGCTGATCAATGACGATGAAACCGGCTTGATCTGAGCCGCCTGCACCTCCTTCACGGCATGACCGTCAAGGAGGCGAGGACGTTCTACTTCCAGGGCGCCGGTTCACCCACCAGTTGGCCTTGCACCCCTTCAATCCCCATTTCGCGAATCACCTGTAGCTCACCCTCGGTTTCCACTCGTTCGGCAATCAACGGCAAATCGATGCTGTGGGCGGCGCGCTGGATGGCTTCGATAAAAAAGCGCTTGTGGCTTTCCTGGTCGATGGCACGGATGTAGCTGCCGTCGATTTTCAGGTACGCCAGGCCCAGGTTCGCCAGGTTGCCGATCATGCTGAAACGCCCGCCGAAACGCTGCAGGCCAAGGCTGAAGCCCAGGCTGCGCAAGCGTCGGGTCAGGCGCTCCAGCTGCGACTGCTCGGGCACTTGCTCTTCACCGATTTCCAGGGTCAGGCGCGGCCCCAGGGCGGGGTTTTGAGCCAGGCGCTCGAAGACGCGCTCCAGTGCCTGTGGGTCGTTCAGGGTAGCGGCCGACAGGTTCAACGCCACCGATGGGCTGTGCTGGGTCAAGTGCTTGATCACCAGATCAACCATCAATTGGTCGAGGCGTGCGGTCCAGCCGAAGCGCTCCAGCCACGGTAGGAAGTGGCCCGCCGCGATGGTCTGGCCCTGCGGGTCGAGCAAGCGTGACAGCACTTTGTAATGCAGGACCTGTTGGGTGTCGCTGCTGCTCACCACCGGCTGGAAAAACAACCGGAAGCGCCCTTGGGTCAGGGCCTCGTCGAGCAAGGTGTGCCAGCTGTGGTGATCGTCGCTGACGGTGCCTTGGGTCTGGTGTTCCAGGCACACCCAAGTCTGGCCTGTACCGGCTTCGGCCTGGGCCAGTGCCTGGTCGGCCAGCATTAACAGGTCTGCCGAGGCATCGCCCGGTTTGTAAGGTGCCAGCCCGATGTAAGCCACGATCGGCATATCGGTGGCTCCCGTTTCGTAGAGGCTTTGCAGGGTGCTTTCCAGGGCCTGGGCCAGCTGCAGCGCTTCATCGCGCACCAGCCCCGGGGCGAGCACCGCGAACTCGCCGCCGCGGCTGCGGGTGATCAGGTTCTGGGTTTCCGGGTACTTGGCGCAGGTGCGCACCAGTTGCTGGCTGACGGCCTGCAGCAGTTGGTCAGTGCGTTGCCCGCCCAGGCGTTGGTTGAGGCCGCTCAGGTCGTTGACCCGCAACATCAGCAGGTAACCCGAACTGGCTTCCTCAAGGTTGCTGACGCGCGATTGCAGCTGCATTTCAAAATAACGACGGTTGGCCAGGCCCGTGAGGCTGTCCTGGTAGGACTCCACCCGCAGCTTCTCGCTGCGCTCGGTCTGTTCATGGAACAGCGCCTTGAGCTTCTCCACCATCTGATTCATCGCCTGCACCACCCGGCGCAGCTCAGGGGTACGGGGCAGATCGGGCAGGCTCAGGAACTCACGGCGGGCGATGGCATGGGACTGCTCGACCATATAATCCAGCGGCTTCAATTGACGCCGCAGCAACAGCGCGCCCAGTACCGCGCTCACGGCGCCGCAGAGCAGCAGCCAGCCCAGGCTGCCCAATGCGCTCTGCCACAGCTTGGCCAGGGCAAACATTGGATGGCTGACCACCTCGACCCGCGCCGCCTGCTGCCAGCCACGGCTGACGATCGCATCGCCGCCGGCCGGCGCCAGGCCGATCATCTTCACGAACCACGCCGGGACGCTGCTGGCGTCCGGCTCGGCGGCGCGCTCTACCAGCACTTGGTTGGTGCTCAGGTCCACCACGCGGATGCTGGCGTAGTAGCCGCTGTCGAAGATCGAACTGACCATCAGCTCGGTCATCGCCGGGTCATCGATGTTCGGCGTCAGCGACAGCGCCAGCGCGGTGGCCGCGTCCTGAGCGTGGGAGCGCAGTTGGTTGACGTACTGGGTACGCGAGCTTTCCAGGCTGACGAAGAAGCTACCGCTGAACGCGACCACCAGGAACACGCAGATAGCGATCAGCAATTGTTTGAACAGTGACATCGTAGCTCCTGTTAATTATCCGAACCGGTCGGAAACCCTTCAGCGGTCATTTTCTTCAACACATCCTGCCAACGCGACAGACGCTTGGTATCGCCGACTTTTTTGTTGCCCGTCGCGCCGGTCAGCCACAGCCCTTCACCGTTGAAGGCGTAAACCGGCAGCAGGTCCGGCCGTTGGCTGGCCGGCAGAATCGGGTCCATCAGGCTGTCCAGTACCAAGGGCATGGCCTCGGGGCTTGAATAGTAGGTCAGCACCATATGTGCACGATTCTGGCGCAGAGCCTTGACGTAGGTTATGCGCAGCTTCTCGGCCGGTACGCCCAAATGACGCAGGCTGAAGTATTTGGCGATGGCGTAGTCTTCGCAGTCGCCGGCGCCTTTCCACAAGGACTGAATGGGCGTCGCCCAATAGTCCACCTCGTGCCACAGGTCGATATCTTCTTCGTAATGCAGCTGACGATTGAAGAACAAGTTAACCACTTTGAGTTGTTCGCTCTCGCTGACCTGCTTTTGTGTGGCCAGTAGCTGTTGCCAGGCATCAATGCGCTGTCGACCGGGGCCGAGGGGGCCGTAGAGTGCTTCGGCTTTACGGCTGATCTGGCTGAAATCCCAATCGGCAAGTAAATCGCCCAGCAGTCCGCCACCCAGCACCACCGCGATGGCGAGGCCGTAGAGGAACCGAGGGAATTTAAAGCGTATCGCCACTGCGCTTATCCAAAACGTACAGCCTGGAAGTTGCCGCAATGGTGCGGGGATGGCGGGTAAAAAACAATGGCACGATGAAATCACCGCCTATCAAATGACGGTATTTTTCGTCAGTAAATTGGCAGTTTTCCGCTCGTCTGAAAGGGTGGTGAATTTTTGATCAAAATAATGACACTCCATCGGGGCTGACACAGAATGCAGCCAATAAACACGCCAATAAGAACACGTACGGGAAGCCTTGATGGGCCGACCTTCCACGTCTTCCGATGGCGTTGCGAAGGAGCCCGGCCATGAGCCGCACCGATGATCTATTTGCCCTGTTCGGCAACAGCGTTTCCCGCGATCCGAAGGGCAAAAACGCCCGTTTACATTTTTTCGGCAGTATTCCATTTGATGATGGCACTCGGGTAAACCGTGAGGATGGTTCGCTCGTTCGTCCTCATGGGGCTCAGGGCAATCAAGCATCCGCGCGTGCCGCTCCCGCCTCGCTGCGCGCCACCGTGGTGGCTGTAGTCTCGATCAATGGCGGCGTGGGTCGTAGCACGCTGGTCACGGCCTTGAGCAGTGGGTTGCAACGCTTGGGCGAGTCGGTGGTGGCCGTGGATCTGGACCCGCAGAATGCGCTGCGCCAGCACTTCGGCGTCGATCCTCAGCGGCCCGGCGTGGGGCGCAGCAGTTTGCTCAACGCGCCGTGGGCCGGCGCCTTGCAAACGGGGTTCGCCGGTTCCCAGGTGATCCCATTCGGCGACACCGACAGCCGCCAGAAGGAGGGCCTGCAACGCTGGCTTACGCGCGAGCCCACTTGGTTGGCCGAGCACCTGTCGGTCATGGGGCTGAGCGAAGCTCACACGGTGATCATCGATACCCCCGCGGGTAACAACGTTTATCTGCATCAAGCCCTGAACGTGGCCGATATTGTGTTGGTCATCGCTCAACCTAACGCCGCCTGCCTCGGCACCCAGGACCAGTTGGACGCACTGCTGGCGCCCTACCTTGAGCGTGCGCGCCCGCCCCGTTGCCACTTCGTGATCAATCAAGTAGATGACCAATCGGCGTTTAACCGGGAAATGCTGGAAGCCTTTACGCTGCGTCGCCAGGCTGACGCGTTGGCGGTCGTACATGACGACGCGCTGATCAGCCAAGCCCTGGCGTTTGCCACCGACCCGCTGGATAACGTGGCGTCCAGCCAGGCAGGTGCGGATATCAATGAGCTTTGCCGGCTATTGATTGCGCGTAAAAGAACCGCGTAAAGCGCGGTTTAGAGGCTAATCGTCAGAGGCTTATGCACAATCGGTTGGATGCGCCATTAAGAAACACTCTTTTTGTGGAGCGGTTCTCATCTGGGCTTAACTGCCTGTTTTACGTGCATTTTATTTTGTGAACAAAAAATGAACAGCTCGGGTTTTGGCCTGCGAGCTAGATGATTAAAGGCTTTGTAAAGAAACCATCAACAGAGTTATCCACAGGCTGCGCTGCGTCAATTTGCCTCTTAATCGCGCTCGGCAAGCACCATCAAGTTGCGCGGCGTCAGTGCGGCGTCGCAGAAGCTGCCCAGTTCAACGCGGTAGCCTTGTTCGGTCAGAAACAGCGCACGATCCAGCACCAGCCATATCTCCAGCGGTCGTCGAAACAGACCACGCACCAGTTCCAGGTTTCTCACCTCGGCCAAGCGAGCCCAGCCATAGGCCTCCAGCGCGGCCCAATCCTGCTCGCCTGTGGATAAACCTTTCAGGTTTGCCAATGCTCGGCAGTAGTCGGCGAAAGGTACGCTCAACCACGCAGTGGGCAGTGAAGGGGTGGGCAGGTACTCGTCGCAACCCCGTAGCTGCCGTTGCAGTTGATCGAAGCCCAGACGGCGGGCCATGGATGTGTCCCGCTGCTGGCGTACGCGTCTGCCGGCAGTGACGGTTTCGCTGAGCGGCAGGCCGAGGTCTTCGATCGATAACTGTAGCGTTGAAGCGCGGCCCACCTCGGACAATGGTTGGTACGCCGGTGCGCTGATGCGGTTGTAACAGCAGGGCGCCAGGGCCAGCTGTTTGCAGCCTTGTGCACTGGCCAGTTGCAGCAGGCGCACATGCAGGTCGCCGCAGGCGTGCAGGGCGACGGGGGTGTGTTCGGCGCAGAGGGTGAGGTCCGCCATGACGTCTTGCAGGCGATGGGCCGCGGCCAAGCCATGGTGGTCGCTCAGGGCCTGGCCTGCGGCGATCAGTGCAGGGTCGTATTCGAGGCAGGTCAGCTGTTGCCCGGTTTGCAGCAGCCGGCGGCCCAGGTGGCCCTTGCCGGCACACCAATCCAGCCAGTGCGTGGGGGCTTGCGCAAACGACAGGGCGGCACCGAAGGCTTCGATTTGCTGCCACTTGCGGCCCGGTACATCGACATTCAAGCGATGGCGCGCGGGCGGCAGGGGCTGCGTCGGCAACTTATCCACAGCACTGAGCTGGCGCGCCTGTGCGGCAAGTTGTGCAAAAGGCGCGGGCGCCGGGAGGTCATAGGGGGCGTTGTGGCTGGCTTCGGCGTCATCCAGCGAGCGCTGGCGCAACCAGTGTGCCAGCTCTGAATGTCGTGATTCCCAGGCCAATTGGCGATGAGTGAAGGGCCGTGGTTTCCACAGCCCTTGGTGCTCGATCAGAAAGGCATCCAGTGCCTGGAAGTGCGCCTTAACGTCCCTGGCAGGCATCGACGCGCAGCCAGCGTTCCAGCAGTTTGAAGCCACGCACCAGGATGTAGGCCATCAACAGGTAGAACAGGCCGGCGGCGAAGAAGATCTCCACCGGCAGGTAGGTTCGGGCAATGATGGTTCGCGCCATGCCGGTCAGTTCCAGCAGGGTCACCGTACTCGCCAGGGCGCTGGCTTTGAGCATCAGGATCACTTCGTTGCTGTACGCCGGCAAGCCGATGCGCGAGGCGCGGGGCAGGATGATATAGAACAGCGTCTTGGGCTTGGACATGCCCAGGGCGCGGGCGGCTTCGATTTCGCCCGGTGGGATGGCCTGGATCGCCCCGCGCAGGATCTCGGCGATATAGGCGGCGGTGTGCAGGGTCATGGTGGCGGTGGCGCACCAGAACGGATCGCGCAGGTATGGCCACATAAAGCTGCTGCGCACCGCGTCGAATTGCGCCAGGCCGTAGTAGACCAGGAACAGCTGCACCAGCAGCGGCGTGCCACGGAAGAAGAAAATATAGGCATAGGGCAGGGCGCTCACGTACCAGCGGCGCGACGAACGGGCGATGCCCAGCGGGATTGCCAGCAGCAGCCCGGCAATGACCGCAATGGCCACCAGTTCCAGGGTGAGGATGGCGCCCTGGGTCAGTTTGGGCAGCCATTTGATGATCACGGCCCAGTTCAGGCCCAGGTCGAAATGCGCCAGCCAGCTGTAGTCGCCGCTCATTGGGTGCTCCTCGCAAAGCCGCGGGCGGCGCGTTTTTCCAGGAAGTGCAGGGTGGTCATCGCCAGGACGGTGAGCCCCAGGTACATGAACGCCGCAACCATAAAGAAGGTGAACGGTTGTTTGGTCACCGTGACGCCGATCTGCGCGTGGCGCATGATTTCTTCCAGGCCGATCACCGACACCAGCGCGGTGTCTTTCATCAGGATCATAAACAGGTTGCCCAGGCCCGGCAGGGCGATGCGCCACATCTGCGGCATGATCAGGCGGGTGAAGATCCGAAACTTCGAAAGCCCCAGTGCCACGCCCGCTTCGCGGTGGCCTTTGGGAATGGCGAGGATCGCGCCGCGGAATACTTCCGTGGCGTAGGCGCCGAAGCACAGGCCCAGGGCAATGACCCCGGCGGCAAAGGCGCTGAGAGACAGGTCGGGGTTACCGAAAAACTCACCCAGGGCACGCATCATGTTGACCGTGCCGAAGTAAATCAGCAGTACCCACAGCAGTTCCGGGATACCACGGACCACGGTGGAGTAAGCACCGCCAAGCCATTGCAGCGGCTTGTACGGGGATGTTTTGGCCAGGGCGCCGGCCAGGCCGAGCAGCAGCCCCAGGCACAGGGCCGTGAGGGCCAGTTTGACGGTCATCAGCGCGCCGGCGGCGAGCGCGGGGCCGAATCCGTAAAGGTCGAAATTCATGGTTTAGTCGTTTCGCAAGGTAAAGCTCAGGACCGACGCGCTCGGGGGAGCGCGCCGGGCAGGCGTTCAGGTCATTCGATGCTGAACGGGAAGTACTTGTCGTTGATTTTCTTGTAGGTGCCGTCAGCCTTGATCTCTGCCAGGGCTTTGTTCAGGCGCTCGCGCAGTGGGTCGCCTTTGCGTACGGCGATACCGATCTTGTCGCTCTCGACAACCGGGTCACCCTTGAACTCGAAGGCCGAACCGTCTTTGCTCTTGAGCCATTCGTACTGCACGTACTTGTCGGCGAGGATCCCGTCGAGGCGGTTGGACGTCAGATCAAGGTAGGCGTTTTCCTGGGTGTCGTAGAGCTTGGCTTCGGTATCTGGCAGCTTGTCTTCCAGGTAGGTACCGGCCAACGTCGCGCGTTGTGCGCCGATGACCTTACCCTTCAGGTAGCCGGCGTCGGTCTTGAAGTCTGTGGTGGTCTTGGGCGCGATGAACTGCAGCTTGTTGGAGTAGTACGGATCGGTGAAGTCGACGGCCTGCTTGCGTTCGTCGGTGATCGACAGCGAGGACACCAGGAAGTCGAATTTCTTGGCGTTCAGGGCCGGGATGATGCCGTCCCAGTCGGACGTCACCACTTCGCACTCGACTTTCATCTTGGCGCACAGCGCGTCGCCGATGTCTTTGTCGAAGCCGACCACTTGGCCACTGGCGTCTTTATTGTTGAACGGCGGGTAGGCCGCTTCGATCCCCATTTTCAATTTTTCGGCGGCAACGGCCGAGGCGCTGAACGCCATCGTGACGGCGGCGGCCAAAAGGAACTTTTTATAGTTCTGCATGCATGTTGCTCCGTTAGCGGTTGCTGGACATGAATTGTTTGCAGCGCGCCGAAAGCGGGTTTTCAAATACCTGCTGTGGCGATCCTTGCTCCTCGATCAGGCCTTGGTGAAGGAACACCACCTCACTGGACACCTGACGGGCAAAGCCCATTTCGTGGGTGACCAGCAGCATGGTGCGACCTTCTTCGGCCAGCGCGCGGATCACACTAAGTACTTCCTGAACCATTTCCGGGTCAAGGGCGGAAGTGGGCTCGTCGAACAGGATGACTTTGGGCTGCATCGCCAGGGTGCGGGCGATGGCGGCGCGTTGTTGCTGGCCGCCGGACAATTGTGCCGGGTAGGCGTGGCGCTTATCGGCGATGCCGACCTTGGCCAGCAGCGCTTCGGCCACTTCGATGGCTTCGGCCTTGCTCTGGCCGAGCACACGGCGGGGCGCCTCGATGATGTTGTCGAGGATGCTCATGTGCGGCCACAGATTAAAGTTTTGAAACACAAAACCGATTTCGCTGCGCAGGCGGTTGATCTGCTTGCCGTCGGCGGCCATCAGCTCGCCGTTCTTCGCGGCTTTGAGTTTGAGTTCTTCACCCGCCACCAGGATCTGGCCCTGATGAGGGTTCTCCAGCAGGTTGATGCAGCGCAGGAAAGTCGACTTGCCGGAACCGGAGGAACCCAGGATCGAGATCACATCGCCGTCGCGAGCGGTCAGCGAGATACCTTTGAGTACCTCCAGCTCACCATAACGTTTATGCAAGTTGCGGATTTCAAGCGCGGGCGTGGCCTCGGCCATGGGGGGTCCTCATTGTGTTCTGCGTGCCTGCTGTTGGGCCGCCTTCCTGGCGAGGCGCCAAGCTAGCATAGCGTCCGGATGGCAGCCAACAGCGCGGCGGGCGGTAAGCGGGCGGCATGCGGCAGGGTGTCGCATCGGCACAGCGACGTGTCGCGCCGTCAACAACCGAACAAGCGTTTGAACCCGGAAAGCCGCAGGCTTCGCGTCAAAAAGGGCGCGATGGTGCCAGCTTTGGCCAGGTGTTGGAAGGGTTAAACGGGCAAACGATCGCTATCGGCGCTTTTATGGGGCGTTACTTATTTTGTGTGTGTGTTTTTGGTGCGCGTATCGGCCTGAATAGTGAGTCGCACGGTAACGCTATAGCGGAATGCCATTGTTCTCAATGACTTGCGTGCGCTGTGGAAAAGTCCTACAGCCCGCGTCAATCGCGGCTCTGTAACATTTTGGCGCAAATCTTGCGTAAAAAATAAAGAACGCCCTGTTGGTTTCTTTTCACGAGGAGGATCCCAGGTCGGGCGGACCGTTTTCGCAATTCCTCGCAAAGGTGTGTCAATGAGTAGTACGCAAAGCTCCAATGACCTCGAACAGGGGCTCAAACCGCGTCACGTCACCATGCTGTCGATTGCCGGTGTTATCGGCGCCGGTCTGTTTGTCGGCTCCGGCCACGCGATCGCTGCTGCCGGCCCTGCGGTGCTGCTGGCTTATGCCGCTGCGGGTACGTTGGTGGTGCTGGTGATGCGCATGCTGGCCGAAATGGCCGTGGCTTCACCGGATACCGGTTCGTTCTCCACTTACGCCGACCGTGCGATTGGCCACTGGGCCGGCTTTACCATCGGCTGGCTGTACTGGTGGTTCTGGGTGCTGGTGATTCCATTGGAAGCCAACGCGGCCGCCACTATCCTGCATGCCTGGTTCCCCGATGTGGCGATCTGGGTGTTCACGCTGGTGATCACACTGCTGCTGACCGCCACCAACCTGTTCAGTGTGAAGAACTACGGCGAGTTCGAGTTCTGGTTCGCGCTGATCAAAGTTGTGGCCATCGTTGGGTTTGTGATCCTCGGCCTGGCGGCCATTTTCGGTTTCCTGCCGACCAGTCAGGTCAGCGGCGTTTCGCACCTGTTCGACACCCAAGGCTTTATGCCGAACGGCATGGGCGCAGTGTTGGCTGCGATCCTGACCACCATGTTCTCGTTTATGGGCACCGAAATCGTCACCATCGCCGCGGCCGAGTCGAAGAACCCAGGCCAGCAAATCACCAAGGCCACCAATTCGGTGATCTGGCGTATCGGCTTGTTCTACCTGTTGTCGATTTTCATCGTCGTCTCCCTGGTGCCATGGAATGATCCGACCCTGGCGGCGGTAGGTTCCTACCAGACCGTGCTGGAACGCATGGGCATTCCGAATGCCAAGCTGATCGTCGACCTGGTGGTCCTGGTGGCCGTGACCAGCTGCTTGAACTCGGCGCTGTACACCGCGTCGCGCATGCTGTTTTCCCTCGGGCGTCGCGGCGATGCCCCGGCTGTGTCCAAGCGCACCAACAAAAGCGGCACGCCTTACTGGGCGGTGATGCTGTCCACTGGCGCAGCGTTCCTGGCGGTGTTCGCCAACTACGTGGCCCCGGCGGCAGTGTTCGAATTCCTGCTGGCCAGCTCCGGTGCAATCGCACTGCTGGTGTATCTGGTGATCGCGGTGTCGCAACTGCGCATGCGTCAGAAACGCACGGCGGCGGGCGAGAAGATTGTCTTCAAGATGTGGCTGTTCCCCGGCCTGACCTACGCGGTGATGGTTTTCATCGTGGGTACGTTGACCATCATGCTGTTCCAGGAAGCGCATCGCGTGGAGATCATCGCGACGGGCATCCTGAGCCTGCTGGTAGTGGCGGCGGGGTTGATGGTGTCGAGCCGGCGCAAGGCTCAGAGAGTAGGGGCGGCGGTGCTTAACTGACCGCCATTCCAATGTGGGAGGGGGCAAGCCCCTCCCATTTTTTGTCAGTCTTGCGAGTTGGTAAGGGCTTGGGAGGCGGCAACGTAGTCCGCTTGAAACTGCGGCGATTCGATCCACGCCAATGCGGCGGCTTCATCGTCGCTGTCCGTGGCCCACTGCCGATATTCGATCAGTGCCGCCAGGATAAAGTCGGTAGCCTCTTCTTCGCCTTCCTGCTCAAGTACCAGCGCGAGCAGCGGGTGGGCCAGGAATGCGGCGCACAGCGCTTGCTGACTGATCTCGCCGGCAACGCGCATCTCCACGAACAGCTCTATTAAATCCACCGACTCCAAATCGATACGGCTGTCATCGCCGGCGAACGCATCCGGCTTAGTCGCGACCGCGCGCTGGGTGCGGTTCTGCTTGGCCTTGGCCTTGGCCCGATGGGCACGTTTTTGTTGCTTGTTCGGCGAGGCCATGGGCTCACGTCCTTGGGGTCAGGATCTGGGTTGGGTATTGAAGCGCAGGTTGGCGCAAATCCCAAGGGTATCCGCCATTAATTGGCTGACATGTTCTCGCCGTTCCAGCCGCTCGCCTGGTAATCACGCCAGTAGATGCTTAGGCTTGCGCTTTTGCGTTCCACCAGGGCGTTTCCATGACCCGCGACACCCTCGAACATCACCAGATCCCTATCTACTTCATCACCGTCCTCCTGGCTGTCGGCTTCGGCCTGCTTGCGCCTTCGTGGGGGCACGGCCTGGCTGTGTGGATCACTCCGGCCATCGCGGTGCTGATGTACGCGATGTTCCTGCAAATTCCGTTTCTGGACCTGCGCGAAGGCTTGAGCCACAAGCGCTTTATGGCGGCCTTGCTGCTGGCTAATTTCATCCTGGTGCCCTTGCTGGTGTGGGGGCTGACCCTTGGCTTGGCGGAGCGTCCGGCGCTGCTGGTGGGGGCGTTGCTGGTGTTGCTGACGCCGTGCATCGATTACGTGGTGGTGTTTACCCATATCGGTAAGGGCGATTCACGCTTGATGCTCGCGGCGACGCCGGTGCTGCTGTTGCTGCAGTTGCTGTTGTTGCCGGTGTACTTGGGGCTGATGCTAGGGGCGCAATCCGGTGTGGTGATTGACGCGCAGCCGTTTGTGCAGGCATTTGTGCTGCTGATTGTGGTGCCGATGGTGGCGGCGGTGGCGACCACGTTTGTGGCGCGCAGGTCGGTAGTCGTCGGCGCTTGGAACGCGGCTTGGGCCTGGCTGCCAGTGCCGGCGATGGCGCTGGTGCTGTTTTTGGTGATCGGTTCGCAGATCACGTCGGTGGTGCGCGATTTCAGCCTGTTGCTGCCGGTCATTCCGGCCTATGTAGGTTTCCTGTTGCTGTCGCCGCTGACGGGGGCCTTGGCCGCGCGGCTGTTCGCGTTGCCGAGTGCGCCCGCGCGGGCGGTGACGTTCAGCGCGTCGACGCGCAATTCGCTGGTGGTGCTGCCGCTGGCGTTGGCATTGCCCGAGGAGGTGCGTGGGCTGGCTGCGACGGCGGTCATCCTGCAAACCCTGGTGGAGCTGGTCGGCGAATTGATCTACGTGCGCCTGGTGCCCGCACTGGTATGGCGTGGCGGGCGCTGAAGGGTGAAATATTGAGGGTTGTTCAGGCGCTATTCAGCAGGGCGACCGGCACCATAGGTCGGCGCTTTCTACCTGACAGGTCAAACGATGGACCACCGCAACCGCTTTCGCCTGGAGTCCCTGGGCATTTTTCTGTTCGCCCTGATGCTGTTTACGCTGGGCATCTGGGACCAGCAGCCGCAGGGATTTGACGGGCGCTGGGCGCTGTTCCTGCAAGAAATGTATCGCCATGGAGCCAGTCTTTTTCCTACGACCTACGGCCAGCCCTACGCGGACTATCCCGGCACCGCGACCTTCTTCAGTTACCTGTTTGCCCGTCTGTTCGGCGCGCCCAATCACTTGGCCAACGTACTGCCCACGGCGCTGGCTTCTGCTGGGGTCGTGGCCTTGATCTATCGCTTGCTGGCTCCGTCAAGCCGCCAGTGGGCGCTGCTCAGCGTGCTGCTGACATTGCTCACCACTCAATTGCTCGAAAAGTCCCGTTCGGTATGTCTGGATCAGATGGTGGCGTTGCTGTGTGTAGGTAGTTTCTATCTGCTGCACACGGGAGAGCGCTTGGGTTCACGATTCAGGCAACTGGCGGTCTTCCCGCTATTCGTGCTGGGCTTTGCGATACGCGGGCCGCTGGGGTTGATCGAGGTCTGCGGTGTGGTGTGCGTGTATTGGGCGTTGGGCAAGCCGGGCGAGCGGGTCAGGCAGGTGCTCGTCCATGGGGTCATCGGGTTGATACTGCTGGCGGCGTGCTGGTGGCTGCTGATGGAGCTCGCACGTTTGAGTGGGGGCGATGGGTTTGCCGCCGAGGTATTTAGAATGCAGGTGGGCGGGCGCCTGGATGAAAGCGGCGAGCCGTTCTATTTCTACTTCCAGTTGAGTTTGTACCGCTACTTCCCCGTGGTGCCCCTGGCGCTGGCAACGTTGTTTGCGTTGCGTCATCGCTGGTCTGCGCGCTGGGCGAATGATGATATGCAGCTCGTGGTGCGATTGGGCGCCTGTGGTTTGATGATCCTGCTCGGGTTGTCGGTGCCGCACTTCAAGCGGGCGTATTACATCCTGCCGATGGTACCGATGTTCGCCGCTGTCGCCGCCTACGGGCTGCTCCAGGCGCAAGGCTGGCTGATCGGCGTGCGCCGCTGCTATGAGGTGCTTGTCGCGGCGCTGCCGACCTTGTGTGTGGTTGTGGTGTTTGTGTGTCGACACACATGGCAGAAGCACGGCTACTGGCCAGATGTCTCATTGCCGTTGCTGATCGGCGCGCTGCTGGTGCTGCAAGTGGCCGCGCTGATCAGCTGGCGTCGGCCGCTGCGCCTGGTGTGGCTCAGTCTGATTGCGTTGCTGGGGCAATGGTTACTGCTGGTGAGCGTGGTGGAGCCGGCTAAAGATCTGCAATTCGATACACGCCATTTTGTCGGCCAGGTCGAGGCGTTGCGTGCCGCGCGTCCGGGGCCGTTGGTGTTCGTCAATCTGGGGCGGGACACCTGGGCGGTGCGCTACATGATGAACCTGGATCACGATGAACAGCCGCTGTTCGTCGGTCGTGATCAAGTACAGCGCCTGGCCACGTTACCGCGTCCAGCCTGGGTGATCGTCGCGCGCAAGGAAACCGCGCTGTTGAAGCAAACACCGTTGGAGCATCTGGCTCCGGCGTTCAATGGGCGGTTGAATGACAATCCGCTGATGGTGTTTTTGCTGGAGTGAGGTGAGTTTTTTGTCTCGCGGGAAAGCCTCGAAGGAGTGGGGCTAATGGAACGGTTCGTTGCTTCGAACGGGCCTGGGGGCGTCAAATCCCAGGCAATAAAAAACCCGCACTAGGCGGGTTTCTTATGTGTTTCAGATGATATTTGCACCACCTGAAACTAATGAGTGGTGCCCAGAGACGGAATCGAACCGCCGACACGGGGATTTTCAATCCCCTGCTCTACCGACTGAGCTATCTGGGCAACGGGGCGCATTAAACGGGTTTTTCAGGGGGTCGTCAAGCAAGTTTTCAAAAAATATTTAATTATTACCGTCGCTTACGTTCCGACCCCAGTTTTTGATCAGTTATTGAGCAGGTGGTACGTAGCCTTCGGCCTTGGCGTAATCCTCGCCGGAAAAGAACTTATCCATTTCGCCTTGCAGGTATTTGCGGTCTTCGGCGTTCATCATGTTCAGGCGTTTTTCGTTGATCAGCAGGGTCTGGTGCTTCTGCCAATCGGCCCAGGCCTTGGCGGAGACGTTTTCGTAGATGTCCTGGCCCTTGGCGCCCGGATACGGAGGGCGTTCCAGGGCGGGCAATTGTTCTTTGTACTTGCGGCACATTACGGTGCGGGTCATGACGACTCTCCTGCGTTCAATACATCGGCCGCGCGTTTGAGCAGTTTTTTCACCGGGGCGGCGAGGCCCAGGCGCGGCGGGGTGGCGAGGTTATACCAGAGCCAGTCGGCCTCGGCCACGTGATGGGCGGATTCCTGCACTTGGACCAGCCAGGGTTCGATGGCCAGTTGGAAGTGGCTGAAGGTGTGGATCAGCCCCGGCAGTTCCTGTTGCGTGCCCAACTCAAGGGCATGCTGGTGGGCGAGGTGTTCCAGGTCTTGCAACTCGTCCAGTTCCGGCAGGCTCCACAGGCCGCCCCACAGGCCGGTGGACGGGCGACGGTAAAGCAGAATCGCGCCCTCGGCATTGGCCAGCATCGGCATCAACGTACGCTTCTGCGGAATGCTCTTGCGCGGTTTCGGGATCGGGTAGCGCGTCTCCAGGCCAAGCATGTGCGCCTCGCAGCTTTTTTCCAGCGGGCACAACAGGCAGCTGGGTTTGCTGCGGGTGCAGAGGGTGGCGCCCATGTCCATCATGGCCTGGGTGTAGGCGTTGACCCGGTCATGGGGCGTGAAGCGTTCGGCGGTGGCCCACAGTTGCTTGGCCACCTTGGGTTCGCCTGGGTAGCCCTCTTGCGCGGTAAACCGTGCCAGCACGCGCTTGACGTTGCCGTCGAGGATCGGTGCACGCAGGCCCATGCTCAGGCTGGCGATCGCGCCGGCAGTGGACAGGCCGATGCCGGGTAGCTCGGTGAGTTTTTCCACGCTCCGCGGAAACTCGCCGCCGTACTCGGCGACCACGATTTTCGCGGTTTTTTGCAGGTTGCGTGCGCGGGTGTAGTAACCCAGGCCGGTCCACAGGTGCAGCACCTCGTCTTCCGGTGCGGCGGCCAGGGCTTCGACCGTTGGCAGGGACGCCATGAACCGGTCGAAGTAATTGAGCACGGTGCTCACCTGGGTCTGCTGCAACATGATCTCCGAGACCCACACCCGGTAGGGCGTGATGCCCTGTTGCCAGGGCAGGTCATGGCGACCGTGGCGGTCGTACCAATCCAGCACCGCCGTTGAAAACTGCTCGTCTCTCATCGTTTGAACAGGCCTTTGAGCGCGTCTTTGAGTTGCGGGTTGACCTTATCGAGTTTCTCTTCGAGCTTCTCGTTGAGACGGTTGCCGGCGGCCTTGATAGCGACCTGACCGAGGCCGTCCTTGTCCAGGCGACACGCCTTGGCGCCCAGCTCCAGCGGGCCACGGCAGCGCAGGGGTACTTCGATGCCCTGGAAGTTGGCACCCACCTCGCAGGCCGGGTCCGGCACTTCGCGCTGGTCGCCTTCGACAATGATGCCCACGCGGTAATCCATGCCCAGCACCCGCAGGTCAACATCGCCGTTGCCATTGACCGTCAGGCCCGGGATGCGCACTTTCAGGTCCGGATTGTTGGCCACGCCATTACGGAAGGTCAGGTTGCCTTTGAGTTCCTGGAAAGGCGTGTCCTTGCCGCGTTGTTCGCCGCTCAAGGTTTTGCGATTGAGCAAGGCGATGCCGGTGCACAGTTGCTGTTCAAGGTTGGCGTTGAGCAGCACACCGTTGTTGATCACAAAGCTGGCGGTACCGTTGAGGCTGTCGATCAGGGCTTTCTGGCTGTTGCCGCGACCGGTGAGGTTGCTGTCGAGCGTCACCTGGCCTTTGACCGGCGGCGTTTGCCCCTGGGCTTGCAGGATGCGTTCGACAGGCACTTGCTTGATGCGGCTTTGCAGCGCCAGTACCGGAATGTCCTGGCGTACATCCAGATTGCCGTTGGCCTGGAAGGAGCCGTTATAGAGCCCGCCACTCAAGGTTTCGAGCTTGAGCTGGCCATCGATGCCGGATGCTTTGAGCACTGCATTCTGGATCGGCAGCTTGCTCAGGGTCAGTTGGCCGAAGGCGAGGTCGGCATTGACGTCGAGGGTGCGCAGGCGCGTCAGCGGCAGCAGTTTGTCGGTGCTCCAGGCGCCTTTGGTCGGAGCCTCCGGCAGTGGTGTGGTGCCGCCGGCGGCCATCGCGCCGGCTTCGCTGTTCTGGACTTCGGCCTGGCGTGCGGCGCTGGCGCCTTTGGCGGATTCGGATTTGGCCGGCAGGTAATTGTCGGCGTTGAAGGTGTCGCCTTTGAGTTGGACACGCAGCGACTGCTTGGCGAAGTCGTCCACGGCGACGCGACCGGTGAAGGTGCTGCCGTCGAGTTTCAGGTTCAGGTCTTCCAAGGCCAGGCTGGTGGGCGTGCCCTTGAGGCGGCTGACCAGTTCGACTTTGCTCAGGCTGCCTTCGGCCATCGGCGGCAGCGGGTTGCCCACGCTGTCGAGGAATTTTGCCAGGTCAAACTGAGCGATCGACAACGCGCCGCTGAGCTGTGGAGTCTTATCCAGGTCGTTGACTTTCAATTCGCCCAGCGCGCGCAGCTGGTTGGCCGACAGTTTCAAATTGGTCCATTCGGCGATGTTGGCTGCTTGATCCACCAGCAGTTGGCCTTGGGTGGAGAAGGTCACGGTCTTGCCTTGCAGCGGTTCGCCGGTGGCTTCGCCGCTGATACGCATGTCTTCGAACTGGTAGCGCTTGAGGGCGCGCTGGATGCGCAGGTTGCCCGTCAGTTCGGTCTTGAGGCGCATCACTGGCTGGTTGCTGCCGAAGAATGCGGTGAGCTTGACCGGGATGCTGGCGCCTTCATGAATGGCACCGGCGCTCAACTGGATGCTTTCGGCGCTGAACTGCTTGCCGGTCTGCTCGTCGTTGTATTCGACCCGGGCGTTGTTGATGGTCAGGCTGTCGATGTCCAGGCGGATGGGTTGGGCCGGTTTTTCCGGTTTGACCTCAGCAGGTGGCTGCGCCGGCGTGGGCGCACTGGCGGTAGCCTCGGCGGGGTCGGGGACGTTCTTGCCGATGTCTTCCCAGTTGCCGTGGCCCTGCTTGTCGCGGTTCAGGCGCAGGTTCAAGCCTTCGACGCGCACGTCGCTCATCTGTACTTCGCGGCGCAGCAGCGGCAGCACGCGCACCGACAGGCCAAGCATCTGCAGGTCGGCGAACGGTTGGGTCGGGTTGGTCAGGGTCGCCACGCTGGCTTCGTGCAGTTCCAGGCCAAGCCAGGGGAACAGGCTCCAGCCGATGTCGCCATTGAGCGTCAGCTCGATGTGGGCCTTGTCGCGGGCAATCTGGCGAATCTCTTCTTTGTAGTCGTTGGGATCGAAGAGGTGGGTCAGGGCAAAGCCGAGAGCCACAATGATCAGCAACAGCCCGAGAAGTACCAGACCCAGGATTTTGCCGAACGCTTTCATGGGCGAGTCCTTGTATGTCGATTTCAAAAATTAGCCGAAGAGTATAACGCCCGACGGCCTGCGTCAGTTCATCGATCGTTACATTGTATCCATGGCCGCAAGAACAGGTTTTTGACGTCAAACAAACCGAAATTCCTTAAAAAGGTGATGGCATTTTGGTTTTTCTCGCGCTTTTAGATGCTAATCTCTGCGCGTTCGTCTGCCTTCTGCGACGTATCGTCGCGCCAAAATGGAGTTTCACTCAATAAAACGGCCACGCTTTGCGTGCAAGGCCGATGGGGGAAGCGCGCCTGACGGACGCATACCAATAACTGGGGGAAACACTAATGAGCACTCGCACTGCGGCCGCTTCTACAGCCGCACAGCCCGCGTTCCTGTCCAAGGAGCGCATTATCGCCAAGCCCGGGTTCAACCGCTGGCTGGTTCCGCCGGCCGCCCTGGCCATTCACCTGTGCATCGGCATGGCCTACGGTTTCTCGGTGTTCTGGTTGCCGCTGTCCAAGGCGCTGGGTATCACCGCACCGGTTGCCTGCGCGCCGGACATGAGCTTCATCGCCCAAGTCTTTTCGTCCCAATGCGACTGGCCTATCTCGATGCTGGGCTGGATCTACACCCTGTTCTTTATCTTCCTGGGCTGCTCGGCAGCGATCTGGGGCGGCTGGCTTGAGCACGCCGGACCGCGCAAGGCTGGTGTGGTATCGGCGCTGTGCTGGTGCGGCGGCCTGCTGATCTCGGCGTTGGGGATTTATACCCACCAGATCTGGTTGATGTGGATCGGTTCCGGCGTCATCGGCGGTATCGGCCTGGGCCTGGGGTATATTTCGCCCGTCTCGACCTTGATCAAGTGGTTCCCGGACAAGCGCGGCATGGCCACCGGCATGGCGATAATGGGCTTCGGCGGTGGCGCGATGGTCGGTGCGCCGCTGGCTGCGGCACTGATGGGCCATTTCGCTTCGCCCACCAGCGTGGGCGTATGGCAGAGTTTCCTGGTGATGGCTGCGATCTATTTCGTGTTCATGATCGGTGGCGCGCTGTCCTACCGCGTTCCGCCGACCGGTTGGAAGCCTGAGGGCTGGACCGCGCCGGCGAAAAAAGCCAGCAACGCGATGATCACCCACCGTCACGTACACGTGAACGTGGCGTGGAAAACCCCGCAATTCCGTTTGGTGTGGCTGGTGCTGTGCCTGAACGTTTCGGCGGGTATCGGCATCCTCGGCATGGCATCGCCGCTGCTGCAGGAAGTGTTCGGCGGCAAGCTGCTGGGCGTGGATGTGCCCTTCGGTCAGCTAGATGCCGGGCAACTGGCTTCCATCGCGGCCATCGCTGCGGGCTTCACTGGTCTGTTGAGCCTGTTCAACATTGGTGGCCGGTTCTTCTGGGCGTCGTTTTCCGACTACCTGGGCCGTAAAAACACCTACTTCGTGTTCTTCGCTCTGGGTTTCGCCCTGTACGCGCTGATCCCGAACCTGGGGCATCTGGGCAACGTATCGCTGTTCGTGGCGGCGTTCTGCATCATCCTATCGATGTACGGCGGTGGTTTTGCCACCGTGCCGGCATACCTGGCCGACTTGTTCGGCACCCAAATGGTCGGCGCGATCCACGGTCGTCTGCTGACCGCCTGGGCGGCGGCCGGTGTGCTCGGCCCGGTGCTGGTGAACTACCTGCGTGAATATCAACTGAGCATCGGCGTCGAGCGCGCCGCGGCCTATGACATCACCTTGTACATTCTCGCCGGCCTGCTGGTACTGGGCTTTATCTGCAACCTGCTGGTGCGCCCTGTGGCCGACAAGTACTTCATGACCGACGCCGAACTGGCCGCCGAACAGGCGCTGGGCCATGACAAAGGTGCTGATGCCAGTACTGTGCTGGAGTGGAAAGCGTCTGCCGGTAGCAAGCCATTGGCTATCGCTGCGTGGCTGGTGGTAGGTATTCCGCTGGCGTGGGGTGTGTGGGTGACCCTGCAGAAGACCGCAGTACTGTTCCACTGACACCTTTTATGAGGGAGCTCGGTTCCTGTGGGAGCCGGGCTCGCCCGCGATGGCATCGCTGCGGTCAGTTGAATGACCCCAGAGTAGTTGCATTGCGGGCAGCCAGCTCCCACATTCTCATCAGAAGACATCCCTTCAGCGCCCCATTCTGGGGCGCCCGCTTGTCTGCACATGTCTAACACAGACACTCCATCAGTCTTATCCCCTTCGATGTTTCTGTTTAGCGCCCGCGCCCCTATAATGGCTGCCTTTTTCGCCCAATGATTTTGCGGAGCTGGTGATGGCCGAACGTATGGCGTCCGTCGAGCGCGACA